>OBZJ01000383.1_pt1 | contig 27490 bp, 19 predicted proteins | sample 1476891 | NCBI WGS metagenome assembly OBZJ01 (sample SAMEA2580231, study PRJEB22360) | human gut metagenome | biome: human gut; feature: human-associated habitat; material: faeces | place: Denmark | collected 2008/2010 | reverse complement strand
GGTGCTCATCATCTGATCTCCATCGAAGTCCGCGTTGAAGGCGGCGCAGGCCAGCGGCGGCAGGTGGATGGCCTTGCCTTCCACCAGGATCGGCTCGAATGCCTGAATACCCAGACGGTGCAGCGTAGGTGCACGGTTGAGCAGCACGGGGTGCTCGGAGATGACCTCCTCGAGCACGCCCCACACTTCGGCGTCGCCGCGGTCCACAAGACGCTTGGCGGACTTCATGTTCTGCGCATAGTTCAGGTCCACGAGGCGCTTGATGACGAACGGCTTGAACAGCTCGAGGGCCATCGGCTTCGGCAGACCGCACTGGTGCATGCGCAGGGACGGGCCGACCACGATCACGGAACGGCCGGAGTAGTCGACTCGCTTACCGAGCAGGTTCTGACGGAAACGACCCTGCTTACCCTTGAGCATGTCGGACAGGGACTTCAGCGGACGGTTGGAGGCACCGGTGACCGGGCGACCACGACGGCCGTTGTCGAACAGGGAGTCGACGGCTTCCTGGAGCATGCGCTTCTCGTTGTTGAGCATGATTTCAGGGGCGCCGAGCTCGATCAGTCGCTTCAGACGGTTGTTACGGTTGATCACACGGCGGTACAGGTCGTTGAGGTCGGAGGTGGCGAAGCGGCCACCGTCGAGCTGGACCATCGGGCGCAGGTCCGGCGGGATGACCGGGATCACGTCGAGCACCATGGCCTCCGGCTTGTTGCCGGTGGTCAGGAAGGCGTTGACGACCTTGAGGCGCTTCAGGGCCTTGGTCTTACGCTGTTCGGAAGCGTCCTTGATCTCCTCGCGCAGTTCCTTGGAGATGGTCTCCAGGTCGAGGGACTGCAGGCGCTTCTTGATGGCTTCGGCGCCCATGCAGCCGTCGAAGTAATCGCCGTAGCGGTCCTGCATCTCGCGCCACAGGTCCACGTCGTCGACCATGTCGCCGGGCTTGAGCTTCTTGAACTTGTCGAAGACGGCGTCCACACGGGCGATCTGGTCGTTGTAGCGGGTGCGGATGGCAGCCATATCACGCTCGGCACCGTTACGCAACTTGGTGCGGGCCGGGCCCTTGGCCTCGCCGGCCTCCTCAAGGGCGGCGAGATCCTCTTCGACCTTCTTGGCGCGGGCTTCGATGTCGGAGTCACGGCGCTGCTCAAGGCGCTTGATCTCGGAATCGAACTCGTCCTGCAGGCCGGGCAGATCGTTGTGACGCTCGTCTTCGTTCACCTCGGTGACCATGTAGGAGGCGAAGTAAATCACGCGCTCCAGGTCCTTCGGGGTGACGTTCAGCAGGTAGCCGAGGCGGGAAGGCACACCCTTGAAGAACCAGATGTGCGTCACCGGGGCGGCGAGCTCGATGTGGCCCATGCGCTCACGGCGCACGCGGCTGCGGGTCACTTCGACGCCGCATCGCTCGCAGACGATGCCCTTGAAGCGCACGCGCTTGTACTTGCCGCAGGCGCACTCCCAGTCACGGGTCGGGCCGAAGATCTGTTCGCCGAACAGACCGTCCTTCTCAGGCTTCAGCGTACGGTAGTTGATGGTTTCAGGCTTCTTGACCTCACCGTGGCTCCAACCACGGATGTCATCGGCGGTGGCAAGGCCGATGCGAATCTTGTCAAATGCGTTGACGTCCAGCACTTGTTAATCCGTTTCTGTTCTTGAGACCTTCCCAAGCTCCCCTTGTCAGGGGAGCTGTCAGCCAAGGCTGACTGAGGGGTAGTGCAAACCGGAAAGGTCTCTGTACGTTATTTATTTCACGTTGGCGGAGCTACACGCGGCGTATTGACCGCATGCAGCCCGAGGGATCACTGGTATTCGGGCTCTTCGGCCTTCTGGTCTTCCTTGGCGGCCGCGTCGGGGCGGGCGCCGATGTTGAAGCCGAGGTCGTCAGCGGAGCTGGCCGGATCGTCATCCTCATCCTTCATGTCGATGGCCACGCCTTCGGCGTTGAGCACTTCGACGTTCAGGGACAGGGACTGCATTTCCTTCAGGAGCACCTTGAACGACTCGGGGATGCCTGCCGGCGGCAGGTTATCGCCCTTGACGATGGCACCATAGACACGCACACGGCCGTCGACGTCATCGGACTTGGTGGTCATCATCTCGTGCAGCGTGTAGGCGGCGCCGTAGGCCTCAAGGGCCCACACCTCCATCTCGCCGAAGCGCTGGCCACCGAACTGGGCCTTACCACCGAGCGGCTGCTGGGTGATCATGGAGTACGGGCCGGTGGAACGAGCGTGAATCTTGTCGTCGACCAGGTGGTGCAGCTTCAGCATGTACATGTAGCCAACGGAAATCGGCTTGGTGTACGGTTCACCGGTACGGCCATCGAACAGGGTGGCCTTGCCGTCGGGGCCGACCAGACGGTCGCCGTCGCGGTTCGGCAGCGTGGTGGACAGCAGGCCCTTCAGGACCTCAGGCTTGACACCGTCGAACACCGGGGTGGCAACCGGGGTGTTCGGCTCGGCCTTCTCGGCACCGGACGGAATCAGCTTCTTCCACTCGGCTTCCAGATTCGGATCCAAAGAGATGTCCCAACCGGAGTGAGCAATCCAGCCAAGGTGCAGTTCGAGCACCTGGCCAAGGTTCATTCGGGAAGGCACACCCAGCGGGTTCAGCATGATGTCGACCGGAGTACCGTCAGCCAGGAACGGCATGTCCTCTTCCGGCAGGATGCGGGAGATGCAGCCCTTGTTGCCGTGGCGGCCGGAGAGCTTGTCGCCCACCGTGATCTTGCGGTGCTGGGCGATGTAGACGCGGATCATCTGGTTGACGCCGTTGGGCAGCTCGTCGCCGTCCTCCTCGGCATCCTCACGGGTGATTTCCTTGACGCCGATGACGGTACCGGTCTCGCCGTGGGGCACGCGCAGGGAGGTGTCACGCACCTCGCGGGACTTCTCGCCGAAGATGGCGCGCAGCAGGCGCTCCTCCGGGGTCAGCTCGGTCTCGCCCTTCGGGGTGACCTTACCGACCAGGATGTCGCCGGCTTCGACTTCGGCGCCGATGCGGATGATGCCGCGCTCGTCGAGGTTGGCCACGGCGTCCTCGCCGACGTTCGGCAGGTCGCGGGTGATCTCTTCGGCGCCCAGCTTGGTTTCGCGGGCGTCAATCTCGTACTCCTCGATGTGGATGGAGGAGAGGGTGTCGTCCTGCACGAGGCGCTGGGAGATGATCACAGCATCCTCGTAGTTGTAGCCGTTCCACGGCATGAAGGCGATGAGCAGGTTCTTGCCCAGGGCCAGGTCGCCGTTCTGGATGGCGGGGCCGTCAGCCATAACCGAGCCGGCTTCCACACGCTCGCCGTCGTGGACGATCGGGCGCTGGTTGTAGCAGGTGGTCTGGTTGGAGCGCTGGAACTTGGCCAGCTTGTAGGAGCTGGTGGTGCCGTCGTCGTTCATCACGCGGATCAGGTCGGCGGACACGTAGGTAACCACACCGTCCTTCTCGGACTTGATGACGTCGCCGGAGTCGTTGGCGGCGCGCCATTCGGAGCCGGTGCCCACCAGCGGGCGCTCGGATTCGATCAGCGGCACGGCCTGACGCTGCATGTTGGTACCCATCAGTGCACGGTGGCCCTCATCATGCTCCAGGAACGGAATCAGGGAGGCGCCGAGGGAGACCATCTGGCGCGGGGAGACGTCCATGTAGTCCACGGAGCTCACCGGCACATCGACCGCCTCTTCTTCGCCGACTCGGGCAAGGGCGGACTTCTGCACGAAGTTGCCGTTCTCGTCGAGCTCCTGGTTGGCCTGGGCAATGACGTGGTCAAGATCGCGGTCAGCGGTCATGTACTCGACCTCGTCGGTCACGTGGCCGTTGACGACCTTGCGGTACGGGGTCTCGATGAAGCCGAACGGGTTGACGCGGCCGAAGGTTGCCAGGGAGCCGATCAGACCGATGTTCGGGCCTTCAGGAGACTCGATCGGGCACATACGGCCGAAGTGGGACGGGTGCACGTCGCGCACCTCCATGGAGGCGCGGTCGCGGGACAGACCGCCGGGGCCCAGTGCGGAAAGACGACGCTTGTTCGTCACACCGGACAGCGGGTTGTTCTGATCCATGAACTGGGAGAGCTGGGAAGTGCCGAAGAACTCCTTGATGGTGGCGTTCACCGGACGGATGTTGATCAGGGACTGCGGGGTGATGGCCTCGGCGTCCTGAGTGGTCATACGCTCGCGCACCACGCGCTCCATACGGCTCAGACCGGTACGCAGCTGGTTCTGAATCAGCTCGCCGACCTGGCGGATACGACGGTTGCCGAAGTGATCGATATCGTCGACGTCCACGCGCAGGTCAACGTCTTCGCCGTTGCGCTTGCCCGGGAAGGTCGCCGCACCGTCGTGCAGGGCCACCAGGTACTTGATTGTGGCGATGATGTCTTCCTGGTGGAGGGAACGATCGTTGAAATCGGCCTCGACACCCAGCTTGCGGTTGATCTTGTAGCGGCCAACACGGGCCAGATCGTAGCGCTTGGTGTTGAAGTAGAAGGAGTCCAGCAGATTCTTGCCGGCCTCGGGGGTCGGGGTGTCGGCCGGACGAATCTTGCGGTAGAGGTCAACGAGGGCCTCGTCCTGGGTCTCGAGGGTTTCCTTCTCCAGTGCGTCGAGCACCAGCGGGTAGTCCTTGAATGCCTGGGCGATCTCGGACTTGGTCATGCCGATGGCCATGAGGAACACGATGGCGGACTGCTTGCGCTTGCGGTCCACGCGCACCTGCGGCTGGTCTTTCTTATCGATCTCGAACTCGAGCCATGCACCACGGCTCGGGATGATCTTCGCGCCGAAGACTTCCTTATCGGAGGTGCGATCCTGCTGGCGGTCGAAGTAGACGCCCGGGGAACGCACGAGCTGGGAGACGATGACTCGCTCGGTGCCGCCGATGATGAAGGTACCGTGCGGGGTCTGCAGCGGGAAATCGCCCATGAACACGGTCTGGGACTTGATCTCGCCGGTGTCGCCGTTCTCGAACTCGGCATTCACGTACAGCGGTGCGGAGTAGGTGTAATCCTTCTCCTTGCATTCCTGCACGGTGTGACGCGGCTCTTCGAAGTACGGATCGGAGAAGGTCAGGCTCATGGTCTGAGCGAAGTTCTCGATCGGAGAGATCTCGTTGAAGACCTCATCGAGGCCGGAGGTGTGGGCCACGGTGTTAGTGCCGTTCTTTTCGTCCTCCTCGACGCGCGCCTTCCAGCGTTCGTTGCCGATCAGCCAATCGAAGCTGTCGGTCTGCACGCCCAGCAGGTAGGGCACATCGATGGGTTCCTTGATGGAACCGAAGTTCACGCGATCCGACGCCTTGTGCAGGTCAATATCATGCTGGTCGGCGCGTGCGATGATGGTGGTGGTGTTCGTCGTAGACTCAGTAGCCAATGGACGTTCCTTATCGCTCGCTAATATGTGGTAATTCCCCTGGGAGCGCCGGCATGGCCACCATATGCCTATGCGGACGCTTCATTGTCGACGGCATGCCCGCAATATGACACACCTCATGCAAAGTCAAAAGAATAGCGCTAAGGCAAGACTTTTACTGCACCGTAAACGTCACCGGATCGCTCTTCACCTTCGGATGATCCTTCAAACTCAGCTGCGCCACGTACGTTCCCGCATTGACTTTGGCCCAACCTGACTCATCCGTGCATTTGGCGAGCGTGGCGTTCGCATTGGTATTCCACGTGACCTTCTGAACGTCCTTATCGCCCTTAGCCATCAGCAGCAGACGTGAATCCGCCGGGCACACATCGGACTTGTAAATCGTTTCCTGACCGGAAGTAATGGTGAGCACACGGCCGGAATCGGACCCGTCCACTAAACAGTTGCCTGACCCCTCGTGCACGATGGTCGCGGTGAAATCAAGCGATCCTCCTACCGGCACGGATTGGGAGGCCGCGGAAAGCTGCAATGTCACATCACTGGCCGAGCAATCCTTGACGTTGCTGACTTTCTTCGGCGCCGGCGTGGCGTCGCGGGAAATCGCATACACCTCGTCATGGTGGATCATCGAGTTCACGGCACCGATACCCCGGCCAAGGCTATACACGCAGAATACAATCAGCGCGATTATCAGCAGCAGCACCGTACCGGCCACGATACGCCGACGACGATAGATGGCCTGCTGCTTTTTGCTGATCCTGCGCTTGCGCGGCTTGCCGGAACGGTTGTTTTGGGAGGGCCCGCCGGATGGCCCATTGGCCCCGGTGCCGGCTCCGCGTGCCGTTCTCGCGCCTGATGTGTTCCTCTGCACTGCCATAACTCTTCCAGTCTACGGTCACCACGCCCATACACGCTTGGGGAGCCCACCATTTTTCACAATGTCAGCTGGGTAGTCGCAGGCCGCCGTCCAGAATCTCTATCAGGCCGTCATCGTCAAGGCTGGCGATGCAGGCGGCAAGCTGAATCTGGTCCTTCCAAAGCTTGTCGGCATCTTCCCTGGGCAACGTGGCTCCAGCGGGAAGCTCGCGCAGCGCGGCGAGCACCAGACCGCGCACCTGTCGATCCGTGCCTTGGAATCGTTGGCGTGGGCGGGTGCGGCGCTCCCCCAGTCCGGGGCGGCCGGCCTTGAGAAATGCACAGTCGTCCGCAATCGGGCAGGTGTCGCACAGCGGCGACTTGGCCGTGCAGATCACCGCGCCCAGTTCCATCACCGACTGGTTCCACGTGACCGATGGGCGCTCGCCACGATGCAGTCGAGAGCGTTTGCCGCCACGGATAGTGCTGTTCACGACATGTTCGGCGCTACCGGCATTATCGGCGACGTCAGCATCGCACCCGAGAATCTCGTCTTTGGGCAGCATGCGGTTCGCCAGCGCGCGTTCGGCCGGGCTGGTCGCTCCCCCGCGCGATTCGACGCCCAGGAACACGCGGCTCAGCACGCGGCGAATGTTGGTATCGATCACGGCAATTCGTTCGCCGAACGCAAAGCTCATCACCGCGGAGGCGGTGTAATCGCCGATGCCGGGCAATGCAGTGAGTTCGTCATACGTGCGCGGCAGTTTGTCGGCGTAATCTTCAGCCACCACGCGGGCGCATTCCTGTAACCGCAATGCGCGGCGTGGATAGCCGAGCCGCCCCCATGCGGTGATCACCTCGGCCTTGGGGGCCTCGGCGAGGGCGCGGGCGTCGGGCCAACGTGCCATCCAGTCGGTCCAGTACGGCACCACACGACTCATCTGCGTCTGCTGGCTCATGACTTCGGATACCAGCACGCCCCACGGCGTGGCCCGGCCGAAGCGCCATGGCAAATCGCGCGCATTGGCCTCCCACCATGCGCCCAATCGCAAAGAAATTGCTGTGTCGTTCATCGTTCTTATTCTTAGCAGCTATGACGAACGAAGCAGAACAGAATTCGCAGAACGCACAGAATCCCGAAACAAAAGTCGAGAAGATGTTCGAGTACGGGTACCGTAAATCGAATTACGGACCGGACGAACTCGTAACCGACGCGCATGGCAACCCCATCTCCGTGGTGGACGCGATGCTCTCGGCTGAAAAGGCCGCCACCACCGAAACCGTAACACCGCATCTGTGCTACTACTCACCGCGCATTCCCGGCAACACCGGCTCGGCCATCCGCCTGTGCGCGGTGACCGGCACCATCCTGCATTTGGTGGAGCCGTTGGGTTTCAACCTGCGCGACACCAAGCTGCGCCGAGCAGGCCTCGACTACCACGACATGGCCCACGTGGTGCTGCACCCGAATTTCGACAACCTGGTGGAGTCCATGCCCAATTCGCGCATCATCGCGTTCACCGCACATGCCACCAAGCTGTACACCGAGGTGGAATACAAGCCGACCGACATCCTGCTGTTCGGCCCCGAGCCCGGCGACATCCCCGACCCGATGGACATCATGGAGGGCCCTCATGTGGCCGAACAAGTGCGACTGCCCATGCGCCCGTCCTTGCGTTCCCTGAACCTCACCAATTGCGCGTCCATCGCCATCTACGAAGCCTGGCGCCAACTCAACTTCGCTGGAGGGCGCTGAGGAGAAGGCCCGGTGGGCCTTCGAGTAGCGACGCCGAACGAACGCCGACAGGCGTGAGAGAGGAAACCCTGAGCCTCGCAGCACGACCATCATCGCAGAAAATGGGTCTATCGGCGCTTCGAGGGGCTGATTTGGCATCTGCCGGAGGTCTATTGCCGCTTCGAGGGGCTGTTAAAGGACGAAACCCCGAGTATAGGCGTTGAAATATCAACGCTTGTACTCGGGGTTTCTTGATTGAGGTACCCCTCTGAAAGCAGATACCTATCTGCGCAAATGTACCTCTTTGAAGGCAGATACCCTACTGAATCAGTTCTTGAAGCTGTGAATCGGAGCGGGAATACGACCGCCACGGGTCACAAAGGCCTCGCAGCTGGTCTGGTTGACCGGCATGATGGGCGCGTAGCCCATCAGGCCGCCGAAGTTCGCCATCTCGCCCACGCCCTTGCCGGCAACCGGGATCACGCGCACGGCGGTAGTCTTCTGGTTGACCATGCCGATGGCGGCCTCGTCGGCGATCAGGCCGGAGATGGTGGAAGCAGAGGTATCGCCCGGAATGGCGATCATGTCGAGGCCCACCGAGCACACGCAGGTCATGGCTTCGAGCTTCTCGATGGTCAGGCAATCGGAAGAAGCCGCGTCGATCATGTTCTTGTCTTCGGAGACCGGGATGAACGCGCCGGACAGGCCGCCCACGTAGGAGGACGCCATGATGCCGCCCTTCTTGACCTGGTCGTTGAGCATGGCGAGCGCCGCCGTGGTGCCGGGAGCGCCGACCTGTTCGAGGCCGATCTTCTCTAGCACTTCGCCCACGGAGTCGCCCACAGCCGGGGTCGGGGCGAGCGACAGGTCGATGATGCCGAACGGAATGCCGAGGCGGCGGGATGCTTCCTGGGCCACAAGCTGGCCGACGCGCGTGATCTTGAACGCGGTGCGCTTGATGGTCTCGCACAGGAACTCGAAGTCCTTGCCCTTGGCCGCATCGAGTGCGCGGGAGACCACGCCGGGGCCGGAGACACCGACGTTGATGACCGCGTCGCCCTCGGTGACGCCGTGGAAGCCTCCGGCCATAAACGGGTTGTCGTCAGGCACGTTGCAGAAGGCCACGAACTTGACGCAGCCGTAGGAGTCGTTGTCGGCGGTACGCTCGGCAACGTCCTTGATGATATGGCCGAGCAGTTCGACCGCGTTCATGTCGATGCCGGTCTTGGTGGAGCCGACGTTCACGGACGAGCAGACGATGTCGGTCTCGGAGAGAGCCTGCGGCAGGGAGCGGATGAGCAGCTCCTCGGCCGGGGTCATGGACTTGGAAACGAGTGCGGAGTAGCCGCCGATCAGGTCGACGCCGACTTCCTTGGCCGCCTTGTCAAGCGCGTGGGCGATCTTGACGAAATCCTCGCTCGTCTTGCAGGAGCTGGCACCGACCAGTGAGATCGGGGTGACGGTGATGCGCTTGTTGACGATCGGGATGCCGTAGTCGCGTTCGATGGCCTTGCCGGTGGAAACGAGGTCCTTGGCATAGGTGGTGATCTTGCGGTAGATGTTGTCGCAGGTCTTGTCGACATCGTCCGAGGCGCAGTCGAGCAACGAGATGCCCATGGTGATGGTGCGGACGTCGAGCTTCTCCTGCTCGATCATCTGATTGGTCTCGTGGACCTCCATGATGTTCAGCATGGTTTGTTCCTTACAGGATATTTAAAGACTAGTTTGGCGGTCACCCTCATCAGAGGGATAAGGATGGCTCCGTCAGTGGAAAGCCCACCGGGCTTTCCACCTCCTCGCGTGAGGCGGCCTGCTGAGCGGGCCGCCTCAAATACGGTGCATCTTGGTGAAGATTTCCTCACGCTGGCAGCGGATGCGCACGCCGATGTCGTCGCCGAGGTCCTCAAGGTTGCCGACCATCGCGCCGAAGTCCTTGTCCGCGTTGGCGTAGTCGACAATCATCATCATGTTGAAGTAACCGTCGATGATGGTCTGCGAGATGTCGAGCACGTTGACGTTGTGCTGGGACAGGTAGGTGCAGACTCGCGCGATGATGCCGACGGTGTCCTGACCGACGACGGTGATGATTGCCTTGTTCATGGCTCTCCCTGGTCGTATACAAAAAGCGGGTGACTACCCAAGTATAGGGAAGACACCCGCCATTTAGCATTGTGATTTATTATCATGCCTCGCGTGAAGCGGATTTCGCCGCGTACGCGGCAAGCGCGCGCGGTGCGTGGAAGCCTTGATTTTCGAATTCGTCGGCGATCTTCTGAGCGACTTCCTGAGAACGGCCCTTGTCCACCAGAGCGATGATGGAGCCGCCGAAGCCGCCGCCGGTCATACGCGCACCGTAGGCGCCGTTCTTGCGGGCCACGTCCACGGCGATGTCCAGCTCGGGGACGGTGACCTCGTAGTCGGCGGCCAGCGAATCGTGGGAAGCGTTGAACAGACGGCCCGCAGCCTCGATGTCGCCGTTGGCGAAGGCGCGCACGAAGGAGCGCACGCGCTCGATCTCGGTGACCACATGGCGCACGCGCTTCTTCATCGTCTCGTCCGGCAGCGCGTCCAGCGTCTCCTTGAGCGCCTGGAACGGGTCGTCGGCCTTGGCGATGCCGTCGGCGGTGACGCGCAGGTTGGCCACGCCGAGGATCTTCGCGGCCTGCTCGCAGGTGGCGCGGCGCTGAGCGTACTGACCATCGTTGAGCTGGTGCGGAGCCTGGGTATCGACCACAAGCAATTCGAGGTTGTACTTGTCGAGATCGAACTCCTGCTGGGAGACGTTCTCCAGCGGGGTGAGCTCCGGGCGGCAGTCGAGCAGCAGCGCGTGGCCTTCGGTGCAACGCATGGAGGCGCTCTGGTCAAGACCACCGGTGGAAGCGCCGGCCATCTCGTTCTCGGACTTGATGGCAGCGTTGATGAGGGTCACGCGGCCGGCGTCGGAATCGCCGTAACCAAGGCCGTACACGTCGTCCAGAGCCAGAGCGGTGGAGCAGGTCATGGCGGCGGAGGAGCTCAGGCCAGAGCCCAGCGGCACGCAGGAGACGAAAGCGGCGTCAAAGCCCTTGACCTTGTCGAAGCCGGCTTCACGCAGCGCCCAGGCCACGCCGGTCGGGTAGGCGGACCAGCCGTCCACGCCACGGGCCTTGAGGCCATCGAGATCAGCTTCGGCAACCTTGTCGGGAGCCACGTCGGAGACGACGCGAACCTTGGTGTCTTCGCGCGGCTTCAGAGCGATGAAGGTGCGGTGCGGCAGAGCGATCGGCAGGCACAGGCCGGCGTTGTAATCGGTGTGCTCACCGATCAGGTTCACACGGCCCGGAGCAGCCCACACGCCCTCGGGCGCAGCGCCGTAGGTGTCGACGAACAGCTTGGTAGCTTGCGAGACGCCTTCCTCATGGGTCAGCGGCTCAATGAATTCAACAGCAGTCATTGATGTTTTCTTTCTATCAGTCGGCGATGTCGATGGAGCCGAGCTCGTGGAAGCGCTTGGCGATGAGTTCCGGCGTGGTGTCGGAGATCCAGGCGGCCATGCCGGATTCGGAGCCGGCGAGGTACTTGATCTTGTTGGCGGCGCGGCGGAAGGAGAAGAACTGCAGGTTCAGGCGGTAGTTCTCGCGGCGGGCGTCGTGGATCGGGGCCTGGTGCCAGGCGGCGATGTATGGCAGGTCCATGCCCTTGCCGTCGCCCTTGTCGAAGAAGGCGTTGCCGCGCTTCAGGAGGTGCGAGTACATGGAGGCGAGGTCCCAGCGTTCTTCGTCGTTGAGCTGGTCGAGGGTGAGCACGTCGCGCACCGGAGCCACGTGGACCTCGAGGGGCCAACGGGCGGCGGCCGGCACGTAGGCGACCCAGCTGTGGTTGCGCATCACGATGCGTTCGCCGGCTTCGAGCTCGGCGTTCATGATGTCCTTAAGCAGGTTGCCGCCGGTCTTCTCGTGGTAGGCCTCGGTGTGCTGGAGTTCCTTCTCCATCTTCGGGGCGATGAACGGGTAGCAGTAGACCTGGCCGTGCGGGTGAGCGAGGGAGACGCCGATTTCCTGGCCGTGGTTCTCGAACGGGAAGATCTGCTCGATGCCTTCCATCTTGGAGATTTCGGCGGTACGGAAGGCCCAAGCCTCAACCACGGTGCGCAGGCGGGAGACCGGCAGATCGGCCGGCAGGCCGTCCTCGTTCGGGTCGAAGCAGATGACCTCGCAGCGGCCGGCGGCGAGCTTCTTCTCCCACAGCGGGTTGCCGTCAACGTAGGTCACGTCCTCGGAGACGCCGGGCACGCGCACCATGGAGGGGAAGCGGTTCTCGAACACGACGACGTTGTAGTCGGTGTCCGGCACTTCGCCGTCCTGGTACGGGTCACCGGGCTTCGGGCGGCCAGCGGGTTGCCCTTGGCGGTGGCGCCGGGGCCGGCGGTGATCGGGCGGTTCATACGGGCGGTGGCCATCGGGATCCAGTCGCCGGTCAGCGGGTCGCGGCGCATCTGCGGGGCGGCGTACGGCACTTCGTTGCCGTCGGCGTCCAGGTGCGGGGCGAAACGGTAGTCCAGCGGGCGCGGGTCCTTGAGCTCGCGGGTCTTGGCACCGGAGACGAACTCGGGGTCGTCGTCCAGGTAGAAGAAGTCACGGCCGTCGGCAAGCGTCGTCGGCGTGATGCGGATGTGCTCCTTCGCATACTCCCCGGGGGTGTAGTTGGCGAAATCAGCCATGGGTTTGCTCACTTTCCTCAATGGTCTCGCTCTGGTGGGCCAGCACGAGCTCCTTTACTAAATCCTTGGTTTTGGCGGCGGAGTCGGGGTCGAGCCCGTCGTCAGTAATGACCGTGTCCACTTGGTCGAAGCGCGCAAACAGCGACAGCGACGTGCAGCTCCACTTGGTGTGATCGGTCAAAACTATGGTGCGATCGGCGATGTCCATCATCGCCATATCGGTTGCGGCTTCCAGCGAATTCGGCATCAGGAAGCCACGGGGAATCGACACCGAGTGGGTGCCGAGGAATACGGTGTTGACACGCAGCGAAGCGACGACCTTGTCCGCGATCGGGCCGACAAGCGAGTTCGATCGGGTGATCACGCCGCCGGTGACGATCACCTCCACATCCTTGGATTCGAGGGCCTGGACCAGCTCGGCCACGGGAATCGAATTGGTGAGGATGGTGATGCCGCTGGACTGCTGCGATTCGAGCAGATGCTGGGCGAAGACATAGGCCGTGGTGCCGCCGCCGATGGCGATTACATCGCCGGGAGCCACATATTTGATGGCTTCCTGGGCGATGGCGTCCTTCAGGCCGATATCCATCTGAGACTTGACAGAGAACAGGGGTTCGCTGAGCAAGGTACTGGTAGTCACCGCGCCGCCATGGACGCGCTTCAACAGTCCCTTGTCGGCAAGTTCGGCGATATCGCGGCGGATGGTCATCGCCGACACACCCAGTTCCTTCGATAGCGCCGTAATGCGCACTGCCCCGCGTGTGCGCAACCTGCTCAAGATGAGGTGCTGACGTTGTGACGAAATCATGCGAACATTATCGCACGCAAAAGCTCACAAACCAAACCGGCTTGAGCGTTTTGGGGACAATTTCTCGAAAATTCCGAGCAATTCAGGTGTCATTTCCACAAAACCGCGCAAAATCGCACATTGCGCGAACCGATATTCTCACAGCGGCCACTAGCGCGATAGCTCACGACCGACGACTCTCCCGCGCGCGTTGCTCAGCGGAGAGTCACGCCTGATACCTGGTGCGTCCCGGTTCATGTATCTTCTGCCGAGCCGACGCCTGCGTGCGCCTCGACACGCGGTAGCCCCCTTCCCCAATTCGCCTAGGTCGGAATCACCTAGCCGCACCGGCCCAAGCGTGAGACAATAGGCGGTATGACTTACGTTTCTGAAAGCTTCTGGCACGACGCCGTCAACAAAGCCACCACCGATCTGTTCACCTTCGGCTACAAGCACATCATCAAACCGAACTTCGTGTTCAACCACCGCCCCGATGAGGCACACGATCAGATGATCGAGTTCTGCCACGTCGTCAAGAACGTCCCGCCGCTGCTGCTCGCCGAACAGCTGATGCTCGACTACACCGACCCCATTCTGGAAACGAATGTGATGGGCGTCGATTTCACCAACCCGTTCGGCCTGTCCGCCGGCCTCGACAAGAACTGCGAGATGCCCGTGGTGCTGGACCATGCCGGCTTCGGCTTCGAAACCGTAGGCTCCACCACCTCGCGTCCCTGCCCGGGCAACGCCAAGCCGTGGTTCCACCGTCTGCCTGAATACGATTCGATGATGGTGCACGTCGGCCTCGCCAACATCGGTTCGGACAAGGTCATCGAGCGCGCCGAGAAGGCTTGGACTCAGGCCCGCCAGATGCAGCTGTCCGTGTCGATCGCCCGCACCAACGACGACCAGTGCGGCGATTTGGACGAAGGCATTGAGGATTACTGCATTTCAATGCGCCGCGCCGCCGGCCGCACCGCGATGGTGGAGGTCAACGTCTCCTGCCCGAACACGCACGTCGGCGAACCGTTCACCGCGACTCCGGAAGCGCTCGACCGTCTGTTTACGGCGCTCGACAAGATCGACCGCCCGCAGCCCACGCTGGTCAAGATGCCGTTGAACAAGCCGTGGGGCGAGTACAAGGAACTGCTCGATGTGCTGGCCGAGCACAATGTGCAGGGGCTGTCCATCGCCAATCTGCAGAAGGACCGCACCGGCCTCGAGATTCCGCGCGATTGGGAGGGCGGCCTGTCCGGCGGCCCGTGCACCAACGCCAGCACCGAGCTGATTCGCAAGGTGTATAAAGAGTATGGCGACCGGTTCGCTATCGCCGGCATCGGTGGCGTCTTTACCCCCGAGCAAGCCTATGCGAAGATTCGTTCCGGCTCCAGCTTGGTCATGTTCATCAGTTCGCTGATGTACCGAGGCCCGCAGCAGATTACCGTGTTGAAGCGCGGTCTGGCCCAGCTGCTGCGCCGCGACGGATTCGAGCACGTCTCCGACGCCGTCGGCGTAGACGTGGAGTGAACTCACATATTGCCCTATTACCCATGGGGCGGTAAAACCCTCATGGGGCGGTGATTGTCCCATGGGGCGGTTAGCCAAATTTCACATTCCGCAGAATACCGCCGTTTTGGGTTACCGCCCCATGAGGGTTTTACCGCCCCATGGGAAAGTTACCGCCCCATGAGGATTTAGTACGCACCGGCCACGTATTGCGGGGCGTAGGGGATCTCGGTGGACGGTATGCCCAGCTTGTTGGCTGCACGCAACGGCCAGTATGGATCACGCAATGCGGCGCGGCCAATCTCCACGGCATCGGCTTCGCCATGGGCCAGAATCTTGGCCGCCTGCTTCGGCTTGGTGATAAGACCCACCGCGGTCACCGGAATATCGGCCTTGGCCTTGACCTGCTCGGAGAACGGCACCTGATAGTTCGGCTTGACCGGAATCGACACTCCCGACATGATGCCGCCGGTAGACACGTCCATCACATCGACGCCATGCTCCTTCAGCACCTTGGATAGTGCGATGGTCTGGTCCAAATCCCAACCGCCGGCGGCCCAATCCGTGGCCGAAATGCGCACCAGAACCGGCACGCCCTCAGGGACGGCCCCACGCACGGCATCCACAACCTCGACCAGGAACCGAGAGCGACCGGTCAAATCGCCACCATATTCGTCATCACGCTCATTGCTCAGCGGGTCAAGGAACTGAGAAATCAGATAGCCATGCGCGGCATGAATCTGAATCGCTTGGAAGCCGGCGGCCACCGCACGGCCCGCCGCCACGGCGAACGCGCCGACCAGACCATGAATCTCATCCACGGACAGCGCGCGCGGCGTACGCAACCCACCGAACGCGATTTCAGACGGTGCCATGGTAGGCCAGCCGCCCGCCTCCTCCGGCACGTTCTGACCGTCGTAACCAACGGCAAAGCAACCAGTCGAAGCCTTACGCCCCGCATGGTTGAGCTGGATGGCAGGCACCGCACCCGCCTCGCGAATACCGTCCACGATCCAGCGCCAAGCATCAATCTGCCCGTCTTCCCACAGGCCCAGATCGCACGGCGTGATACGCCCCTCAGGAGCCACGGCGGTGGATTCGACAATCACCATGCCGAATCCGCCGAACGCGCGAGACACGTAATGCTGGTAGTGGAACGGCGTGGGCCTACCATCGCGGGCGAACGACGAATACGTGCACATCGGCGGCAACCAAATACGATTACGCACGGTCACCTCGCGCAGCGTCATTGGCGCAAACAGCCCCGGACGGTCCTTGCTGACTTTCTTATCTGCCTTGCTCACAGCTTCCCTTTCCTCATAATCCTCATAATCATCGAACGATTCGCTCGTCTTGCCCGCGCCGGCCCGCTTCTTGGACCGTGCATCGGATTTTGACTTCTTCTTACCGTGCTTACGGTTCTTCGATGCATCCTCGTGCTTGGTCTTCGGCTGCTTGGACTGATCGCCGTCCGAAGACGAAGCCAGCGTCACCGCTTTGAGATCCGGCACGTCGAATCCACGAAAATCAAAATTCTCATGCGTCAGATCGTCGTTGCTCATCGTTCCCCTTTCCGATGCACGTTCATGGCAAATATTCGATGAACGCGATGGCGTTGTCATTAAGTATTGTAAAACGGGCGTCACCTGAAACAGGTAACGCCCGCAAACTACGTAATTTGGGTATCGCAGTCGGCCATGTTACGCAGACTCAGCCGGCATGCAATCACCAAATGTCAAACGCCAATCACCAATCACTGGCCATCATTCGACTGCTCTGAATTGGTGCCCTGGGTTTGGGTGTTGTTTTGCCCAGTGTTCTGCGACTGAGACTGATTGTTGCTGCTCTGCGATTGGCTGTTGCCATTCGTAGTGGTCTGCGGCACGCTGAACGTTCGTCCGCCAATGCCCAGATACTTGCCAGTCGTGGTGTACTTCGAGACGGGCTGGCCGTAATCGTTGTCAATCGGTATTTTCTTCTTGGAAATGTAGCTATTGAAGAAGTTGGTAACGGCCGGAGCCGCGATTGTCGAACCATCCCAATAGCTGTTGTACCGGCCGTTGATGGCAATGTTGGAAATACGGTTGGTGTACGGGTTCTGTGCATCGCCGACCACAGCGAACGCCGCAATCTGATTAGGAATGAACGATCCACCGGACACCGCAAGATCCTCACTGGTACCGGTCTTACCAAACGACTTACGCCCGTCAGCCAATCTGAATGACCAACCGGCACCATCCGGCCGCACCGTACCTTGGTTCAGGGTATAAGCGAGTGTTTGGATGATGTCCTTATCCACCGCCTGATGGCAGTTCGCGGATGGAACCTTGAGATCGTTGCCGTCCTTATCGGTCACCTTGCTGATGGCAATCGGGTTGCATTGCACACCATTCGAGGCGTATACGGCGAAGATGCTCGCCATGGTCAGCGGGGACACATTCACCGAGCCGATCATCATGGATGGTGTATACACCTGGGTTTTGTCGATGGTCTCACCCGTGGCGGCGTCATGGTATCCCAGTTCAGTCGCGGTGTCCGCCACCTTGCACAGTTTGAGGATGGCACCCATGGAAGCCTGAGTAGTGTTATGCGAACGGACCAGACCGAGGAATGGGCTTTCTGGGTTCACTGTACCTGCGCCCATGGCGTTCGACACGTTCCACGAATCGGCACCGCCCGAATAGTTACTGCAGGCGAAGTCCGTAGTGGGGTATGACGTCGAGGTCTGGAGGTTGTCGTTGATGGAATGGCCCGCTTCCATCCACGCAATCAGGTTGATCGGCTTCCAGGACGAACCGATGGTCCAACCAGAACCACCGCCATCCGCCAAATCGACGGCATAGTTCTGGCTCGTCTTGGTGGGATCGTTCGCGGCTGCCGGAGTGGCGTCATAGTAACGATTCAGGCCAAAGCTCAGCACTTCGCCGGTTCCCGGTTTGACTGCGGCCATGGCTATCTCCATGCCGCTGGGATCGTCCGGTGGAATGGTATTACGCGCGGTCTCCATCATCGTGGAATTCGCTTCCACATCCAGCGTGGTGACGATTTTCAGGCCACCCTCCTGCAGCAGCTTGTTACGCTCGGCACGAGTCTTGCCGAATTCTTCGGAGTTCTGGATGCGATGCACCACAAAATCGCAGAAGTACGCGTAATCGCCGGTGTCCTGACAGCCGACATTCACGTCCTGTGCTTTCAGCGTGTCCTTCAACGGCGTGTTCACAGCTTCGGTGTACTGCTTCTGGGTGATGTATCCTTCCTGCAGCATCAGCTTGAGCACGATATTGCGTTGGTTTTCGCTTTCCTTCTGGTTCTCTTCGACCAGCGGATCATACAGGCTTGGGTTCTTGGTGATAGCCGCGATGGTGGCGGACTGCACCACGTTCAAATCGGCGGCGGACACGCTGAAGTAGCGCTGGGCCGCGGTTTCCACGCCATACAGGTTGTTGCCGAACTGGGCGATGTTCAAATAGCCCTGCAGAATCTCGGCCTTGGAATACTTCTTTTCCATCTGCACGGAAATCAGCATCTCGCGAATCTTACGGGCGATGGTGTCTTCAGTGGCATGGTACTGGGCGATCGAATCGTCATCCTCGATCGCCTGCATCAGCAGCACGTTCTTGACGTACTGCTGGGTCAGCGACGAACCACCCTGCTGGGAGCCTTTGACGAGGTAGGTCTGCACGAACGCACGCATCACGCCTTGCACGTCGACGCCGGCGTGAGTCCAGAATCGACGGTCTTCGCGCGCCACCACTGCCTGCTGCATGGTTTTGGAAATCTTCTTCAGCGGCACGACGATACGGTTTTGGTTGTAGAACGTCGCGATAACGGTGGAACCGTCTCGCGCGTACATCGTCGACTTCTGGGGCAGACTAGTCACGTCGAAGTCCACGTTTTCTACCTTGAGCGACGGAATCACCGCTTTGGCGGCTTTATTGGCACCGATCACACCCGGTACAAACAACACGCTGGCCGCCACGCCGCCGCAGACGGCAAGCATGATATAGGCCAAGAGGAGAACAAGCACACGTTGGAGAGTGAGGGACTTCTTTTTGGGCATGGGCCCCATTCTAAATGGGGTGCCCTACCAACCGGGCTTACGGTCAGCTCCCGTGAACATATCATCACAAGAATCGCACTAGCGTAACATTGGCTGGAAGTCAGCCGAACGGTCAGCGCCGCGAGCGTCGAATCAGCATACCGGGCTGGAAGATGATGATCGATCGGCCGTCACGTGCGATCCATCCGCGGTTGGAAAAGTCCATCAACGCCTTGTTCACGGTCTCACGACTGGAGCCCACCAGTTGGGCCAGCTCTTCCTGAGTCAGGTCATGCGGCACTTTGAGGCCCTGTTCCACCGGCTCGCCGAAACGTGAGCCCAAGTTGAGCAATGTCTTGGCCAGACGCGCCGGCACATCCATGAATACCAAGTCGGAGATGCGTTCGTTGTTGCCGCGCTGGCGGCTGGCCATGACCTGCAACATGTCGATGGCCACACGCGGATGCTCATCAAGCCATGCGAACAGGGCATCATGCTCCAGCCAGACCACGCGCGTGCCATGGCTCATGGACACCGCGGACGCGGTGCGCGGGCCACCATGAGGGTCGAATACCGGAATCTCGCCAAGCACTTCGCCCGGCGCGTGGATGGACAGCAGCTGCACGCGGTCATCGGAAGAAGTGCGAATCAGCTTGACGCGCCCCTGCTCCAGTAAATACATGCGCTGATCGGTATCGCCTTCGGAGAAGATATAGTCGCCTTTATCGAACGTCGCATGCTTCAAATGCGGCAACAGCTCCTCGGCTTCGGCTGGCGATACCTGCTTGAACAATGCCGTATGCAACAGGATGTTTTCCTCGTCAGCAAAAGCGTTTGGCGTTTCCAAGCTCATCGCACCATCCTTATTGTCCTATGACCGTCGTCGCCCATCCGTCATATTGTAACGCGCCCCACAGGTTTCGTCAGGAGCATGCCCTCATTCGTCACTTCATGTGTGGCACGATCCGATAGCCGTACGACATGCTGACGAATGCGTTACCGCGAAAAACGGCACTGTCGCGGCTACCGCGCTCGCCCATGACAAAACCGCGCACGGCCAGCGGCAAAATCGTATACGGCCATCGGTGAAATCACGCCGCAAACCAGTCAATAAGGTGCTCGACGATGTGTTCGCGGCTGAGACCCGTCTGGCTTTTCATCGGGTCCACGCGTTTGACCGCTGATTTCACCGCTTTGTCTGACATCTTCTCGCGACTGGTGTTGAGCACACGGCTCATCTTGGCCGCATCGATGTCATATGCCATGGTCACATGGTGCAGCACCGCGCCGCCTGAGCCTACGGGGAAGCGCCGCTGCGCCGCTCCCCCGATCTTGCCGTACTGCGAGGCGATATCATTGAGGCCCGCGAACCGCACATCTAAACCAAGTTCGCGCAGCGCTTCGACCAGCCACCAGTCACAGAGCCGGTAGGATTCTTCGATGCTTACGCCCTGAACGAAATCGAGCGGCGCATACAGAGAATAGGTAATGGTGTTGCCCGGTTCGATAAACATCGCTCCGCCGCCCGTGCAACGGCGTACCACGTCGAAGCCGAGCTGCTTGGCAATGTCCAGATTCACCTCGTCCTGGGCCGATTGGAAACGGCCGATGACCACAGCCGGGCCCGCCCACTCCCATAATCGGATGGTCGGCTGTCGTGTTCCTGCTGCGACTTCACGCGCCCAGGTCTCGTCAATGGCCATTTGCTCGTCCGGAGTACGCGGATGGCCGTGGATCACGGTGAGTTGAGGCTTGAGGGCGTTCCAGCGCTCCCGGTATTCAGAGCTTTTGTCGGGCTGCTTGGTTTGTGTATTGATGGATGCTGGGATGTTCGGCGCATCGGGGCTGCCCACCCCCACCCGCTGCGCTGGAGCCCCCGCCAGCGGGGGTAAGTTGCTGCTTACGGCTCGGCTGTATGCGGTTTTGATGGCAATTTCATCTGTGCCGATAATTTGGCAACTAGGATGGGCGTCCAATACGGACCGCAATGAATCATCGCTAATTAGAGCTCGTTCCAGGTCATGCAACAAAGCATGAGATTCGGCATCCGAAACTGATTCAATAAAGAAATCACCGCTGATATGGCATGACTGTGCGGTGCCGTCATCATCGACGGATACGGTCACGGCGACTAGTTTGCTGCCAACGGTTTTGCATTCCCCATGTCGCATTTGCATGCAACTCAGTATAGAGAGTTTTCTGGCTCCCCTCAGCGAGGGGAGCCAAGTTTGAGGTCACATGCGGGCCAGAATGTCCTTGCCGACCTGGTCGGTGGAGCGCACGGTGGAGCCGAGCTCCTCGATGTCCGCTTCGACGGCGGTATGGATCTTCTTGGCCGCATCATCAAAGCCGAGATGCTCGAGCAGCATGGCGGCGGAGAGGATGGCGGCGGTCGGGTTGGCCTTGTTCTGACCGGCGATGTCCGGAGCGGAACCGTGAATCGGCTCGAACATGGACGGGAACTCGTCGGAGGCGTTGATGCAGCCGGAGGCGGAGTAGCCCACGCCGCCCACCACGGAGCCGGCCTCATCGGTCAGAATGTCGCCAAAGAGGTTGTCGGTGAGAATCACATCGAAACGGCTCGGGTCGGAGACCAGGAAGATGGTGGCCGCATCAATGTGCTGGTAGTCGTGGGTGACCTCAGGGTATTCCTCGCCGACCTTGTCGACGATGCGCTGCCACATATCACCGGCGTTGACGAGCACGTTCTTCTTGTGCACCAGGGTGACGTGCTTCTTGCGCTTCATAGCGAGCTTGAAGGCGTAACGCACCACACGCTCCACACCGTATGCGGTGTTGATGGACACCTCGGTGGCCACCTCCTGCGGGGTGTTGCGGCGCACCGCGCCGCCGGCACCGCAGTACAGACCTTCGGTGCCTTCACGTACCACCACGAAGTCGATGTCGCCGGGGTTGGCGAGCGGCGAGGTGACGCCCTTGTACAGCTTGGAGGGGCGCAGGTTCACGTACTGGTCGAGGTCGAAGCGGAGCTTGAGCAGCAGGCCGCGTTCCAGAATGCCGGCCTTGATGCGCGGATCGCCCACGGCACCGAGCAGAATCGCGTCGTTGGCCTTGATGCGCTCCTCTTCGGCCTCGGGCAGGATCGCACCATCGCGCAGATAGCGCTCGGCACCCAAGTCGAAGTTCTCGTACTCGAAGTCAGCTACGCCTTCAGCGGCCTTTTCCAAAGCCTTCTGAGCCCACGGAGTGACTTCCTTGCCAATACCGTCGCCGGGAATAACGGCGATTTTATATGTCTTTGCCATAGTTCAAGGAGCCTACTCGCGCTATCACCTGCCGGCCCGAACCCGCTCAGCTAGTGGACATGGCCTAATGAGCGAGCCCCATCACATCCATGCACCAAGCGTTCTCATAGGAAACCTCTTCCCATTGCTTGTAACGCCCGGATAGACCGCCGTGACCGGCCTCGACCTCAATCTTGGCCACCGCGTCCACGCCGGCGGACTGCAAACGGGCCAGCCATTTGAGCGGCTCGACGTACAGCACGCGGGTGTCGTTCATCGAGGTGGTAATGAAGATTCTCGGGAATTGCGCGGCGGCGACCGCGCGGGTGCCAGCCCCATCAGCACTGCCGTCACCGGCAGCCTCGTCGTTGCCGCCCTCGAGCACGGCGACCGGCACATTCTCGTATGGCGTGTACGACTTCATATACTGATACACCTCAGGGTCATGCAACGGGTCTCCCCATTCGTCCCATTCGGTGACGGTCAACGGCAAGTCCGGGTCAAGAATGGAGGTCAACGCGTCCACGAACGGCACATCCGCCTCAACACCGGCGTAGCATTCGGGCGCCATATTGGCAATCGCGCCCATCAGCAGGCCGCCAGCGGATCCGCCGTTGGCCACGGTGCGCCAAGCATCAGCCAAATGCGCCTTCTGCAGCGCGCGTGTGGCGTCCACGAAGTCCTCAAAGGAATGCTTCTTGTTCAGTCTGCGCCCCTGCTCATACCAGGCGCGTCCCATTTCGCCGCCGCCACGAATATGCGGCACGGCGTACAGCACACCGCGATCCAACATGCTCAGACGAGAGACCGAGAACCCCGGATCGGAGGAAATCTCGTATGCACCATATCCGGTAATGAACATCGGCGAATCCTGCGCCGGGCAATCGCGGTGCCAGACGAGGGAAACAGGAATGCGTTCGCCGTCGCGCGCGGTAATCCACACACGGCGTTCCATGTAATCGCGTGGATTGAAGTTGCCCAACACGGTGGCTCGCTTCAGCAGCGCATCTTCACCGGTGGCGGGATCGATTTCGTGCAACTCGCCCGGGCGGGTGTAGCTGGCGAACGAGTAGCGCATGCGCGGCGCCTCATACGAGGGGTTGCCGCCGACGCCGATGGTGTACAAGCGCCGGGTCTCACCGGGCAGGTGGTCGTCGCTAGCACCATCGGAAGATGACGTGTGATCCGTGGGGGCCTCATCTTCGGTCCACAAGATTTCGCCATGATCGCCGGTGAAGTTTTCGCGATCGTCGGCAACCATGTCCCAGTCGTCCTCCAGGGCAGGCGGCAGCAATTCCGTAAACCGCCACGGCCGTCCGGCCAGGAAGTCGGCGGCAGCCGCGCTCTTGGTCATGTATGCCACGTGCGGCTGGCCGTCGGCACGGTAGCTCAGGGACACAAAGTTGCGATGCAACGCAATGCCTTCGATGCCCAGACCGTGGGCACCCTGCAATATCGCCGGATTGACGGCGTTGAAGTATGCCTCGGTAATCGGCTTATCCGGCTCACCATGTTCACAGCCGTACGGCGACCCGGCGGCAATGCACACGCCTTCGCCGAGTCGGTACGGCGGCTCATGGCCACGCATGTCAATGACGTCGATTTCGAAATTCGGATTGGCGGCGTTGTGATAGACCACGGCGAGTGGCACATCCGCACCGTTCTCCCCCGCGCCTTCAAAACAGGCAAAGCTCACATCATATTCAATATCGTTCTGACGCGGAATGAAAGCTTGGAATTCGCCTTCAGGCGTGGCCACCGGCAGCATCAGCACTTCGGTGGTGGTTTTGGAACCGGTGCCGATCACGATATTGCGCTCATCAAAACTGATGCCAACGCCCACCCAGAACCGTTCATCGGTTTCTCGGTACACGCACACATCCGATTCGACCGCCGTGCCAACACGATGCCGCCACACAGCGAGCGGCCGCCAGGAATCGTCCAATTCCACCCAGAACACCCATTGGCCGTCCGGCGTGAAGCATGCGCTGCCAATGCCGGTGAACTGTTCGGGCAGTTCGCTGACCGGCTCCCCGGTCTCCAGCCCGGCAAGGTCGCGAATGCGGAAATCATATCGTTCGTCTCCCGCAACATCCACGCCGTACAGCATCCAACGGCCGTCCTTGCTCAGATCCAAGCCGCCGAGCCGGAAGAAGTCATGTCCCTCGGATTCCTTGTTCGCATCAAAAACGACCTGTTCACCGGGCATGGAGCCGGGCGCGCCTTGCGGATCCACGACCGGCGGGTCCCAGTCATCGGCATCGCGCACGGGGATGCGGCATTGCACGCCATACTGTTTGCCCTGCTGCGTGCGGGTGAAGTACCAGTAATCATTGACGCGCGTGGGAACCGACATATCAGTCTCTTCCACATGCGATTTCAGCTCTTCAAACAACGTATGCCGGAAATCCGCCAGATGCGCCATGCGACGCTCGCAGTACTGGTTTTCGGCAGCTACGTAGCTGCGCACATCATCGGAGTCTTTGTCTCGCATCCACTCGTAATCGTCTTCGAAAACGTCACCGTGGAATTCGCGGCGCTTCGGCTCGCGCTTGGCGTAAGGCGGCATCGCGGCCGCGGCGTTTGTGCTCTCGTCAGTCATACCACGCGATTATAGGCGAGGCACCGCACCGGGACGCATTCAGTGTTCATCACGCCGCGCCTATCGCAACACCGTCTTCAGATACGGCAGCATGGTCTTCAGAATGTTCGAGCCGGTGGTGCCGGTGAATACTGGCACATCGGTTACCGGAGTCGGCTGGGTCGAGGTGAGCCCCGTCACCGACGCCAATCCGGTTGATTCGCGCGGGCTCAACTCACGAATGACGATCGCCAGTACACGTCCGGGATATCTGCGGGCGATGGTGGCGTACGTGGTCGGGTCTTTCTGCCCGTCATCGCCCACCAGAATGAACTTCATGTCTGGGAAGTCGGCCATAAGTTGTTCGGCAAACTCAAGTTTGTGCTGGGGGCCGGTGGGTACGAAGGTCTTGGGCCTCGGGTCGAGGTCGCGCAGCAGCAGCGGGCCTTCGGGAAAACCATGGTCAGTGATGAAGTTGCGAATCGAACTCTCCACATTCCAGGGCGATGTCGAAAGATAGAAGAACGGTGCGCCGGGGAACAAGTCGGCGATGCGGGTGAACAGCACGCTCATGCCCGGCACGGAGGCTTTCTTCTTGGGGTCGAGGAACAGCAGGTTGTACGCGGCCTTCCATGGCACCGGGGCCTGCGTGATCATGATGGTGTCGTCCACATCGGAGATGATGCCGACTTTGGCACTGGCGGGGATGGTGTACAGGTTGGCGCTCACGGGTTTGCGGTTGGCCACGCTGTAGGAGACGCGATGGATGCCGGGCACCAGACGATGCTCGGCCACGAGGTCGAGATATCCGGCGGAATCGGAGATGGCGTATTCGCTGCCGAGATCGCGCGTGCGGTCCACCTTGTCATAGACCTCGGAGACGCCGATCTGCACGGTGTTGAGCGGCATGTCATCAATGCTGGCCTGCACGTGGGTGCGCGGCGCGGGTATGGCAAGCATGCCGCGGATGCCGCGGATCAGTTCGCCGGATTGCGCGTGCCTGGGGGCGTATACCGTGCGGCAGATCAGACGCGAGTAATCGCCGGTGCCATAACCCACATAGGGTTCCACTCGCGGATACCAGTCCCATTGGCGCACCACCTGAGTGGAGATGCGTGACCATACGCCGAACACGCGGGTGACGGCACGACGTATGAATCGGGTGATCGGCGGCTTGACTTCGATGCGCTCACGCTTGGAGGGGGTGTCGAACGTCGTGGCAGCCTTGCGTGCGGGAATCGGCACGGTGGGCATGTCATCGGAATGTTCAGCGTTGCTGGCATTGTCGGCACCATTGGCGGATGCCTTGACGTCAGAGACTGGCGCGGTGGCGGACAGCGCTGCACTGCGAGCAGCAGCATCCCAAGGCAGTCGCTTGCCTGCCGCCTCAAAATCCTCGCGTGGGCTTCTCATAGACACCAATATAGGCCATACGCCTCATTTTCTTGGCTCCCCTCAGAGAGGGGAGCTCAAAAGGAACTACCGCACGACCTTCGCGTATTCGTCGGCGCTCAGCAGCTCCGGCTCATCGTCGTCAAGCTCAACCTTCAGCAGCCAGCCTTCGCCGTACGGATCGCCGTTGACCACGGACGGGTCGTCCGCCACGTCACGGTTCACATACTTGACCGTACCCGCCACGGGGCTGATCAGCGGCTGGACGGCCTTGGAGGATTCAAGCTCCACGATCTCGTCGCCGGCCTCCACACGGGCGCCAGGCTCAGGCAGATCCACAAACACAAGTTCGCCAAGCTGGTCGGCGGCGTATTCGGTAATGCCGATGATTGCGGGGTCGACCGAACGGTCCACCCATGCATGTTCCTCGGAGTATTCGAGGTGGTCGGGAATGTCGAGATTCAGCGGCTGTTCGTTTTCGTTGTCATCACTCATAGTCATAAGCCTAACCTATCTTCGCGGTCCGTCACAGCTCGCGACCGAGCCATTCCTCAATCATGTAGCGGGCGATGGTGGCGCGGCCCGGCGCCGCCATACGGCCGGCGATGAGCTCGGCCGTGTATTCGTCGCGTGTGACCCATCGCGCGGTCATGGTCTCCTCGCCATCCACACGCACGTCGGTGGCGATCGCATGTGCCTTGAACGCCATCATCAGCGAAGCCGGGAACGGCCACGGCTGCGAACCCAGGTACCGCACCTCGCCAAGCTTGATGCCGGTCTCTTCCATGGCCTCGCGGCGGCAGGCGTGTTCAAGGTTCTCCCCCGCCTCCACAAATCCGGCGGACACCGAATACAGCCTCGAATCCTTCCATGCCGCGTTGTGTTGCAGCAGCAGACGGTCGTGCCCGTCCACGATGGCGGTAATGACCGCCGGCTCCACGCGTGGGAACAGCACACGGTTGCCGTCCGCCTCGTTGGTGCATCGCTGCGCCCATCCGGCGAGCGCCGGCCGGACCGCCGCGCCACAGGTGGGACAGAACCGCTGGCGGCTGTGCCAGATGCTTAAGGTGATGGCACTGGTGGCTTGCCCGGCCTCGCGCGCGTTGGCGTGAGGGGCGAATCCGCGCAGGTCCACCCAGTCGAACCGGGTCACGGCCTGTTGCAGCAGCGTGGGCTTCGGGGCCAAGGGCTGTACGGGCGCGCCGACCGAATCATCGAAGGCATCGTCCGCACCTTGCCCTGCCGAATCCGGTACACCGAGCGGCCCGGAGGTTTTGGCTGCGGC
>OBZJ01000370.1_pt1 | contig 28224 bp, 26 predicted proteins | sample 1476891 | NCBI WGS metagenome assembly OBZJ01 (sample SAMEA2580231, study PRJEB22360) | human gut metagenome | biome: human gut; feature: human-associated habitat; material: faeces | place: Denmark | collected 2008/2010 | reverse complement strand
GGCGGAGGGGGCCGAATTTCCCCCTTCGCTCCGGCTGCAAGCAGAGTCGCTCAGGAGGAAACTCGGCCCCTCTTGCCCCGACGCACTGTGTCTAGACGGATTGCACCTCCTGTTTTTAGAGATAAATACCATTTAGCGGTGATATTCAACCGTTCAAGATATTATGTAATGGCATATTACGTCATATGACGTAATATGCCATTAGCAGTCAAGGATGACTGTCTATGTTCAAGTCGAGAAAGGGGCAAAATGATTAAACTGTGTCGCGTCGATAGCCGGTTAGTGCATGGGCAGACCGTGTTCTCTTGGTATCCAACGCTTGAAGCAAACGCTATTCTTGTGGTTTCAGATGAGTACGCCGCAAGCAAAGAGCGAATTCAAGCGCTGCGAATTGCAAAACCCGCTGATGCCAAATTGGTTGTCAAAAGTGTAGAAGATTCCATCGTGGCCCTTAACGGAAGCGCGGTGGATAAATACGAGCTAATTGTTGTTGCGGGAAATGTACATGACGCCTGTGAAGTTGCGCGTGCGTGTCCAAAAATAACGTCTGTGAATTTAGGCGGCGCTCGACCGTTGGGGGATAGCGTAAAGGAGCTTGGCCCTGCTGTGCGCCTTTCCCAATCCGATATTAATGAAATTAAGAAAGCCATGGCTGATGGAATCGAATTCGAGGTAAGGCAGGTTGCTAGCGAGAAAAAACGCATCGTAACAAGTTTTGATTTGTAGGAAGAGGGAGAAATATGCTGCTTCAAGCTTTTCTGGTTGGTCTTGCCGCTGCGATAGGTCAATCGGATTATTTACTCGGTACTGCGATGGTCGAGCGGCCGATTGTCCTCGGAGCGATTGTCGGTATTTTTTTGGGTGATATTCCGACTGGCGTTATTGTTGGTTTCCAGCTCGAACTCGCGTTCATGGGGGTCTGGCAGGTTGGTGCTGCCGTGCCGCCCAACGTAATTGTTGGTTCAGTTTTGGGAACAGCCTTTGCGATTACTATGGGTGCGGGTCCCGAGACCGCTCTGACTATTGCTATGCCCACTGCGGTGCTTGCCGGCATGTTTGACAGCCTTATGTATAGCGTTGTTACGCCTCCTATGGCTGTCTGGGCTGATCGTGGCGCCGAAAAAGACGACCCCAAAACGATTGCAGCCGCTATGTGGACCAATGGAATTCTCTACATCATTGCGCTTGGCTTGATTTGCGGCGTGGCTTTTTACGTTGGAAATGATGCTGTTCAGGCACTGATTGACGCCATTCCTGATTGGCTTACGAATGGGCTTACGATCGCAACGGGTATTCTGCCCGCGCTTGGATTTGCGCAGCTTATGTCAATCCTGTCCACCAAGGAGCTGAGCTTCCTATTCTTTGGAGGCTTCTTGCTGAGTGCCTATCTAAACATTCCGACGATCGGTATCGTGGCGTTTTCGCTGATCCTGATTGGGATTCTCAATATGGCTCACATTTTTATGCCTGCCAGTGCGGCGGTCGCTAAGGAGGTTGACGATGACAACGAATTCTAATGATGTTCTTGAGCTCTCGCCGGAGTCAAATAAATCGACCGATAAGAGAATAACCAAGAAAGACTTAAAGGCGTTATTTTGGCGTAGCTTTCCACTCAACATCATGTGGAGCTTTGACCGACAAATGAACGTTGGTTTCTGCTACGACATGATTCCGGTAATCAAGCGGTTATACGATAAGCCTGAAGACCGGATCGAGGCATATAAGCGTCATCTTGAGTTCTACAATATTCAAGTTACGTTTAATCCTCTGGTCGCCGGCATTGTGGCCTCCATGGAGGAGGAGAACGCCAACAATCAGGACTTTGACACCGCCTCAATTAACGCCATGAAAGCATCGCTTATGGCTCCGCTTTCCGGTATTGGAGATTCACTGATTGCCAGTACGCTTCGCATGATTGCGACGGGCGTTGTGACAGGACTTTGCCTTTCGGGCAGTCTGCTCGGCCCAATCCTGTTCCTGCTTCTTTATAATGTCCCAACGATCCTGATCCGCTGGTTTGGGCTTCAGTATGGTTATTCGCTTGGCAGTGGCATGATTTCGAAGCTGAACGATTCTGATGTAATGCACAAAGTTACGTCCGGCCTGGCGATTGTGGGACTAATGGTAGTTGGTGGAATGGTGGCGACCACCGTTGCAGTTACCACTCCGCTCGCTCTTAACTTCGGCGACACCGCGTTTAAGTTGCAGGAAACGCTCGATGGGATATTCCCGGCTCTTTTGCCGCTCTGCGCGTTCGGGATCATGTGTCTTTGCAATAAGAAACAGGTCAAAATTATTTGGCAGATTGTGGGCATTCTCGCTGCGGGTATTGTGCTCGGCGTCCTGGGGATTTTGGGCTAGAGAAGGCGTCCATCTTTTGAGATGCTGAACTCGAAGGACGATGCGTCTGCTCGCCAAACGGTTTTTGAATAGTGGAGCGGCATTTCATCGCAGGCATATGTGACGTGCTCGACAACGCTCACGGGGGCTCCAACGATATAACCGAGAAGGTTTGCTTCTTGGAGCCCCGCTATTCCTGCGGTGATTTTGAGCTTCTCAATACCGGTTGCGATGCTGTAATGGTTGGCGATCAGGTCGAAAAGACTGGCATTGTCTGTGAGAAGCTCCAGTAGTCCGGGCAGAGTGCCCTGCGTTGCATAAACGGTGTCGATGGCGCAGGGGGCATTTTCGATATAAACCAAGCGCGCAACTCGTTGCACTACGGTTCCGTTGTCAATTTTGAGCTCCCGTGCAATGTGGGCATCAGCCTTGATCAAGCCTGTTTCCAAGATGGACTTGGTTGTTTTATCGCCGTATTGGGGGTCGGAGCTCAAATTGAAAATGGTGCTTGTTCCTCGTTTCAGGGTGAGCTTCGATGGGTTTACGAATGTTCCCTTGCCTCGCAGGCGGTAGAGCAAGTTTTGGTCAATGAGATTCTGTACGGCGCGTCTTACGGTGATCCTGCTTACTTTGTATTGCTTGCAAAGCTCGGTTTCGGTGGGAATCTGACTGCCGCCGGGGAGTTCGCCAGAAACTATTTTCTTGAGGATATCGTTTTCAACGGTCTGATAGAGAAGCTCTGGCTGAGTGAGCTCGTCTTTTGCTGCAGGCATGGTGGACCCCTTGGTCTTCAGTTTCTTTAGTACATAGATATACGACAACTGAGGACATCATAAGCCGTTATCTCAAAAGTTATGGAAATATCGATTTGGCGTTATCGCCGAGAGGGGATTTAAGATGGGCAGACAATACGACGAGGCGTTGATTGGCGCCATCTCCGGTCGCTCGTTTATAACCGAGAAGAGGGGGCTCGAGGTTCAAATTCGTCCGGTTCCTGATGATGAAAGAGAGCATGTGCTTGACCCACGAATTCTCGAGGTATCTCGCAAGAAGATGCGGAATGTTAGCATGTCTCCGAGCTGGACGAGCCTTATTGGAATGCGCCATCGCCCGGATAAGCCGACATACCGCCTACTCGATGGTGAGGTTCAGCGCGATGAGATCCTCATGGAGGCGGCCGATCGCTATATAGATTTATTCGTCTGGACGCCACCAAATCATAAGAAGGCAAGTCCAGCGCTTGTTTACCTGCATGGCGGCGCGTTTATGGCGGGGAATGTTCTGCAATTTGAACATCAGCTCGAGTTCATCGCCGAAAAGTCTGGTGCAGTGGTGGTTTATCCAGAATACCGCTTGGCGCCGGAGACGGCATTTCCCGGGCAGATCGAGGATTGCGTTCTTGCTCTTGATTATGTGTGCGAGCATGCCGGGGATCTCGGAATCAATCCTCATAAAATAATGGTCGCCGGCGACTCCGCAGGAGGAAGCCTTACTAATGCGTGTGTTCAGCTCAGGGGTGCTGGAGCTGTAGCCCATGCCTTCGAAATCTATCCTGAAGTCGACCTTGCGGGCGAACAGGGCGAGGGATATGAGGATTTTCCTGCGATAGCCGATCAAGAGGACGTTGCGCGTTTTCGCATCGACCATCTTCGCGATTCGGACGGCCCGATGGTCGAACTTTGTGCACACGGAAAAATGTCTCCTCATGACCCGTTGATTTCTGCGCTAATGCTTGAGGACTGCACTGATTTCCCCCCGGTGACTATCGTGACATCCGAATACGATCCGCTTCGTATCCCCGATGAAAAATGGGCTACAAAATTACGGTCTTCAGGAATCGATGTCGAGGTCATCGAATATGCCGGATGTGACCATGGTTTCTTCGATCATTTTGGCGTGTACCCGCAATCGGAAGACGTGTGTTTGTTGATGGCTGAGAAGCTTAAAGAAATGGCTGCACAATAACGTCTCTCGGCGATAAGGGACTGAAGTCGCCTGTGTTTCTGCATTCGTGGTTCTCAGTCTGATTAAAAATGAGGCTTGCTCCTTGCCCGAGTGGGTGGGGAGCAGTTTGTTTTTTGTAGCGATGCGAGGCGAGTGCCGCGCACTTTAGATCGCCATTTTGCTTCGCTGTATACCACTTGACGTAATAAAAGAGGCAAGGGCGGTGCGAGGGCCAACAGTCATTCTAAGCTCGGATTCGTATTCTAAAAAGGTTGTTTCGGTTGCGCGGTACAATATAGCAAAAAAGAATGATAAAATGAATTCGAAAAAGAATTCATTTTTAGGAGGTATGTATGCCTGCTTTGCAGATGCTCGACAACCTTGTTCCAATTAGCGATTTCAGCCACGGTAAGGGCTCGGCTGCATTTTCGAAGGTTGGGGACGACAATCCTGTTGTGGTTCTCAAACACAACAAGCCAGCGTTTGTGATTGTTACACCCGATGAATATAGGGAAGCGAAGCAAGCGGAGGAGGACCTCACCTTGTTAACGTTGGCGCTTAAGAGAATGGCTGTGGCAAGTGACGATGCGCTTGTTTCCCTGTCTGATGTTATGGAAGAGCTGGGTGTGAGCCAGGACGAACTCGATCAGATGGATGAGGTCGAGTTTGAATGAGTGGGTACGAAGTCGCTTTCTACCCGGATGCTCTCAAGGATATTAAGCGTCTGGACGGCTCCCAACGAAAGATCGTCCTTAAGGCTATAGAAAAAATCAGAACGAACCCATTGCCGCAGAACGAAGGTGGATTCGGCAAGCCTCTTGGAAACAAGGCAGGTACGGATTTGACTGGCTTTATGAAGATCAAGCTCAGGGGAAGTGGCATTCGAATCGTGTACCGCCTCATCAGAATTAAAGAAAAGATGGCCATCGTAGTGGTAGGCGCTCGCGAAGACATGGAAGTCTACCGAACTGCTCAGAGACGAGAACTCGATTTCGAGAAATGGGCGGAAGAGAATATCTAGCTTTAACGATGAACGACGAGTGAGCGTTGGTGGGGCCCTGACGAATTAGATTCGTCAGGGTTTTTCGCTGAACCAATTGCCTTCAGCCTCCGTTGACCTTTCCTTCCAATTCATCAGCCAACGTACGTCATGGCAATTCCCGGTAGGTCGCAGGGCGCTTCGCAGGCGGGCCAGGCTTTATCTGAACGACTTTGCGAAGCAACCGGAGTGAAGATAAAGCCTGGCCCGCCCGCGAAGCGCCACAAAGACCGCAGGGACGGGAGCAGCTATACTACTCTCAGTAGTTAAGGGTCGCGGATCCGCCGCGTCACCGCTCTCAACAGGAGGTCTTTGTTTATGGCAGATCAGAAGCCGGTTGTCGGGATCATCATGGGCTCCAAGTCCGATCTGGGTGTTATGGAAGGTTGCACCGCCGAGCTCGAGGCGCTGGGCGTGCCCTATGAGCTTGTCATTGCGAGCGCACACCGCACACCGGCGAAGGTCCACGAGTGGGCTTCGACTGCTGCCGATCGCGGCATCAAAGTGATTATCGCTGCCGCCGGCAAGGCCGCTCACCTGGGTGGTGTCGTGGCTGCCTTTACGCCGCTGCCGGTCATCGGCGTGCCTATGAAGACGAGTGACCTGGGCGGCATGGATTCGCTGCTGTCGATGGTGCAGATGCCTTCGGGCGTGCCCGTGGCCTGCGTTGCCATCAACGGCGCCAAGAACGCCGCCATCTACGCCACGCAGATTCTGGGCGCTTGCGACCCCGAGTACCGCAAGGTTATCGAGAAGATGAAGCAGGAGATGGCCGACGCCTAGGCGTTCCGCCGTTTCACCGCAGTATAAGGAGAGCCATGTCCGACTATCAGGGAAAACGATTCAAGGCTTCTCAGATTCCCGATCCGTCGAAGCCGGGTGCTGCCCATGCGGCACAGCAGGGTCGGACATCCTCTCCTCAGCAGCCGCGCGCGCCGCGCCCCGTGACGCCGGCGACGCATCGTCGACAGGACGCGCCAGCCGCATATCGACCTTCATCTTATAGCAACGCTAAGAAGCCGCCCCGGTCTTCATCGCATGCCGCGCCGTCGGATTACACCGAGCCGCCGCGCAAAAAGCGCCGCTCCATTATTCCCATTCTGCTCATCATCATCGGCATCGGCCTGATTGTTGCCGCCGCTGCCATCTTTATCAATGCTCAGATTGGCTATAAACAGGCAAGCGATTCGTACCAGAAAATCGAGAAGCAATATGTAAGCGATAAGGACGCCAGCGGCGTGCCGATTATCGACTTCGATGCACTTGCCCAGACAAATCCCGAGGTTGTGGGTTGGATTTACGCGCCGGGAACCAACATCAACTATCCCGTGGTGCAGACCAACAACAACTCCAAATACCTCAACACGCTGTTCGACGGTACGGCCAATGCATCCGGGGCCATTTTCCTGGATAGCAATGACACCGCGCCGGGCATGGTGGATCAGCAGACCACGATCTACGGCCACCACATGAACGACGGATCGATGTTCAATGTGATCTCGGACACGACCGATCAGGTGACGTTCGACAGCATAGAGTACGCGTATTACATCACGCGCGACGCCACCTATAAACTGCGACCACTGGCGACCAAAGTTGTCGAGGACACGTATGCCAAGGCGCGCACACCCAATTTTGAGGGCGACGACGGGCTCAAGAACTACCTGTCCGAGATGCTCGACGGTGCCTCTGCCGTGGCGAGCGATGCCACCGATCGTGCCGCTTCGGCAACCAAGGTCGTAACGCTTGTGACCTGCCGTTCGCTGTCATTTAGCAATACGCGCGCCGTCATGGTGCTCACGCCGGTCGAGGAATAAAGTGTCCGGGCCCCGTCCCAAAAAGACTACCCTGGAAATCAAAAGGAGAAATGATGCTTGAGAACGGCAAATCGATGCCTTCGGTTGATGCTTGGCTGCGCGAAGCCAAGGCCGATGTTTCGGCGGCTGATTGTGGGATGTACCTGACACACAACGGCGTGGTGCGCGCGACGCCCAAGGCCGAAGTGCGCGGAGTCGAGACCGATGGCGTGGCGCCAGGCCACAAGGTGGGCGGCATGGTGTTTGGCTTCGATGCCGAAAAGGTGCAGGCCGCTATCGAGGCGACGCGCACGATGCCGGGTATCGGCTATGTGCGCGTGTGGCTGGCGAGCGGCGAGCTTACCGTGGGCGACGACATCATGCTCGTGCTCATTGGCGGAGACATTCGCCCGCATGTGGTCGATGCGCTGCAGTCGCTCGTCGGCACCATCAAGAACGAGTGCGTGAGCGAGGTCGAGCGCGAGGCGTAAGGCCTCGTCGGCAATCCGAGTCTGTCTATAGCGAAAGCCCGCCGGCAGTTCATGTAGATCTGCCAGCGGGCTTTGATGTGTTGGAGCTATTTTGCTCTGGCGTTTGCTACACGCGTGTGGCGTCCTTGGGGCTCATGGTCATACTCTGAAAACGGTTCTCCATATATTCGTTATCGAAATGCTTGTCATAGAACTGTGCGACGGGAATATTTCGAACGGTTCCGTTGACGCGCTGATACCAATAGTCGAGCGATTGCAACGTCATGACGCCGTCGATCAACATGACGGCGGTCAGGATGACGGTAGCAGAGTAGCGGCGTTTCCATGGAATCATATTGATGAGCTTAAGCAGGTGCGGCAGCAAGACCTTGATCCAGATGAGGCCACCCAGGCCCCACATGCAGGCAAACGGCGTGCATGTGCGTCCCCCGGTCAATACCGCGATGGGATCGGGCATGCCGAATAGCCTAATGTGTGAATAGCTCCACGACACCACGCCAAATGAGGTCTGCATAAACCAGCCTACAAACACCTCGAAAGCGCCGCCGATCAGGGCACTTACCAGGAAAATGATCAGAGGATTCTTTTTATAGAAGCGGTTGAGCGCCATGGTCATGAGCACCGCGCCAAATCCGTAGATGGGGCTAAAGGGGCCAAATAGCATACCGGCACGGTCCTGATAGACGCCGGGATCGACGACGACCATATGCCAGACTTCCTCGAGAATGAGACCTAACACGCTGCAGACGAAGAATACCCAGAACAGGTTGAAGTAGTTGAGCTTGATGTAGCCCTCGCCGGTTTCGTCGCGGCCGAGCATCCCCTCGGCGGCGGCATCGCGGTCGAGCATCTCTTGCAGACGGCGCTGCAGTTCGCGCTCCTGGCGTAGCGTGGGGTCGACGGTGGCCGACAGCGCAATGAGGATGACAAGCTGGACGGCGGGGCGCAGCAGGAAGGGTCCGATGCCCTGGAGCATCACGTCAACTAAAAGCTCGACGACGGTAAACGCGATAAGGATGTAGGAAAGACGGGCGGCGTTGCGGCGCTGGTTCTTGATGAGGTCCAGGCCAAAGATGATCAAGATGACGGCACTGGCAGCCGAGAGCATGATGCCGGCGACGATAAGGCCGACTGCGACGAGCGTGTTGTCGCCGAGGTTGGCGGCGGCGTTGCCGTTGATGAGCGCGGTGATGACCTGCCACATAAAGGCGCCGACCGACGGGAGCGTACCAACACCGGACAGGATGCACAGGACGGCATACACCTTAATGATGAGGGGGATCTTCTTGACCTCCGTGGCGCTGGGGACGCTGGGGTCGAGTTCGTTTCGATCCATACATAACCTTTCTCGTTTTGCTGTAGGTACAAGGATACGCCGCCGACCTGCTAAAAGACAGGACAAACGACCCAATTGCAGCAATGTAAGCCCTAGCGGTGGACGAGACGCGTCGCGACGGAAGCATGCGGGATCGTCGGCCCCGAGGCGGTTGCCCAATAAAATGTTTGGCTGCAAAACGGATTATAAGCTCGGTGGGCTTTTAAAAAGCGCTGTTCATGCGCGGGAGTGCTTGTCTTGCCGTGCGTATAATAGGGCAGGTAACGCCAAATAACGAGGCTCTGAGGGGATGCCATGTCTCAAGAAACCATCCGCGCGGCCGAGCGTGCCGCGGGACAGGTGAAGACCATGTCGACGTATGATCCGGACTCCGACCAGCTGCATGAGGAATGCGGCATTTTTGGTGTGTGGGCACCCGATCGCGATGTGGCTCGACTGACGTACTTTGGTCTGCGCGCGCTGCAGCATCGCGGCCAGGAATCGGCGGGAATCGCCGTGGGTGATGGCGGCACGGTTATGGTTCGCAAAGACCTGGGACTGCTCGATCGCGTGTTCTCCAACGCCGACTTGTCGACGCTCTCCGGCCAGCTGGCCGTGGGCCACGTGCGCTATGGCACTGCCGGTGCCAAGAGCTGGGAAGCCTCGCAGCCGCATCTTTCTACCATCAACAGCGTCATCATCGCACTTGCGCACAACGGTACCCTCGTCAACACCGACGAGCTGCGCCGTCAGCTCATCGAGCTGGGCGTGCCGTTCCTCTCCAATTCTGATTCCGAGGTCGCGACCAAGCTTATCGGCTACTTTACCCAGCGCACGGGCCATCTGCGCGAGGGCATTCGCAAGACCATGGAGCTCGTGCGCGGCGGCTACGCCATGACACTCATCAACGAGCAGGCGCTCTACGCCTTCCGCGACCCGCACGGCATTCGCCCGCTCGTGCTGGGCAAACTCGTGGATGAGGGACTGGACCAGGCCGACGCCGCATCCGTTTCGCAGCTGCCGTCGCAGGACGCCGCCGCAACGGCCGACGCTGACACCCATGTCACGCGCGCCGGTGGCTGGGTCGTTGCCTCCGAGACGTGTGCACTCGATATCGTGGGTGCCGAGTACGTCCGCGACGTCCGTCCCGGTGAGATTTTGCGCATCAGCGCCGAGGGCCTTGTGTCCGAGCAGGGCGTGCCTGCCGCCGAAGAGCCTGCTAACTGCATCTTTGAGCAGGTCTACTTCGCTCGCCCCGATTCCATCATGAACGGCAAGAGCGTCTACGCCTGCCGCTATGACATGGGTCGTCAGCTGGCACATGAGGAGCCCGTCGAGGCCGACCTGGTCATCGGCGTGCCCGACTCCGGCCTGCCGCCCGCGGAGGGGTATTCGCACGAGAGCGGTATTCCCTTTGGCGAGGGCCTTATCAAGAACCGCTACGTGGGCCGTACGTTTATCGAGCCTACGCAGGAGTTGCGCGCCATGGGCGTGCGTATGAAGCTCAACCCGCTGCGCGACAACATCGAGGGCAAGCGCCTGGTCGTCATTGACGACTCCATCGTCCGCGGCACCACCATGGTGCAGCTCGTCAAGATGCTGCGCAACGCCGGCGCCAAGGAGATTCACATTCGCATCAACTCGCCCGAGGTCATCTGGCCGTGCTTCTACGGTATCGATACCGACGTGCAGTCGCAGCTTATCAGCGCCAACAAGACGGTCGACGAGATTTGCGAGTATATCGGCGCCGATTCGCTGGCCTTCCTTTCGGTCGAGGGCCTGCTGAAGGTCATGCCCAAGGGCGGTTACTGCGATGCGTGCTTTACCGGACGCTACCCCGTGGCGATTCCCGAGAGCTTTGGCCGCGACAAGTTTATGGAGGGCTTTAAGCCCCGCAACCTGGACAAGCCGCTGCACTTTGACGACGACGCCGTGGTCGAGAAATACGACGACCGCAGCTGGGAAGAGGAGCACGGCGAGGCCTAAAACCTGCCATGTGGGGACAGGTTTATTTTGGTAGGTTTTACCTACTGTTTTGTTGATATGACGGCGCGTGCTGTTATGGCGCGCGCCAAAATGAACGCAACTATGAGCACCGTTTGGCGCCCGTGCGGCGCCACGGTAGTGGGAGAGGAAGGCTCAGATGAGCGACAGCAAGCATGTGACGTACGAGGACGCCGGCGTCGATACCGCCGAGGGTGGCCGCGCCGTCGACGCTATTAAGCAGATGGTTAAGGACACTAACCGCCCCGAGGTCATCGGCGGCATCGGTGGCTTTGGCGGCCTGTTCTCGGCCGCCGCGCTCAAGGATATGGAAGACCCGATCCTGATCAGCGGTACCGACGGCGTGGGCACCAAGCTCGTACTTGCCCAGATCATGGACCGTCACGAGACGGTGGGCCAGGACCTGGTCGCCATGTGCGTCAATGACATTTTGGCTTCGGGCGCCGAGCCGCTGTTCTTCTTGGACTACGTTGCCATTGGCCACATCGAGGCCGAGCATATGGCAAAGATCATCAAGGGCGTTGCCGACGGCTGCAAGCTCGCGGGCTGCGCGCTCGTGGGCGGTGAGATGGCCGAGCACCCGGGCGTCATGGCTCCTGCCGACTACGACCTTGCTGGCTTTACCGTGGGCGTCGTCGACCGTCCCAAGATGCTCGACCCCGCGAACGTTCGCCCCGGCGATGTGATTCTGGGCCTGCCTTCCACCGGCGTGCACTCCAACGGCTACTCGCTCGTGCGCAAGGTCATCGGCGTCGACGGCATCAAACCGGGCACGCCCGAGGCCGCCGCTAAGGCCGAGGAACTGAGCCGTCCGCTCGAGGAGCTTGGTGGCGCGTCGCTGGCCGACGCCCTGTTGGCTCCCACACGCATTTACGTCAAGCCGATTCTGGAGCTGCTCCGCGGTGGCGCCAACGTTCATGCCATTGCCCACATCACCGGCGGCGGTATTACCGAGAATCTCAACCGCGCGCTCGCCGACGACGTCGACGCCGTGGTCACCCGTAACGGCGCCGAGATGGGCTGGGATGTTCCGCCCGTCATCACCTACGTGTCGCGTCAGGCCGAGCTCGCGCCCAACGAGGCATGCAAGACCTTCAACATGGGCGTCGGCCTGTGCCTGATCGTCGCCCCCGAGGACGAGGCCGCCGTGACCGAGGCTCTGGTCGCGCTGGGCGAGAAGCCGTTCCGCGTGGGCGAGTGCGTCGAGGGTTCCGGTAAGGTCGTGTACTCCGATGAGCGCTAACGATCAGATGGTTGCTGCCGAGGGTCTGGGTTTTGTGCCCTACACCCGTCCGACCGGCACCGATACCGCCGAGCCGCTCAAGATCGGCGTGCTCATCAGCGGTTCGGGTACCAACCTGCAGGCGCTGATCGACCTGATCGCCGCCGGCAAGCTTAACGCCTCGATTGAGCTTGTGGTGTCGAGCCGTCCTTCGGCCAAGGGCCTGCAGCGTGCCGAGCGCGCGGGCATCCAGACGCTCACGCTGTCCAAGGATGTCTATGCCGACCCCATCGCGGCTGACGAGATCATCGCGCATGAGCTGCTCGAACGTGGCTGCGAGTACGTGGTGATGGCCGGCTATATGCGCATGGTGCACACGCCGCTGCTGGCGGCGTTCCCCAATCGCGTGGTCAACCTACACCCGGCGCTGCTGCCGAGCTTTACCGGCGCCCATGCGATTGACGATGCTTTTGCGCGCGGCGTCAAGGTGACCGGCGTGACCGTGCACTTTGCCAACGAGATTTACGACAACGGCCCCATCATCGCCCAGCGTGCGCTGGCTGTTGAGGAGGGCTGGGACGTCGACACGCTCGAGGAGCACATCCATGCGATTGAGCACATGCTGTATCCCGAGGTTGTTCAGATGCTCGCCGATGGCCGCGTTCACGTGCTAGAGAACGGCAAGGTGGCAATTGATGCGCCTCGCGGCTAGTGGCGCACAGTACAATTTAGTCGAGTAGTCAGGGTGGTCATTGGCGCCAAGGCGCGCGTGACCACCTTTTGCTTCGGTAGTCACCTGCGACGTTCTTGAATGACTAATCGTTTAAGAACGTCGCAGGTGACTAGGTGAGAGAGGTGAGCGCATGGCGGATAACGAAGCGCTGTTTACGCCTGAGCTGGTGTTTTTTGATTGGGAGTGTGCGACGCCGGGCGAGGTGTTTGCGCAGCTCGAGAGCAAGCTCGCCCCGCGCGGCTACATTGCGTCCGGTTGGCTTGATGCCGTCCGCACGCGCGAGGATGCCTATCCCACGGGCCTTGCCATGCCGGCGGCCAACATCGCCATCCCACATACTGATCCCGGATTTGTGGCTAAGCCCTATATCGCGGCGGTAAAACCTGCTGCGCCTGTGACATTCAATGCTATGGCAGGCATGGGTGCTCCCGTGCCGGCACAGATCATCATCAATCTGGGCATTGCCGAGCCGGGCGGTCAGGTCGAGGCTCTGCAAGCGCTCATGAATATCTTTATGGATGCCGACGCCGCAGCCGATGTGCTTGGCCAGACCACGTCCCAAGGCATGGTCGACGCCATCCGCCGCCACTTCTAAGGTGGAGATGCCCCCTTTGCACCAAAATGGTGCAGATTAACCTGTGTCCCATGCACCAGGTGTGCCGCGGGGGCTGCGTTGTGACACAATGGCGTTTGTTCGATTCGTGATGCGAAAGGCCAAACATGGCAAATAAGAAAAAGAACTCCGAGGCCGCACCGACGCCCGAGCAACAGGCTCGCGCCGCCTCCAGCTCTCGTAAGAAACAGCGCAAGACCTATGTGTCCAAAACCGTCAAGATCATCCTAGTGGTCATCGGCGTGCTAGCGATGCTGCTTTCCGTCTCGGCCATGGCGTGCTCCGGTCTCATGTCGCAGACCGAAAGCGCCAACTCGGGCTATAAGCTCACTGGTGGCGTGGCTGCTACCATCAATGGCACCAACCTCACCGAGGACACCGTGACCAAGCAGATCATGAGCATGCGTACGTCCTACGGCTACACCAAGGACAAAGACTGGGCGCAGTACCTGGTCGACAACGACCTCACGCCCAAAAAATATCGCAAGCAGCTCATCGACTCCTACACGCAGCAGATTCTGCTTCAGCAAGCGCAGAAGGAAAACGGCGTGACCGTCTCGGACGAGGAGGTCGAGAAGGCCTGGAAGGACGCCTGCAAGAGCGCCGGCGGCGCCAAGGCCTTTAAGAAGACGCTTAAGACCTACGGCTACACCGAGGACACCTACAAGGACTCGCTCAAGGAGAGCCTGGCGCAGCAGAAACTCAAGGATGCGGTAGCGCCTACAAGCAAGCCCAAGGACAGCGAGATTGTCGATTACATCAACGAGAACCTGTCCAACTACAATGACGCCCGTCGCTCGTCGAATATTCTGATCAAGGTCGATTCCGACGCCTCCGACGAGGACAAGGCCGCCGCCAAGGCCAAGGCGCAGGAGTGCCTGGACAAGATTAACTCTGGCGAGCTGAGCTTTGAGGACGCCGTAAAGCAGTACTCCGACGATACCGGCTCCAAGGATAAGAAGGGCGATGTGGGCTGGGACAAGCTCACCACCTTCGTCGACAGCTACCAGGCAGCGCTCGAGGGGCTCAACAAGGGCGATGTGAGCGACGTTGTCGAGTCGACCTATGGTTACCACATCATCAAGTGCACCGACTACTTCCATGTCGATAATCAGGTCGATAACATTAAGCAGGTACCCAAGGACATCAAGAAGTACGTCTCCAACGTGGTGAAGACGCAGGCGGCAAGTACCGCGTACAGCGAGTGGCTGGAGCAGTACAAGAAGGACGCCGACATCACCGTTAACCCCATGCCCAAGGACGTGCCCTATAACGTGAGCCTGAAGGGCGTCACCAAGAGTTCGACCGACGAAGCGTCGACGACTGAGTAATCATGGGGCGGTGCCCGCGTGAGTGCCGCCCACGCTATTGAGGAGGATTTACAGATGACCAACGAAGAGCTGCAGAAGGAAATGATCGCAGCCATGAAGGCTAAGGACAAGGTTCGCCTGTCCATCATTCGCCAGGTCAAGGCCGAGGTGAAGAATATTGAAGTCAACGAGCGCCGCGATGTGACCGAGGAAGACGTCAACAACATGATCAAGCGTCTGATTAAGCAGACGAGCGAGACGCTGGAGATGTCCATCAAGGCCGGCACCGACCAAGAGCGTACCGACAATTTGACCGAGCAGGTCAAGATTCTGGAGAGCCTGCTGCCCGCGCAGGTTTCGGGCGAGGAGCTCGAGGCCCTGATCGAGCAGGTTATCGCCGAGCTGGGCGCCACGTCCAAGAAGCAGATGGGCCAGGTCATGGGCGCTCTGGGCAAGGCCACCGGCGGCAACTTTGACAAGCCGGCCGCGGCAAAGATCGTCGGAGCCAAACTCGCGTAATTTGTTACGCGGTTTTACCAAACCGCGTAACGGCTCGACGCTGCAAACCCGTACACGCGGCAATCTGACGTTCAATTTCAAGGGCGCGACCATAAGGTCTGCGCCCTTTCATTTCACGTTACCTTGCTCGCGTGTACGGGTTTTCGCTGACTCATGCTCAACAAGGGCGGTTGTATTATTTTCGGGTCTTGAGGGGCGTGGTCATTGCGGTCGCGCCCCTTTTGGGCGCTCATTGGGGACAGACTTAAATGAGTAGGTACTCATTGGGTACTCATTTAAGTCTGTCCCCAATGACTAGGGGGAAGATTGCGGGTTCTTTACGGGAATGTAGTGTGGGCTGCGGAAACGCGGTTCTTTCCGTACAATAGTTCAACTCGTGTAAACGCAGGGAAGGGACATTCATGGCAGACATGATCGAGATCAAGCATCTCAACAAGTACTTTGGCGACCTGCATGTGCTCAAAGATATCAATCTCACCGTCAAGCGCGGCGAGAAGCTCGTAATGATCGGGCCTTCCGGCTCGGGTAAGTCGACGCTCATCCGTTGCGTCGATTATCTGGAGGAGCCCACGTCGGGCGAGGTCGTCATCGACGGTACGCCGCTCACCAAAAAGAATCACCTGGAGATGGCTCGCAAGTATAGTTCCATGGTGTTTCAGCAGTTCAACCTGTATCCCAACATGACGGTGCTCGGCAACCTGACGCTCGCGCCCATCAAGCTGCAAAAGAAGAGCAAGGAGGAGGCGACCGAGATCGCCATCGCCGCTCTCAAGCGCGTTGGCATGGCGCATAAGGCCGGCGAGTATCCGCAGAATCTCTCGGGCGGTCAGCAGCAGCGCATCGCCATCGCCCGTGCCCTGTGCACCAAGCAGCCCATCATCCTGTTTGACGAGCCGACCTCGGCGCTCGACCCCGAGATGGTCCAGGAGGTTCTGGACGTTATGATTGAGCTCGCGCAGGAGGACATCACCATGATCTGCGTGACGCACGAGATGGGCTTTGCGCGCCAGGTGGCCGACCGCGTCATCTTTATGGAGGACGGCCGCATCCTGGAGGAGGGCACGCCCGAGCACTTCTTCGATAACCCCGAGAACCCGCGCTGCCGCGAGTTCCTGTCCAAGATTCTGCACTAGGCGCGGTGATGGACATGACGGATATGACGAGGGCGGCCGTGTCGCGCCGTCACTTTTTGCAGCTGGCGGGCGCCGGCATGCTCGCGCTGACGGGGGCCGCGCTTACCGGTTGCGGCAACTCCACCAGCGGCGAGGGTTCCGACAAGGGGTCCAAGCTTGCGGCCATTAAGTCGCGTGGCCATCTGAATGCCGGCGTTAAGAAGGACGTTCCCGGCTACGGCTACTACGACACCGCCAAGGGCAGCTTTGAGGGCATGGAAGTCGATTTGTGCTACCAGATCGCCGCTGCCGTCTTTGGCGTGAGCTACAAGGAGGCTCGCGCTCAGGAGCTTGTCGAGTTTACCGACGTAACGCCCAAGACGCGCGGCCCGCTGATCGATAACGGCCAACTTGACGTGGTCGCGGCGACCTACACCATCACCGACGAGCGCAAGAAGAGCTGGGATTTCTCGACGCCGTACCGCACCGACTACGTGGGACTCATGGTCAAGAAGCGTTCGGGCTTTACCTCGATTGAGGACCTGGACGGCAAGGTCATTGGCGTGAGCCAGGGTGCCACCACGCAGGGCCTGATCGAGCAGATGATCAAGGACAACGGCTTTAGCTGCAAGCCCGAGTTTAGGGCCTTTAGCGGCTACCCCATCATCAAGAGTTCGCTCGACGCCGGCAATATCGACGTCTTTGCCATGGACCGCTCCACGCTGGCCGGTTACATGAACGAGACCGTTGAGCTGCTGCAGCCCGAGGTCAAGTTTGGTGAGCAGGGCTACGGCGTGGCGACCAAGAAGGGCTGCGACCTTTCGGCCGTGGTCGATCAGGTGATTTGCGATCGCCTGGCCGACGGCTGGCTCGACCAAGAGGTCAAGACCTGGGGTCTTGTATAGGCGCATCGTCCAAGGAAGGAATCAAATGCTCGAAGGATTATTTGACGCCGACCGTTGGTCGACGACATTTCAAAACATGGGGCCCTTCTGGGAGGGCTTTGGCGTGACGCTGCAGGTGGTCGTTGCCGGTCTGCTGCTGTCGCTGGTACTGGGCACGCTGCTGGGCGTGTTCTCTACCACCCGTTCGCGTGTGCTGCGTGCTATAAGCCGCGTGTACGTGGAGTTTTACCAGAACACCCCGTTGCCCGTACAGGTGCTCTTTATGTACATGGCCGGTCCGCAGTTTTTGCAGGCCATAACCGGTGCCGACCAGCCGGTGCGCATCGCGCCGTTCGTGTTGGGCTTCTTGGGTGTGGGCCTGTATCACGCGGCCTACATTTCGGAGGTCATCCGCACTGGTATCGAGGCGGTTCCGCGCGGTCAGATGGAGGCGGCCCAGAGCCAGGGTTTCACCCGTGCGCAGGCCTACTGGTACATCGTGCTGCCCCAGACGTTCAAGATCATTCTGCCGCCGCTGTGTAACCAGGCGCTCAACCTGGTCAAGAACACGTCGGTGCTGGCGCTTGTGGCCGGCGGCGACCTTATGTACCGTTCCGACAACTTTGTGAGTCTGTACGGTTACCTGCAGGGATACATCGTCTGCTGCCTTATGTACTTCATCATCTGCTTCCCGCTCGCCATGCTGGTGCAGTGGCTCGAGCGCCGCTCCAAGGAGCGTCCGCGCGGCGTGAGCCTGGCCGAGCTGGGGCTCGACAACGTAGAGGAGGCCTAGCGCATGGAAATCTTCAACGCGACCAACCTGCTCTACATCTGGGGCGGCTTTGTTAAGACAATCGAGATCTCGGCGCTGTCGATCTTTTTCTCGCTCATCTTTGGCACGGTGCTGGCGCTCGTTAAGAGCTATGCGCCCCGCCCGTTCCGTATTTTGGTGAGCGCCTATATCGAGCTGTTCCGCTGTACGCCGAACCTACTGTGGATCCTGTTTATCTACTTTACGGTGCAGGGTTTGGACATTGTGATTTCGACCATCGCCTTTACGCTGTTTACCAGCGCTGTTATGGCCGAGATTGTGCGCGGCGGCCTCAACTCGATTCCGCGCGGCCAGTTTGAGGCAGCGCAGAGCCAGGGCTTCGGCTTCTTTGCCACCATGCGCTACATCATTCTGCCGCAGACGTTTAAGACGATCATTCCGGCGCTGTTTAGCCAGTGCACGACCGTCATTAAGGACAGCTCGTATCTTTCGGGCATTAACGTGGCCGAGCTCATGTACACGGCAAACGTCGTGATGGCCCACGCGATCGATCTGTCGCAGGTGCTCATGCTCTACGGCCTGGTGTTTGCGATGTACTTTGTGCTCAACTTTGGTATCTCGCTGCTGGTCCGCGCATATCAGAGGCGAATGGTGGCAGCGTAGAATGTGGCAAAGGGACAGCCCCTTTGTCACATAGAGAAAGGAATCGCGATGAGCGATCTGGAGAATAAGAAGAGTCCTGTGGTCATTACCATCGCGCGCGACTTTGGCGCCGAGGGCCACGAGATTGGCCGCATGCTTGCCGACGAGTTGGGGATTCCGCTGTACGATAACGAGCTGCTGGTACGTGCGTCGCTGCGCGCGGGCGAGTCGCTCGATAAGATGGCCGCCTATGATGAGCGTCTGGCCGTGGAGAACATGGCGTTTCTGCCCGACCGCTACGATGCGCGTTCGTACTCGGATAAGTTGTTCCAAAAGATGAGCCAGGTGATTTTGGATCTGGGCGAGACCGAGAGTTGCATTATCGAAGGCCGTCTGTCCGATTACCTGCTGCGCAACAACCCCAACCACATTGCCGTGTTGGTGACCGCACCCTTTGAGGACCGCGTCGAGATCGTGCGCAAGAAGCGCGGCCTTAACAAAAAGAAGGGCGCCAAGCTGGTCAAGCAGCAGCAGAAGGCGCGCGAGGCGTTCTACAAGCGCTACAGTGCCGGCAAGTGGAAGATGACGAGCGGCAAGGATATCGTCGTCAACCGCGCCAAGCTGGGCCGCGAAGGCTGCAAAGACGTTATCGCCGCTGCCTACCGCTACAAGGTGGCTCAGCTCGAAGGCTAACCGACCAAAACCACCACAAAGGGGACAGGCACCTTTGTGGTGGTTTTTGTTTTAGGCCGAGGGGAAGGCCTTGGTGAGACCGGCGCGCGTCTGCGTGTCGGTCTTTTGGTAGATGGAGCTCAGGTGGCGCTGGACCATGCGCATCGAGATGCCGAGCTCCTCGGCGACCTGCTTGAGCGGGCGTTCATCCTGGGTTACGGCTATGAGCACGTCGACTTCGCGCGGGGTGAGGGCGTGATCGGTGATGAAGGCCTGACGCTGCTCCTCGATACTCGGTGCTGCCAGCGCCTCCTCGGCAAGCTGTTGATGTTCGCGCTCCTGCTCGGTTTGGGGCAGGCGGAACAAACCGGCTGCCACGAATGCTGCGCAGGCGGCGACGAGCAAAACGAACGCGCGCCGATCATGATGAGGGCAACGTTGCCCGAGGTCACGAGGGCAAGCGAGATGCCCGATGTAGTGAACGCACACACATTGTTGGCGGCGCGTCCCATGCCGGCCCAAAGGGCGGGCGCATGCATGCGCGGTGCCAGCTGTGTAAAGGTGGCGGTAAAGAACGTGACAAAAAAGCCCGAGCTCAGGTAAAAGACGACAAGGCCCAGGTTGGGATCAGCGCCGGCCTCCACGGCCAGGATGGAAATGGTCGAGAGCACGGCGATGCCGAGCATGACAAGTCCCATGTAGCGACGCTCGGCAAGATCAAAGATAATGCCGGCGGCAAGGCCGCTCGCCGCCAAAAAGAGGCGTGGCCATGTTTGTACGGCAATGGTGCCGTGGGCGTTGGAGAGCGTGACCACGTTGTCGAGGGTCGAGAACAAGCAGGCAAGAATCATGACGAGCGCAATGCTCCAGCATGCCTGTTTGGTGAGGGCATGAGAGGGCTCAACAAAGGGATTGATGGCGGGGCTGGAGCTCCCGGCAGCCTTTTGGGGAACGACGCTGAGGGCGGAGATGGCGATAGCCGCTGTGCCAAGGGCGATGAGCTCTGCGATGCCGCCGCAATTGAGCAGGTTAATGGCGAACTGCATCAGGATGCCCGCGGCATAGGCCGCTCCCGCACCGGTGGCGAGCTTGGGGTCATCCTGGAATGCCATCGAAAAGGCGTGGTGAGTGGCGGCGCCCAGCAGACCGAGCCCAAAGAATGCCACGCAGCCCAGAATCTCGAGCACAAGCGGGGCCGTAGGGAACTGAATTTGGGTCAGGCCCACGATGACGATAGGGACGGCGGCGTTGGCGGCTGCCAGTGAGTGGCCTTCGCGCTGTGCGAGCCCGAGCAGCGGCGCGTATCCGATAAAGCCGAGTACACTCGCGCCCAGAATAAAGCCCTGTGCGATCACAACGCGTTCGGCGCCGGCGAGTAGCCCGATATTGATATCGAAGCGAAACTCGGCAGCAAGGAAGGCGAAGGTAAACAGTGCGAGTGCCAAAAGCGCGTTGATTTTAGGCTTACTCAGGTTCAAGAACGGTCCTTCGGGTGGACGAATAATCGTGTCCTCGATTGTAGACCATGACGGTAGGGGGTGGGCCTTTCGGGGGGCGGGGCGCGCTTGGCAATAGCGTGCTCGTTGCCTTTTGCGCTGGCAGGTGCGCCACATGAGAATTTGTGCCCCGGGATCCGGATATCTTCCCGTAACATGGTGTTATAGAAGCACCCCTTACGACAAGGAGGCTCACATGCGAAAGCAAATCCACGACAACCCAATCGACCACGGCCGCGCGTGCTCACTCTCCCACGGAACGTGGCGCCGCGTGGGGGCAAAACTCGCCTGCGCGGGGGCCTGCGCGCTCATGGTCGGCCAGCTGCTGCTGCCGAGCGTGGCGCTCGCCGCCGAGTGGGTCAGCGTGGGCGGCACGCAGTACGACGCGGGCACCGCTGCCGGCGACGAGGCAGGAACCTGGTCCTGGGATGGCGCTAACGACATGAAGCTCAACGGCTACGACGGCGGCTCCATCGGCGCCAAGGGTAACCTCACCATCGGCGTGACGGGCACCAACACCGTCACGGCCGACGCCGGGCAGAGCGCCATTGCTGTCAAGAACGGCAACCTTGCCATTACCGGCGATGGCACCCTTAATGCGACGGCTCGGACCGATGTGATTGCGGCGGAAGGCGACGGCAATGCGGGTGGCGATGTGACCATCAGCGGCGCCAACGTCAACGTGACGGCTTCGGGCGCAGTGAACAGTGCGACGGGCATTCGCGCGACGGCCGGCAGCGTGACGATCGATAAGGGCGCCGATGTCAAAATCGAGGCAAAATCGGCGGAAGGATCTTGGCGTCCAGCGGTGGGCACCTACGGTATCTTTGCCGATAACCTTCCCAGTAGACACGCTGCTCAGGAAAGCGAGCAGGAAGAACCGGATTATGTCTCCGTGCACGGGGGCGACGTCACGATCGATGCCGCCAACCTGTCGATCAAGACAGCCGATGCCTGGCAGGTTTCTGTGTGCATCAATACGGTCGGTATCAAAAAGAATACCCTCATGAAAATCGTCAACGGAGCCGATGTCGCGCTTTCCGCCGGCAGTGCGGCTTCGCTCTCGGCGGGCATCAGCGCGCGTTCGCAAAGCGGTGCGGTGTGGATGCTTGTCGAGGAGTCGAATCTTACGTCTCGAAGCCTGTCTTCTGCAAACGGCATCGATGCCGTCCGCAATCAAAGTTTTGGAATCATGGCAGAGGCAAACACCGGGTCGGAAACGCCTCGTATCAAGATTCGCAAATCGAAGATTGAGGCTTCGGGCGCGACTGCGGGAATCTATGCGATCAACTGCAACGACGCGACTGCGACGCTGTTCCGTGCCGCGAGGATTGATTTGAGCGTGAACAATTTGCACGGGCGCGCGATGATTACGACTCCGACGGATGGTGCCGTGCGCGATGTGAAAAAGGTTGTTGATACGGGGAAATGGCCGAGCTCCCAGAACGGGCAGGTCGTCGGTGTTGCCGGTTCGTCTGCTATTACGGATATCGTCGGTTCTGCCGAGGTCGCCCATGATGTAGTGATTGATTTTGGAGACGGGCAGGAGCCGGAGCCGACACCGGAGCCCGAGCCGACACCGGAGCCCGATCCCGATCCTATGCCCAATCCCGAGCAGAAGCCTGACCCCAAGCCCGTAGATAAGGACGCAAAGACCACCACGGCGGTTGCCAAGACCGTTACGACCAAGACTGCCGCCGGCGCCAAAAGCGCTTCCGGTGTTCTGGCCGCCACGGGCGACAACGCCGCGACGGCAATCACTACACCGCCGGTGCGTCCGTCATCGGCGCCGGCTTCGTCGCGTCCAAGCGCCGCAACCGCTAGCGCAAGCTTTCATAGCCATTTTCAGCCGCCGCGTGGGCACAAATGCCCTCGCGGCGGCTCTTTGTATTTCAGCAGGTAGATGCCTAGGTTCGTAGATGCGAACCTAGGCATACGGAGTCATTTGGCGCATCTTGGTTGTACAGGACCACCACAAAGGGGACAGGCACCTTTGTGGTGGTATGTCCCTACGACCAAGGAGGCCGTTATGAACGAAAGTCGCTTTGACAAGCAAGCTCAACGTGAGTCCACCTGCTCGCTGGTTCACGGTACCTGGCGTTGTGTGGGTGCCAAAATAGCTTGCGCCGGCGCGTGTGCGCTTATGGTCGGTCAGTTGCTGCTGCCGAGCGTGGCGCTGGCGACGGAATGCGCCGATCCCGCCGCTGGGACGGATGAGGTTGCCGCGGCTCCGGTGACGCAGACGGTTGCGGAGGATACGGCTCCAGCGACCGCGCCTACAACCGATGCTGCTCCGACGGTACAAACCGTTGCTGAACCTCAGCAGACGACTCCGGATGACACCACCGATGAATCTAGCGATGCGGCGCCCGCTGAGCAAAACGCTTCTGGCGACGACAACGCCGCCATGCCGGCGAGCAACGCCATCATGCCCTGCGGTGTGACCGATGTTGTTGGCGGCAGCGACGTTAGGGTCAATATTACGGTGCGGAACAATTACACCGACATCAAGAAAGAAGAAACGATTGAGTATGTGAAGGGGATTGCCCTTGTAGATGGAGACCAGTCTGCTCTCGATGGTAGTGCTTTGACTTTTATCGGCCTGGGGGACTTGATCGTCCATGCGGCGTATGACAGTGCGAGCAATAAAACAACGCTTACCCTGGATATCAGCAAGATTCAGAGACAGAAGGAGGAGCAGAAGTACTTTACGGAGTACAAGGAGAATAAGTCCAAGATGACGACCACCTATGATGGATCCAAGCTTACGTATACGGGTACAGAGCCCGGGAATATCATCATCGGTGATCCGGACGACGCCTTTAAAGGAGATACCGAGGCGACCGGGAAACCCACTATTAACGAGATCCGGGATGACTACTACACCCGCACCCATGTCTACGAGAGGGCATGCCTTGTTATCCCGGCAGCGGAATCAGAATCGGAATCCATCTCCTTTGCCAATGTTCAGAATACGAACTTCAATTGGCAGCTGGATACTGGTCCGCAGGCGACGGCAGGTGTCCCTAACTACGATGCAGATAAATACGAAATCGCTTATGAATGCTGGCAGGAATTTGAAAACAACGAACCCGTTGCTGCCTGGTATTCCGATAACGGCTCACATGGTTCCCTGCCGACTATTACAAAGTTTAAAAGCGGGAAAGAGTACGTGTATTCTCTTATGCTGAAGCAAAAAGACGGATATTCCTTCAGCGATGAAACCGTTGTTACCGTAAACGGGGAAACCGTAAAGTCGAGTCTAAGCGGAGAATTCCTGTATGTCCCTGCTATTAAAACAATTACGATGCCTGCTTCGTCGGAAAACGAAGCTCTTGAGAATCTAAACGTCAACGATGTGAAAACCGACTATGCGCCCGGCGAGGCGCCGCGTGCGACCGCGACGATTCCTGCCGCCGATGCCGATAAGTATGAGATCGCCTATGAGTGCTGGGAAGAGATGGATGGCAGCGACCCTGCGGGGCTCACGCCCGTTGCCTTCTGGTATTCCGACCCCGCCAAGTATCCGACGGGCGCGAGGAGGATCGAACACTTCGAAGAGGGCAAGTTCTACATGTATTCCGTTGAGCTGAGGCTCAAGGGCGACAATACCGTGGCTGATGACTGCGAAATGAACGTCAACGGTCATTGGGCGCACCACATCAAGACCGCCAACGGCGTCTTCGCGCCAAACGCTGACAATATGCTGTGCGAGCAGCCGATCGACGAATGGCGGGCCATCGACGTTATCGAGATCAACGGCGCCACGACCACCTTCAAGGCAGGCGATAAGCCGGTCTTTACGGCGAATGTTCCGACGGGCTCCAACTCCCTTCCTCAGTGTGAGTACTGGACGGGTAGCGACGGCAGCGAAGTGAACTCTCAGAAGTTCTGGGATCAGAACATCACGAACCACATCGACGCCTTTAAGCCTGGCGTGACCTATCGCTACGGTATCTACCTCAAGCCCGCGCGCGGATTCTACTTTACGCCCAACACCAAGCTGGTGATCAACGGCCAGGAGTGCGGCTACCAGATGGGCGAAGCGAGTGTAGTTGATCCCGAGAGCGGCTGGATCTACACCCTGTGGCTCAACACCGATTTGACCTTTACGCCTGAAGCCATGCCGGCTCCCGATCCGCAGCCTACGCCGGATCCCAAGCCGACGCCGCAGCCTGACGTCAAGCCCGAGACCAAGCCCGCGGCCAAGCCGGCCACGACAACCGCCACGACCAAGACGGTTGAGAAAGCTACGCCGTCCAAGAAATCCGATGCTGTCCTGGCTACCACGGGGGATACCACCGTGATGACGGTCACCGCCCTGGGCATCGCCGGCGCAACCGTAGCCGCCGCCGGCCTCGCTGCGACCAAGCGCTGCAAGCGTTAGGTTTTGGTGGCGGCGACCATCCTCGGCCTCAGCAAAATCTCGATCTGTAACACCAAACTGCCCAAAACGGCTCTAGATGTTACAGATTGAGATGAACCGAATGGCCGCTAACCTAATGTCTCGATCTGTAACACTAGGCGGGGAATCTGACCTCTAACTGTTACAGATCGAGACAAACTGGCCGGCCAAGTCCAGAACCACCACAAAGGTGCCTGTCCCCTTTGTGGTGGTTTGCGCAGGTAGAACGGTAGGTTCGTATATATGAACCTACCGTTCGCTTTGTTTGTGGACCACGATTACGCTGGATGACTTTAGGTTTGCAAGAAAGGAACGACCATGAGGTGGACTACTGCTCGAGCGCTTTGCCGCCGGCTGACGGTTGCCACGGTGACCCTCGCGATGGTGACGGGTTCGTTTCCCGCGGGTGCGTTTGCCGAGGCCCTCAACACCGATAGCACTTTTGTGCAGACGGATAACGGCCAAGCGGACGCCGCCGCTCCCGCCGATTCGGCTGACGCCCAAACGTTAGACTCTGCTTCCGCCGACCCCGCGCCCGATGTCGGCGCTGCCGACCCCACAGCGCTCGATGCCGGTGATACCCCTACGCCCCCGGCCTCCGAGATTGCATCGGCGGCGGGCCTGACGGGCGCCGAGCAGACCGAGAGCACACCTGCGGGTACGCTTGCCACCGATCTTGTCGAGGGCAAGGAGCTCGCCGAGCAGCAAAAGCAAGAGGAGGCTTCCGGCACCGAGGCGACCTGGAACGAGGAACTTGAACTCTGGGCAACCTCGAAGGGCGCCACGGGCGTAAAGGGCGAATACGACGATGGCTACGTGGCCGGCGAGCAGACCCCCGCGCAGTACTACTTCTCGATCGATAGCCTCACCAACGAAATTTCTATCGAGTATGGCGACGCGGGCATTACCACGTTGGAGGTGCCCTCGACCATCGACGGCAAAAATGTCGTGAGTCTTAAGGGCATGGGAAACGTTGCGCTCACATCAATTACGTTTGCCCCCGATTCGCATATCCGCTCTGTGGGCGGTTTGGGCGGCAGCAGCATCAAGGAAATCGCACTGCCCGATTCGGTTGAGGAACTGGGCTGGAATGCGTTTACCGGAAGCAAGACACTTCACACGGTGACCTGGCCCAACAACGCGGCCTTTACCACGATTCCCGAGCAGGCCTTTGAGGGCTGCGAACAACTTGACGACAATGTGGTGGCAACGCTGCCACCTTCGGTTAAGACTATCGACTATCGCGCCTTCGCCAATTGCGGCGTACCGCAGTTCTATGTCTCGGACACAACGGTACTCACCTTTACGCAGATCAACGTGCCGGGCACGGTGGAGCGGATTGAGCGCTATGCCTTTGACGGGTGCTCGCATGTGTCGTCGGTGACGATCGGCGACGGCGTCAAATATATCGGAGCGCACGCGTTCGCCTCTCTTGATCCTGCGATTGCCGGCAAAGAGATTGTGCTACCCAAAAGCGTGGAAATGATAGAGTGGGGAGCTTTTGAGAACACGAGATACGGAAACGAGACGAACCATAATGCCGTTGCCCTGCGCGTGATGAACCCCGATCTTCAGTTTGGTGAGGCGGGCTATCCGGGCGACTATAATGAGCGCGTGACAATCGATGGCGTAACGTATGCGATTCCCTTTGGTGAAGGCCAGACCATCTATGCCTATGCGACCGATTCGGCTGGCAACCCCTCGATGGTCAAAAAGCTTGCCGATGCCGTGGCCGATCGCAAGGACTCCGTCGATTCCTCGAAGCCTGCCTATACCTTTGAGTGGATGGGCGAGGCCGCCCAGATCACGGGCAAACTTCCCCAGGGCGCGGCGGCCGTGCTCGTGCAGGCGGGGCAGTCCACGCCGTTGACGGTTGGCGACGACGGCTCCGTTGCTGCCAACGTCCTCTCCAAGACAGCAGCCACCCTGCGCATTTCGCTCAGCGGTTACTATGACATGGTGCTGGCGCGCCCGGGCGACCAGATGACGGGCACATGGAATATCGGAGAGATTAAGGCCGAGGACTTTACCAAGATTCCGGCTTCGCGCGCGATTGAGCTTAATGTGGCCTATCTCGAACCGGTCGCAGGCCAGGATAAGACCGAACGCATTGAGCTCGATAGTCTCGATAACATCGGTCTGACGGTGAAGAGCGGCGGCAAGACGCTTAAACCTGCCAAGGGTGACAAGGAAAACGACTTCCGTATCCAGGGCACAGCGCTCGTGGTGTCGCAGGCCATTGCCGACGCGGACCAGGATCTGGAGATAACGCTCGAGCCTAAAGACAGCCTCAAGCTGGGTGGGGCGACGGCGACGGTGAAGCCTTCGGCCGGCAAGGTCGATATCGACTTGAAGCCCTGGGGCACGGCGACGGTCGCGACCAAGGGCGACTACCAGGGCGCTAACCGCGTGCTGGTGTTCCGTACGTCCGACGGCAAGCTGGTCGCCGACGGCGTCACCTATCTGATGGGTTACGAAGACGATGGCACCACGCCTATCATGAAGGCCGAGACGCCGCGCCTTAAGGCCGGTTCGTACACCATCGTCGCCTTTAACAAGACGAGCTACGACATCCAAGCGACGAGCTATTCCACGTTTAGTCGCCTAGGGCTGACCGTGGGTAAGCATATCGCGCAAAAGCAGGTGAAGATTGAGGACGGCAAACAGCTCGACGTGACGCTCGACGTTCCCACGTTTGACGTGGAGACGTATCGTGCCGAGCGCGGGCTGACGGCGGGCTCGGTTATCGCTGATTCGTCCGCGGTCGTTGGCGCGGAGACCGAGCTGCGCATTCATTACGAGCTCAAGGACAGCCAGGCTGCCAAGATTGAGATTCCTCTGGCCAAGGATGTCGTCGAGGATGTGTCCGCAGGCGCTCGCGAAGCCGGCGCCAGCTCCGATGCCACTGCATAAAC
>OBZJ01000304.1_pt1 | contig 32617 bp, 24 predicted proteins | sample 1476891 | NCBI WGS metagenome assembly OBZJ01 (sample SAMEA2580231, study PRJEB22360) | human gut metagenome | biome: human gut; feature: human-associated habitat; material: faeces | place: Denmark | collected 2008/2010 | reverse complement strand
CCGGAAAGGAATACATGTGCCAGATAGTTCATGACAAAAGATTTACCAGCTCCTTGCAAAGACACTCCTTCACCTCTTCCATCGGCACTTCATGTCCCAGTTCTTTCTGCAAAGAAGTGACCCCCTTGTCGATGAATCCGCAGGGATTGATATAGCTGAAATAACGTAAATCGGTATTCACATTCAGTGCCAGCCCATGCATGGTAACAAAATGGCTGCTGCGCACGCCGATGGCACAAATCTTACGGGCACGGGGAGTATCGCCCTCCAGCCATACGCCCGTTGCCTTCTCCAGGCGTCCGGCAGCGATGCCAAACGAAGCACAAACGCGAATTACCGCCTCTTCCAGCAGATGCACATACTCCTTCAACCCCAAAGAAAAGTCCTCGAGGTTCAGAATAGGATAACAGACCAACTGTCCCGGACCATGATACGTAATGTCTCCACCACGGTCAATATGATAGAGCGTAGCCCCTATCCTGCGCAGTTGTTCTTCTCCCAGCAGCATATTCCTTTCTTTCCCGCTACGCCCCAATGTATAGACATGGGGATGCTCGCAGAGCACAATATGATTGACATAGCACTCTCCTGCCTGCTTGGCGTGTACAAGTGCGTCAAACCATTCCGTCTGCCGGCTCCATGCCCCGGCATAAGGAATCATGTTCCAATCTGATATTTCCAGTTTCATGCAAGCAAATATAGCACTTTTTTGAATTCACTCCCCGAATTTATCTTAAATATGTAGCATCTATTCATAAAAATACACCTTGATAATCTGATAATATCTCACGTACTTTGCAAACATTCTGATATAACTATTCACAAAAAGACAGACTTATGAAAAAAAGAATTCTAATAACGCTATTCGCAGCGTTACTGTTCAGCTTTTCCATATCTGCACAGATATTGAAGGGGCACGTATATGATGCAACGACCAATGAACCGCTTGCAGGGGCATCGGTCACCTACAAGCTGAAAGACACGCAAGGCGTAGTGACCGACATAAACGGTGCATACGAAGTACACCTGCCGGCGGGAGGTGTAGATTTGGTATTCAGCTACGTGGGATATGAGGATGTGCCAATGCCCATCGTCATCAGCAAAGGAGACATTATGCAGAAAGACGTGTACATGAAGGAAAGCACCAACCTGCTGGAAGATGTCGTGGTCTCGGCCGGACGGTTTGAACAGAAGCTGAGCGATGTGACGGTCTCCATGGATTTGATAAAGGCCAGTGACATTGCCCGCCAGGCTCCCACAGACATCACCTCGACACTGCAGACCATTCCGGGGGTCGATATCATCGACAAGCACCCCAGCATTCGAGGCGGTGGCGGCTGGACTTACAGCGTAGGTGCCCGCAGCCTGGTACTGGTAGACGGGATGAGCGTGCTCAGCCCCCAAAACGGAGTCATCAACTGGAACAGCGTACCTCTGGAAAATGTGCAGCAGGTAGAGGTCATCAAAGGAGCCTCCAGCGTGCTCTATGGTTCGTCGGCCCTGAACGGCATCATCAACATACGCACCGCACGGCCGGGACTGACCCCTCAGACCCGTTTCAGTGCCTATGTAGGAATCTATGACGACCCCGACAACAGCGATTACCAATGGAGTGACAAATCTTTCTGGAAAGAGGACAAATATCCGGTAAAGCCCTTGTTGCGCAACAGCCTTTTCAGCGGTGTACGCAATCCGCTCTACGAAGGTTTCGACCTCACCCACTCCCGCCGCATCGGTAACTTTGATGCCGTTTCGCTTGCCCGACGAGGGCTACCGCCAACAAGGTTACAACAAACGTTTCCACATCAACGGAAACCTCACCTACTATCAGCCGGATATGGGTATGAAACTGATGAACTACGGTTTCAACGTGGATTTCCTTTCCAACAAGTACGGGGATTTCTTCATCTGGCGCTCGCCCGGCGAGGCCTACCGCCCCTCTCCCTTTACTAATATGGGACGTGAGTCCAACAACTTCCGCATTGACCCTTTCTTCAACTTCACCAATCCTGAAAGAGGTACTTCACACAAAGTAAAGGGCCGTTTCTACTACAGTGCGGACAATGTGGTACGCCCTACACAATCCGCCTCCATTACGGATATTCTGGGCAACATGGGCACCGACGCACAAGTCATCCAGAACATTGCCAATGGAGACTACACAGCCCTCCAGCCACTGATGACCGGAGTTATCAAATGGCTGGGAAGCGACAAGCTGAGTGATTTGATGGACGGTGTCTTCGGCTCTCTGGACAACATATTCCCCAATGCCACCACTGCCGACTATTGCGACCTCATCTCTTGGGTAATGAGCAACGGCCTGCCGTCTGACATGGGAGGACTGCTTGAAGGGAAACTACCCAGCGACCTGGTTCCCTGGCTATCCGGTGTACTCAATCCGAAGCGCAATCAATCACCAACACGGACGGACAAGAATTACGACTATTATCTGGACTATCAGTTCAACAAGAAATGGGACGGCGGCGCACAAATCACCACGGGTCTGACTTACGAACATATCCGCACCTTCTCCGGCGAAACGGAAGAAGTACATCAAAGTGACAATGTTGCCGCCTATATGCAATACGACCAGCGCTTCTGGGACCGCCTCAGCGTATCGGCCGGGGTACGTGCCGAATACTACCGGATAGACAAGCACTACCGGGAAGCCGACACAAAGGTTTTCGGGAGCAAGATTCCTTTCCGCCCCGTGTTCCGTGCCGGGCTGAACTACCAGCTAGCCGATTACAGCTTCCTGCGTGCCAGCTTCGGCCAGGGTTACCGTAATCCCTCCATCACCGAGAAATACCTTCGCAAAGACATCGGAGGTGTAGGTGTATATCCCAACTACAACGTACAGCCGGAAAAAGGATTCAATGCCGAGCTGGGATTCAAGCAAGGGTACAAGGCAGGCAATTTACAAGGATTTGCAGATGTCGCCGCTTTCTATACCCAATACAAGGATATGGTGGAATTCCAGTTCGGCCTATTCAACAATGCGGACCTGAGCATGATAAACAGCGTTACAGACGCCATACAAATGCTGAAGAACGGCAAGGGTTTCGGCATCGGGGCACAGTTCCACAACGTGTCCAAAGCACAGATTTATGGAATGGAAATCAGCACCAACGGCATGTACACCTTCAACAAAAACGCCAAGCTGCTCTATAACCTGGGATATGTATATACCGAACCGAGGGAGGCCGACTACAAGAAACGCAATGCCCTGGAGAACACCTATACCGACCCGCTTCAGATGAAGGAGAAAAGCAATGACGGCAAGTACTTGAAATATCGTCCGAAACACAGTTTCAAGGCCACGCTGGACTTTCAGTGGAAACGCATCAACATAGGTGCCAACGTAAACTGGAAAAGCAAGATACTTGCCGTGGACTATATTATGCTGGACGAACGCAGCAAAAGTGAACCTGACCTGCTGGACTACGTGCGCGACATCCTCTTCGGCTCGTCCAACGGGGAAACCCTGGCATCCTATTGGAAAAAGCATAATACGGACTATGCCACAGTGGACATGCGCTTCGGGGTGAAAGCCACCAAGGAAGTAGCTTTCCAGTTCATGATAAACAACCTGCTGAACAAGGAGTACAGCTATCGTCCCATGGCAGTGGGCGCGCCACGTACTTTCGTCGTAAAGATGGACGTTACATTTTAAAAAAAGAACATTTCATTTTAAAAACAGAATGTCTTCCGTTACTTTTTCCCGGAAAAGAATTACCTTTGTGCAAACTCTAAACGACAAAGCGTATGGAATTTCCTCAAGTCGACCTGCCAGTAGACATGATTGCATGGACTGAAGTAACGGAAGACATTCTAAACATATACAAACAGTCGTGCCGCCTGAAAGCATGCATCTTTGCACTATGCATAGAAGGTTCCATCACGGTATCCATCAATCTGATGGATACGGAAATCAAGCAAGGGGATTTTATTACCCTGCTTCCCGGAACTATCATACAGTTTTACGAACAAAAGGAAAAAGTGTGCCTGGGATTCGTGGGGTTTTCTTCCCATTGCCTCAATGGAGTCAACCTCATCCAGTCTACATTGAGCTCTTTCTCCAACATACTGGAGTATCCGGTACTGGCTGTCAACCCTACCGTCGCCTCCTACTTCAAGGACTATTTTGCCCTATGGGCACGCATCACGACCGGTCCCTATCCTCCCGATACAAAAATGGCTCAAAGCACATTGAACATGCTCCTCAGCGGCATAGACAGAATGTATTGCCACCGTCCGCAGATGCAAAAAGGGAATAAGAGCCGGAAAGAGGAAATATGCCGCGAACTGGTGCAGCTCGTCATCGAAAACTATACCCGCGAACGCCGCGCGCAATTCTATGCCGACAAACTGGGCATCTCCCTGCAACACCTCAGCACCACCGTGAGGCAGGTGACCGGCAGAAATGTATTGGACATCATCGCCCACGTCGTCATCGTAGACGTGAAAGCCAAGCTGAAATCAACCAACATGACCATTCAGGAGATTGCCTATTCCCTGAACTTCCCCAGTGCTTCCTTCTTTGGAAAATACTTCAAGAGGCACATGGGCATGAGTCCGCTGGAGTATAGGAACAGCTGAGAATACAGCCGTCAGAACCTGGAACTCAGACGAAGGCTGCTCAAAGCCACGGATACACAGGAAAGAGCCATGGCAGCACCTGCCAGCGCAGGACTCAGCAGGATGTCATAGACGGGATAGAGTACTCCGGCCGCGACAAAGATACCCACTGTATTATAGATGAAAGCCCAGAACAGATTCCGGTACATGAGGCTCACAGTCTGGCGAGACAACCGGAAAACTTTGGGCAACAGCAGCAGGTCTGAAGTCCTGAGAGTAATCATGGCGGTGTCCATCAACGTATCGGTCCCCTTTCCCATGGCAATGCTTACATCAGCACAGCTCAAGGCTTGCGCATCGTTCACGCCGTCACCTACCATGGCGACCGTTTTACCCTGAAGCTGCAGCTTATGGATGAAATCCTCTTTGTCGTCGGGCATGGCATCAGCCACAAAACGCATGATACCCAAACTGCCGGCCACGGAAGAAGCTGTACGCTCACCGTCTCCCGTAAGCATGCATATCTCGATGTCCTGGATACGCAGTTCCCGGATAGCTTCCATAGAAGTCACCCGCAACTGGTCCTTGATGGCAATAACGGCAAGTAAATCGTTCTCACGCCCAAAGTAGACAATACTGTTTCCGTCCGATTCATATTGTGTCAGCATATCGGCCAGGATATCCGACAAATTGGCTTGATAATCTTTCAGCAGTTTATGGCTTCCTACCCAATATTCCGCACCCTGATAGGCCACTCTGACACCTTTTCCGGTAATGTTTTCAAAACCGTCCAGGTGGGCAGGGATAACCTGCTCCTCCCCTTCCAGGGCCGTAACGATTGCTTCTGCCAGAGGATGGTCCGAAGTAGACTCGGCAGCAAGCAGTACATCTTTATAATGCTCCTCCTGCCCTTGCGCCCACAGCCAGCCTATTACCGTAGGATGTCCTTCTGTCAAGGTCCCGGTCTTGTCGAATACCACCACATCCACATTGCGCATCTGCTCTAAAGCGGAAGTGTCCCTGATAAGGATATGATTGCGGGCAGCTTTATTAAGGCCCGCCGCCAAAGCTACTGGAGTGGCCAGCCCTACCGCACACGGACAAGCCACCACCAATACGGACAAAGCGGCAAACAGACCGTGTGACACTACATCTATGCCTCCGAAGAACACCCATATAAAAAAGGTCAGCAGGGAAATGATGAGAATGACCGGGACAAAAAGCTCGGCAACGCGGTCGTCAATGCGTTGCTTCTCCGGCAGTACGCGGGCTGCGTTATGCTGCCAGCCTCCCAACCGGCAGATAGCCGCCGACACATTTCGCCGGGCACGTTCCTCCATAAACTCGCCGGTCAGGGAAAAGGCGATGATGACGGCGGCAACCCCATAATAGACATGCGGTTCCAGCCCGATGCCCAGCCAATAATCCGGGAAGAAAGTGTTGAACACACTGAACAGAAAAGCCACAGAGGTGGTAAGCGCCACCAGACGGTCTATATTGTTGCGGCCCGACCGGGTTCCCTTCCAGGCACCGGCATAAAAAGGAGCGCCGAAAAACAGCAGTACCGGAATTGCCAGTACCATCTGTATTTCACGGGTATAGGGTACATGCACAAAGACTGTAGAAAACAGTATCAGTACGATGGCAAAAAGCCATGCACCGACGACGCGCAATCCCGTGCTGTGCATATCCGGCACGGGATGTGCCTTAGTAATTATATTGCTCATTCGATTTATTTTTTAGATGGTTGTTGTTCCGCTTTAATAAAGCAACAACTGGAATGAGCAGTTTGTTCAATTACTTCTTATCGTCCTGCTTGGTTTCCTTGACAAACTCCGCTTCATAATGGAACTTTTGGAAACCTTCTTTCAACTTTTCCACATTGGTCTTGTCGGCATCATACGTGATGGTTACCGTCTTTGTCTTCAGGTCTGTGTGGAAGTCCTTCAGTCCCTTCTCAAAACGGATGTTATTGTTTATCTTCCTTACACAGTTCTCACACTTCATCTGTGCCACCTTGAACACGGCTGTACGGATGTCTTTTGCCATTGCGGCAGTCGTACAGAACAGTACGGCTGCCAAAGCAACTAAAAATCTTCTTGTTTTCATTGTTTTGCTATTGATTTAATAAATAATATTATATTCTCGGCAAGTTAAAACGGACACCTACATAGGCTTTTGCCCCATGCATCGGTCCCCACACCATCGTAGCATCAAAGTTGCTTCCCCAGGGATTGGAAGCATCGATGATGGGGTTTTTCTGCTTGAAGTTTGTCAGGTTCTCGCCACCGACGGAAATAGCGCGTCACCTGGGCACTCAACTGCTCGAAGCCGCCATAACGCCTTTCCCACGACCAGTTGCCGTCTGTCAGTTCGTATGGAGCCGGCATGCGCCCGCCACCGTTCAACTGCAAAGTCACATCAAACTGCCACAATCCCAAAGGTGTCTGATAAGAAGCCGTCAGCAAACCTTTATACTTGCTGGTAAGGGGTTTCTCCATCAGCTCTCCGTTGTAATTCGTCTTGGCATCCGTCCAACGGTAAGCCGCGGTAAAGGTGAAACCCGGGAAGAACGGATAGCTTGCCTCCACCTGCACTACCTGCGAATAGGAACGGCCGTAAAGGTTGTAGAACAGAACGGCATGCGGGTCCGTATCCATATCCACCACCACCTGCTTGCGGAAATCCGTGTAATAGTATTCCGCATTCAGGTTCAAGGTTTTGCCGAACAAGGGAATATAGGCGGAAGCGCTTGCGCCATAGTTCCAGGCCTCATCCTGGTCAAGACGTTTGGCGATGTCTATCCGGCGGCTGCTTGCCAGCAGGTAGTTATTCTCGGCCAGCACATGGTTTGTGCGGTATCCCTTTCCTGCCGAAAGACGGAAATGTACATACTCGTTGGGATTGTACTTCACATGGAAACGCGGAGTGACGAAATAGCCGTACTCACTGCTATGGTCGCCGCGGATACCACCCATCAGCACCAGTTTATCGTCCCAGTTGTAGGTGTACTGCACGTAGGCGCCGGGGACGGCTTCTTTGGTGAATTTCTTCGTCAAAGGCTGTGCGGCGTCATTGTCCAGGCGATAGTGCTGGTCGTAGGAGTCATAGTTGAAGCTCAGTCCGGCAGAAAGGCTTTGACGCTTGGTCAGTTCCGTCTCGAACAGCAAGGAGGCATAAGCGTTGTGCTGGTCCACATCGTAGATTTTCCGTCCGTACAAGGCATCCTGCTTGTGCAGGGAGCCGGAAAGGATCAATGCCAGGTTGGTGTTCTTCTCCTTATTGAATATATAGGCGTTCTTGGTGAAGGCTTCGTAGCGGTCGGTACCTATACTTATCTTATAAGGGTCTGCCAGGGACGTTTTGCCATGGCTGACTTGCCCGCTGTTGCGGTCTTCCGTAAGCACTTTGATGCCTGCCTGGAAGACGTAGCGGTCGCCCATGTATGCCCAGCGGTTCCAGAGGTTGTACTGCTCCACACGGGGGATGTCGGCAAAGCCGTCGTCGTTGCTGTCGTGAGCTTTGGTCTCATTCTCGTAATGCGCCAGCAAAGAGGTGCTCCAACGTTTGGAGAGTTTCACCGTGGCATCGGCATTGGCTTCGTAGCGGTTGGTGCTGCTGGCAAAGAGGTTGGCGGAGAACCAATCGGCCTCGGGCAACTGGGGTTTCTTGAATTCCACATTAATTTGTCCCGTGATGGCCTCATAGCCGTTCTTCACGGACGAACTGCCCTTGCTCACCTGAATACTCTGCATCCATGGCCCGGGTACATAACCCAGTCCGTAGGGGGCGGCAGAGCCGCGGTAGTTGGGGATATTCTCCGTCATCATTTGCACATACGTACCGGACAAGCCGAGAAGCTTGATTTGCTTGGCACCGGTGGCGGCGTCAGAGTAGGTGACGTCCACCGAGGGATTGGTCACAAAACTCTCTCCCAGGTTACAGCAGGCGGCACGACTCAACTCGGCGCTACTTATCATATCTTCATTCATCACACTGTTGCGCAGCTTCATGGTGCCCAACTTACGGCTGACCACATTCACCTCGCTCAGTTCCACCCCTTCGCGCAAGACAATGTCGAGCGTCTCATTGCGGTTACTGACGTGTATCGTATCGTTCTCAAAACCGATAAAGCTGACTACAAGCATATGCTTGTCATTGGGTTTGGACAAGGAGAAAGTACCGTCCGCCGAAGTGGTGGTACCTTGGGTGGTTCTCTGCCAGAAGAGGTTGGCACCCGCAATCGGGTCGCCCAAATTATCCTTTACCGTTCCCTTTACCTGCGCCTGCAAGGCGGTGAAAGAGAACAGAAGAATGGCTATCAAACTATATTTCATTTCTGTTTTATACTTAAAGAAGTGATTAAAAAACAAACAGTTCCCTCCGGACAATTCATGTCATTGCCCCGTATAAAACAACACTAAATGAGAAGCGTGGAATAGAGCGCCAGATAATGACGCGAGCCGACGACATATGGCGGTGCTCCTGAAACAACTCTCGGAGTACAAGCCACCTGCGGCAAGGAGTGATCAAACAGCGGCAGTTGCTCGCAAAACAGTGTAAGGAATGGCACGAACGAAACAGACTCGTGTGCATGCTTCACGAAATCCACCTTGTAGTAGACGGCTGTACAGCCGGTATCCTTGCATGTTTGCCGTGAGGCACGATGTGCATTATGGCATTTGGAACAGCCGGAGGTGCAGCAACTTTGTGTCGTCTCGCATCCGGCACAGCAATACTGAACTACAGAAATCCCCACTCCGCTTATAATGATAAGGGAGGAAAAGAGTACAGCCAGTATGTAACGGAGTTCCTTCATAAGCGCTGCAAAGATAGAAAGTTTTAACCGTTTGCCGGAATTAATTTTTCCTTTTTTATGTGTGCAGTTCGTTAATAAGTTCTATATTTGTCGATAAAGTTTTTTGATTGATATGTTGATTTATAAACGAAACTCAATATGAAAAAGCAAACTGTCAGCCTACTTGTCCTTCTGCTTGCGGCAAGCGGCTTTTTCTTTTCCTGTGGTAACACCATGAACAAAAACGCCGGAGCGCTGGAGTTCGACAGCATACAAGTGAACGAAACCGCCCATCTCTTCGGTGATACCGCCAAGCCGGCATGCAACCTTATCATTAACCTTGCGTACGCTTCCCAATCTTCGGACGAGAAGATGAAGGACAGTCTGAACACCTATTTCCTCTCCGCCTGCTTCGGCGAGAAGTACATGGGCATGACTCCCGAAGAAGCCGTAAAGAAGTACACCGAAAAGTACATGGGCGACTACCGCAAAGACCTGGAACCGATGTACCGCAAAGACGAGCAGGACAAGGAGAATGCCGGAGAGATAGGGGCATGGTACTCCTACTATAAAGGCATCGAAAGCCATGTGCAACTGTACACCGGGCATCTGCTCGTTTACCGCATCGACTACAACGAATACACCGGCGGCGCACACGGCATCTATATGTCCACCTTCCTCAACCTCGACCTGCGCACACTCGCTCCCATCCGCCTGGACGACCTGTTTGCCGGCGACTACAAGGAACAGCTCACCGACCTCCTTTGGAACCAGCTTATGGCGGACAACAAAGTAGCCACCCGCCAGGAACTGGAAGATATGGGATACGTCACCACCGGCGACCTCACGCCGACCGAGAACTTCTACCTGGGCAAGGACGGCATCACATTCTATTACAATGTCTACGACATCGCCCCCTACGTAATGGGCCCCGTAAAGATAACACTACCGTACGAAATGATGCAGCACCTGCTGAGCGACGAAACAATGGCACTGAACGACGTGCGCAACCCATAACCCATAACTTTTATAACTCATAACACAACAATGGAACTTATCCTGAAATACTTTCCCGACCTGACAGAGGAGCAGAAAAGGCAGTTCGCCGCCCTCTACGACCTCTATACGGACTGGAACTCCAAAATAAACGTCATCTCGCGTAAAGACATTGAAAACCTGTACGAGCACCACGTGCTCCACTCCCTGGGCATAGCCAAGGTAATCCGCTTCAAGCCGGGTACGAAAGTCATGGACTTAGGCACGGGAGGCGGCTTTCCGGGCATCCCGCTGGCGATACTCTTTCCCGAAGTGCAGTTTCACCTGGTGGACAGCATCGGCAAGAAAGTGCGCGTGGCCACCGAGATAGCCGGCAGCATCGGACTGAAAAACGTAACCACCCGCCATGCACGCGCCGAAGAGGAGAAACAACTGTTCGACTTCGTGGTGAGCCGTGCCGTAATGCCCCTTACCGACTTGCTGAAAATAATCCGCAAGAACATCTCGCCCAAACAGCAGAACGCACTGCCCAACGGACTCATCTGCCTCAAAGGCGGAGAGCTGGAGAGAGAGACAATGCCCGTGAAGAACAAAACCACGATGTGGAACCTCAAGGAATTCTTCGGGGAAGAGTTCTTCGAGACCAAAAAGGTGGTGTACGTGGCAAACTGAACGAGCACTCCGGAAAGCTAATGTAGTACTTTAGAAAGCTGAAGTGGCACTCTGGAAAGCTAATGTAGCACTTTAGAAAATTAATGTAGCACTTTAGAAACCGTAACAAACAACATATCGAATTAAACGCCTATATATACGCCATGAAGATAAAGAGATTTGAATTTAACATGTTCCCGGAAAACTGCTACGTGCTGTGGGACGAAACCCTGGAAGCCGTAGTTATCGATCCCGGCTGTTTCTACGAAGAAGAGAAACAGGCTTTAAAGAACTTTATCATCAGCAACGGGCTGCAAGTGAAGCACCTGCTGAACACGCACCTGCACCTGGACCACATCTTCGGCAACCCCTTCATGCTGAAAGAATTCGGACTGAAAGCGGAAGCCAACCAGGCGGATGAGTTCTGGATTGACGAAGCACCCAAACAAAGCCGCATGTTCGGTTTTCAGTTGCCGGAACCGCCCGTGCCGCTGGGCACTTACCTGCACGACGGAGACATCATCACCTTCGGCCATACGGAGCTGGAAGCCATCCACGTGCCGGGACACTCGCCGGGCAGCCTGGTGTACTACTGCGCGGCAGAGCATTGCATGTTCTCCGGCGACGTACTGTTCCAGGGCAGCATCGGCCGTGCCGACCTTGCCGGCGGCAACTTCGACGAACTGATAGAACACATATGCAGCCGCCTGTTCATACTGCCCAGCGAAACGGTTGTCTATCCGGGGCACGGAGCCCCCACAACCATCGGCACCGAAAAGGCGGAGAACCCGTTCTTCAGGTAAGCCTCCCCCGTTCTCCGGATAAAAAAGCCCGCCGCAGGCAGCGCAGGACACCGGTCCTTCCGTAGCAGACGCAAGTACCGGTCCGCCCCCTGCGGCGAAAACAATAAACTTCTAAATCATTACCGTTATGAAAAACGACCTATTGGCTAACCGCCACATCGGCATCAGCAAAAAGGACGAAGAGCAGATGCTCCGCAAAATCGGAGTGAGCAGCCTGGACGAGCTGATTGATAAAACCATCCCCGCGAATATCCGCCTCAAAGAACCGCTGGCACTGCCCGAAGCCATGACCGAATACGAGTTCGGACAGCACATCGCGGCACTGGCAGCCAAAAACAAACTCTACACCACTTACATCGGCATGGGGTGGTACAACACCGTGACGCCTGCCGTAATCCAGCGCAACGTGTTCGAGAACCCCGTTTGGTACACCTCCTATACGCCCTACCAGACCGAAGTGTCGCAAGGACGCCTGGAAGCCCTGCTGAACTTCCAGACCGCCGTATGCGACCTCACCGGCATGCCCCTTGCCAACTGCTCCCTGCTGGACGAGGCAACCGCCGCCGCCGAAGCCGTAACAATGATGTACGCCCTGCGCCCGCGCGATATGCAGAAGTCGGGAGCCAACGTGGTGTTCGTGGACGAAAGCGTATTCCCGCAGACACTTGCCGTTGTCACCACCCGCGCCATCCCGCAGGGCATCCAAATACGCACGGGCAAGTACGGCGAAACGGAACTCACGCCCGACACCTTTGCCTGCATAGTGCAGTATCCGAATGCCGGCGGAAACATAGAAGACTACCGCGCATTCGTGGAGAAAGCGCACGCCGCAGACTGCAAAGTGGCGGTTGCCGCCGATATACTGAGCCTCGCCCTGCTCACCCCGCCGGGAGAATGGGGAGCGGACATCGTATTCGGAACCACCCAGCGGCTGGGTACACCGATGTTCTACGGCGGCCCGTCGGCAGCTTATTTCGCCACACGCGACGAGTACAAGCGCAACATGCCGGGACGCATCATCGGCTGGTCCAAAGACAAATACGGAAAACTGTGCTACCGCATGGCGCTGCAAACCCGCGAACAGCACATCAAACGCGAGAAGGCCACTTCCAACATCTGTACCGCACAGGCATTGCTGGCCACGATGGCAGGCTTCTATGCCGTATACCACGGGCCGGAAGGCATCCGCACCATCGCCGGACGCATCCACAGCATCGCCGCATTCCTGGAACAGGAAATCAATAAATTAGGATACAGGCAGATGAACGCCCAATACTTCGACACGCTCCGCTTCGCCCTGCCCGACAATGTATCGGCACAGCAAGTGCGCACCGTTGCCCTGAGCAAGGAGGTGAACCTGCGCTACTTCAAGAACGGCGACGTGGGCATGAGCATTGACGAAACCACCGACCTCGCCGCAGTAAACGTACTGCTCTCCATTTTCGGCATCGCCGCCGGAAAGGACTATACCAAAGCCGCCGACATCCCCGAAAGCTGCACCATTGCGGAAACATTCCGCCGTCAGAGCGCGTACCTGACGCACGAGGTGTTCAACAAATACCACACGGAGACGGAGATGATGCGCTACATCAAGCGGCTGGACCGCAAGGACATCTCACTGGCGCACTCCATGATTTCGCTCGGCTCGTGCACCATGAAGCTGAACGCCGCCGCGGAGATGCTGCCCCTCAGCCGTCCGGAATTCATGGGCATGCACCCGCTCGTTCCCGAAGACCAGGCGGAAGGCTACCGCGAGCTTATACACAACCTCAGCGAGGAACTGAAAGTGATAACCGGATTTGCCGGCGTAAGCCTGCAACCCAATTCCGGCGCTGCCGGAGAGTATGCGGGGCTGCGCGTAATCCGCGCCTATCAGGAGAGCATCGGGCAGGGACACCGCAACAAGGTGCTGATACCCGCTTCGGCGCACGGCACCAACCCGGCTTCCGCCGTCCAGGCCGGTTTCACCACCGTTACCTGCGCCTGCGACGAACAGGGCAACGTTGACATGGCCGACCTCCGCGCCAAAGCCGAAGAGAACAAGGACAGCCTTGCCGCGCTGATGATTACCTACCCCTCCACCCACGGCATCTTTGAAACGGAAATCGTGGAAATCTGCCAGATTATCCATGCCTGCGGCGCGCAGGTGTATATGGACGGCGCCAACATGAATGCACAGGTGGGACTGACCAACCCCGGATTTATCGGCGCCGATGTATGCCACCTGAACCTGCACAAGACATTCGCGTCTCCTCACGGCGGCGGCGGACCGGGCGTAGGCCCTATCTGCGTGGCAGAGCATCTGGTTCCGTTCCTGCCGGGGCACGGACTGTTCGGCAATGCCGCCAATGAAGTTGCGGCAGCACCTTTCGGCAGTGCGGGCATCCTGCCCATCACTTACGGCTACATCCGCATGATGGGTGCGGAAGGACTGGCACGCGCCACCCAAACGGCCATCCTGAACGCCAACTACCTGGCTGCATGCTTCAAGGATACCTATGGCATCGTTTATCGCGGGGCAAACGGCTTTGTCGGCCACGAAATGATACTGGAGTGCCGCAAGGTGCACGAGGAAACGGGCATCAGCGAAAACGACATCGCCAAGCGCCTGATGGACTACGGCTATCATGCGCCTACCCTCTCCTTCCCCGTTCACGGCACGCTGATGATAGAGCCCACGGAGAGCGAAAGCCTTGCCGAACTGGATAACTTCGTACACGTAATGCTCGCCATCTGGCAGGAGATTCAGGAAGTGAAGAACGGCGAAGCGGACAAGACCGACAATGTGCTGGTAAATGCCCCGCATCCCGAATACGAAGTGGTGGCCGATACATGGGAGCACAGCTATACCCGGCAGAAAGCCGCCTATCCGATAGAAAGCGTACGCGACAACAAATTCTGGGTGAACGTGGCACGGGTGGACAATACGTTGGGCGACCGCAAACTGCTGCCTACGTGCTACGGGTGCTTCGAATAGGGTAGTGAAATATACTCGATGATTTCATTAGGCACGGATTACACGGATTTCACGGATTTACTTGATTTTTTCTGTTTCTGCGAAATCTGTGTAATCCGTGCCTGAAGTATGCCATATAGGCGGTGCGGCGTTGTATTCCATACGCAGCGTGCGCTATATGCACTCGGCTTTTCATTTCTTCGTACTGGCTGGGTCGGGCTGCCACCTTGTTGCCGTATGGTACATTCTGGCGGGGATATAAACAGGCTCTCCGCCTATACATGATACATGCACCGTCAGCGGATTACGGTTACCGTGCCTGCCGCCAGCTTCTTTTCTTTCACGGGAGCGTCCGCAGGGGCATAGCCCAAGGCAGCACAGCCGTACACACGGTGATTTTCGGGGATGCCGAGGCGGGTGAGGAAAGCACGCACGTCGGGGTCGTCGCAGGTCTGCCCCAATTGGTTAATCCAGCAAGAGCCGATGCCCAAAGACTTGGCGGCAAGGAAAATATTCTGCAAGGCGCATGCGCAGTCCATAGGCGCCCACCAGCGGGTAGGCTCGTTGGAGACGATGACCAGCGTCGGAGCATGGTAATAGCAACAATAGGTTTCACTATGTCCGCGCTCCTGCAAATGAGGGTCGTCGCTCTTGGCAAAAGCGCCTTTTATCTTTTCATTCAGTTCGGTCAGCACGGCGGCATCCTGGATGGCGGTGAAATGCCACGTCTGGAAGTTCATGCCGCTGGGGGCATACGCTGCCGCTTCCAGTATAAGGTTCAAATCTCCGGCGGAAACCTGCTGTTCCGTATAAGTACGCACGCTGCGGCGCGCCTTGATGTTTTCCAATACTTCGTTGCTCATTGTCAGGATATATGTTTTTTATGTAAGGAGAGTAAATGCGTTAAGTTTCAGTCTGCCGTTCCGCCTATACCGGCGCTAAACAGACGGTCAGCGCTTCACCAATCCTATCTTTACGTTCAGTTTAAAGTAATACACACCGTTCTCCCGCTCCAGGAAGCCGTATTTGTCCTTATCTACCGACCCCTTCTCGAAACGGGTGTTCCGGTAAAGGAAGTCGGTAAAGGTCTGCCGGTCGGACTTATGGTAGCAGAGCACCCCGCCGTCTCCATTGGTCAGCAGCATGCCTTCCACGGCAGAGTCCGTACCGTTGTAAATCTTTGCCGGACGCATGCCCGTTGCAAGCGCCAGCAGGAACTGTTTCATCTTGAATTCGTAGAAGCGGTGCTTGTTTATCAGCTCGTCCTTGATTTTCAGAGGATTCATTTCCTTAATGCGTTCCGTCAATTCGGCAACACGGGTAATGCCGTCCAGGTGCATGATACGCACCATCTCGGCCAGCATGCGGGGGAAGTGGAGGTCTATCATCAGCAGGTTGCAGCGGAACACACGGTCGGCAACGTCGGAATACTTCAACACGCCGCCCAGACGCTCAATCATCATCATGCGTTCGGCAACTTCCATAGGCGATTCGGGCAAGGCGTTCACCTTGTTTACCGTGGGTACGGCAAACTTCACGCCGCTCTGCTCCAGCTTCAGATTGGCTGTGCGCCCGCCGTCCAGCAAAGGATTCATGCGGCTGAGACGACAACGGACGGCGAAGCCCGTGAGCGGAGCGTCCGCACTCCAGAAAGCTACGGAGAAGTCGGTACGGTCATCGGTTCTGGACTCCAAGTCGTAGATGTTCACAGCATCCAGAAAGGCTTCCAGCCCTTCGGAAACTTCCACCTCCTCGCCTTGCTCATTTCTAAGCAGATGGAGTATGATTTCCGCCGCATCGCCAAAGTCCGCACGGGGAAACGAAAGCGGCTCTTTTCCTGCCGATGCGGTAAACGTACCGTCCTTCTCCACCGTACCGCTGACAATGCGCACATCCTCTTCCCCGATATAATAGCGGCGCGTGCCGTCATGTTCCTCTCTCTGTATCAGCGCCACAGGCCAACACTTCCTATCATCTCTCTGCGCGTCCGGCGTTCCCGGAAAGACCTTTCCGTCCGCCAGCAGACGGAAGAAGGTATACAGTTCGCCCAGCTCGCGCTTGGTTGCTTCAAATGCCATATCAACTCGATTTTGATTAAATAAGTGTGCAAAGATAAGTAAATCCGTACAAAAGATGTGGAAAACCCGGAGACTTTACGCTTCCTCAAAACGTAAAGTCTCCACCTTCTCCAGACGCGCCCTCAACTTGGGCATTGCCGACTTGCGGATGCGGAGCGTCATGCGGCAGTCCATGTCGTACGACTGCTCCAGCATCTCCGGCTCCTCTTCCTTGACAATGCGCATCACATCGTTCATGAAAGGATACTCGAAAAGGACGGTCACCGTTTCGTCCACCGTCTTTTCAATGACGGGGGCGGCAGCGATAGCCTCGGCAGCGGCAGCCTTATAAGCCACTATCAGTCCGCTGGTTCCCAGCTTTATGCCGCCGAAATAACGGACCACGACAATCAGGATGTCCGTCAGTCCGTTCGAGTTTATCTGCCCCAGGATGGGCTTTCCCGCCGTACCGGACGGTTCGCCGTTGTCATTGGCACGGAAATCCTTGCGCTCGTGCCCCAGCATATAGGCATAACACACATGGCGGGCATCGTAGTATTTCTTCTGATAAGTTTCCAGATGCGCCTTTACTTCTTCAACCGTACGCACCGGCAAGGCAATAGCGATAAACTTGCTGCGCTTCTCGGTATAAATTCCCTCGGACGGGACGGCTATGGTTTTATACGTATCTTCGCTCATGCCGCAAAGATACTACACTTTTTGCTATCCGCCTTTTGATAGCCGGCAAAAAAAACTTTATCGCGGCAGAAGAAAGAGCCGCTTTTCAGCCGATGCGCCTCCTCACCAGTTGCAGCAACGGCTTCGCCGCAATTATCAGTGTTACGGCAGTAAGTATCATCAGTACGCCGAGCATGATGCGCGGAGTGAGCTGCTCGCCAAACACCACTACGCCGAAGAACAGCGCCGTCACCGGTTCCAGCGCCCCCAATAGGGCAGCCGGCGTGGAGCCGATGAGGTGGATGGAGAGCGTCATCAGCACCAACGAAATGATAGTGGGAAACAAAGCCAGTGAAAGGACATTTGCCCACAGCACCGGCGAAGGGACGGGCTGCAAAGCCGTGCAAAAGTCCAGACGCACCACATAGATGCTGATGCCGAAGAGCAAAGCATAGAAAGTGAGTTTCGCCGTAGGCAGCTCCTTGAGTGAAGAGCGGTTCACACCGACGATGTATATGGCGTAGGTCAGCGAGGAGAGAATAACGAACAGTACGCCCAGCATGCTCAGCGTCTTCCCGTCCCCACCCTCGTACAGCAGGGAGATGCCCGTAAACGCCAGCGCTATGGAGAACATCGTGATGAAGGAGACTTTCTCGTGGAAAAACACCGCCATGATGATGGCAACCAGCACCGGATAGACAAACAGGATGGTGGACGCAATGCCCGCATCCATGTAGTTATAGCTCTCGAAGAGAAAGAACGAGGAAAAAGAGAACAACAGCCCCATTACCGCCAGCGGAAGTATATCCGTCTTCTTCAGCGCAAAGGACTGTTTCTTCACTTTCATCAGGATGCCCAGCATCACAACGGCGAAAAAGTAACGGTAAAAGAGGACGGAATCCACACTCATCCCCGCCCCGTACAAGGGCAATGCAAACAACGGGTTCATGCCGTAACTGGCAGCGGCAACGGCTCCGTAAGTAAATCCTTTAAGACGATTATTGGTCATGGCAGTATCTCTTTCTGAAAAATCGGGCGCAAAGATACCGCTTTTATTGATACTTAGCCCAATGAAGAACCAAAAAGAATCCTGCACAACGCAAGCATGCCGCAAGGGAATTGTTCATGCCCCGTTCTTCATTTTATAATACAGCATACCCACCGCGTCCGCCAGCAGCCAACCGATGGGAATAGACCACCAGATGCCCGTTACCCCGACAGAAGGAATAGCCGCCAGTAGGTAGGAAAGCGCCACGCGAGTGCCCAGTGAAATCACCGTGAGCACTACCGACATCCCCGGCTTCCGGACAGCCCGGTAATAGCCGTAAAGCAGGAACAGAATGCCGATGCCGCAGTAAAACGCACCCTCTATGCGCAGGTACTCCACTCCGGTAGCAAGGATTTCCGTTTCGCCCGGATGAACGAAAATCAGCATCAGCGGTTCTGCAAAGACGAACACGAGCACGGAGACGATAATCGAAAAGATAACCGTAGTAAGCAAGGCGCTGCGGACACCCCGGCGGATACGCCCGTAACGTTTCGCCCCGAAGTTCTGCGCGATGAAAGTGGAAAAGGCGTTCCCGAACTCCTGCACGGGCATGTATGCAAAGGAGTCTATCTTGACGGCAGCGGCAAAGGCGGCCATGACTGCCGTGCCGAAGCTGTTGACCAGCCCCTGTATCATCAGGATGCCGAAATTCATGACCGACTGCTGCACACAGGTCAGTGTGGAGAAAGAGACTATCTCTTTCAGGCTGCCACGGTCGAAGCGCATGTCCCCGATATGCAGCCGCAGTTCCGGACGCTTCCTCCAGGTATAGAGCATTATTCCCGCAGAAGCGACTCCCTGTGCCATGACCGTGGCTATCGCAGCCCCCTCGATGCCCCAGTCCAGTTGCAGGATGAAAAACAGGTCGAGAACAATATTCAGTGCCACAGAGAGTGCCAGAAACCAGAGAGGAGTTACCGAATCTCCCACCGCCCGCAGCATCGCCGCATAGAAATTATAGATAAACGTAAAGACAATGCCGCAAAAGATTATCCACAGGTAACCGCGCATCATGCCGTAAATGTCCTGCGGCACTTGCAGCAAACGGAGAATGGGGTCCAGCCATACGAATACCGCCATATTCAGCACGCACGTGACCGCCCCTATCAGTACGAACGACACGAAAATGCTGCGGCGCAGGGCGGAATGGTTTCCCGCACCGTAATGCAACGAGAATACCGTGCCGCTGCCGATAGACAAACCGAGAAGGATGGAGATAAGGAAGACCATCAGCGTATACGCCGACCCTACCGCCGCCAGTGCATCCGCACCGATGCACTGCCCTACAATCAGCGTATCGGCTATGTTATAGCACTGTTGCAGCAACGAACCCGCCATCATAGGCAGGGTGAAACGCAACAGCGTACCCGTTATGCCACCCCGGGTAAGGTCTCCGTTCCGTAACATGATTGTTCACACCCTCTCTCAGGCAATGCCCAGCAGTTTCACTTCGAATATCAGTGTGGAGAAAGCCGGAATAGGCCCGCTGGTGCGTGTGCCGTATCCCACGGTGTACGGGATGTAGACCATCCAGTGGTCGCCCACGCGCATCTGCTGCAAGGCTATCTGCCAGCCGTCGATTACTTCGTTCAGCCGGAAAGCCTCCGGACAGTTGCGCTTCCAGGAATTGTCAAACTCCCTGCCGTTAATGAGCGTTCCCTTGTAATGCACCGACACAATACTGTTTAATCGAGGAGTAGCACTACTGCCCTGCCCGCTTTCCAGGATACGGTAAAGCACGCCGGCAGCCAACTCCTTTACGCCTTCTTCGGTACGCAGATTTTGCAGGAACTGTTCGTTCTTCAGTTTGTATTCTTCCTTTTTGCCCATATCGTTCTTTTGGTTTTAATAACTAATGCCGAATAACGGTATCTTATTTTGACGGCAAAGGTCGGTATTTTCCGTATACCGGAAAAGGGAATGGCAATATAAAATAGCGAAGGTGCATCAAAACCTGCCAAGTTTCCATGCACCTTCTTCTTATCCGTTCTTTGAAATTATATCTGAATCAGTCCAGTTTATGAATTACCAGTCCCGAACGCAGCTTCGGTTCGAACCAAGTGGTCTTGGGCGGCATGATATTGCCGGTATCGGCAATGTCCATCAACTGCTTCATGGACACAGGATAAAGCGCCAAAGCCACTTTCATCTCACCGCTGTCCACCCGCTTCTTCAATTCGCCCAGCCCGCGGATACCGCCGACAAAGTCGATACGCTTGTCGGAACGGAGGTCTTTGATACCAAGGATTTCATCCAGTATCAGGTTGGACGAAATGGTAACATCCAGCACGCCGATAGGGTCGTTGTCGTTGTAAGTGCCCGGCTTTGCCGTAAGGCTGTACCACTTGCCGTCCAGGTAAAGGGAGAAGTTATGCAGGCCTGCCGGCTTGTAGATTTCCGTCCCTTTCTCTTCTACCGTGAAGTTCTTGCCTACGGCAGCCAGGAATTCTCCGGGAGTCAACCCGTTCAGGTCCTTCACCACGCGGTTGTAGTCGATGATAGTCAACTGGTTGGCGGGGAAACAGACTGCCATGAAGTAGTTGTACTCCTCGTCTCCGCGATGATTGGGATTCTGTCCGGCCTTCTCCGCACCCACCAGGGCTGCGGCTGCACTGCGGTGGTGCCCGTCGGCAATGTAAAGTGCAGGCATCTTGGCAAACTCTTCGGTTATGACCTCAATATCTTCCTGCCGGTCGATAATCCAGAATGTATGGCCGAAACCGTCGTCCGGAGCCACAAAGTCGTAAACAGGCTTCTGTGCCGTGTAACGGGCAATGACCGCATCCAGCACTGCATTGTCGGGATAAGCGAAGAATACGGGCTCGATGTTGGCATTGTTCACACGGACATGCTTCATGCGGTCTTCTTCCTTGTCGCGGCGGGTAAGCTCATGCTTCTTGATAACGCCGTTCATGTAATCGGGCACGTATGCGCCCACCACCAAACCATATTGCGTCTTACCGTTCATGGTCTGGGCATATATGTAATAATTCTCCTTATCGTCCTGCACCAGCCAGCCTTTGTCCTGAAACATTTGGAAGTTCTCGGCCGCTTTCCGGTACACACGTTCATCGTGCTCGTCCGTACCGACCGGAAAATCTATTTCGGGCTTGATGATGTGATACAGGGATTTTTCGTTTCCTGCCGCTTCTTCACGCGCTTCGGCGGAATTCAGGACGTCGTACGGACGGGATGCCACCTGCTCTACCAAATCCTGAGGGGGACGAATCCCTTTAAAAGGTTTTATTGTTGCCATGGTTGTCAGAGTATAAATCCATTACTTATTTACGCGGAACTTCTCGCAGCCGTCTTTCAGGAAGCCCACAATCTGTCTGGCAGCGGCAATGCCGGCATTGATATTGGCTTCGGCCGTCTGCGCGCCCATCTTCTTCGGTGTGGAGAAGTAACGGCCGGCAAACTTGGCGGCAAATGTATCATTGGCTGCAGGCATAATATCGGTCATGTACTTCAAGTCGGCACGTTCTTCCATCAGTTGTATCAGCTCGGCTTCATTGATAACTTCCTTGCGGGCGGTGTTCACCAGCAGACCGCCTTTCGGCATCCTGCCCACCAAAGCATAGTTAATGGAGTTCTTGGTTTCCGCCGTTGCGGGAATGTGCAGCGAAACGATGTCGCAGGCAGAATAAAGTTCCTCGGCCGAAGCCACAGCCTTTACACCGTCTTTCTCGATAACCTCTTTCGGGCAGAAAGCGTCGAATGCGTAAATGTCCATGCCGAAACCTTTGGCTATGCGGGCTACATTGCGGCCTACGTTACCGTAAGCATGAATGCCCAACTTCTTGCCTTTCAGCTCCGTACCGGAAGTACCGTTGTACAGATTGCGGACAGCCATTACCATAAGCCCGAAAGCCAGTTCGGCCACAGCGTTGGAGTTCTGCCCCGGAGTGTTCATCACACATACATTGTGGGCGGTTGCGGCATCCAAGTCCACATTGTCATACCCCGCACCGGCACGCACTACGATTTTCAGCTCTTTGGCGGCATCCAAAACCTCGGCATCAATAATGTCGCTACGGATAATAATGGCATTGGCATCTTTCACGGCTTCCAGCAATTTTGCCTTATCGCCATATTTTTCCAGCAAGGCAAGTTCATAGCCTGCTGCTTCAATTTCTTTGCGAATACCGTCTACTGCAACTTTTGCAAACGGCTTGTCTGTTGCAACTAATACTTTCATGATTCAATGGTATTAAAAAAAGATTCACCACAGAACCGCACGAAGTTTCACAGAGTTTTCCTTTTCATTTCATCTCTGTGGGACTCTGTGCCCTCTGTGGTGAACAAATATTATTAATGAAGTTTCTCAAATTCCTGCATGCAGTCTATCAAAGCCTGTACGCTTTCCTTCGGCATGGCATTGTAGCAAGATGCACGGAAACCGCCTACGGAACGGTGTCCCTTGATACCTACCATACCCTTTTCGGTAGCGAATTTCAGGAAGTCAGCTTCCAGTTCCTTGTATTCGGGAGCCATTACGAAGCAGATATTCATGCATGAACGGTCTTCTTTGGCGGCAGTACCCACGAACATCTTGTTGCGGTCTATCTCGGCATACAGCATATCCGCCTTTTCGATGGCACGACGTTCCATTTCCTTCACACCGCCCTGAGCCTTTATCCAGCGCAATGTCTGCAATGCCGCATAGATAGGAACAACCGGAGGAGTATTGAACATTGAACCGCCGTCGATGTGAGTCTGATAGTTCAGCATGGTCGGGATGTAGCGGGACACCTTGCCTACCGCATCATTCTTCACGATGACGAATGTTACGCCCGCAGGAGCCAGATTCTTCTGTGCACCGCCATAGATACAGATGTATTTAGACACATCAATAGGACGGGAGAAAATATCGGACGACATATCGGCAATCATAGGAACGTTTACGTTCAGGTCTTCCTTCAATTCCGTGCCATAGATAGTATTGTTGGTGGTGATATGGAAATAGTCCGCATCGGCCGGTACCGTATAATCTTTCGGAATGTAAGTATAGGTGGCTTCAGCAGAAGAGGCAACCTCTACAACCTCGCCAAATCCCTTGGCTTCCTTCATGGCTTTCTTTGCCCACACACCCGTATTGAGGTAAGCGGCCTTCTTTTCGAGGAAGTTGAAAGGTATCATGCAGAATTCCAGACTTGCACCACCCCCCAGGAACAGCACCGAATAGCCTTCGGGAATGTTAAGTAGTTCTTTGAACAGTGCTACGGCTTCGTCCACTATGGGCTGGAAGTCCTTGGCGCGGTGGCTAATCTCCATAAGAGACAGACCGGATCCATTGAAATCTAAAATAGCCTTCGCCGTATCCTCTATCACCTCACGCGGAAGAATGGAAGGTCCTGCGTTGAAATTATGCTTTTTCATTTGAAGTTTGTTTTGGTTATACAATTTCGTTCGTTTATGTCTTTCGACATGGCGAAATTACGGAATTATTTCTGCATTGCAAATCTTTCCTTATAAATTTTCTTCTTTATCGCGTATTTGCCTTACTTTTTATTGGTATATACAAGAAATATACGCCAAACTGTTATGTATACTTAACACAAAAAGTATTAAAAAGTAAACTGAAAGATAGAAGCTGAAAAAACTTTCTACCGGGAATAAAAACTGAAAAAAAAGTGCATGATTATCAAAAACAAACTATTTTCCCATGCTTAATAACATCACCGGATATGCTTCATAACATACTGTCAACGAGCTTCTTCTATCAAAGTCTTCATCCCCTTGATTTTTTCCCCGCGCAGCAGTGTAAGCAATTGCTTCACCTTGCTGCGGCGGACTGCCACGAAAGCATAGTGCTCCTTCACATCCACCTGTCCTACATCTTCGCGCACCAGTCCGCCTTTCTTATACAGGAAGCCCACAATGTCCACCTTGTTCAGTTTGTCTTTCTTGCCTTTGCCTATATATAAGGTAGTCCAGCGGGGTTTGGCAGGCTTCGGCGTCTGCTCCGGCAATTCGAATACGGAGAGCTCCTCCGGAAGATAATCGGGCAGACGCTCTTCGGCATGCAGAAGCAGGAAAGACGAGCCGCGCGCTTCCCAGCGTGCCGTGCGTCCGTTACGGTGCGTAAAGGCTTCTTCGTTGACGGGCATATGATAGTGCACCACGTTGTCGATGCCCGGAATATCCAATCCGCGTGCGGCAAGGTCGGTCGATACCAGGACGGGACAACTGCCGTTGCGGAATTTATAGAGCGCCCGCTCGCGGTCGTCCTGTTCCATACCGCCATGAAAAGCATCGCAAGGGAATTTCTTCGACTTCAGATAGGATACCGTACGCTCCACGCTCTCGCGATAGTTCACGAATACCAGTGTAGAACGGTCGCCCAGCGTACAAAGCAGCCGGTACAGCGTCTCCAGCTTGTCTTTTTCGGGAGAGATTACCTTCTGCAAGTCCAATCGTCCGGATACGGTTTCGCCCGAAAGAAAATTCAGCTTGACAACCTGCGGTGACGATTCCCCCCCGCCCACTCCGGTGAACTGCGGGATTTCCTCTGCATCCGTTGCCGACAGCAATACCCGTTTCTTCAAGGCAGGCAACTGTCCGATAACTTCCGCCATCTCGTCGTGAAAGCCGAATTCAAGGCATTTGTCGAACTCATCTATCACCAATGTGGTTACAAAGCGGGTATCGAAGTTCTGCTTCCGCAAATGGTCGTTCATACGTCCGGGAGTGCCGATGATAACGGCAGGGTTGATGCCCTTCATCGTACGGTGCTCGTCCATTGCCGGACGTCCGCCGTAGCAGCTCATCGCCTTGAAAGGGACGTTCATCGACTTGAATACGTTTTCTATCTGCAAGGCAAGCTCGCGCGACGGTACGAGCACCACCGCCTGTACGCCCTGCACATCGGCTTTGAGCGATTGCACCAGCGGCAGCAGGAATGCCAGTGTCTTGCCCGACCCCGTGGGCGACAACAGGACAAGGTCCTTATCCGATTGATAGGCATCCCGCGCTGCTTCCTGCATCGGGGTGAGTTGCTCTATCCGTAAGTTACGAAGTATGTCAGATTGTTCCATAAAGTACTTTGGTTTAATGGAGCAAAGATACGAAAAGATTGGCGGAAAACGAGGTGATGGTTTATATATCACTTCGTTCTGCATGAAGTATATTACAATTTATCCCGGTCAAACTCCCGATTTATCCCGGTTAAACTTCAAGTTTATTGAGGATAAATTTTGAGTTTAACAGGGATAAACAAAGGGTACCCACTGGAAAAACAATCAGTATGTACTGAAGAAAAAAACACATGTGTAGAAAAAGAGCCGGTACAGACGGAGAAAAAACAATGGCAGCAATATGGCTGACTTAAAGTTCCTCTACCACCCAACGCTCGATATTGCGCGTAGTATTACTGAAATTCACCCCTATCTTGAGTACCTTGCGGCTGTCCGCTGCAAAAGGCAGTGCGTACTGCTTGTCGTTAATCTGCTGCAAAGCCTCTTCCGCAGTGCCGTTCAGTTTGAATTCCATTACATAAACGTACTTGTCGGTTTGCAGTACAAGGTCTATCCTGCCCTGCGAAGTGTGATACTCCGCTTTTACATAGAAACCCACCAGTTTGAAAACGATGAAGAGCACATTCTGATAGTGCAGCTCCAGTTCTTTCACCAATTCGTAGGGAGTATCGGCAAAGAAACTTTGCAGGCGGCGGAAGAAAGCATCGGGCTCGCCTCTCTCTATTTCCTGTACAAACTTTTGTATTTCAAACGGTGCTTCAATCTTGTTGAAACGTGTATAGTAAGGTATGAGGAATCTAACAAAACCTTCTTCCACCTCACGATTGGGGAAGCCGAGACGATAAATTCCAAAACGTTCATCATACCCCTTTATCGTTAGATAACCGCTCTGGAAAATTACGGGCAACGGTTCCTCATCCCCATAAATACTGTTCAGCACATCGGCATACGTTTCGGCATGCGCCATGTGTTCCAGGTCGTAATGGTAGCGTTTCAACAGTTCTATCAGGTAGGTGGGTGTTCCCGTCTCGAACCAGTAACTGCCGAATTTCTTATATTTAAAAGTATTCAGTAAGCTGAAAGGGTTGTAGATACCTTCGGTGTTCTCTACGAAATGATAGCCGTCATATCTCCGCTTCAACTCGGCACAGGCTTCCTCGTAGGTCATTTTCTGAGCGTCTGCCAACTCGTGAAGCTCTTCTTCAAGATTATCGTGAATCTCCTGTCCGGTTATTCCGCAAAGACCGACATACATTTCCTGCATGGAAATATCATCCAGGTTATTCAAGTCACTGAATACGCTGATCTTGCCGAATTTAGTGACCCCGGTAAGGAAAGCCAGTTTGATACAGCCGTCCATCGTTTTAAGCACACCGTAGAAAGGTTTCAGCGTGTTGCAGTATTCCTTTTGCAGTTCCCCGTTGCCGATAGCCTGGAGCATCGGTTTGTCGTATTCGTCCACAAGGATTACCACACGCTGCCCTGTCTGCTCGCAAGCACGCTTGATGATTCCGGCAAAGCGCAAAGAGTATGTACGTTCGGAAACATCGGCGCCATAAAGTTTTTCCCATTCGGAAAGGTTCTTCTCCAGTATATTACCCAGACTTTCGGGCGTATCATACCGTTCGATGTTCAAGTCCAGATGCAAAATGGGATGTTCTGTCCAGTCTTTCTCCAGTTTCTCGATGGCCAGTCCCTTGAACAATTCCTTTTTCCCTCGAAAGTAGGCCTCTAAGGTGGAGATCAGAAGACTTTTGCCGAAACGGCGCGGACGGCTGAGGAAGTAGTAACTGCCGGTCTTGGCCAACTGATAAACCCAAGCGGTTTTATCGATATAGAAATACCCGTCTTTGCGGATTTTCTCGAAGTTCTGTATTCCGATAGGATATATTTTATTGCTCATACCGTCCACTGTTTTTAGATTACGATAAAGCAAAGATACTCATTTCTTTCGAACCGCCTCTATCCTATGCCCACAAAAAAACTCCGGCAAGAGCCGCAGCCCTGCCGGAGTTTCTTCACTATTTTACTATTATGTGTCTTTGACAACACCGTTTCCTTATCCGCCGAAGTTGTCGAACATCAGGTTCTGAGCCGGAACGCCGAGGTCGTCGAGCATCTTCTCAACGGCTTTGGACATCGGGCCGGGACCGCACATGTAGTATTCGATGTCTTCGGGGGCTTCGTGGTCTTTCAGGTAAGTCTCGTAGATTACGTTGTGTACGAAGCCCGGAGTGTACTTCACGCCCGCTGCATCGGCTGCCGGGTCGGGACGGTCCAGTGCAAGGTGGAACTTGAAGTTGGGGAAATCCTTTTCTATCTGCAGGAAATCTTCCAGGTAGAACACCTCGTTGAGGGCACGCGCGCCGTAGAAGTAGTTCATCACACGGTCGGTTGTGTGCAGCGTCTTCGTGAGGTGCATAATCTGCGCACGCAACGGAGCCATACCAGCACCACCGCCAATCCACATCATCTCCTTCTTGGAGTCGAAAATCGGATGGAAATCTCCGTAAGGGCCGCTCATCGTTACCTTGTCACCCGGTTTCAAGGTGAAGATGTAAGAGGAAGCGATACCCGGCATCACATCCATGAAGCCCGGGCCCTGGTCTTTCGGCTTGAAAGGCGGAGTGGCGATACGTACCGTCAGCATAATGCGGTCGCCCTCTGCAGGATAGTTAGCCATGGAGTAGGCACGGATGGTTTCTTCATCGTTACGGCATTTCAGGCCGAGCAGACCGAATTTCTCCCATGCAGGCAGATACTCCTCGCCGATAAGGGACTTGTCGATGTCCTTGTCGTAATCCATGGAGAATTTAGGAATCTTAATCTGCGCATAAGAGCCGGGGATGAAGTCCATGTGCTCGCCCTTGGGCAATGCCACGATAAACTCTTTGATAAACGTAGCCACGTTCTTATTGGAGATAACCTCGCACTCCCACTCTTTGACGCCGAGTACGGACTCGTCGATTTTGATGCCCATGTCGCCCTTCACCTTCACCTGGCAGCCCAGACGCCAGTGGTCCTGAACCTGCTTACGGCTGAAGTGAGGTATTTCGGAAGGCAGAATCTCGCCGCCACCCTCTACAACCTGGCATTTGCACTGTCCGCAAGAGCCCTTGCCACCGCAAGCAGAGGAAAGGAAGATGCCGTTGACAGACAGCGTATTCAGCAGCGTCGAACCGGAAGCGACTTCCAGTTCCTTTTCGCCGTTGATAGTCAATTTCACATTACCGGATGGAACCAAGAAATTCTTGGCTACCAACAGAATAACCACAAGCAGCAGAACAACCACGAGGAATACTCCAATGCTTGCTAATATCAAATTCATATCCATTGTCTTATTCCTTTCTTTTAGATGTTCAAACCAGAGAAACACATGAATGCCATTGCCATCAGACCTACTGTGATGAAGGTAATGCCCAGGCCTTTCAGCGGAGCAGGTACATCAGAGTAAGCCATCTTCTCGCGGATGGCAGCCAGACCCACGATGGCCAGCAACCAGCCGATACCCGAACCCAGTGCATAGGAAACGGCATCGGCAACGCCACCGATAAATTTAGGATCGCTCTCGCCCACGTTGATGCGCTGCTGCATGAAGAGTGACGCACCCATAATGGCACAGTTCACGGCAATCAGCGGCAGGAAGATACCCAGTGAAGCGTAGAGCGAAGGGCTGAAACGTTCCACAATCATCTCCACCAACTGCACGATAGCGGCAATCACGGCAATGAAAAGAATAAAGCTCAGGAAGCTGAGGTCGACGCCTTCAATGATGGCATCGGGACCCAGCACTTTCGTTTGCAACAAGTAGTTGACCGGCAGCGTCACCACCAACACGAAAGTTACGGCGATACCCAGTCCTACGGCAGTCTTTACATTCTTTGATACGGCCAGATAAGAGCACATACCGAGGAAGAATGCAAATATCATATTGTCCACAAAAATGGAGCGGACGAATAAACTTAATAAATGTTCCATAATTCTTTTAATTAAGAACTAAGAATTAAGAATCAAGAATCTCCATACAGTGACGGCACAATCTTCATTCCTCATTCCTCATTCTTCATTTATATTACTTTTCCTGCAATTCTTTATGGCGTGCGCGTTGATACCAGATAATGCAGGCACAGAGAATCAGTGCCATGGGCGGCATCAGCATCAAGCCGTTGTTTACATAACCGATCTTCTGCAAAGGCTCGTAGTTCAGGATGTTGAAACCGAGCAACGTACCCGAACCCAGCAACTCGCGGAAGAAAGCCACGATAACCAGAATCTTGGCATATCCCAAACCGTTGCCCACACCGTCGAGGAAAGACTCCCACGGACCGTTCTGCATGGCAAATGCTTCCAGACGTCCCATAAGGATACAGTTTGTGATAATCAGACCTACATATACGGAAAGCTGCACGCTTACATCGTAAGCAAAAGCTTTCAGAATCTCACTTACAATCGTTACCAATGCGGCAACTACCACCAACTGGACGATGATACGGATACGGTTGGGGATGGTCTTGCGCAACAATGAAATCACTACATTGGAGAATGCCGTAATCACCGTTACGGAAAGCCCCATCACGATAGCCGGTTCCAGCTTGGCGGTAACGGCCAAGGCAGAACAGATACCCAGCACCTGTACGGTAACGGGGTTGTTCAGTCCAAGCGGAGTAGAGAATACTTCTTTATTCTTTTTTGAAAACAATGCTCCCATATTCTTATTTCTCCTCATTATTATTGGTTAAAAAGTTCTTGTAGCTGTTCAGACAGGTTTTCAGCATGGCATCCACACCCACAGAGGTGATAGTACCGCCTGAGATGCCGTCTACCTGATAGTCCGGTTTCTCTACTTTTCCGTTCTTCACAACGCCGAGGGCAATTTCACCGTTCTCCAGTGTCTTCTTGCCCGGAAATTCTCCCTGGAACTGAGGGGTTGCGATTTCCGCACCCAGACCCGGGGTTTCGCTGGCATGAGAGAAGTAAACGCCGTAAACGGTATCCTTGTCGCTGTTCAGGGCCACATACCCCCAGATAGCGCCCCAAAGACCTGCACCGTAAACGGGGAATACATATTTCGTCTCTCCGTCCACTTCGGCCACAAACACGTGCAGACGGTGGTTTTCCTTGGCTTCTTTCTCGTAAGCGGTGGCAAATGCGCCGGTGTTCTCGGTCAGCGTACCGTCCTCGTTCATCAGCATATCGCCCTTGATGTACTTATTATATTCTGCATCGGCATCCTCTACATTCTTGATGTTGAGGGCGGCAAGAATCTGCTTCTTCGTATCCAGCTCCACGTTCTTGTTCTGAGTGGCACGCAGAGAAGAACTTACGAATGCCAGCAGGAATGCAACGATAACAACCATTACCGAAGCATAAATGATAGTATAACTGTTACTATTGGTATTCATTTCTTTTTCCGGTATTTTAATTGTTAGACTTAGCGGTTGCACGTTTCTCGCGGCGGCTGATGTTGCTCTGTACCACACAGTAGTCAATCAGCGGAGCGAAGATATTCATCAGCAGGATGGCAAGCATCATGCCTTCGGGATAACCGGGGTTCAGCACGCGGATGATGATAGCCATTGCGCCGATAAGGAATCCGAAGATGTACTTACCTGTTTCCGTACGGGCAGAAGTTACGGGGTCGGTAGCCATGAATACGGCGCCGAAGCAGAAACCGCCCAGCACGAGATGTTCGTACCACGGCATGTTGGCCATTGCAGTGTCCGGACCGATGGTGTTGAACACCCAGCCCATGAATGCACCGCCCACGAACACGGAGAACATCGTTTTCCAGCTTGCGATGCCCGTCCACAGTAGCAGGATGGCGCCGAGGGCGATGGCAATGACGCTGGTTTCACCGATGGAGCCCGGAATAAGGCCGGTCACCATGTCCCACGAGAACTCCGGATAAGCGCCCGCAGTAGCGGCTGCTCCCAGCGGAGTGGCAACGGTGAGCCCGTCTACCGTCTGTCCCAAACCGAAGATGCTGTCGCCCGATACCCAAACGGCATCACCGGACATCTTTGTAGGATAGGCGAAGAACAGGAAGGCACGCGTAATCAGGGCAACGTTGAACACGTTCATACCCGTACCGCCGAATACTTCCTTGGCAAAGATTACAGAGAATGCAGTGGCCACCGCCAGAATCCACAACGGACAGTCTACCGGCACAATCATCGGAATCAAGATACCCGAAACCAGGAAACCTTCCTGAATTTCTTCCTTCTTCCACTGGGCCACAACAAACTCGATGCCCAGACCCACTACATAAGATACAATGATTTTAGGCAATACAGCCAGGAAACCGTAAGCGAACATTTCCCAGAAACCGCCGGCAGCACCGGTGGCGTGGAAATGCTGGTAACCTACGTTATACATACCGAACAGCAGCGCCGGCATCAACGCAATAACCACCATCGACATGATGCGTTTGCTGTCGATAGAGTCGTGAATATGCGTTCCCGATTTCGCAGTGGTGTTGGGCACAAACAGGAATGTCTCGAAGCCGTCGAACACCGAACGAAATGCGTGGAATTTGCCGCCCTCTTCAAAGTTCGGCTTTATCTTGTCGAGATAATTTCTTAACGCTTTCATTTATTAAATTGATAATTGAGAATTGAAAATTGAGAAATAGGCTGCGCCGTATACACTTGGCAGGTTATATCGCAATGTTTCAACCGTCATTTTTTAATTTTTAATTCTTAATTCTTAATTTCCTAAGCCATTTCGGCACGGAGCATGTCGAGACCGGCACGAACAATACGCTGGACTTCCACTTTGGAAGAGCATACGAATTCGCAGAGCGCAAAGTCTTCGGGAGCTACTTCGTAGATGCCCAGAGCTTCCATGCGGTCGATGTCTCCCGCGATGATGGCCTTCAGCAGATATTCGGGGTAGATGTCCATGGGGAACACGCGGTCGTATTCGTTGGACATAATCATATGGCGTTCGCCACCCTTGATACGGGCGTCGATTACATATTCTTTCTTACCCATCAGCCAACTGAAATAAGAGCGGTTGACACTGAACTGATTGAAACGCGGCATAATCCAACCCAGCATTTCATGGATTTCATCTC
>OBZJ01000269.1_pt1 | contig 34568 bp, 19 predicted proteins | sample 1476891 | NCBI WGS metagenome assembly OBZJ01 (sample SAMEA2580231, study PRJEB22360) | human gut metagenome | biome: human gut; feature: human-associated habitat; material: faeces | place: Denmark | collected 2008/2010 | reverse complement strand
CTGCCGCTACCGGCTTTTTCGCTATGATCTCTTCCGGTGCGTATTTATTCACCAAGACGATAAGTCCTTTTCCCAGATTGATAACGATCAAAAGGATAGCAAATACGGTGGTCATTCCAACTACCATTAACAAAAGTCCTGTCTCTATATTCTCCATATTCTATATTTGTGGCTAGCTTAAAAGGTTTCTACAAAGGATTGAGCAACTTTCAGCCAAATTAAAAACAATCGCAAAATTATAAAATACTGGAAAACGATCTGTTACATTTTAATTAAAAAAATGAAAATAAATAAGCGAAACGGCCTTTTCGGTGGATGATTGTCAGCTTGAAAAAACATGTACGTGTTTTCCGAAAAACATGTACGACTTTTTCCAAAAACACGTACGTGTTTTTTCCGGCGCTTGTACGGCTGAAAATTCAAATATATTACCGTAACTTTGCGGTGGAATTCTAATAATGTAAAACTATAATAATTAAGGAATAAGACCATGGGAAATTTCTTTACATCTTTATTCTCTTCTTCCAAACCGGCCGAGGCGACGGAGGATAAGGCGAAGAACGAGCAGAAGAACTTTGATATCTTGAAATACGACGGCGTACGTGCCCAGAAGATGGGAAAACTTGCTTATGCGATCAAATGCTTTACGGAGGCACTGAATATACAAGAGGATTTTGAGACGATGAGCTATCTCGTCTCCGCTTATACGATGGCGAACGATCTAGGGAAAGCCGAGGACGTGCTGAACCGGATGGTTGAGATGGAGCCGGATCATATCGCTACCCGCTTGACTCGCGTTAACTTATTGTTTATGTTGGATAAGGATGCGGAGGTCATAACCGATTGTTTGCACGTGATCGAGCTAGAGCCTTCTAATCATGTCGCTTATTTCATGATGGCAAAAGCGAAGAAAGCGACGAATGACGTATTTGGCGCTATCGCCGACCTGACGAGATCGATCTCCTTGAAGGAGGATTTCGCCGATTCTTATTTATTGCGTGCGGAGATTCTTTTAGGACTGGGACAAGCTAAAGAGGCGCTGCCCGATGTGGAGAAAGCGATCGAGATCGTGCCGGAGGAGGAAAGTTCTTATTTATTGAGAGGACGTATTCATATGGCTTTAGGGGATATCGAGGCTGCGAATTCTGATTTCCAGCAGGTCCTAGATCTAAATCCGTTTAATGAGGACGCTTGTATTTTATCTGGTCAGTTACTGATCGAGCAAAAGAAATATGACGAGGCGATCGCTTTCTTCGACGAGGCGATCGAGACGAATCCGTCTTTTGCCAAGGCTTATAGTGAGCGTGGGCGAGCCAAGAATCTGAAAGGTGATAAGACCGGTGCGTTCGAGGACTTGAAGAAATCTTTGGAACTGAATCCAGAAGGCGAGGAGGCCCAGAAGATGAACGGACAGCATTCGAATTTCGATGATATGTATAAAGGGGGAATCTTTTGATTCCCCCTTTTTAAGTTTGCGCTAACAGTCCGCTATCTCTTCGGGAGAGAGCCCTGTGCAATTCGCTATGATCTCGATGGGAAGCCCTTGCTTTTTCAAGTTGGCGGCAATTTGACGTTTCTCTAGGTTCTGTCCTTCTGCAATACCCTCCGCTCTACCTTCCGCTCTACCTTCCGCTTTACCCTCCGCGATGCCTTCTGCTCTGCCTTCCGCTCGTCCATCCGCATGCCCTTCTATCCATCCGGTCTCGATGACGCTCTTTTGATATCGAAGGGCTTCCATGTGGGCGTAGTATTGGCCCTTCTCGGAAGGGCTGAGTTTATCGATCCGTAACTTCTCCCGTGCTTCCGGCAATCCTTTGGCGGTGGCATGTTCATCTATTTCTCCTGTTTTTAGGAAATAGATCCATTCGTCGAGGGGTGTTTTCGCCAGTTCGTCAAACTCGTTGACACGTAATACGTAATATTCAGGAAAAATATCGCCGGCTTCTTGTTTGACGAATTGTTCCCGTTGGCGGGTGGATAGTTTCAATATATCGTCAAAATGAATACCTTTGAATTGGGTCTTCCCGTGATATACGTAATCCTTTCCCTGCCCAAGATCGAAATAGATAATGTTTACGGAGTAGATTTTCTTGATAGTACCGTATTTCTCTCCCTCATGAATATACTCGGTGACTGCCTTGGATGTGCCATATAGCATACGGTGAAAATAATCTAGCTCCCGGTTGTTTTGTACCTCGATGATTACCAGCTCGCCTTTACTGTTTTCTGCCAATACGTCTACGCGGTTGAACTTGTCCTCGCTATCCTCTTTGTTACCTTCGCTTTCTAGGATGCGGACAATAATCACGTTTTCCCCGAGAAGGGTGGATAAAAGACCTTCGAGGACTACAAAATTGGACTTTTGGCGAAGTAAACGTTTGATCGCCCAATCGAAACGTACTAACGATGATTTATTTTTCATAGTTATCTTGTTTATTTGTTTATACTTCCACAAAGATAATGAATTAAACGATTATCTTTGTTCCTATTCATAAAAAAGCAACCATGACTTATAATGTTTCTCTGGCAGCATGGGTATCTCTATCGAAATGATAGGATTCTCTATCGTTTATTTCAACAAGCCTTAAATTGCTAGTTTTACCCCTTAAAGTTGAAAGTTCCGCCTATTCCATTCATTAATGTATCCATTTAATTTTGCCAGTGTAAAAAGCCTAACTTATAAATTTCCGGTATCTAGTACAGATAGGACTAATACCTTTCCTTCCATTCCAAATACTTGTCAGATTGCATATTCTATCCAATTTTATTATTTTGGTAGACATTATTTTCAGATCAGCTCAATTTGCCATTCAATAATGGAGAGGGTTGATCTTTCCTTATTTAGCCTATTTTCCTACGTAACTCACCGCCCTTAGTCCTATCTGAACTCAATCCATCTTAATGTCTTTTATCAAGAATAAGGAAGTTGAACGAATAAATATAAGAATATGGAAATAAAGACGATAATCTCAAGTATCTGCTTGTTACTGCTGGCGGTCTCGTGCTCAATGGATGATGATGCGCTGAGGGATATAGAGAAAGGACATTCGGGGAGTGTTGTGATAGAGGAGGGAGAGGTTGCCCTTTCTATGAAAGTTTCTCTTTTTTCTTTGGAGACAAAATCCTTGTCTGGCGCAGGGACATTGCCTGCTTCCATGGACGAGGCAAAGATTGATAATTGTACATTGATTTTTTTTGAGGGTGGGCAAGTCAATTCGATAATGGAAGGGCTGTTTGTAAATAGCGAGAATTATATCGTTAAAAAGAAAAACGGCACGGAAGATGACTGGGCAAAAGTAATCGTGAAAGTGAAAAAGCCTAGCCCTTACTCCGTAATGGTAATCGCTAATAGCTCTAAATCGTTTGCGGGTTGTCAATCGGAAAGTGATATAAACGATATAATACAGGATAATAAGGATGCTTTAGTTAAAGTAGGGAAAATGAATATCAATTTTGATTCCAACTTTGCCGGTTATGCGACAATTAGGGAAGCATTGGAAAAACCTTTAGAAGTTGGTCCAGTCCCTCTTTCTCAGCTAACCGCTCGTATAGAACTTGCGGAATTTAATGTTTCTGGTTTTCAAGGAGCATCTGTTCAAGAGAAGATTACTGTTACAGGAGTGGATCTGTTGAACTTGAATCCTGAGAGTTATACGACAAATGAGCAAACTCATAAAAATGCGACTTATTTGCAGGAGAATAAGACGTGTAATGTGGAGGTATATGATGGAGTATCGGAGCTTCCGTCAACTTATTCTTTTGTAGAGAATAAAAATGTATTGTCTTTTTACTCGTTTCGGAATCTGGCGGCGGCAGAAAGTGATCAAGTGAAAATGCAAGTCCGGTTTAAGGCCGGAAATAGCGAGGAAAGAACGACAAGGCAGTTTGTGATCAATAAGGAGGGGAATATTTTGCATGGTGTAAAATCCGGATATGTTTATCGCTTGGTTGTCAATATGACTATTATTGGAGATAAGGTCGAGACAGAACTACTTTGCTATACAAGAGATTGGTTGAATAATACCATATCCATTCCTATGGAAGATAATTAAGGTGTAAACGGGTAAAATAAAAATACAAGATTATGAAAATAAGGAATATATTATCAGTGCTGTTTGTCGGACTGCTTTTCACGAGCTGTAACTCGGAAGAAGAAGTTCAGCGAGGAAATGAGGACGGGCGGGATATCTCATTCTCTATGACTCTTACTTTGGGAGAAGTGACAGCGATGACGAAAGCTGGAGGGGATATCGCTGAAGGGTATACATATTCGACGGAGGATGAGGTAAAAGTGAATAATGTTGTGGTCGCTATATTTAATGAGGCGAATGGAACTGTGGGTGAGTGCTTGGAGTACAAGTCTGTAGCGTTTGACGGGGGAATTCCCAATTCTACCGTAACGATTGATGGAAAAACATTGATTGCTTATAAAATTGATAATATACAAGCAAAGACAGGTAAGGTTCGTATCGTAGCGATTGCGAATTCAACGCATTATGAGGACTTGGCTAGATTGGGAACGACTACTTATGAGAACCTGAAAGGTTTGTCGGAAACCGTTTTAGGTGGAACTTTTGATGCTTCAAATTTGGTAAAGGTCGGGGAGTTGGCTGCGTATGACCTAAATACGGCTGTGACAAGTATATCTGTTCCGATGACACAATTAGCGGCACGCATCGATATGAAGTTTACGGTAGATGAAGAGCCGGAGACTGTGTCTACAACAGCTGATACAAAAGTAACCAACCAGTGGTTCTATACTGTAACTAAACTTACGGTCAAGAATATCAATCAGAAATCAGATTTAATATTGCTTGGTCGAGATAATCAATATGATGATGCTTTCTCTACGGCAAAGGATATTACATTGCAAAATGGCGTTGCGTTACCTTTTTATACCTATGAGAAGTTGAACACAACGTTAACCCCATTGTCTATATATGTAACGGGTGATTTACAAAAGATACAGGTCACTACTACCTTTAATGAGGATATGACTATTCAAAATGTAACAAAGGGAAGTATTATAGAGGAAGAGAAAGATCATTCTTATAAATATGAGGATTTTAATCCTACGACAGAGCTTGAAGGATGTACGACAAATGGTATCATACATGGTAATAGATATGAGCTTACAGGTAAAATATCCATGAAGACACAACGAATCAACTTTACAGTATCTACAACACCGTGGGAAGGCGTGGAAAAGTTTGTCGTGGATGTGGTTATCGCGGATTTGAAGTATTTGTTCGTGAGGGAGACTAAGGTGGTGATGGCGAATATCAGTGAGTATAAGATTGAGTTTGCTTCTAGCTCGAATATTACGATTGATCAACCATCTTATGCGACTTATGAAAAGTATGAGTTAAAAGGAAATGTTATTACTAAAGGTACAGGATACTATGATAATAGAGATAAGCAGTATCCGTCTATAATAGGAGATTTAGGAAAGAGTGGATATATCAAAATTACGAGTAAATTACCAGAGAATTATTTCCCCAAGCAATTTGTTTTTGGAGTTCATAATGCAGAGGGTTTGAAAGTATTAGGAATTGCAGTGGATCAGTATCCGCCTCAATATCTGACAGGACAAAAATCAGAAGGTGGTAATCATGATTCAAGTGCAGACTATTCTAAAAATCCTAATTTATTTACAATTACAACTATTGCTGCAGGAGATTGGATTATTGGTGATCCTTCTCATATCGTAAATGGAAAAGTGGAGACAAAGAATGATGAACTTTCTAATAATATGATCTCTCCTCGTTTTATTGCGGCATCAAGGTATGCGGCAGTTTCGGCAGGTACGTATACATGGCAAATGGCACATGATAGATGTCTTACATATTGGGAGACTTTAGATCCGAAGAAGACAGGGAAGAGCGCGACTTATCCTCCCGGCAAATGGAGAATGCCGACATTAGCAGAACTTAAATTTATGGATGTAATACAAGAAGCTTCTCCTGCAATCGATTATTTGTTTAATCAAAGTAGTCAATATTGGGGAGCAAGAAAGCCTTGGTATTATGATTTTGGGAAAAATACATCTAATAGCGCTAGTAATGTAAATACAGTACTTAGCGGTAATGGTGGAGCTCGCTGTGTTTATGATATATACTAATTTAATATAACTCTAATTATGATAAAAAGATTATATACTCTATTTTCTATATTGCTGTTGCTCGCTTCATGTGCGACAGAGGAAATAGAACAAATAGAAAATCAACCGACAGATGGATCAATGGTTTCTCTTTCGTTCTCTGTAGATGCTCCGAATGCTCTTGAGATTACGAAAGCGACCGGGGATGTGGAGAAAGGCGTTGAGTCCTTATATCTATATACGTTTAAAGAGAACGGAGAGTTTATATCTCCAGTCGTAAAGGCAGAGGTTTCTGGCAATGGATATACGGCTACTATCTCAAAAGAGACCCGTACCATCCATTTTGTCGCCAATGACGGAACGTTAACCCCTTCCCAAGAAAGCGGAATGGCTTCGTTAGGAACAGATAAGCAAATCTTTTGGGGAAAGAGAACTTTTAGTGAAATTCCTGCGAAAAATATAAGCAATAATCTAGAAGATGCTGGTAACAACAATGTTGAACTACTACGAAACTGGGCCAAAATAACGCTGAATCTCTCATCGGAGGCAGCTGTGAAATTGAAAAATGTTTCTTATCTCATTTATAATGAATCACAGTTGGCATCTATCGGTTATAAAGATGCGGGAAAGTTGAATATTCCAAATCAAGATTTTTATGCGCCACAGAATGAGCCAGATGCTAGTAAATATGCGAAGCTAGGTGAATCTGTGTATACTTTTGAACATTACAACCAAGATAAGAAAGCGACTTTTGTTATTATTAAGGCGCGATTTGATGGTAGCGATACCTATACATATTATAAGATTGATCTTGCCGTAAAGGATGAGAATGATAAGGTAACTCGTGTTTATGATGTCGTTCGTAATTATGCCTTTAATATAACGGTCAAGAGCGTTTCCAGAAAAGGAGCTACGTGGGCTGAGGTTATAGATGAAAATGTGATAGCGGATAATAATATCACGGCCTCGGCTATTATGGAAAAGTATCCGAATATAACTTATGATGGCGAGGCCTTGAATGTTACAAAGACGACATTCGTTTTTACGGGGTCCTCTAACACATTGTCGATGACTGCGACATATGCGGGAGCAGGGCAGTTGAGTGTGGTTCCGGATGAGGGAATGTCGGATGTCGTAGATGGCAACTTAAGTTATCCTTCTAGTATTCCTTCCGGCAATCAGACGATAACGATTACAGCTGATATAAAGCCGGCTCCCGGCTCCGGCGAGAAAATAGCGTATTTCTACGTGGTAGGAGGTAATTTGCAGCGTAAGATTAAATTGGTCTTACGTCCCCCTTATAACTTTATCAATCCGAGATTTGAAGACGTGAAGGAGGGAACGGGTACAAATGAAATTGCCGCAGGTCAGAAGCAAGATGCTTATCTGAAATTCTCGATACCGGAAGATATTGATGAATCCTTATTCCCCATTGAATATAAGATATATACTAAAAAACTGTATGCGGTAGAACCCGGTGTTCGTTTGGAAACGACCGGAGCGAGCGATTGGTACTACGTCTATACGGATCAGATATTTAGTCCTGAAGAGAAGGTTATTCAATTTAAAACGAATACAGCAAATGATGGTGAAGATGATGTTATTTTAAAGGCTGATTTATTCAATCCTGTTTCTGATTTGAGTTATACTAGACCTGAAAAAGTTAAAGAGACGAAAACTTTCTATTTGCAATGTCGAAGAAATGGAAGCAATGTGGGAAGTAATGTAACAATCACTTATTCCATATCAAGTGGTGGAGGAGCAGCAATTAGAACTAATAGTAGCTCTAGAATAATATTGGATAAAGTATCCGTGTATGCAGATGATGAAATAACGTTTACACACACATATAGGGGAAGTACGTACACTGCGGAAATGTCTGTATCTGATTTGGCGAAAAGTAGTACCAGTAATTATGTATTTGTGAATATGAGATAATATAATGGGTTCCCATCCATCATGTGAATGACGGATGCGGGGAGCGTGCAGCACACAATGGATTGAATTTGTTTTACACGTAGGCTGCACCTCCTCCCCGGCCCTTTACCTCATATAGCATTCGTGCTTTATCGATGCCATTCATTCCGTAAGGAGATGGGTGGCATCGCTTTCTTCATTTGCCGATGACGTTAACTTACTTGCCCCATGCAGTTAACTTGCTTTGGTCTGATATCAAAGGTTCTTGTGTAAAAAATTGCGCAACCCTTTGTTTATTAAAAAAAAGGCTCTATCTTTGCAGCCCGAATAAGTATGCGAATAATAATAAATAATATAGAAAGATGAAAAGAACATTCCAACCTTCCAACAGAAAAAGAAAGAACAAGCATGGCTTCCGTTCAAGAATGGCTACCGCTAATGGCCGTAGAGTATTAGCTTCTCGTCGTGCTAAAGGCAGAGCTAAATTAACGGTATCTGACGAATACAACGGATAATTAGTCACGTTCTAAAGATTTATAAAGAAAGTAGAGGTTTTTTCCTAAAAAGCCTTTACTTTCTTTGTTTTTGTAGTATTGCTCTGGTGGATATTGGTCTATATGCCGTTTTTTTTCTACTTTTGAACCGCCTACAAATACATACGTGAAATGAGTAACTTTTTTGTAAAACTGATAAAGAATCCGTTTGTCATCAATCTCTTGTTGGTGATAGTCGTGTCGTGCGGCGTTGTTTATGGCGTACTGGCGTGGCTGGATTCTTATACCCGCCATAATCAAGCGGTGGTCGTTCCGGACGTGAAAGGAATGAAGCTAGAGGACGCCGCCGAGTTTTTCGGGAATAATAAGCTACGCTATAACGTGATCGATTCCGTATTCTCGAAAGATGTGGCTCCGGGCTCCATCGTGGAGTTGGTTCCCGGTGTCGGATCGAAGGTGAAAGAGGGGCGGATCGTCTTTGTTACGATTAACGCGTTGACCTCCCAGATGGCCGTGATACCGGAGGTGGAAGACTTATCTTTCCGTCAGGCGTATGCCTTGCTGCGGGCCCGTGGCTTCTCGTCGGTCGAGATAGAGTATGTGCCGGGCGATTATAAAGATTTGGCGATGGGGGTGGAGTTAAACGGGCGTACCTTGCTCAAAGGGGAACATGTACCGTTGACCGCTCATCTGGTATTGAAAGTAAGCAGTGGCGATCCGAATATGCTTCCCGACTCATTGGCTTTGGATAGTATTCCGGTAGAACCATTGGATAGTGATATAGAAAACTGGTTTTAAGGGAATGGACGAGTTTTTGGACGATATGGATGATGAACAGGTAGACGACCTGTTGATGCCGGAAGAAGACGAAACATCGTCGAGCCAGATGTATGAGCATTTCCGTTTCGTAGCGGACAAGGGGCAATCCCTGCTCCGGGTGGATAAGTTCTTGGTAGACCGTATGATGGGCGCTACCCGTAACCGCATCCAATTGGCGGCTGAGGCGGGTTGTATCTTGGTGAACGATAAGCCGGTGAAAAGTAATTACCGGGTGAAACCTTTGGATGTGGTTTCTATCGTGATGGATCGCCCACGCCGGGAACTGGAGATTATCCCCGAAGATATCCCTTTGAATATAGTATATGAGGACGATGATTTGCTGGTGGTGAATAAGCCGGCAGGCTTGGTCGTACATCCCGGTCACGGTAATTATACCGGTACGTTGGTGAATGCCTTGGCTTATTATTTGAAGGATGATCCCTATTATGATCCTTCCGATCCTCGTTTAGGCTTGGTACACCGTATCGATAAGGATACGTCGGGCTTATTGGTGGTGGCTAAACGCCCGGAGGCCAAGAGTAACCTAAGCCTGCAGTTCTTCAACAAGACAACCAAACGTAAATACCGTGCCTTGGTATGGGGCATCGTTCAAGAGGATGAGGGGCGTATCGAGGGAAATATCGGTCGTGATCCTCGTGACCGTATGCAAATGACCGTCTTCCCGGAAGGCGATCAAGGCAAGACTGCCGTCACCCATTACACCGTGTTGGAACGTTTGGGCTACGTGAGCTTGGTGGAGTGTCGTCTGGAGACGGGGCGCACGCACCAGATCCGTGTACATATGAAATATATCGGTCATACGCTTTTCAACGATGAGCGGTATGGCGGACATGATATCTTGAAAGGAACAACTTTTACTAAATATAAACAGTTCGTGCAAAACTGTTTCGCTATTTGTCCACGTCAGGCCTTGCATGCTAAGACGTTGGGGTTCGTTCATCCTACTACGGGAGAGGAGATGTTTTTCGATTCCGAGATTCCTTCCGATATGCAGCAGCTGATCGACAGATGGCGTGTATACGCGAACACTAAAGAACTATAAAAATGAAAAAGAACATCGCTATCGTAGCAGGGGGAGATTCCTCCGAGATCGTTATTTCATTAAAAAGTGCGGACGGAATCTACTCTTTTATTGATAAAGACAAATATAATTTATATCTTGCCATCGTTAAGAGGGATGAGTGGGCGGTTATACTTCCTAGCGGGGAACATACACCAATTGATAAGAATGATTTTAGCTTCAAGGAGAATGGCGTGACGAGGCATTTTGACTTCGCTTATATAACGATACACGGTACTCCGGGCGAGGACGGACGTTTACAAGGATATTTCGATATGATCGGTATGCCTTACTCGTCTTGCGGGATGCTGGTGAGCGCTTTGACATTCAATAAATACGTATGTAATCATTACTTGAAAGACTTTGGTGTAAAAATTGCCGCATCCATTCATTTATTCAAGGGAGAGACTATTACGGACGAAGAAGTCGTGACTCGTTTGGGTTTGCCTATTTTCGTGAAACCAAACGATGGGGGTAGTAGTTTTGGCGTGACGAAGGTGAAAGAGGTCTCCGCTATCCAGCCCGCTATCGCTAAGGCGTTTGGGGAAGGACGTGAGGTGATTCTTGAGAGCTTTATCGATGGAACGGAAGTGACATGCGGTTGCTATAAGGTGGAGGGTAAAGAGGTTGTCTTTCCTTTGACCGAGGTGGTTACGGATAACGAATTCTTCGATTTCGACGCAAAGTATAACGGGCAGGTGGACGAGATCACTCCGGCCCGTATCTCCGCCGAGTTGACGGAGTTGATACAGCGCAAGACATCAAGGATCTACGATATATTGGGCGCCAAAGGACTGATTCGTGTGGATTATATTATTCCGGCAGACGGGGAGCCTGTCTTACTGGAAATAAACACGACACCGGGAATGACGGCTACCAGCTTTATCCCACAGCAAGTACGTGCGGCGGGATTGGATATAAAGGATGTCATGACAGACATTATTGAAGACGAACTCAAAAACAGAAAAACAAAATGAATAGATATGGATACAGAAACAGTTTCCCCTAATTTCGACGACATCCGTCCGCTGAACAACAGTGAGGTGAAGGACGCGATTGAAAAATTGGTCGCCAATGAGGATTTCGAGCGGGCTTTACGTTACATAAAGCCGAATTTGAATTGGGAGGAATTCTCAGTTGCCATGCGTGCTTGCAAGACGAAGGAGGAGTTTAAATCTACTCTGGCCTATGACGCTGTAATGACGGTGGCGAAAAATACTACTTTCTCGCTTACTATCTCAGGGCGTAGCCGTCTGCCGAAAGATAAGGCGGCCTGTACGTTTATCTCGAACCATAGGGATATCGTATTGGATGCCTCCTTCTTGAATGTCATGTTATATGATGTGGGGTATGGTATGACGCAGGTCGCTATCGGCGACAATCTTTTAATCCGTCCGTGGATCGAGACATTGGTACGCTTGAACAATAGTTTTATTGTGAAGCGTGGCGTTTCTGTTCGTCAGATGTTGGAGGTCAGCAAGACGCTTTCCGCCTATATCCATCATGCGATCAAGAATGTGAACGAGTCTGTATGGATCGCCCAGCGTGAGGGACGTGCTAAGGATTCGGACGATCGTACGCAGGGCAGCGTATTAAAAATGTTGAGTATCGGCGGTGATAAGGATAATCTGTTGTTGAATTTGATGGATTTGAATATCGTGCCGGTCGCTATCTCCTACGAGTTTGATCCTTGCGATTTCTTGAAGGCGAAAGAATTTCAGATGAAGCGGGATGATCCGGATTTCGTGAAATGCCAGCGGGATGATCTATTGAGCATGGAAACGGGTATCTTGAACAATAAGGGTCGTGTCCACTTTACGATTACTTCCCCGATCAATGATTCCTTGGCTAAACTGGACAAGGATATGGAGAAGAATGAGCTGGTAAGCGCTATCGCGTCCGTTATCGACCGGGAGATCTATAAGAACTATCGTTTCTATCCGTGCAATTACGTGGCGTATGACTTACTGAACGGCACTCGTCGTTTCCAAGAACATTATGGTCCGAAGGATAAGAAGCTATTCGAGGAATACTTGCAAGGACAATTGGATAAGATCGTCCTTCCGAACAAGGATGAGGCGTTCTTACGTAAGAAGATCTTAGAGATGTACTCCAATCCGCTGAAAAATTATCTGACAACTTTATAAGCGGCCTTTATCGGCTATGCGTAGCGGTTCGTACTTGATCCGCCCTTGATCCCCTCTTTCCGGCGAGCATGCCACCTTCGGGTGGCAGCCGCCGGAAAGGAGGGATTATCTTTTTTGCAGGAATTCGTCCAAGGATTCCTCTTTCTGCAATCCAAGTTTCTTGCGGATACGGCTGCGTCCGGAGTTGACGCTGGGACGGGAGATGCCCAAGGCCAACGAGATCTCGTCCGTGCTCTGCTTCAGGTAGATCAGCATGCAGAGCAGTTCGTCGGATTTGATCAGTTCTGGGAAGTCCTTACGCAAGCCGGGCAGGAAGCGAGGGTACAGGGCAGCGAAGGATTGGCGGAACCGCAACTCGTCCTCGCCGCTCAGCAAGGAGGGGTTGAGCTTCTGGCGTACGCTGTCGATCACCTCGTTATGGGCGGCTTGCTCCAGCTCGGCGCTCAGTCGCTCATGGCGGCGGTTCAGTTCTTGTTGGGTAGCGAGGAGATTATCCAGCCGTTGACGCTGGATCTCCCGCTCACGTTGGTGAAGCCGGCGACGTTGGAGTGCGTAGACAATGATCCCGGTCAGCAGGCAAATGGCTAGGATCAGGATGACGCGCGTATAAACGAGCGAACGTTCCTTCAAGGCCACTTCGGCGGATAAGGCCCGATTCTCCTGCTCCTTCCGTCCGGTCTCGTAGCGTACGTTGGCACCAATGGCGTACCGCTGTTTCTCCGCCAGTTGCAACGAGTCGTGTATCTCCTTGTATTCCGGGTAGATCTCGGCCATCTTGTCTCCCTTCTTTTGTTGGGCGTAAAGGTTGAGCAAATGCCGTCCGGTCCAATCCATCATATCGTTCGCCTCGTATTTCTTGTAGAGAGCGTAGGCCTCTTCCATCAAGGGGAAGCCTTTTCCCGGCTTTCCGTCGCGTACGAGGCAGGCCCCCAGCATGAATTTGAAAAGATCTTGATACCCCGCGGAGATCGCTTCTTCCTCTTCTATCAATTCCTTGTACCCTTCGAGGGCGGCAGGGATAGAGTCGGGCACATATTCGTAGTAATAATTGTAAAGTATGTTTTTGGCGGCGAGGACATAGGCGTTCTCTTTCAGCTCCTCCCCTCTCTTTAAGGCCTGCCGTGCGTAATATAAGGTAGAGTCGTGCTGTTCCAGCTCCCAGAATATCCCGGCTTTCATCCGGTAGAGGTCGCTGATGGTAAAACTATCCAACTGGAGGGAGTAGTCGATGGAGCGTGAGATGGCCTCCATAGCCTTGTCGTACAATCCGAGGTCGCTATAGGTGGAGGAGAGGTCGGCGAAGGTGTAGACGAAACCCCGGTTGAGCTTCTCGGGGTGGGCTACGCACCAGTCCATGGCTTCCTGTATGACTTCCACCTCTTTTTCCCGCATTCCCTTGCGGCGGTAATAATGGCCGAGGGTAGAGAGCAGGTCGGCCGGATCGTCGGCGGCATCGGGGTGGAGGCGATAGACGGCGAGGGCCCTTTCTTGCACACGGATCGCATCCGAAGGGTCGCGGCGGAATTTATAGAGCGTGTTGGCTACCGCTTGGGCGATACGGATCTCTAGCCACGGGTCGTCGGAAGGGGGAAGAGCGGCGAGGCTGTCGGCGAGGCGCAAGGCCTCCTCCCGGTTGTCGCGGTCGTTGAGCTGCCGGAGTATCTCCTTGGTATCGGGCGGAAGCTGCCGGGAGAGGGAGCCGTCCGCGGGAGGCGTGTCGTGCCGGCAAGCGAGGGTGGCTAGCGAGAGGAGGGTGGCTAGCAGGAAATGCGTGATGTCTCTCATCTGCGTAGGATTTTATGGTTTATCGCGAATATACGCCGTTTTTCATGGAAAATAGCGTGTCCCGGGGGATAAATCGATTGAATCATCTATTGGTTTTTTATCCGTCCGAAGGCCCGGCGGCGTACCTTTGACTTGTCCGTACCACCGGTGCCCCGAGCGGCGTGTCAATTAAATTGATGATCGCATTTCGTGCGGATAAGGCCGTTGTTGAGGACTTGTTGAGCGGATTGCTCAAAAAAGAATTCGTCGTATAAGGATAGGAATGGTTTCCTTTGAGAAACAAAAACGAAGTAGTAATGGAAGGGTCATACTTACGGATTTTGATGATGTGCGGGATGCTGGCGCTCCTCCTCTGCGGGGGCTGCTGGGTGTTCGCATGGAAGCATCTGCGCCGGCGGATCGACGAGCGGTTCGACGTACTGTCGGAACACTTGGAGCGTCACGCCGCCGAGTGCCCGATACGGAAGGAGCACCTGCTGGCCTCGTGCCTTCCCGCCGATCCGGAGCGAAAAGGGAACGGATCGTTCCACCGATCGTTCCGGGCATCGTATCCGGGTTTCCTGCCGACGCTTAGGGAGCGGGTGCCGGGGATCACGCCGGCGGAGGAAACGCTTTGCATGCTGATCAAGATGAACCTGAGCAACCGGGAGATCGCCGACAAGATGTCTATCTCCATCGGAAGCTTGCACACCACCCGCTACCGGCTGAAACAGAAGATGCCGCCGGAGGCCGCCAAGGGCATGGACGAATGGGTACGGGCGATCGAATAGGGTCATGGGGAGGCGAACTCCCTACATTATAATATAGAGTATACACCTTTATCTAAGAAGAATCAGTATGAGAAGAGAATCTTTATTTTTCGGTATTTTGACGCTGGTGGTGTCGGCCTTCCTCACGGGATGTTCCGACGACGACACGGAAGTGTACGTCCCCCAGCGTGTGGCGGAGTTCAACCTCTCCGACGAGTCGGACGGCAACCGGCTGTTCATCATCCATCCGTGGGAGGGCGAGATCGCCATCCCGGTGCACGATGATCGTATCCGCGACTTCGAGTTCAGCGGCAAGTATTTCGATTGGGAGATGAGGCAGGGGGCCGAGAGCCGCTTCCTCGTGCTCAACCTCAAGAAGGAGGTGGAGCGTAAGCCTTTCCTCGAGAAGATCGCCCTGCGGGGGATCGCCAGCAAGTCGGGGGAGGCGGCGACGGACACGCTCTTCCTCGTGTCGCAACCCAAGCTGGAAAGCTCAGCGTCGGATAACGCCCCGAGCTATATGCACAACGTGGGCAAGACGGTGAACACGGCGGGCGATATCTTCGCCGCCCCTAGCGAGCCTTTCCTAGATTTCGACCTGATGTACGGCACGGAGGCTTTCGTGAAGACCCCCCACGCCGAGTCGTGGGGACGGGAACGCTCCGGCGTGGACTACGAGGAGATGGTGGACAACATGTGGCAGGAGCTCGGCATCTCGGTGAGCAGCCTCGGCTTCACGAACCAAGGCGCTCCTACGCCTACGAGGTCGAAACTCTTCTCCGGCTCCTTCGACCAGCGGTTCCAGCATAACCAGACCTCGTCCAACCGCTTCGAGTATCACGTGGACGTGCATGTCAAGCCGATGGTGGAGCTGCATATGGCCACCGCCATCTATACCTCCGCCAGCAATCCCGACGTCTTCCTGCCGTTCCTCACCACGACCGCCTCGCGCTTGCTGAACGAAACCAATAGCGACCTCTACAAGCGATACGGCAACACGCAGAAGGGCATCTACGATCTATACGACACCTACGGCACCCACGTGCTGGTGGGCGGTGTCTTCGGCGGGAGCTATACCTATATCTACAGCCGGAAGGAGAACCTCTATTACGACGAGACGGTGTTCGCCGCCGAGGCGGAGCTTTCCGCCAAGTCGTCGTCGCCGGCGGGAGAGAACGAGAACTGGCTCCAGACCTACTATCGCGTGATGGGTACCCACGGCGGCAAGATCGGCGCCGGGGGCGGCTATACGAAGTCGGAGCTGAACGAGCATATGTCCGAGGAGAGCATCATGATCATCACCGGCGGCAACGCCTCCGTGGACTTCGAGAGCTGGGACAAGTCCATCGCCGACGAGAACAGCAACCTCCACCTCGTAAGCTACGGCCCGAGGGGCGATACCACCCGTTGCTTCCTGGTCCCCCTGTATTACCTGACGAAGAACTATGCGCGGCAAGATGCGCTGAAGAAATATCTGGACTCCTACGTGGAGGCGCGTTCGAAGCTGGCCAAGAAACCGCAGCTGATCCTGGCCGACTTCATGATGCGTACCGGGAAGGACAATCACGGGGATCCCGCCGGACAACGTGTCTTCACCGGGCCGGACGGCAAGGAACGCATCTACAGTCCGTTGGTGCTGAATACCAAGGGACCGAACGACTCGCGGATCGGCAAGATGCTCGATACCTCGGCCCACGAGTACCTCGACGTGGGGGATAACGCCGACCAGCTCTGGTGGGTAGCCCTCGACTTCAAGGACGAGTGCCGCCCCATCTACCACATGCGCTTCATGAAGGAGGACGACGCCCGCAAGCACGGCTTCGAACCGCGGGGGCAGGACGCCGAATCGGGAATGATGTGGGACGCGATCGATAACCATTACGTTTGCTTGAAGTTCTCGCCCGACGACAGCCATAAGGAACCGGTCTCCGGCGTGGGCATCGCCCGCAAGGGGAAGAGCGATGACCTATACTACGTGATCGCCACCTCGCCCGGTACCGACATGACGCTTCCTTACTCCATCGACGAGCAATTCCCGGCCTATTGGGGAAGCAAGGAGTATAAATTGAAGAGCGAGAACCCGCCGTACCGCTTCGGGGTGGACCAAGAGAACGACCTCAACGAGGGCGACAGCTGGTTCGGCCGGAACAAGGCGACCAACCATAAGCAATGGATCTTCCCGGTCTACACCACCAAGGCATTGGACTGGCCGATCCGGTTTACGAAAGCGACGGACTAGCGAAATACCTCGGAAACGATCCCTACGACCGTAGCCATCCCTCTCGAGGCCTCCGGAACGATCCCCACGACCGTAACGGCCCCTCCCGAAGCCTCTGGAGTGATCCCTATGGTCGTAGTGGCCTCTCCCGAGGCGTCCGGAGCGATCCTTACGACCATAGCGGTCCTTTCCGGGGCCTCGGGAGAGATTTCGACACCCGTAGGCATTGTTTGATAGAAAAATATATGATTATCAAAGGGATTATCCTGCATTTGTAGGAAACCTTACGTCTGCGGACAAGAGGAAAGTATTAACGAAAAAACAACAAACAGTATGAGTTTAGCGAAACAAATCGGATCGGTATCGAAGACCGCGTTGACCAACGCCGGCCACATGAACATGAACAACGAGATCTACGCCCGTATCTTGGATACGACCGTGTCCGCCCTCCATCTGGAGGCCCTCGCCCCGGGTTACAAGGAATGCATCGACCGGGAGGCGGAGTGCGTGAACCGCGTCACCAAGAGCGCCTCCACCGCCCAGCTGGAGGCGAAAGACAAGGAGCGTGACAAGACCCTCCAGTTCATCTACTCCATGAACGGCTCCTATAAGGTATGCCCCGACGAGACCCTGCGTACCCCCGCCCTGCTGGTAGACAGCGTGCTGCGGGCCTACGACAAGATCTACGCCAAGGCCTACGCCGAGGAGACCGCCCTGATCGACGGCCTGCTGCTCGACCTCGCCAAGGCTGACGTATCGGAAGCCCTCAAGACCCTCCACCTCGACACCTACGTGGCCCAGTTGAAAACCTTGAACGATGCCTACAAGGCTCTCGACATCACCCGCACCGACGAGTACTCCGCCCGTGTGAAGACCGATACCACCAAGGCCCGCAAGGCGACCGACGAGACCCTCGACCTCATCATCCAGCGTGTCAACGCCTACGCCGTACTTGAGCCTACCGAGGCCATCAACGCCTTCATCGACACCGTGAACCAGATCTTCCGCAAGTATAAGAACCTCATCGCCGCCAAGGGAGGCCCCACCAGCCCCTCCAAGTCCGACGACAAGCCTTATCCCACACCCGACCCTGCGCCCGACCCCGAGAACCCCGGCGGCGATAGCGAGAGCCCGGACGAGATCTGAGCCTAGCAAATTGTCAAACACTTAAAATCGAATCCATATGAACGAATTTTATCTTTCTAGAAAGATATCCGCGCGGCTCTCCCTCCGGGCCGCCGTGCGGATGTTCTGTATCCTGACGCTGGCCCTATGGGGGCCGGCAATGGCAGGAGCGCAAGCGCAGACACAGCCGCTTGACGTGGCTAGTACTAGTATTACTGATAAACTAACTCTCACCTATAAACTGAAACCCAACAGCTCGACCGATTACGCTTGGTTTTACAAGGTCGGGACTAATGGCACCGAGACCGAGTTCTCCGGTACGCTGACGGGCACGAACGCAAACTGGCAGCAGGGCGCGATCGATATCAAAAGCGAGAAAGCGATAGCCGACGCGAATAATCTTGACAGCTACCCGATCCTAAAATTGGATGGGCTAAACCTGACCTCCACTACTGCCGACGGCTCATTATTTTATCTGGAGGGCAGTAAACCGTTCTGTATCCAAGCGACAGGCAACTCTGCCAGTAACCTGAAAGCGAAAAAGGATGTGATTAATAACTACCAAGGATGCATCCTGCTTCTGGATGGTGGCACCGCCGGATTGAATATCGCCGCGGAAGGAACTGGATCATATGGAATATATCTGTACTCTACTAGTTCTGCTATAAATACCACCATCAAAGGCAAGATAACTGTCACGGCGGAAGCTGTTGCTGTGTTTCTAGACAATTGGGGTGCTTTCTCGGCTACCGAAGACGCGAAAGTAACGGTTTCTTCGGAAGATAAAGATGGAGACGCAATTTATGGAAGCTCTAGAGTGAAATCCCCCTTCCTCCAATGGCAGTTCGCCACCGCCCCAACGAGTGGCCAGACGCTCGAGGTGAAAAACGCCAGCGGCCAATCGTTCGATCCCGTTATCCAATTCACCACCGACGGTAAAAAGAAGGGTTTCGCCATCAACGTCACAAAGAACACCGGCTACACCCTTTGGCTGGGCAACGAACAACTGATGGATTCGAAAGGAACAACCGTCTTTACGGCAACGGAAGATAAATTAGTCTCCTTCTCAGGCATGACGACTCTCCCCGCCGACTGGCCCGAGTACGCCAAATTAGCCAATGTCGGCCCGACTGGCACCGATGTCGCCGTCTCCGGCACTACCTACACCGTCAAGACCGCCTGCGGCCTTGCGTGGATCGCTTGGGTGACGAATAACGGGAAGACAATCGCCGATGCCGATAAAACCTATACTGATTCCTATCCCGCCTCCGAGGGCTTCAAGGACTGTACGGTTACGCTTGCGGACGATATCTCGCTGGCGAAACCTGCCCAAGGCGTGGCGAGCGGCTTCGAGGCTAATTGGATACCGATAGGGACTTATAAAGGCTTCGATGCACGTTACTACTTTCAAGGCACCTTCGATGGTGGCGGCCATACGATTACCGGAATGACGATCTCCTCGGCCTCGTTTTACTATATCGGCCTTTTCGGTTATCTGTATGGAGCGACCGTGCGGAATCTGACGATGGCAGGATCTGACAATATTAATTTGACAACTATTGCTAATGCTCAAGACACCGCTTACTATCTTGGCTGCGTGGCAGGTTATGTAAAGAATGGAAAAATCATCAATTGCCATAATCAATGCAAGGTTAGTTTTTCTGTGACCGGCAATTCTGGGTCTCTCGGTGGAATTGCCGGTTACTCTGAAGGTTCGGTGATTAGCGCTTGTTCAAACAGGGGAGCTGTCACTATGACCGGAAAGATGGGTCGTGGTGGTGGAATCGTAGCGACTAATAATGGCTCTTCTATGGTTTCCTGCTTCAATACGGAGGATATCCGTGTTACTGCTACCGGTTCTGGTTCTAGCGATGCCGCGTATGCGGGCGGTATCGGAGCCTATAGTAGCGGTAATTGTAGCATATCGCACTGCTATTCGACAGGGTGGATAATCGCTAAATCTTCCGCTGCTAATGCTTATTCCGGCGGCATTGCCGGACTATCTGAGAAAACGACGATTGAATCTTGTTTTGCCACAGGCGCTGTTTCTGCAGGATCAAACAGCGACAGCCGGATAGCTGCCGCAGGTGGTATTGTGGGGCAAGCTTTTGCTGGAAACATTAATATAACGATAAAGAATTGCCTCGCCTTAACTACCGCCGGCGTGAAAGCCTTAGGAAATACGTCGGATAAACAGGCCGGTCGGATTCTCGGATCTGATTCACCTACTAATAAAGTTACCCTTCTCGACAACTACGCCAGCACCATGATCCAACTGACGATAGGAGATAATACGCCAGCCGTCCCTACCGATAACATAGGTAGCGATAAGGCAAACGGTGCCGACACTTACCTCGATGATGTCGCCGCCGAGATCGCCGCTTGGGCAGGCCCCGAAAATACACAAGCCTTCACCGCCATCGGTACCGCCGAGAACGGCCTGCTCCCGCAACTGAAAGCTATTGCCGGCTATGGCGCTGACGGTCTGCCTACAGCTTACGCGAGTACTATTATCCCCGGCCAGTCCGGCTTGTCGTCTGCCTCCTATCTGAGGTCCTTGTTGTCACTGCCCTTGTCTTCTAGCGATACGATGACCTTCATGCTCTTCTACTCCAACAACAAATGGAGTTATAAAAAGGGAGCCGGAACGGAGACCCGTTTCAACGGCAAAATATCGTCACCCCCAGGCCCTTCCGCCAACAAGCTCATCGTCGCCACCGCTACTGGCAACCCGACGCTGACGTTGAATTACGTAACGATACGCCCGACCGACGGTGCTGCCTTGACCGTCAACGAAGGTTGCGATCTGACAATTGCGCAGACCGGTTCGATCCTCGGCTCGTCCGGTGCCTCTACCTTGATCAATAAAGGCACCTTGAGGCTGTCGGGCAGCAGCTTCCGCATTGAAAACAGCAGCTCGTCCGATATGCATTACTGCCTCGATAACTCTGGCACCTTCAGCGTGCTTGATCCGGTAAATGGCTATACCACTTTCCATTGTGCCCACACCGCTATCCATAACACCGGTACCCTTACCAATGCTTGGATGGAATGTCTGTTCACGGATGAGGCGGGAGATGCTGGCGCTACGATAAGGTTTCTGCCTCGCTCATCCCAGCCCATCGAAGTAAAACGCTACAACAAGACCTTAGCCACTACCGTTACGGCGGGCGAGGAGTATAAGCTCTGGGAGATGAAAGCTAGTACGTTTATCCCGCAGAAAGGCTTCGATAGCGAAGGCACGGCAATCGATCGCTTCCCTGCTCCCGAGGCGGATGGTAGGGTAACGACCTTTACGGAGGTGAGTGATTGGAAAGAGGTCGAGATCTCCGGCAATCAGAATCTCTCCGAGGCCGGCCTGTCACAGAGTGTCATCGTTAAATCCGATGGCGTGCTTACCGTCGATAGCGAGAATGCGTCCGTCTTTGAGTTGACATTGGAGGAGGGTGCGCAGGTCGTGACAACGAATGCGCTGAAGGTGTCCAAGACTTTCAAAACCAACCGTTCGCTGAATAACAAATGGACGACCTTCGGTAGCCCTATCGAATTGACAGCCTCTGCGGAATATGGTAGTGGGCTAATCCTTTATGCCGCCACCGGCTACACCGCTAAGGAGGCCGTTGCCCAAGGTTGGGAAGAGGTCTCTGTCCTTAACGGGAAAAGGGTCGATCTCACCGCCGGTAGCCCCTATCTGTTGGCCGCCGACGCAGCCTTGACTCGGGTAACCTTTAGCCAAACAGCCTCCGACGCACCGATCGAGATACCGGCTACGGCTACGGTCGCTTCTGGCGATGCCCTCGAGAACGGCGTGTTCCTCTTCCGGACGAACCCGAATCTCGCCAACCTTACGCTCCGTGGTATCTACGTGCTCAATGCCGAGGGTACCCGCTTCGACCTTCAGGAGGCGGATTATGTGCTGAAGCCTTTCGAGGCATACATCACCGCCAATGCCGTCACCCGCTCGCTGGTTCGTAGCGTGGGTGTGTGCGATGGCTCCGTGGTGACCGCCAACGAGATCGCTACCGCTACCGCCGCTGTCCGTATCTGGGCCGCCGACGGTGCGCTGCATGTCTATTCCGGGGAGGCCGCCGCGCTTACCGTGGTACGCTCCGACGGACGTACCGTCTACGCCGCCTCTATCGCCCCCGGCGATACCCGCTTGGCTTTGCCTTCCGGTATTTACATGGTTCGAATCAATAACATCACTTATAAAATAGCGCTTTGATATGAAACAATATACTAGTTTATGGCTCGTATGCCTGCTGGCGGTCTTCTCGATGACCGCCCGGGCGCAGGAAGGGATCGAGACGAAGGCCCGTCCCGACTACCCCGCTCTTCCTTTCATGTTGACTTTCGAGGCTCCCGCGGAAGGATCTGCCTCCTTATCGATCTCGGCGGACGGTGAGACCCTCACATCCCCTACGACCTTGCATTCCGGCACCGAGGTGACGATTACCGTCACCCCCGCCGACGGCTACCGAATGGCTTCCGGTTACCCGAAGGTTTACCGCACGGGTACGCCCTCCGAAACGGTACCGGCTACGTTTAAGCCCGATGCCAGTAGCGGTATCGCCTACCTCTACACCTTCACCATGCCGGACTTCCCGGTCACGGTAGAGGTGGAGTACGAGAAGATCCAGTCCACCGTCACCTTCGCCAACCCGGCGAACGGTACGCTTACCTTGAGTACCGCCGATGCTCCGGGTAGTTCGATTGTTTCCGGCGGCGAGGTCGCCTCCGGTACGAAGGTGACGATTGCCGCCACCCCCAACAAAGGCTACCAAATGGTGTTCGGCTCCTTGAAGGTATCCGGGAAGGTCGGGGATAAAACCAATACTGTTCCGTTGCAGAAAGAGAAAGATGGTACGACCTACTTCTTGATGCCGGCCTATACGGTGGAGGCTGAGGTGAAATTTGAGCCTATCCTCGTGGCTCTGTCCTCGGAAGCCCGTTTGAGTTCCCTATCGTATAAGGAAGGAAGTGGGGAGGTTACCCCGCTTCCCGGTTTTCTTGCCTCTACGATGAAATATGAGGTGCTGCTCCCAAATTCCACCCAGAAATCGGCTACCCTCACCTTATCCGGCCAGCTGGTCGATGCGAAGGCTGAGCTGCTCGTGAATGGATCGCCTGTTTCCGTAGAACCTACAGCATCGTTCACGGCTACCGTATCGCTCGAGAGTGGATCGGCCAAGGCTACCTTGGTCGTTACCGCCGAGGATGGACAGACCAAGCGTACGTATGAGGTAAACTTCACGGTACTTCTCGAGTCGGAATATTACGTCAAGATCCTGCAGCCGGAAGGCGGTACGATCTCCGTTTCTTATACAAAAGAGGGTAAGGAAGTGAGCGTGAAATCCGGCGATGCCGTACCCGTTGGTACTGAGTTGAGCTTGGCACATACGGCCTTGCCAAAGTACGAATTCGTGAGTTACAAAGTGAATGATGACCCGCTAGCATCTGGGAATATTACCGTCTCCGGTACCGACGACTTGACGATAACCGCTGCCTTTACGCAGGAATCTTCCGTGACTCCGGAAGAGATCGCTACGATCGGTACGCCGGCCGTTCCCAAGGAAAAGGAAGGGCAGGAGGGAACGAATGTTCCAACGGATGATAACCCGATCGTGATCATCCCCGATGCCGTATCCCTGCCATCGGATACGGAACTCTCCAGCCTCCGCTTGGTGAAGGAAGATATAGAAGACCCAGCGAAAAAGGCTGAGATTGAAGAGAAAGCGAAAGCTGCCGCCCAAGATGCGGGTATCGCTCCTGATGCCCCGAAGATCGTGATGGAAGTGACCTTGGTTAAGGTGACGACCACGATTTCCGCTACCGACGCATCCACCACTACCGCCGTAACTCCCGTGCAGCCCTCCGATATCGTGACGGTACGTATCCCGTATCCGGAAGGCGTAAATAAAACCCAACATGATATCGTGATTATCCACCTCCGCTCGGACGGCGTGGTAGACGTGTATTCCGAGGGTAATAACAATTTGACATTAGAGGATGATTATATGGAGATCTCCGTTGCCAGCTTCAGCCCGTTCGTGGTAAGCTATACGCCCAAATCTGGGCCGGTGGATCCCGATTATCCTGACACACCCGACACCCCGGATACCCCGGATGTCCCGACATCGAATGCCTCGGTAGAGGGAGGCATAGCGGTTTGGACCTCTGCCAACGCCCTCCATATCCGTGCGGATCGTCCGGCTGAGGCATGGGTTGTCGGCCTGTCGGGTGCTAGTCGTGCCCGGTTTGCGGTCGTTCCCGGCGAGACAAGACACGCTCTTCCCGCGGGAGTCTATCTTGTCCGGATAGCCGACCAGACCTATAAGGTACGGATACGGAACTAAGCGTTGTTTGTTTGACGTGAGAGGGATGCCCTTGTTTCTCCTTGGGGAGAGCGGGGCATCCCTTCTTTTTTGTGGATATGTTTCTTAACATACATACCCGTAATCAATTGGTTAGCCGCAAATGCTTATCTTTGAGCTATCCCGATGTAAACGCTTACAATATGCTAGTCATTTAAACTCAATTATAGTATGAAACCGGAAGATTACATTACCAGAGAGGAGAAGTATGGTGCCCACAACTACCATCCTCTGCCGGTCGTTCTCAGAAGAGGCGAAGGCGTGTTCGTGTGGGACGTGGAAGGAAAACGTTATTTTGATTTCTTGTCTGGCTATTCTGCCTTGAGCCAAGGACATTGCCATCCTAAGATCGTGAAGGCCCTGATGGAGCAGGCGGAGAAGCTTACGCTCGTATCCCGTGCTTTTCATGCGGATATACTGGGTGAGTACATGGAATTTACCTGTAAGTTTTTCGGATATGATAAGCTCTTGCCGATGAATACGGGGGCCGAGGCGGTAGAGACGGCTTTGAAGCTTTGCCGCCGTTGGGGATACCGTCGGAAAGGGGTCGCTCCGGAGCGTGCGAAGATCGTGGTTTGTAGCGAGAATTTCCACGGACGTACGATCACGATTATCTCCATGAGCACCGATCCTAGTTCCTACGCCGATTTCGGCCCTTATACGCCCGGATTTATAAAGATACCCTATAATAAGGTGGATGCCTTGGCCGAGGCCTTGAAAGATCCCGATGTAGTAGGCTTCTTGGTGGAACCGATCCAAGGTGAGGCCGGGGTCGTGGTGCCCGGCGATGGTTATCTGCGGGCTTGCTATGATCTTTGCCATCAGCATAATGTGTTGTTTATCGCGGATGAGATACAGACAGGTATCGGTCGTACCGGTAAGTTATTGGCTTGTGATTACGAGGGGATTCGTCCGGACATCTTGATCTTGGGAAAGGCGTTGTCCGGTGGGGTCAGTCCGGTCTCGGCGGTATTGGCGGACGATGAGATCATGCTTACGATCGCTCCGGGAGAGCACGGTTCTACGTATGGTGGAAATCCGTTGGCGGCGAAAGTCGCTATCGCCGCCTTGGAGGTGGTACGTGACGAGCATTTGTCGGAGAATGCGTTTAAGATGGGTGAGCTGTTCCGTGGTGAGATGGAGCGGATTAATAATCCTATGATAAAGAAAGTACGGGGTAAGGGCTTGTTGAACGCTGTCGTGACGGAACCTAAAGATGGGAAGACGGCATGGGACATCTGTTTGGCGTTGAAGGAAAACGGCTTGATAGCCAAGCCTACCCACGATCATATCATCCGCTTCACGCCTCCTTTGGTGATTACTGAGGAGCAAATGATGGAAGCGATTGGCATTATACGAGATACGTTCGCTAAATTCTAGTGTATGAAGATAAATGTAATAGGTGTTCCCTTGAATCTGGGATGTGACCGGGCTGGCGTAGAGCGTGCCCCGAACCACCTTCGGGAACGGGGATTGATGGGGGTGATCCGGAAGAACGGGCATAAAGCCTTTGACTTGGGTAATTTGTATGTACCCCCTGTTAGCGAGGCGGATAAGTTCGTACGGGGTAACAGCATGAAATATCTGGATGCGATCGTGGAGGTGAATACGAATCTGGCGGAGTTGGTTTATGATACATTGCGTGGAGGAGCGTTCCCCTTGGTGATTGGCGGGGATCATTCGCTGGGTTTAGGTAGCGCCTCGGGCGTGGGTAAATGTTATGATGATTTCGGTATTATCTGGCTGGACGCTCATGGGGATATCAATACCAGCGAGACTTCTCCCAGTGGTAATATCCACGGGATGCCTCTGAGTGCGTTGATGGGGATGGGAAGCGAGGAACTGGTGAATATCTACGCTCCCGGGAATAAGGTGAATCCGCAGAACGTATTCTTGGTCGGGACCCGCAGTCTGGATGAGGGCGAGTGGGATTTGATCGAGCGGGAGAAGCTGAGTGTCTATACGATGGAGACGATCCATCTGAAAGGCATCGGCTTCGTAGCTGAGGACATCAAGCGGAAATTGAAGGAACGGAAGATCCGCAACGTGCATTTCAGCATAGACGTGGATAGCATAGACCCCCGTTTCGCTCCGGGCACGGGAACTCGTGTGTGTGAGGGACTGATGCCGGATGAGTTTAATAACTTCGTGGATCATATGTTGTCTACGAATCTGGTTAAGTCGATGGATTTGGTAGAGCTGAATCCGGAGCTGGACGTGAACGAGCAGACCACAAACCTTTGTCTGCAGATCATCGATTATATTACCGCCCGTCTATAAGGAATCTAAATTCCATGGTTTATGATAAGAGTGTGAAAAGGAAGTCCCCTTGTTCCGGTTAAGACCGGATACGAGGGGACTTGAAAATACGATATGTCTATTGGTTTATTTCATTCTTCGGATATTGGCGTAATTGAAGCTATCGCTCAAGAAATCGTCCTCGCTGAATTTATAGCCTTGCGGTCCCCAGTTGCCCATAGCGAGCATGGCGATCATCTTCATCGGGTTGAAACCGCTCATATCGCCGCCGGCGGCCGCTAGAGGAACGGACTCCATCAACTTGCGCATGGAATGTGGATAATTCTCGTTGATCACCATGTTGCGGTATAAGGCAAGGATTCCATCTCCTTGCTCCTTACGGTTCCAAGTCAGTATATATGTACCGTCGTTGGCTTCCGCCTTCGCTTGGAGATCGGGCAGTTTGGCGGAGTTGGCGTCCGCTATGATAAAGGTTACGAAACCTTCCTTGTCCACTTTAGGCATTTCTTTGTCGTAAATAGAGGCATACGAGTAGGTCTCGGCTGACCCAAGGCATATGGACCAGTATCGTACATCGGCGGTGGCGTATTCGCTTACGCTTTTAGGAGCCGTAGGAGGGATGAAACGGAAAGTTGCTACCTCCCCTTCGTTCAGTTTGATGCGGGCGAATAGGTATTCTGCCGGGCTGTTCGGGTACATTAGGCTCAGCGGGGCACGCATGAACGGGAGTTGCGGCAGGTCGGCGGAGAAATCCATCGGCGGCAAGTTCAACGATTCGTGGATGTTGCAGACCTCACGCTTCGGGAAATCTACTTCCTCACCTGTAGTCACATCGAAAGCTTGGATAGCAGGCATGTCCACGCCGCCATACTCATCGCCGCTATATTGTTTCGCCAAGTAAAGACGCATGAAAATGGAGACCATATTGACATCTTCCGGAAACTCGCATATGTTCTTCATCGAGGCACGTGCGCTGGCGGGGGTGTTAGCGGGAATGATGTAAATCGTATAGCCATTTGCTCCGTAGTCGTCTGTTTCCTTTACATAGGGGTTGATGGAGCTGTCATCGGGTTGGATATTTACGTCTTCAATGCTGGATACGTCTATTTGGGTCTCGTCGTTATAAACCGTGAAATTGAAGAAGCGTGACTTCGGGAACTTTCCAGTCAGACGAAGGCCGATGTTTGGATTATCTTTGTAAGAATAGGTGTATTCCCAATAATCGGCATAGATATCAGGAAAGGCCAGTAGGGTTTGATTGTCGCCCCGGAGCGTCTTGCCCCATTGTTCCTTGGGTTCCGGGTTGTTGATTTGAGGGGTATTCTCATCATCGTCGTCGCAAGCGGTGAACATACCCATAGTAAGGGCTACCAACATTAAGTAAAAAATCTTCTTCATGATTCTGTTCGTTAATTAATCTGTTTGTTATTAAAATGAGAGCGCAAAAGTATCTCATTTCCAATTAGGGTTGACCTATTGAAAATGAAATACCTTGGATAAGACCACAGAATCCTAGGAATGGAACAGCTAGAAGGGGTATCCGATAGCGAAGTGGTAACCCATGCCGTCCTTGAATTTCGGGATATTGTAATAGCCTTTCTTTCCGGTATCGTAAGGGAGGTGCAGACCGATACCCACGTCGAAACGGATGACGATAAAGGTGAGGTCGTAACGCAGGCCGAAGCCGGTTCCCAAGGCTAGATCCTTGAGGAAGCTACCCCATTTCAGTTGTCCGCCGGGACGATCCGGATCGTTTCGGATCAACCAGATGTTGCCGCTGTCGAGGAAGGTAGCCCCATGCAGGTCGCCAAGGATCGGGAAGCGGTATTCGAGGTTGGCCTCGAATTTAAGATCACCCGTACGGTCGATGTAAGCGTATTTATTGTTGTCGCTGTTCTGGTAGTAACGTCCGGGACCGATGCTGCGGATCGTAAAAGCACGGATGCTATTCGCTCCGCCGATGTAGAATTGCTCGTTATAAGGGGAGGTACGGGCGTTGCCGTAGCTATAAATAGCGCCGGCCATTAATCGGCCTACGAGATATTGCTTATGCCCGAGGGCGTAATTATAACGTATCTCGGCGGTTCCCTTGATGAATTGGGCGAAGGGGTTGCCGAGTAATTCCTTATCCTCTTTATTGAATTTCTTCCCGGCTAACGCATAAATCCCATCCAAGACAAGACCCGCTTGGGTAACGGATGCCTGCCACCAAAGATGGTTCCGGCGACTGGTAATCGGGGAATCATCATAGGTATAGGTATAGTTCATGGCCGGGATGAATTGATTTTGCAAACTCTTCTTTAGGGCCTTGTTCACGTTGGTAATGCTGTCGAACTCATGCGTGGTATGCTGGAGCAAGTTGAACGTCAGCTTGAAAGGGGTGATGGAATGATGAGACGTGGCGGTAGGCTGGAACTCATACGAGGCGTCACCACCGAATGCCAGCAACTTGAAGAAACGGGCCCGGTTCATCTGGTCCGCATAGAGGCGGAAGGTGGTGCTGGCCGGGAAATTCATGTCCCGTTTGCTGAATGTAGGGAACAATACCCGTGGGAAAGTCAGCGTGGTAGTCAAGCCTAACTCATAACTGTTGATCTTGGAGTTGCTACCATCCAGCTTGTTTCCGGTCTGCCATTCGTAAGAGCCGCGGAGTTTCACGCCGAAGGTCTCGCCCCCTCCGAAGACATTCCGTTTGGTCACGCTGAAAATGGCGCCCGGACCCACTTGGTCGTTGCTCTTGGCGGTAACGTTCAACTCGAGCTCGCCGTCCAATGGAAGATCGTAGACCGTATTGATCCGCAGATCCAGCGTATCTTGGCGGCGCATGGTATCACGGGGGGAATATTGCAACTCGGCATAACGGAAGATACCCAAGCGGGACAGGGCCGTTTGCGTCCGTTCCTGCGCCCGCTGGTTATAAAGTTCCCCCGGCTTGAAATATAAACGGTTGTAAATGACCGAGGGGCGAACCCTTAGCTTGCCCTCATAATGGATCGTAAGGTCCTTATAGCGGATCGAGTCCGTGGGAGTCTCATTCTGGTAGCCGTTTAGCCAGACGGATATATCCCCGAGTTTCCAAGGGCGGAGGGCCGAGGGAGGCAGGCTTTCCTTCGGGGCCACCCGTAAGGCCACTTTCCCGGGGTTCAACAAGGTATCCGCTTGATAGGTGATGAAATCGGGACGGAAATAGTAATATCCGTTGTTACGGAGCAAGGACGAGATGCGTTCCCGCTCGGCTTGCAATTGGACGACATTGAAATTCTCTCCTTTGTGGAGGATACGATCGCCGATCGTGGCATCGATCAATGAGTCGGCACGGTGACGGATATGGACGTATTGGATGCTGTCCAGCGTATACGGATCGTTCATGGTGACACTGTATTCCAGCTTCGCCTTCCGGGGATTCTTGGGATCGGGTATGACCTCGAAAGAAGTCTCTCCGTTGAAATAACCGTACTCGTTCAATAGGTTCCGGGCTACCTTGACGCGGACATCCGGGTTCACGGTGGTGATCAGCACCGGTTTCGACGCCAGCTTGTTGAAGATCCACTTGCCGACCTTCCCTTTCTTGTTCACGAAAGCGTTGTAGACCCACAGGCCGAAGGGGAAGGGCACCCGGATCGAGGAGCTTCCCAGCAAGGCGTTGTTGGGGGGATAGGCTAGGGCGGCCTCGACCTCTTCCAAGGCGGCTTCGCCGGGTTTGGTCTTATCCTCGTTCTTCACCTCTATTTTCTTGATACCGGTATATAGGACCGCTCCCTCGGGAAGGTTCTTCGTGGTGGAGCAAGAGGAGAGAAGAAGTACGGATAGGAGGATGCTCCCGGTGGCGACGTGCCATCCCCCGCTCGGGTTAGACGCTCTCCCTCGCCCGAGGGAGACATCCTCCCCTGCCCGAGGGAGACACTCTCCCCTGCCCGAGGGAGACATCCTCCCCCGCCCGAGGGAGTCGTCCCGCCTAAAATATATTAAAATGCTTTTCATTCCTTTTCATCATTTATGGGTTTCACTTTCGTTTTCTTGAAGTTGAATAACTCCCTGAGGTGCATCATTTTCTTGCGGAGCACGATACCGGCCCCGGTCTCCGTGATCTCGCCTTCCAGCAGGCTCTCGTAGTTCTTGTCGTGGAAGAGCTTGACGTAGCGGGAGCCGCTGCTGTCCAGCCGGTATTCGACGGATACGTTGTCGATGAACGGCTGCGCCTGCCCGTTGTTAATGTTCTCGCCGGTAGAGATACGGCCGCCTAGAACCACACGGATACGGTCATTATAGAATCGCTTGGCGAAGCGGAAGGAGTAGTCGGTACGAGTACCGCCTCCGGCGTCGCCATTATCGTCGTATGTCTCCATGCCGAAACTGATATCCACGGACTTCAAGGCGCTTCCGGCGATGTTGTTGATCTCGCTTTGCAAGAAGCTGGTCAAGGCGTCTCCCATATTCATGTTCACTTTGCCGCTACCACCGCCACCGCCGAGGTACATACCGGTCACGAGCATGCTGACAGCCAGCTTCGCCCGTTCCTCCGGACCTTTCGAGGTTAGTTCCTCTTGCATCGCCATGTCTTCCGGGGCGGTGAGGGTAAATTGCAACCCTAGGTTCTCCAGTTGTTGGGTCAGTTCGATGCCTACGTCGAAATTCACCAAGCGGGGCGATGATTGCCCGGTTAGGGTGACGGACGTACGGACTCGCTCGGTAGCCGTAAGGTTCAAGGTCGGGTCCATGGGGTTGCCCGTCCATTGCACGTAGCTACCCTCCTGTACGTTGAACTCCTTCAGCGGGATGACCGGGATGGAGTACTTGATGGTTCCGCCCGTCAGCGTGTAGCGTCCGTTCAAGAACATATCGCCTTGCGGGGTATACTGGAAGGAAAGGTCGCCGCCACCCTCCAAATTGATATGGTTGGACTGGTCGGGACTTAAATCCACGTTCGCTTGTACGGCGGGATCGATGTGGATCGTCATCAACATGTCCATGCCTCCCATCGGCAACGGGGGTTTACGAGGCATGCGCCGGCGTAAGGTATCCGTGAAAGAGGTGAAGGTTACCATGTCCGACATACGGTCTTGCACGGTCAACGGGGAGTCTTTCAGCACGTAGGTGATATTCGTCCCGCCCAATAACTGCAAGTCCCCTCGCATGGTCAAGGCATCCAACGGCCCGCGTACGGTAGAATTCAGGTTGACGAACAGCTTTCCGTAGACAAGGCTTTCCTCGTTTTTCTTAACGTTCAGCAGTTGCAAGTTATTCGCCGTTAGTTTAAGATTGGCGGTCATGCGGGATAAATCGTTGAAATCCACTTCTCCGTTGATGATAAACGGATTCTTGTTGTATGCGTAAATACCATATTGGTTGAACAAGATTCGGTTGTTCTTTATCTCTATCTTCTTATCGTCGAAACGGAAGGTAGAACCTGCGGCGCCTACATAAACGGAAGCGGTATCGAGAATCAGATATCCCTCGGCCATGGGTTTATCGCTTTGTCCGCTGATAGCGAGTGTACCATCGAGGTCTCCGCCCATTTTCGCCATATCATCCGGGATGAACGGGTTGGCGATATCCAAGGGGAAGTGCATGAACTCGATATTACCGCTGATATGGTCGGTCTCGCCCATCTGGTATAAGGCGGTAATGGCACTCACCTCTTTCCGGTCCCGGAAAAGGTGCATATCCACTTGATGGTTCCCCTGCTCTAAAGGTAGATAGACTGCGTTGAACATGAGTTCGCCGACCCACTCGTTCTCATAATACAGATCATCAATGTTCATATCCGCCACGACCATGAAGGCCGAGTCGGAAGGAGCGTACTGGAAATCGGCGTTCAATATACCTTTCATCGGCGGGATATAACTGAATGCGTTGGAGATAACCCCAAGGTCGATCTGGTTCAACTCGGCGTGGACTTCCTCCATCTCGTCACTTTCCGCTTGGGAGTGTATCCAGAGGGCGGCGTTATTATCTCCGCTGAGTCGTAGGTTCGCCTCGATATCCTTCATGCTGCGTACCACGACGTAATTATCCGGATTCAGCTTGAAAGGGCGGAACGCTATGATCGGGTCATCGGGGAAGAGATGGAACTTGACCCCGTTCTGTATCTTATCGGCCCGGATTCCGAGCAACAAGCCGGTCTCGCCTTTCCCGTCCTTGAAATAAAGGCGGGCGTCGCCGAAGCCATAACGTATTTGCCCGTCCAGCCCGGCGCTGAAAGGTTGTTGCTGCCTGTATTTATTCTTGATCACTTGGGCGCTATAGAGTAATCCGAGCGAATCTTGGTGCATCTCCGCCCGGATGGTATCGATCTGCATCGTATCCCGTGCCAGATCGTAAATGGAGGCATCCATGCGTATACCCGTTTCCGGTGAGGTATAGGCGTTCATGGCGATGCTCTTGAAATCTACGTAATAGGTTTGGAGATAGTTGTAGATCGGATTGTCCTGTCCTGCCCGTACCTCGAGGTACATATCGGGGAGGAGCGGGCGAAGGATCTCCAGATTGACTGTCGAGTCCCGTTCCAATTGGAGGGTGATATCGTTCGATACCTTAGTCAACTTATCCGTGATGTGGTGTATGCAATCAGTACCCGTGAGGATGATCCCTAAATCCCCGGCGTGGAAAGACACACGGGTGGTATCGATATCCGTCCGGGCATGCAAGGTCAGCGTTTTCGGCTTGAAACTTTGTTTCGGGGTGACGACCTCCCAGTTTCCTAACGTAACGTCGATCGTGTTATCTTCATCCAGATTACTTTCTGCCTCGGCGAAGAGCTGGAAAGAGGTGGCGAAGGGATTTGCCATTAAGTGCATACCCTGTAAATCCATGTTCTCTACATCCGCTATCAACATCGCTTTCACCTCGTGCTTGTGGAGGGTCGCGTTTAAGGAGACATCCATTTTCGCCAACGGGTATTTGCTAAGCAAGTCCACTTTCAGTAAGTTCTTTTCCAGAGAGCCATCGATGGATACGTCTGATACCGATGAGGCGCCATAGCGTATATCCGATATCTTACCGTCCAGTTTGGCCCATGTACGTTCAGAGAAAGGATCTGTGCCCCGGCCTTCTGCTTTAACAGAGGCGGTCAGCCAAAATAGAGAGTCTTTAGGCATGAAATGAGTAGGTTCCAGACTGTCTATCCGTAAATTAGCCTCATAAGCCAGTTTTACCGGATTATAGCGGGCGGTCAGACCTACTTTGCCTTTATCTTGGGTAAGAACAAGCTCGGTGCGGTATTCTTGATTTGCGACTGTAGCTTCCCCCTTCAACTGAATTCCTGCCGGAATGGCAAATTGATCCCGTTGGGAGGCGGGAAGCATCGCCAGCAAAAAATCCAGATTACCGGATCGAGCCTTTAACTGAATCTCACCGGTTCGCCGGATGCTATCCGTCACGGACTCCATACTACCCGTGACGTTCATCTGAAACGCTCCCGGCAGCATGATATCGCCTTGTATGATACGTATACTGGAGAGGTTGCCTTCTACGCCAGCCGTAATAGCGAGAGGCTTTTTC
>OBZJ01000213.1_pt1 | contig 39754 bp, 35 predicted proteins | sample 1476891 | NCBI WGS metagenome assembly OBZJ01 (sample SAMEA2580231, study PRJEB22360) | human gut metagenome | biome: human gut; feature: human-associated habitat; material: faeces | place: Denmark | collected 2008/2010 | reverse complement strand
TGCCAAAGCGGTCACCTTTACTGCATTTTCTTTCTCTGATTTCTGTACGCTGTTCGTCTGTACTTTCTTGTTCGTTTTCATAATGATAAGTTTTAAATGTTGATAATTAATTGAATGGTTTTCCGTCTGAAAGGTATTCCCAACCGTTGGCGTTGCTTTCTTCCGTGAAGTATTCCAAAGTCCGGGTGCTTTCCATATCATCCCGACAAGCACGGAAAAAACTGTCGAGACATTCGTTCATAAGGCTGTCAAACGTGATATTTTCGGTGGGGGATTTCAAGAACTGATAAATCGGATCAAGAATACAGTTATCTATATAATAGCCCGTAAGGGGACAACAGGCATCTACAAATATCCTGCTTTTTCGTCCTTTCGTCCCTTTCCAAAAATATTTTGGCGTGTACAGGTCGTTCCAATGGTTGTTCATCAGATAGGCCGCCAACCGCCAACCGTTTAGCCCGTCTATGCAGTCTTCCTGCCTGCTGCGGTAGTCATAGCTGTAATTGCATGCGTCATATCTCCAATTACGGCACACAATGCCGAAGCGTTCGCAAAAGGTATCAAGGGTCTGACGGTTCTCGTGTGTCCAACCGTAAAAATATCGGTTGCACAACCATTCGTTGTGTGCTTTCTCTTTGGCTTCCTCGGATAACTCGGTTATCCGATAGAGGGTGTATGTTCTTGTTTCCGTTCTCATGCCGTTACTTTTTTATGGGTTCGTTGATAGGCGGGCGGATTGTTCCGCCCTGCCGTTCATGCTGTCATACACGGATGCACGTGGCGAGTGCTTCCCTTACTTTCGTTTCCTGCTTCTTGGAATATATCCACCCTGCACGCCTTTCGCCCTTATAGGTGAGGTTCGCACGGAACAGACCGTTCAAGTCTTTCAGAATGTCCTTTATCGGCCTGGTGTCACCGAATACGGCAATCGCCTTCTCGCTGTATTCCACGATTTCAAGACTGAGGGTTGAAAGGTCTGCGGTTGCTGTGGATTGTTCTGCCGTATCGCTGTTTCTCTGCGGTGCTTTCATGCAAAGGTTGGCTTCATCCCCTGCGGTGTGCGCATACCGTTCTATGAATTTTTCAAGGTCGTGGATAGGCTCTTTCTCAACCGTCCAACCGCTGTACTTGTTCCTGCCCAGATACATACCGTCTCCCATGCTGTAATTTTCACGGTGTTCGTAATCTGCGTTATATTCCGCCAAATAGGCTGTTCCCTCAAAATTGGCGGCATGCTTGCGCATTTCTGAAAAGAGGTTGCGTGTATGTTTGGAAAAGCCTAAAATGACGGTTCTTGCTATACTGTAGTCATAATAGTCCGTATAGCTGTCGCACTCGTTTACCCGTAGTGTACCGATAATGACCGCCTTTGCATCCGTCGGGATAAGGGGGCGCAAACGCTCCGCACCGATTTTGGCGATACGGCTGTATTCCTCTCTTGTTTCCTTCGCTTTCTTTTCTTCTTCGGCTTTCTTCTCTTTTGCCTTGGTGAGTAAAGCGGCTGTTTCCAGCGGATCTAAAAACCTGGGGTTCGCATCATCGTAATAGATTCCTATTCCGAATTTTTCCGATAACGGGCGGATAAGGTCGGATGTATGAAACTCGTGTGTCCGCAAATTGATAAGATGATAGGTTATTCCCCACCCGTTGCGGCTTACTTCATACACAACATAGCTGTCATAGCTGTAGCCTTCCAATACTACCACTTGGTTGACTGAAACGGTCTGAACGCTTCTGTCGTAACTTCTGTTAGCTCCCAATAAATGTACTTTAGTCATAATGATTTGATTTTAAAATGATTCATATTCTGTCAGAGTATCACGCAAAGAACAAGGATGAAAAGAGCGGGCACGTAAAGGATACGCCACACGGCACGGATGAGGAAAACCACCACCGCCAAAACTGCCGACATGGGCAGCATACCACCCAAAAAGGCACATACGAAACGCACCGCCACATAGACCACGAAACCGACCGGCGACCACTTCACCCAATTTTTAATGCCGGTTGGAGCGGAGCCGAAGCCTCGTTTCCAATCCTGCCGTATTTCAATTCTCTTTTTCATAACATTGACTTTTTTTTTATGCCTTGTCGGTGGCTTCACCTTGCTCGTTTCAGGGGGCAGATACGGACGGGGAGAAAATATGCAAGGCTTTTGGTGAAAAATTTTCAACCGTCCGGCTGGACGGATTGAAAAATTTTCGCCAAAACCCGCAGGGCGCGAAGCGGCCTTGCAGATTTTTAGGGGGCCCGTCCGTAGCTTCGCACCCTGAACCCGGCAAGGTGGAGCTACTGACGGGATAAATAAAAATGGGAAAATCGTTATATGGGAAAAAGAGAATTGAAATGCGGCAGGATTCAAGGGGATTGCTTGATGGCATTTTAAAGACAACATAACCATTCCTGAACTTCGCTTTAAAGTTGGTGATAATTTTGAATTAGTACAAATCAAACAAGTTTATGAATTATATTGATTTGAAACATTAAAGAAATCTCTTCTTTGTTTGTCTGAATGATGGTAATATATTTATTATTAGAATTATAATATCAACGAAAAATGGCATCATTGAAAATAAAGTATCGACAGTCCTCTATAGAAGGAAAAGCAGGAACCTTGTTTTATCAAGTAATTCATAAGCGTATAGCAAGGCAGATAAGCTCAGGATACAAAATTTATCCTGACGAGTGGGATATTTCCAACTCCCAAATAATTATACCTACAGGAATTGAAGAAAACAGGTACCGATATTTGGTATCTTTAGAGAAATATATAAAAGAAGATACCTTACGTCTGAAAGATATTATGATAAAATTTGATAATTTTGGGTATAACTATACGGCAGATGAGGTCATTGAATATTATTCCACCTTTCCCAAGAATGAATATTTTATATGCTTCAGTGAGAATCTCATTGGACAATTGAAACAAATAGGAAAAATACGCACAGCTGAAACTTATACCACTACTCTTAATAGCTTCAGACGATTTATGCACTCACGAAAAAAAAATAGTGACATCCCTTTCGATAAGATAGACTCCAGCCTGATGATGGAATATGAACAATATTTAAAATTTCATGATATTTGCCCGAATAGTAGTTCTTATTATATGAGAAATCTCAGGGCTATATATAACCGTGCCGTAGAGAAAGAATTGGTTATACAGCGATATCCGTTTAAATATGTATATACGGGTATAGATAAGACTGTAAAGCGTGCAGTCTCGGCTGAAATTATTCGACAAATACGTGATTTGGATTTAAGCCATACTCCCTCTTTGGAATATGCAAGAGACCTGTTTATGTTCAGCTTTTATACTCGAGGAATGTCGTTTGTAGATATGGCTTACCTAAAGAAAAGCAATTTGCAAAACGGTTTTTTATCATATTGCAGAAAAAAGACCAATCAGCGATTGCTTATTAAGTGGGAAAAACCTATGCAAGAAATAATAGACAAGTATGATACCTCAAACACCCCCTATCTCCTTCCTATAATTAAAAATATCCTAAAGGATAATAGGGGACAATACAAGAATGCAATACGTCTGATGAATACAAAGTTAAAAACAATAGGTATGCTTATAGGATTACCCATTCCATTGACAACATATGTTGCGCGGCATGCATGGGCTAGTATTGCAAGAAGCAAAAATGTTCAAATTTCAACCATTAGTGAGGCAATGGGACATGATTCGGAAAGTACAACGCGTATTTATTTAGCTTCATTGGATACTTCAATCGTAGATGAAGCAAACAGTCTGATCATACAAACCTTGTAAAAAGGCAGAATATTTGATTGATTTCTTAGCAAGAGAAAGATTTCTTTGTTTTTATATTGATATACAACAAACTACTAGACTGATTGTGTCGTATTGCTTAACAAAGCGTATAAAATATGCATAATTGTATTATTTAAAATATTATAATGCTATTATTTTATTTATCTAAAAAACATAAACTTATTGATTTTATTTGTACTTTTGCAGTCCAAAAATCTTTCTCTTGCTAAGAGAAGGATTTAAAAAAGTGCATAGAAAGTTTTTTGTTGAAATTTTTAAGGTAAAATTGGATGGATACTGTTTTTGATTCAACCAATATGTTTGGAAAAACGAGCACGCGTAATGTGTTAATTTATAAATATTTAGATAGAGTAATCGATGTCACTGTATAGTTCAGATACTTTGTCTAGCGTCGGGGAAGACAATCAGGTCGAAGCAAATCATGGATCTGTTTCGGAAAGGGAGATTTTGTCTGTATATGATAATGAATCACCTTGGTTTTACCTTTTCACTCATTGTTCCAAAATGGAACAAGTGGAACGAAAACTGCAAGAAAAGTTTCAAACCTTTATACATAAAACAGTTGTATACAGTCGTCACAAAAAGTGCATAATGAAAGAGGAACGGCCTACCATTTCCGGCTTGATATTTGTCAAAGGAGAATGTTGTCATGAAATTCAGGCATTTCTTGACAGGTATCTTTCGGGGCTGCATCTTGTTAAAGACTATTATACGCGGAAAATAGTTACTATACCGAGTAGCCAGATGTTTCCTTTCATGAAAATATCGGAAATTGGTGCAGACAAAGTTCGATTTATGCCTAACAGTTTAGGACATTATGCTTTCGGGCATACACGGATAGTTGTAACTTCGGGGCTTTTGGCTGGATTGGAAGGTTATATTATACGTATAGCACGCGAAAAACGTCTTGTTACTTCCATTGGTAACATGACAATAGCCATATCCGGCATTAACAAAGAAAGTTTTGAGAATGCAGAAGAGTATGTCAACCTCAGAAAAGAACAACAAGGAGAGAAAGTTTTTCCGAATACAGCTACTTTTACTCCCGAACAGATAAGGGTAAACAATTGTTTTTTTGAACCTCAAAACCGAATAGACGTTTTAGCCATAGCCAAGAGTCTGGATAAGTGTATTTTACAGGCTGAATCCCTGATTATGAGCCATGAGTATGTCAAGGCAATAGAAATTGCTGTATGTATCCTTGAAGAGATAGGATGTCGCATGTTTCATGATGGTAAACAGATGCGGGTGGACAGAATCAAGGACGTTATCAATGCTATGTGCGACAGCACAATCCGCATACTGTCGACTATTGAAACACTGCCCGGAATATCCGCTGAAATAAAAGAACGTATAGACACAGAAAGGCAATCGTTGTTCATTCGCTTCCCGTTTTTGCCACTTTCAATTAAGTAAAATGATTATAGCAGTAGATTTTGACGGGACCATTGTGGAGCATAAATATCCGCATATCGGTAAAGAAATTCCTTTTGCGATCTCTACATTGAAGCGTTTACAAGCTGAACATCACCAGTTGATATTATGGACGGTACGAGAAGGCAGACTATTGGAAGAAGCTGTGAATTTTTGTCATGAACGTGGTTTGGAGTTTTATGCAGTGAATGCCAATCATCCTGATGAAGAGAGAAAGATGTATTCTGTTCCCTGTAGGAAATTGAAAGCCGATCTGTTTATTGATGACCGCAATGTAGGCGGCTTGCCCGATTGGGGTGAGATATATGAAATGGTGAGTAATGGATGGAGTAGTCGAGATTATTTTAGTAGCCGGTATTCACCAGGGGAGTCAGAGAAGCGGTCAAGGTTACGAACGTTTTTGGATTCTTATTTTTCTAAAGCAAAGCGATGAGTACAGAATACAATATCCCCAAAACAAACAACAAGCGGATTGCAAAAAATACACTCATGCTCTACATGCGCATGATGTTCAGTATGTTGGTGTCGCTTTATACCTCACGCGTGGTGCTGAACATGTTGGGGGTAGAAGATTATGGAATCTACAATGTGGTTGGTGGATTTGTAGCTATGTTTTCATTAATCTCCAATTCGCTATCTGCTTCAACCGGTCGTTTTCTGACTTTTGAATTGGGAAAAGGAGACATGCAGCGATTAAAACAAGTTTTTTCTACTTCACTGACTATTCATGCAATATTAGCAGTTGCCGTTCTCCTACTTGCAGAAACTATTGGCATTTGGTTTTTAAATGAAAGGATGACGATACCTACAGTTCGTTTGCATGCAGCCAATTGGGTTTTTCAAGCTTCTGTTTTTGCTTTTATGATGGGGCTCTTTTCCGTGCCTTACAGTGCATCAATAGTTTCACATGAAAAGATGAGTTTTTTTGCTTATTTGGGGATTTTTGACGTACTTATGAGGTTGGGTGTCGTGCTCTTCATTGCTTATTCACCTTGGCAGTTTGATCGGTTAATCATATATGCCATGTTGTTGGTTGGTGTGAGCGTGATTTGGCAATTAGCCAACATGGTATATTGCAGTAGGCATTTTCAAGAGTGTAAATTGCAGTTTGCTTTCCATTCAGACAATTGGAAAGAAATGAGTTCTTTTGCCGGGTGGAATTTTATAGGCTGTACAGCTGGATTGCTGAAAGATCAAGGCGTTAATTTGCTTTTAAATCTTTTCATGGGGCCGGTGCTTAATGCTGCCCGTGGTGTTGCCTTATCGGTCAATACGGCTGTGGGTAGTTTTGTTGGTAATTTTATGGCCGCTTTAAGTCCGCAAATTACTAAATCGTATGCTGCCGGAGAATACTTCTACATGATGTCGTTAGTAGAGCGGGGGGCCCGTTTTTCTTTTTACATTCTGTTTTTATTGGCATTGCCCATACTATTTGAAACGGAATTTATTCTGACTTTATGGCTGAACGACTTTCCGCCACATACCGTAAATTTTGTGCGACTGATATTGTTATTGTCATTGTCTGATGTATTATCTAATACATTGATAACTCTGCAGAATGCTACAGGAAAGATTAGAGATTATCAGATTACCGTAGGTGGTGCATTGATGCTGAATTTTCCGGTTTCATATCTTTGTCTAAAGATAGGTTGTGTACCGGAGAGTGTGTTTATAGTGGCCTTGATTGTATCGGTGCTGTGTCTGATACTTCGACTCTTGTTTTTGCAACGGATGGTACAGCTTTCAGTAAAGCAGTATTTATATAATGTATGCTTGAATGTGCTGTATGTGTCATTGATGGCTGCGCTTATACCTACACTGGTTTACTTTCAAATGGAAGAGGGGTGGGTACGTTTCTTGAGTATCATATTTTGTTGTGTGGTATGCAGTTCTCTTTCTATTTATTTTGTAGGATGTTCGATTTCTGAGCGTAAGTTTATTACAGATAGGGTAAGAGTGATGAAGAAACGAATTATCGGATGATAAAGATAAAAGATAAATCCGCTTGTTGTGGTTGCGTTGCCTGTGTGCAAATCTGTCCCAAACAGTGTATTTCATTGGATGAGGACAAAGAGGGCTTTCTGTATCCTACAGTCAATCGTAACCTATGTATTGAGTGCGGTAAATGCGAAGCGGTATGTATAGAACTTCATTCTTTTGAAGTACGCGAACCTTTGAAGGTTTTTGCAGCTCAACATTTTGATGAATCGGTACGGGCAGCAAGTTCTTCCGGAGGTATTTTTACACTGTTGGCTGAGGCCGTCATAAATGATGGTGGAGTAGTTTTTGGTGCCCGTTTTGACAGTGATTGGAGCGTGGTACATGATTTTACGGAAACCCATGAAGGATTACAGGCATTCCGGGGTTCAAAGTACCTTCAGAGTAGAATAGGAAATACATATCGGCAAGCCGAAAAATTCTTGAAGGCAGGTAGAAAAGTACTGTTTTCGGGTACTCCCTGTCAGATAGCCGGTCTTAAAAAGTATTTGCACAAAGATTATGAGAATCTGTTGGCTGTTGATTTTGTGTGTCACGGTGTGCCCAGCCCATTGGTTTGGAAGAAATATTTAGAGGAAATCATCGCATGTCAGTGCGAAAAAAATTCAGTTTTGCTTCACTCTAATCCCTTCATTTCTGAAAGAGGTAGCATTGCGGGAATTTGTAAGATTGATGCTATCTCTTTCAGGAATAAGAACTTAGGATGGAAAAAATACAGTTTTGCTCTCACTCTCTCCGAGGTGACAACCGACGGAGAGAAAAATACAGTTTTGCTCTCGACTATATTCCCGGAGAACGAGTATATGCAGGCATTCCTTGCCGATTTTTCATTGCGTCCCAGCTGCTACGCTTGTCCGGCAAAAGGAGGCAAGTCGGGAAGTGACCTGACCATCGGTGATTTTTGGGGGATTGAGAAGATAGCTCCCGAGATAGATGATGATAAAGGATGCAGTTTAGTAATAGTTCATACGGATAAAAAGGTGAACAGGTTGAGCAATAATTCAATTTTATCGGAAATTTCTTTGAGGCAAGACCCTTTTAAAGGCAATCCGAGCTATTATACATCCCCTTATCAACCTGTTAATCGGGCTTTCTTTTTCAGTCAGTTCGGAAAGAATGGCTTCTGTAAGGCATGGAAAAAAACGATGTCTACTAAATTACAGGACCGCATACTAAGAAAGATTTATCAGCTTTTATGAAAATAGCTATCATTACATTGCCATTGCATACCAATTACGGAGGTATTTTGCAGGCTTATGCGCTACAGACCGTATTGCAGCGTATGGGGCATGATGTGCAGCATTTGCAGCCGAAAGTCGAGTTTCATCCGCTTCATCCGGCTTGGAAGATGCCCCTTGTTTGGTCAAAACGGTTGCTGAGGAAATGTTTTGGGGGAGAGTGGAGATTACCTGTATTTGAACATCCTCATCGTTGGATACGTAGATACACGGATGTGTTTATTTACAAGCACATAGAAATGCGCCCTTTGTCAGATGAAGAATGGAATGCATCTTTAGCGAAAGACTATGATGTCTTTATAGTGGGTAGCGATCAGGTTTGGCGACCTTGTTATGCTTTGCCGGTAGAAAGGTATTTTTTATCTTTTTTGGATGACACATGTTCTAATCCACGAATAGCTTATGCAGCTTCTTTTGGTACTGAAAATTGTGAGTTTTCATCTAATCAAATACTGGATTGCAGAAAGCTTTTGCAGAAATTTTCATTTGTATCTGTGAGAGAACAGTCTGGAGTGGAAATCTGTAAACAGTTGTTTGGAGTTCGGGCCAGTCATTTGTTAGATCCCACCTTGTTGTTATCTAAGGATGATTACTTAAAGCTGATACAGAATCAGAAACCAAGTAAGAGAAATCTGATGGTTTATGTTTTAGATGAAACTCCCGATATCCAAGTTTTTATAAGTCAAGTAGCAGCATCGGAAAAGTTGACTCCGTTTAATACAATTAATTCGTTAGAAAATTGTTTAGGAATGCTGCAGCTGCCAGTGGAAAATTGGCTTAGAGGATTTGTGGATGCTAAACTCATTATTACAGACTCTTTCCATGCTTGCGTATTTGCTATCATCTTCAATAAGCCATTTATCTGTATAGGAAATAATGAACGTGGAATGAGCCGTTTTCATTCATTGTTGGACTTGTTTGGATTACAACATTGTTTATTGAATGAAAAACAGTCGTTTGAAATCCCTAAAATTAATTGGGAAAAAGTAAATATTAAATTAGAAGAACTACGTAAACAGTCTTTAGCTTGTATAAAACATGCATTGATAGCTTAAGAATAATTATAATATGGTATTGATTTCAGTAATTGTACCCGTCTATAATACAGGAAAATATCTGCCTAACTGTTTAGAAAGCCTGTTATGTCAAGATTTACATGATTATGAAATCATTCTAATAGACGATGGAAGTAGGGATGAATCCGGTAACATCTGCGATAAGTATGTTTCGGAAAATCATCATGTCCGAGTCCTACATAAAGAGAATGAAGGAGTATATAAAGCCAGATTGGATGGTATAAGTTTGGCAATGGGTGAATGGATTACTTTTGTAGATTCAGACGATTGTCTTCCACAACATGCGTTGAGTGAATTATTTGCTTTTGCATCCCCTGACGTGAATATTATTTTAGGTAATTTTTCATACAACGCTTGTCTTACTGCTGAAGAGTACAGAAAATTATGTATTATAGGAAAAGAATTCTCTTATACCGTGTGGGGAAAGTTGTACAGGTGTTCTTTACTGAAAGAATATGATTACCTCATACCGAAAGAAATACGAATGGGAGAGGATATGCTGATGAACATTGCTATGTCTTTTTTTAATACAAAAGACGTAATTATAACCAACCGTATGGTCTATCATTATTTGCAGCATGAGGAAAGTATAAGTCATGTCTTTAAAAGGACATTCAATTATGAATCTTTATTTTACCGATATTTGGATCCAATTATACCCTCACAGGTACGCAATAAATATGTCAATATCCTTTTAGACTGCAAAATTAGGGCATTAAAACAATTATTCTGGGAGGACGTATACGACTTGACATGGTTTTATTCCAGTTTTTATCAAGGCATTCTTAAGGAATTAGATCAATATGGTTATAAAAAATATAATAGAAAGAATTATCTATACGCTAAGTATGGAATCTTCATCTGGATGTATTTTTTATGTTTTGCCATTGTTAAGAGTATGTGTACAAAATTAGGTATCTATTCTTTTTTAAATAAAATGCTTTTAAGACATCAATAAAGTAGAATTTACATGCCAAATTCGCCTAAAATATCTATTATTGTTCCTATATATAATGTAGATAAATATCTGAACTACTGCATTCAAAGTGTAATAGAACAGCAATATGAAAACTGGGAATTAATATTAGTCAATGATGGAAGTACTGATAATTCCCTTAATATTTGCCAAAGTTATGCATCCCATGATAGCCGCATAATTGTTATTGATAAGAACAATAGTGGAGTTTCAGATAGTAGAAATTGTGCGTTAGATAATGTGAGTGGCAAGTATGTTCTATTTTTGGACGCTGATGATTATTGGTATCATTCAACTTTTTTATGTCAGTTAGTTAATTTGGCAGAAGATAACAAACTGGACATTGTAAGAGGAGAATATAAAGCGGTAGATGTAGATGGAAAAGATATGTTTTGCAGAAAAATTGCCAGATTTCGAATGAAATATGCAAATAAGATTCTTGACTCTGGAGATTTTCTGAAATATGCCATTCACGGAGAATTTTTTTTATGGTTAACATTATTCAATAGAAAAAAAATTGCTAACTTAAGATTTACTAAAGGACGTAGCTATTTGGAAGATATGGAATTCTATGTTAAACTCTGTATGCAACCCCTGAGATGCATGTACGTTCCAAATATTCGTTTTTATGCATATAGAAAGCATGCTGCTAGTGTATCTTATGAAGTCAGTGAAAAAAAACTGATGGATTTATATAGTATTTCTGATCAGTTTTACCAATTTTCATATTTAGTACAAGATAAAATGGTAAAAAGATATTTTCAGAAACAATGTGTTCAAAAATATTTTGAGCTATTAGATATACTGGCCACAAAAGAATACATGACGGTGAGTTATCATTATATAACACTGTCACAGTTGGAATCAAAGAGAAGGCAACTTTTGAAGGTAGTATTTAATGGGAATTTGTGGCCTAAACACATCTTACTTCATCTGCACACCAAAAAAATAGTAACTCTTTGCAAGGTAAAAGCTGCATATATTTCTGTTAGATATTGGTTCTACCGCTATATATATTGCAAATTAATGGGAAAGTAAGGCTATGGAAAATTCAATGAAAAAGGATAATATAATACCTATTGCTTTTGCTTTTGACAATAACATGATATTGCCAGCATGTGTATGCATATCCTCATTGTTAAGGAATGCCAGGGATAATACGTTTTATGATATATTTATTTTGCATTCCCATAAAGAATCATTAGATTGTTCACTGTTAGACAAACTAAGTGCTCATTACGCTCAGTGTAGAATGCAGTATAGAGAAGTAGATGATTTTTTTGATGATTCTTTTGAAATCCGAGGTATCAACAATAAAGCTTATTATAGATTATTGATACCAGAACTTATACCTCAGTATGATAAGATTCTGTATTCAGATATTGATGTTATATTTCGTAGCGATTTATCTGAAATTTATCAAACAAACTTAGATGGATATTATGTAGCTGGCGTTAATTCTTTATCTCATTTCATGCCTACGTTACAAAATTACTATACAAAGAAATTGCATCTTAAAGCGGAATCTATTATATATTCCGGTAATTTAATTATTAATTCCAAAGCTTTACTTGCAGATGGAAAGGTAGATGAATTTAGAAAGCATGCTGATAAAAAATATGTGTTCCAAGATATGGATATTATAAATATAGTTTGTGCTGGAAAAATTAAATATCTTCCTCCTTCATTTTGTGTGACTACTTATATTCAACATTTTGCTTTGTATCACAGAGCAAAAATTAATCAATTATGGGAGGATAATCTGATTTCTGATGCTTTAAAAACCGGTATTGTACACTACAATGGAGCTAAACCTTGGAATGAATTCTGTATTAATTATGATATTTGGTGGGAATACTATCGGAAATCTCCTGTTTTTGATTCAAAGTTCTACTATGATTTTTATGAGGCTAAATCCAATGGATTGGATAAATTGAGTTTGTGGAAGCGTATAAAGATTTTGGTTCGCTATTTTGTATATGGAAAAAGTAAATAAGAATAGCGATTTCTTTCTTTTAAAATTTTATATGTTAGATTGCTTAGAAAGATGTTAGTTAGAAACTATATCTGTAAGGGGCAGATTGTGACATTCGTTATTTATAATATTGAGAATTCAAAGTAATCCTTTCTTGATAATATAAAACTTGTAAACACATGGATGTATATGTAATAAATTTAAAAAAATCTATAGAGAGAAAGAACTATATAAAACAGCTATTTATACCATATAATCAATATTTCAAATTACATTTTATTGAGGCTGTTGACTGTAGAAATATTCCAGTTCATGATTTGAACAAAATGTATGATCAAAATAGAGCATACGAAATTTACGGGCGTACTCTAAAAGGAGCAGAGGTTGGATGCGCTTTATCTCACAGAAAGTGCTGCCAAAAACTATTAGAGAGTGAGAATGATGTAGTATTAGTTGTTGAAGATGATCTGGTTTGGCAAAACTATGACATAATTGATATATTAAAGAGGGTAGAAGTGGCTATGAAATCTGCCCCCCCCATGATTGTACTACTGTCTGGAGATTACTGGTTTACTACAGTAGAGCATCATGATGGCCTTCAATTAGCTAATGTGCGAGAAGCTGTTTGTTCACATGCTTATTTAATTAATCGCAAGGCTGCTGAGCGTATTCTATCTGCAGAAAAATGTTATCTTGCAGATGATTGGTATAATTTTAATAAGTTGGGCATTAAATTGCAGGGAGTTTATCCACATATCGCTGACCAAAATAGAAAAGACTGGTTGACTGAGATTTCTGAAGATTATGCAGGAACTATTCGGGAAAATCTGTCATTCTTAAGTAAACTTCATTCGTACTACAGAGCAGTTATAAAAAGAGTTTTATTGTATACAGGGCATTTTGAAAGCAAGATATTTCTGAACAAGAATGATTAATCTTTTAATAATGTGCCTTTTAAGTTATGACTAAAAATGCAAAAATGGAAATAAATCTTAAGACATGTATTATTATCCTCAATTATAATAATGTTGAAGATACTATAAAGTGCATAGATAGTATAGAGCGAATAAATACAGCAGCTATAAAATATATAGTGGTTGATAATAATACTCCTCAAAAACAGAAAATTGAAATATTGTCTGAATACTTAGAACAAAACCTGATATTGGAATTCTCAGTCCTATGTTATGCAAGAATGATCTGTCGTTAGATTTGCGTTGTGCGAGAAAAAATACAAATATTTATATAGAAACCATCAAGAAACTTTTAAATTACACATTGGTAGTTACAAAGATTGACTTAAATCAGAATCAGTATTTAATAAAGAAAGAAAATGAAGTGAAAGAACTCATGGAAATTCAACTACCATCAGGTTCTTGTATGTTTATAAACAAAAAGTTATTTGCGGATATTGGTTTCTTCGATCCTAATACATTTTTATATGTAGAAGAGAATATTTTGTTACAAAAATTGCACAGATTAGGAAAGAAAAATTTCTTATGTGGAAAACTAAAGTGTATTCACTTGGGAGGTGCCTCTACACAACATCTAAAATCTAAGATATTTTTATTGAAATGTGAGCGGGATAGTTTTGCTTATTATTGGAAGGAATATGAAAAACATTCATGGTTACTTATATTGATATACAGATATGCCTTATTTCAACACAGGATGCTTTACACATTTATAAATAAATATATCAAGAAGACATTCTCATAGTTATTACATGAATACAAAAAGCTCAATTCAGATTGGAGTTGTGATGGCAGTTTACAATGCGTCTGAAACACTAAAAAGTGCCATTGAATCCGTTCGAAATCAATCCTATTCTAACTGGATTATGGTTTGTGTAGATGATGGTTCTACAGATAACTCATTTGATATTTTACAAGAGTATTCTCTGCAAGATTCTAGAATTACTGTTTTTGGTAAGGAAAATGGTGGGCCGGCATCAGCCAGGGCTATGGCTTATGAGTTTATCACGACACCCTATACTATAACTTTAGATTCAGATGATTGCTTTTCTCCTGATTTATTACAATCATTGGTCAGTATGGTACTGCAAACGAACGCAGATGCTATCGCGCCAAACTTTCTCATAGAACAAGCAGATGGGAGTGTGATGAATTGGAATGAGGTTTATCATTATCAGGTAGGACAAAGTATGAGTGGTGAAGAAGCTTTTTCCAGAATATTCATTCAGCCATCTATACACGGAGTTAATTTATGGAAAACTGAATTACTTAAAAAATATGCGGTAGGTAATAATGCTGTATATAATAAAATGAATGCAGATGAGTATATTCAGCGGTTATTGTTTTTGCATAGCAAGCAAATTGTTTTCAGCAACGGGGCATATATTTATAATTATAATCCTAAAAGTATTACGAAGAAACTGAGCATTAAACATATAGGATATTTAGAAACATGTAGAAAGTATATTCAATTAACAAAAGATTATCCATTATCTTCAAATATTCAATCAATCATCAAAGAATATTATTTAAGACATATTATCCATCTGCAAATGAGGTTGTATAAAGATGGAAAGGATTTATCTGAGTTAGAAAGAATCGAAATGAAAGACTGCTTACATCAAGCATATAAGGAGGCTATGAAATACAAAAAAGAAATAGCTTTTACTGAAAAGAAATTTCCTATTCTTTATAAATCATCTGTCACTAACGGTTACACTTTGTTTTGTTTTACTTGTTATCTTTTGGCTGGTTATAAACGTTTTAAGGAAAAATAATTTCAATGAAAGTTTCAGTAATCATTCCTATCTATAAAGTCGAGAACTTTATGGAACGCTGCGCCCGTTCTTTGTTTGAACAGACTTTAAAGGAGGATGTTGAATTTATTTTTGTGGATGATGCTTCTCCAGATTGTAGCATTTCGATCATACATCAGTGTCTGGATGACTATCCGGAACGTAAGAATCAGACGAAAATTTTAGTTCATTCTCAAAATAAAGGTTTGCCCGCTGCACGAAACACGGGATTACAAGCTGCTACTGGTAAATACGTTTTTCATTGTGACAGTGATGATTATTTAGACAGTGGTGCGTTGGAACAGATGTATGAGGTTGCAGAACAGAATCGGGCTGACATGGTGTGGTGCGATTGGTATTTATCGTTTGTTCACAGCGAACGCTATATGAAGCAGCCCAAGTATGATTCGTCTGTCGAGGTGTTAAAGGGAATGTTAGGTGGGGCTATGAAATACAATGTCTGGAATAAGTTAGTTAGCCGTCGTTTGTATACAGATAACCTGATTAATTTTCCTGACGGGCATGGTATGGGAGAGGATATGACGATGATTTGCTTGGCGGCTTGTGCTAAAAGAGTCTGTTATCTACCACAGGCATTTTACCATTATGTGCGGCAAAATGAGCATGGATTTACCCAGGTCCGGCAGCAGGCCGGCATCAATCATCGGCATCTGGAGGATTTGAAATGGAATATAGAACGAACTGCGAACTTTGTGACTCAGAAATGGGGCAGTCAAATGGAAAAAGAATTGGCTTTCTTTAAACTTGAAGCCAAATTCCCCTTTCTGATTTCCGAAGATACCGAACGCTATGCTTTGTGGCAGTCTTGGTTTCCCGAAGCAAATCCATATATTTTGCAAAATCATTATATTTCTTTCCGAAGCCGTATGTTGCAATATTGGGCATCGAAAAAGCAGTTTTGGGTGGTGAGGCTTTATAACCAAATCCTGATGAAGTTGGTATATGGTGTTCTTTACAAATAAAGAATAGAAGCATGATGAAATACATCTCTACAATTGGTACAATTGCGCTTATGAGTTTGTTTCTGTTTCCCATTGAACTGAAGGCTTTTCCGGGAATGAACTCCAAAAAGTTTTTGGCGGCTGTGGGACTTGTCTGGTTTTTTATTTACTTGGGAAAATACAGAACCGGACGTTTCAGCAAAGATATGGTGATTCTTTCTTTGCTGGCTGGCGGTGTATCAATGGCCGGATTGATAGCCGTGACTTATAATGAAACGCCCGATTATGCCTATGCCACGTACATCAGTTCCCTGTGGGTGTGGCTGGGTGCTGCTTATGTAGTGGTGAATACTATCCGGTTAGTGCATGGAAGTGCTTCCATTTGGTTAGCTGGTAATTATTTCATTGCGGTGTGCGTTATTCAATGCGTCATGGCTTTATGGATAGATTCTTCTGCAGAATTGAAGCAGGTCATTGATGCGGTGATAGAGCAGGGGCAGGACTTTCTGAATTCATATAATGTAGAACGGCTATATGGTATTGGTGCCAGCCTCGATGTGGCGGGCAGTCGTTTTGCTGCCGCCTTGGTTCTGCTGGCTTTTTTCCTGCTATCCATGGAACAGACTCGTTTTAGAAATTGGATGTTTTTCTATTTATTGGCCTTTGTCTTCATTGCGGTAGTAGGAAACATGATAGCGCGTACCACTACAGTAGGTTTACTGCTGGCCATAGTTTATCTGCTCTATAAATCGGGTATCTGGCGCTTGCAGTTGTCGGCTGAAAGCCGTAAGTTATGGTTGTATTTAGGGGGAGTACTCTTGCTTACGATTCCTCTTTGTATTTATCTGTATCAACAGGATGCAATTTTCAGAAGTAATTTACGCTTTGCGTTCGAAGGGTTCTTCAGCCTGATAGAAACAGGAGAATGGCAGGTAGCTTCCAACGAAAAGCTGGAAACCATGTATGTTTTTCCAGACAATTTGAAAACCTGGCTGATAGGTGACGGGTATTTTGATAATCCATATTATGCTGACCCTTATTTTACCGGTCGCTTTAAAGGAGGATTTTATATGGGTACAGATGTGGGGTATCTGCGCTTCATATTCTATTCCGGTTTAGTGGGATTGGTGGCAATCACAGCAGTCCTTTGGAAAGCTTGCCTCATCTGTAGAAACCGTTTCAACATCGAGAAAGAGCTATTTGCACTCTTTCTGTTAGTTAATTTACTGGTCTGGTTTAAAGTGTCTACCGATATATTCTTGATTTTTGCCCTATTCATGATGGTGAATCAGGATGAAAATGATGCTTACAACCGGAAAATAACTTTGGCAAATGAAAATACTCTATAATATTGCCGGTACCTGTCATTCCGGTGGCATGGAACGGGTCTTGGTCAATAAAGCCAATTACTTAGTCAAGCAGGGGATGGAGGTTGTTATCGTGACTACAGACCAGCAGGGGCTTCCTCCTTTTTTCTCTCTGGACGAGCGGATACGTTGCATAGATTTGTGTATAAACTATGAGGAAAACAACGGAAAATCTCTTTTTAATAAGCTGTTGCATTATCCGCTGAAACAATGGAAGCATAAGAAAAGACTGACCAAAATACTGATGCAGGAACGCCCGGACATCACTATTTCGATGTTTAACAACGATGCCGGTTTTATTACGGATATTAAGGACGGCAGTAAAAAAATACTGGAAATTCATTTCTCCAGGTTTAAACGTCTGCAATATAACCGCAAGGGTTGGTGGAGACTGGTAGATGTATGGCGTACCAAACAAGACAAGAGGATTGCCCGACGCTTTGACCGCTTTGTAGTATTGACAGAAGAGGATAAAGAAAATTGGGGGGATATGGATAATATCTGTGTAATACCCAATGCAAGCACGTTCCAAAATGTACAAACATCTTCATTGACAGTACCTAAGGTTATAGCTATCGGGCGCTATGATTATCAAAAAGGGTTTGACCGATTGATAATGGCTTGGAAAAAAGTCACAGAATATACTACTGATTGGCATCTGGATATTGTGGGTGATGGTAATAAGCGTCAGGAGTTACAGCTATGGATAGAACGGATGGGACTGGATAAACAAATCAGCCTGATAAAACCGATGTCTCATATAGATTCTGTCTATCTGAATTCTTCTGTATTGGCATTGACTTCGCATTATGAAGGGCTTCCTATGGTTTTACTTGAAGCACAGTCGTTTGGGCTGCCAATTGTAGCTTTTAATTGCAAATGCGGCCCTACAGATGTGGTTACAGATGGAGTAGATGGCTTTTTGGTTCCTGAAGGGGATATTGAAGTATTTGCAGACCGTCTGTTAATGCTGATACAGAACGTATCGTTGCGAAAAGATATGGGACAATGGGCCAAAAGAGCATCTTTGAGGTATGAAGAAACCTCTATTATGAAAAAATGGATGGAACTGTTTCACACAATTACAAAATAATGAAAAAAACAATCGTCATTTCGGCTGTCAACCTACGTAAGGGAGGAACTTTAACAATCTTGCGCCAATGCTTGGAGTATGCTTCCATCTTAGCACAGAGCGATGAATACAAGGTGGTAGCAATTGTACATAAAAAAGAATTGGCTGATTATAAAGGTATTGAATATATCGAGATGCCTAAGATTGCAGAAAGTTGGTTCTCCAGATTGTGGTGTGAATATGTTACCATGTATAAGATTTCCAAAAAGTTATCTCCCGTTTCTCTTTGGCTTTCATTGCATGATACGACTCCTAATGTAAAAGCGCAGCGCCGAGCGGTCTATTGCCACAATCCGTTTCCTTTTTATAGATGGAAGTGGAGAGAGTTGTTTCTTAACTATCGCATTGTTTGTTTTGCTTGCTTTTCCAAATATATCTATCAGATAAATTTACACAAGAACGATTATGTGCTGGTGCAGCAGCAGTGGCTCAAAGACCAGTTCATAAAGTTGTTTCATTTGCCGGCGCACAACATTGTGGTGGCTTTGCCCACTTCTGCAAAGTCTGATATAGATACAACCTGTAGTCGGTCTTTGCCCTCATCTTATAACTTTATATATTCATCTTATCCCGATATACATAAGAACTTTGAAACCCTATGCCGTGCAACGGCTTTGCTTGAAAAGGAACTGGGTGCTGGAAAGTTTAAAGTGATTTTGACTGTTTCCGGTAATGAGAACCGGTATGCCCGGTGGTTGTATCGTCATTGGGGGCATCTGAAATCAATCGAATTTGCAGGATTTATGAGCAGGGAACAGCTTTACCGGAATTACGCCGGCGCTCATTGTCTGGTGTTTCCTTCGAGAGTGGAAACTTGGGGATTGTCTATCAGCGAATTTGCGGCATTCGGTAAACCTATGCTGTTGGCCGATTTGCCTTATGCGCATGAAACAGCATCGGGAAGCTGTCAAACGGCTTTCTTTGATCCGGAGAATCCGAAATCATTAATGAACCGGATGAAGCGGTTAGTGAATGGGGATGTTTCTTTCCTGAAGGAGATTCCCCATCAGGTTCCTGCAGAACCTGCCACAAACACATGGAAAGAATTATTCGATCTGTTATTACAATAAATTTAAGAATGAAAAAAGAGAATCCAAGTATTCTTCAACTCGGCAAATTCTATCCGATTAAAGGAGGTGTGGAGAAAGTAGCCTATGATTTGATGACAGGACTCTCCACCAATAAAATTCACTGTGATATGTTATGTGCTACTGTTGCAGGCAAAGGAAAAACGATCCGTTTGAATTCCTATGCCCGACTGATGGAATGCCATTCGTGGGGAAAGGCTGCTGCTACCATGATAGCTCCTTCCATGATTACGGTGCTTCGGAAAGTCTGTCCGTCTTACGACATTGTACATGTGCATCATCCCGACCCGATGGCGGCTTTGGCATTGGCTCTTTCCGGATATAAAGGAAAGGTGGTGCTGCATTGGCACAGTGACATTCAGAAGCAGAAATATCTGCTAAGGCTGTACCGTCCGCTACAGGATTGGCTGTTGCGGAGGGCTGACCTCATTGTAGGTACTTCACCCGTATATGTGGATGAATCGCCTTTTTTGAAGAACGTACAGCAAAAGACCGTCTGTCTGCCGATAGGAGTTCCTCCCATTCTTCCTGAACCGGAAGCTGCCGATAAGATACGCCAGCAGTATGGCGGAAAAAAAATAGTCTTCTCTTTAGGACGGCTGGTGGCTTACAAGGGGTTTACTCATCTGGTGGAAGCTGCCCGGTTTCTGAAGGATGATTATGTTGTTCTGATTGGCGGTACAGGAGCACTGGAGCAGGCATTAAGCCATCAAATTAAAAGGCTGGGGCTTGAAAACAAGGTTGTACTGTTGGGCAGGATTCCGGATAAAGACCTGCCGGCCTATTTCGGAGCGTGCAAGGTGTTCTGTTTGCCCAGCGTACAGAAGACAGAGGCTTTTGGCATTGTACAGATAGAAGCCATGTCGTGCGGAAAACCGGTGGTAGCCACTCGGATTCCACAGTCGGGTGTGTCGTGGGTGAATAAACACGGGGTGTCCGGACTGAATGTAATGCCGGGTAACGCCGGTGAACTGGCTTGTGCAATACAGGATATAGCAGACAACGAGTCCGTTTATGACAAATATTCCATGGCTGCAAAAAACAGGTATTGGGATATCTTTACCAATGAACACATGATAGACAAATGCAAAAGAATCTATAATAATTTATGGGAAGGATAAAAGAAGTAGTTTTGGATGCGGAAGAAAGCATGACTGTTGCTTTTAAGAAGGAACAGCGGATGTCTTTGGCATCCTGTTGGGTAAAAAGAAGTTTTGATATAGTAGGAAGTATAGTTGGATTAACCGTCTTGTCTCCGGCATTTATTGTCATAGGAGCATTGGTCAAACGTGAGGATAAAGGCCCTGTCCTGTTCAGGCAAGAACGTATCGGCTATCAGGGAAAGCCGTTTACTCTTTATAAATTCCGCTCTATGACGGCAACTGCCGAGTCTGACGGACGTCCGATGCTCTGTCAAAAACATGACAAGCGGCTGACCCGCATCGGCAGGTTTCTGCGGGAGCACCACTTGGATGAGTTGCCACAGCTTTGGAATGTGCTTAAAGGAGATATGAGTTTTGTAGGACCTCGGCCGGAACGCCGTTTTTTTATTGACAGGATTATTTCGATCAATCCTAACTATAGGCTTCTATATCAATTACGTCCGGGATTGTTTTCAACGGCAACACTCTATAATGGGTATACAGATACCATGGAGAAAATGTTGGAACGGTTACGCATGGATCTGGAATACCTGAATAACCGTTCTTTGTGGACAGATATTAAAATAATATTTCAAACCGTATGGGCAATTGCTTCGGGTAAAAAGTTTTAAGAGATGAGAGTACGGAATGATTTGAAGCTTAGAAAAATCGGAAATAAGTACGTTTTGGTGGAAGTACGTGACAGCCATGCCAACCTGACCGATGTATTCACCTTGAATGCCACGGCGGCGTGTCTGTGGCAACGGATGTGTGAAGGAGATTTCACTGATCAAGAACTGGCAGAATGGGTATGTGAGCGGTTTGAGGTCAATATTGATACGGCTCTGGGAGACATCAACAGACAGCTGAATGAGTGGAAAAAGTATAACTTGTTGGTACAAGATAAATGAGCGAACTTCAATATAGCAATCACATCACAGATGCCTTTCTCGTTTTATTAAAAGCGGGTTTATGGGAGAAGGATTTGGAAAGCCTTTCCTGTTTTCCCTTGACCTCTGAAGAATGGCATGAAGTGTATCAGCAGGCTCTTTGCCAGACTGTGAGCGGCATAGTCTACCGAGGAATTATCCGCTTGCCTGATCATCTGATTCCTCCTGAGGATATTCTGTTGCGTTGGGTAGTTCGGGTGGATGCCATTGAACAGAGGAACCGACACATGAATGAGGTGGTAAATGAACTTTGTTCCCTCTTTAAGAACGAGGAAATACGGACCGTCTTACAGAAAGGCCAGGGGATAGCCTCACTCTATGAATATCCTCTGATGCGGGAATGTGGTGATATAGACCTGTATTTTCCGAGCAGGAAAGAGAGGAATAAGGCTGACTTGTTTGTTCGGCAGCAAGGAATACAGACCGGTAAAGGGGCAGACGGAAGCATTCATTATGATTGGAAAGGTGTGATTGTGGAACATCACAGCCGGCTGTTGGATTTGTATAGCCCTTTTCGGCAAGATTATCTGAATCAATTGGAAAAAAAGATTGGATTTTCCACGATCAGACTTTTGAAGGAGGATGACAGAGAAGTGACAGTAGCTTCATCTGTGCTGAATCTGCTGATGCTGAACGTCCATATCTTAAAGCATGCCATGGGATTGGGGGTCGGACTGCGACAACTATGCGATATGGCACGCGCTTATTATAAGTGGCACGGAACCATGGAAAAGCATGAACTATGTGAAATATACAGGAAAACCGGCTTGGTCAGGTGGAGCAATCTGCTGCATAGTGTTTTGATGGAATACCTTGGAGTACCGGTCTTTTGTCTGCCGGATGATATAGACAAGCATGAATCTCCTTTGCCTTTGTTTCATATCATACAGCAGGGTGGAAATTTTGGTCACTCTTCTGTCTGCCGTTCGATATCAAGAACTGAGTGGCAGCGGAAACTGTTTACGGCACAGTCCTTCTTCCGGAATGTCCGTTTTGTTTTTCGGTATGCGCCTTGGGAAGGTTTAGGCATGGTATTCACATTCTTGAAAGGGCAGGCAAGATGAACGAAACGTATCATTATTGTATAGCAGATTTTCGTTTTTCCGTTTCCTGTATTTGGGATTTAGACAATCTGTTGCCTTCCTTTTCCACATTCCGTACCAAGCCTTGCTGTGAAGAAGAAAGACTGTTTGTCATGGATGTGTTACCCCAGATTCCTGAATCTATGGATGATATGGTGGAAATGGAGATTTCTGACAATGACATGGGACAGGTTCGATTGCTGGGAACAAATGACAGATACCGCATTGAACTGAAATATGAAGACGGAATGGTTCATAGAATGCAGGCAGATAAATCCTTCACTTCTATCCAGGTACAGCTTTGTAGGCAGGACAGGTATCTTGGTGAGGCACTCAGTTCGATGCTGCGAATTGCCTTTTCGCAGGCGATACTCAGCTACGGAGGAATTTCGGTTCATGCATCGGCTGTGACACGTATGGACAGTACTTATCTGTTTATGGGCAAAAGTGGGACAGGAAAAAGCACACATGCCTCCCTTTGGCTCAACTGTTTCCCGGACAGCGAATTGCTGAACGATGACAATCCCATTATTCGTATTCAGAAACAAACTGCTTATGTGTATGGAAGTCCATGGAGTGGCAAAACACCTTGTTATAAGAATAAACGAACCCGGCTCGGTGGTGCTGTCAGATTGGTTCAGGCCAAAGAAAACCGTTTCATGCTGCAAGAGAGTGAAAATGCTTTCATAACCTTGCTGCCGGGATGTTCAGCCATACACAAAGACATTGTATTGTACAATCATCTTTGCAATACATTAATTGAACTGATAGCTGTCATTCCGGTTGGTGTTCTGCTATGCAAGCCGGAACAGGAGGCTGCCTTAACATGTGAAGTAGCATTCAAAGCCACCTTAGCTTAGTGTAAATAAAATTAATTGATAATGAAGAAGAGAAATAATTTAATTTTTGGGATGGCCTTTCTTATCTTGCTATCCTCTTGTTCCCCACAAAATTTCGTGTATTGGAAAAACATACAGAGTGAAGCCAAATGCCTGGAAAATGAACGTTATGAGGCCATCATTCAAAAGGATGACAGGCTCTCCATTCAGGTAAGCAGCAAGAATCCTGAGTTGGCCATTCCTTTCAACAGACAGGGAGGAACTTTTTATCTGACAGAGGATGGAACAGTTTCCGCTTCTTCGGAAGGAACGGCAACGGTTAGAGAAAAAGGCTACCGTGTGGATGTGGACGGCAATATTGAATTTCCTATTCTTGGCAAGCTCCATGTAGGAGGATTGACTTTGAATGAAGCTACGGAAATGATTCAACAGAAAATCAAAGAAGGCAACTATATCAAATCGCCTTTGGTATCCATAGAAATACTGAATTTCAAGTATACCGTGTTGGGGGCAGTTGGAAATACCGGCACATTCCGGGTGGACGGCGACCGTGTCACTTTGGTAGATGCCATAGCCAATGCGGGCGATTTGGCTTCGAATGCCCGTGTAGACCGTATTCAGGTAATCCGGACTGTGAACGGCGAAAGAAAAGTTTTTGTGCACGACTTCGGGGATGAATCATTGTTTTATTCTCCGGCATTTTATCTGCAACAGAACGATATTGTGTACGTAGAACCCAAGTACCGGAAGAAGAGCAACGAAGACCGCGGTTTCCAATATGGAACGCTGCTGCTTTCGCTGGTTACCACGATTTGCTCGATTCTATGGGCCACCAAATAATCCGAATTTTTATTATCTGTAAAATATATGAATCAAACGAACACATCTACAGCTCCAGGAAAAGAACAGGGGCTTAACTTAGTAGACATGCTGGTCTTTTTCCTCTCTAAATGGAAATGGTTCCTGCTGTCTGTCCTGTTATTCGGAGGCTTGGCTTGGTTGCAGTATGCCCAATCGCCGATGGTGTATTTCCGGCAGGCTACGGTCATCATCAAAGATCCGAGCAGCAAGCCTTATACGGCGGGCGGTCTGAACCGTTATGATAATTCTGTCAATAAGGTGAACGTTGCCAATGAACTGTTGCAGTTTCGGTCTAAAAAACTGATGCGCGAGGTGGTAAGCCGGGTACATGCGGACATCAGTTATCAGATACAGGAAGGGCTCAGACGGAATGAACTTTTCACACGTTCCCCTATTGCAGTCCGGTTTATAGATGCTACTCCTGAACGGAGCGTGTCTTTAACTATTATTCCTAAAAATGAAAAAGAAGTGCTTCTCTCCCAGTTGACGGGTGATGATAAGGTACGTACCGTACTGATGAACGATACGGTGGCTGTGGGCGATTTGCACCTGGTGGTTACTCCCACTCATTTTTATAAGGAAGCCTGGCTGGGGAAGTCGATTGAGGTTCAGAAAAGACCTTTGGATGCAGTTACTGCTTATTATCAGGCAGCATTGGGCATCCGGCAGGAAGAATCTGAAGCATCCATTCTCACCCTTTCTTTGAAGGATCACTCACCGGTTCGTGCCGAAGATGTGCTGAACATGCTGATCACTGTATATAATGAGGAAGCCATCCGGGATAAAAATCAGGTGGCTGTGAATACTGCTGAGTTTATCAATGAACGTCTGATTATCATCGGACAGGAACTGGGTGATGTGGAGACTGACTTGGAATCGTTCAAACGGGATAACAAGATGGTGGATATTGCTACCTCTGCCAATATGTTTATCTCTGAATCTCAGAAGTATAATTCTGATGCCTTGGAACTGGAAACACAATTGCAGCTTGCACAGTATATCAAGGATTATCTGACGGATGTCAGAAAAGAAACAGACTTGATTCCTGCCAATACAGGCATCAGTGATATGAATATCGAAAGCCAGATCAGCCAATATAATGCCATCAAGCTCAAACGGGATAAGCTGATAAATGAAAGCAGTGACAGCAATCCAGTGGTGGAGGAACTGAACAATGCGCTTCATGCCATGAAGCAGAGTATTATTCGGACTGTGGACAACATGATTGTGGGCATCAACATGAAGCGGAACGATGCACAGAGCCGGGAGAAGCTGGCGCAGAGCCGAGTCGCATCCATTCCTACGAAAGAAAGACAGATGCTCTCTATTGAACGGCAGCAGAAGATTAAGGAATCGCTTTATATGTTTCTGCTTAATCGTCGTGAGGAAAATGCTTTGTCGCAGGCCATGGTGGACAACAATGCACGGGTCATTGACAGTGCTGACGGCAGTGATGCCCCTATTTCTCCCAAGCGTAACCGTATTCTGCTGCTGGGCGTGTTGTTGGGCCTGGCGGTGCCTGGAGTGGCGTGTCTACTGGTTCTCTTTTTGGACACGCGGGTACATAGCCGGAAAGACATGGAAGGCTGGATTAGCATACCGTTTCTCGGCGAAATCCCACTTGATAAAAATCAATTGAAACATCGGTCAGACAATCGGAAACAGCAGCCGGCTGAAAGCGAATGGGATGATGATATCGTGTCAGAGGCTTTTCGCATTTTACGTACCAATATGGCTTTTATGAGCAAGAAGGAGAAACCGATGCAGGTTATTACGTTTACTTCATTCAATGAGGGAGCCGGAAAGACCTTCATTTCACGGAATCTTGCCATGAGTCTGGTCCGTGCCAAAAAACGGGTGATTCTGTTAGATTTGGATATACGGAAAGGGACACTGAGCCGCGTTTTCAATCTGCGGAAAACCGGTATGACGGATTATTTGGCTGACAGTTCCATTCCTATAGAAGATGTAATACAGCATGGTGAACAGTTTGATATTATAGCTTCCGGCACAGTGGCACCAAATCCGGCCGAACTTTTAATGGATGAACGATTGGATGAACTGGTGAGGGAACTTCGCTCCCGTTATGACTATATCATAGCAGACAGTGTGCCTGTGGGAATTATAGCAGATGCCACCATTACCAATCGTATCGCTGATCTGACCGTCTTTGTGGCGCGTGCCGGAAAACTGGACCGCCGACAGTTGCCGGATATTGAATTACTGTATCAAGAAAAGAAATTGACCAATATGGCTATTGTGCTTAATGGTGCAGACTTGCGTAATCGCTATGGCTACCGCTATTACGGTTATTACGGAAACTATAGCTATGGTGCAAACAAGAAAAAGAAATTTTAATGTTTTAAAGTGAAATTATAAGAAATGAACGAACAGAGAAAAGAGAAGTATGAGACACCTGTAACGAAGCATATACAGGTAGAAGTGGAAAACTCCATTTGCGCTGCTTCAGTGACTCCAAACCCTGGAGATGATGTGAAGACTGACCGTCATGTGGATATCAATCAGCAGATAGATGGCGGTGAAATAGATTTCACTAATGGAGAAAGTACTTGGGATTGATTGAAAGAGTAAAAACAATGTATTAAGGTAAAGTTAAGATGGAAAAGAAAAATGGTTTGCTGACAGCTGCCTTGCTGGCCACTGTGTTATTTATGGGCGGTTGTAGCAGCGAAGATAGTGAAATGGGTACACCGGCGCAGCCTGGCAGTCCTGTTTCGTTCAGTGTGGCAGATGTTCAGCCACAGACACGCACGGTATATGAAGACCGGCTTCAAATCAATTGGGTGGAGAATGATGAGATTGGAATCTGTTCACCTTCTGACAATGTGCTTCCTTCTGTTGAAGGAGGACCTAAGAATGCTACGTATAAAGTAACTGCCTTAAATGCCGATGGTCATCCCCATCATGCGAAAATAGAGGCTTCTGTACAAGGAACCTACTTAAAATGGGGAAATGACTTGAACACTCCAGCTGTTTTTTACGGAGCTTATCCGGCGGAGAGAATAGTCACATATCCCCAAGAGAATAGTGATGTATTCTCCATGAAGTATTACACCAATCAAGAGTGTGAGGTATATTCGTCCGTGAATGGGGTGTATTTGACTAAACCGGATATGAAGAATGCCTACATGATGGCAAAGAATGAACTCACCCCTATAGGCGACCATGTGTTATTGTCTTTCGACCCGATTATGACTACACCGGATATTACCATCACGGCAGGTAGTTATGAAGTAGGAACAGGCATTATCCAACCAGTTACTGTGACTGGGGTCAGCGTCATTATGCCTAAGAAATTAAGTTCTTCCGATTTAAATTACAAGATTACCCATGTAACCAATGGAAATATTACAGCCCTTCGTGGAGAATTGCAAGATATTGCTGATGGTCAAGAGAGTGTGTTTATTCAGATAGATAATGACGGAAAGAAATACGTTGATTTGTATGAAGGTGAAAGTATCAATCTGATGGCTTTCCTTCCACCGATTCCTCAATTAACAGGTGCTAAAATCCGGGTACATACCTTAGGATCCACCGATTTTGTGAAAACGGTAACCGATGAATTGAAAGCGCAAAGCAGAATAACCATCAAGTTGCCGGATATTACGCCTGAAACTACGAAGCCGAATAATTGGATTAGTAAATTGGATGATAATACTTCATTAAAAAGTATGTCAATTCCGGCGTATGTATGCAAAGGTAATGAAACATCAGGTGATATTGAAGAACTTTTAAAGAAAGGTGTGCGGTCGTTTGATGCAGAAGAGTTTGCTTTTATAGATATTGTAACGAAAAAGATTAAGACAGATTTTGTTACGGTAATTAATAATTTTCTTGAAAATATAGAAAATAGCAATGAGTTTGTTATTGTATGGGTAGATAATACGGCTCATGTAGGTGGAATACAAAATCCTAACAAGGATAAATGGATTAGTTTTCCGAATAACATAAAGGATGCTAAAGGAAAAGTTGTTTTTTTGGAAAAACATGGTATAGGTGATAAAATGACCAACATAAATACCACAAAAGAATTGTTTGGTTATGCATCTAAAAAGAATGCTATTGATTTTTTACTTTCAGATAACAATTGGCAGGCTCAGATTATTAACACGAATAAAGATGGTAGTCCTATTGTTGAAAACAACAAGGCCATTTATAATCAAATCGTGAAGTATAAAGAGCAAAGCGGCTGTACTGGTATTGTGACCATTCCCGGTGCAGAAAATTCTTTTGGTAGCAGTTACGGTGACTTGCTACTGCAAGCGGTGATAGACTGTAATTTCAAGTTAAGACGTAATTCCAAAAATCAATAATAAATCAAAATGAAAATGATATTTAATCCACATACAATGAAGACAAAAAGAATATTAGCCGGCATGATGCTGTGCTGCGGAATAGCTTCTTCCGCTTTTGCGCAAGTAAAGGAAGGAGAAAGCATCACCATGACTCAAGTAGATACCATACAAGTGACGAATCATAAAGAACGGGTCATTACCAATCCGTTCTGGAACAACTGGTTTGTGACAGCTGATGCCGGTGTCAATGCCTTTTGGGGCGACTGTCCGGTAGGCAAGTTCAAAGATCGCCTGACCCCGCAATTTAATGTGGGTGTGGGTAAATGGGTGATTCCCGGTTTCGGTCTGAACCTGCAGTTTACAGGCTTCCGTTCGAAAGGTGATAAAGGTGTACAAGGTCTGTACACACGTGGCAGCCAAACTTATACCGATGCGGATGGTAACAAATACTGGAAGGAAAAAATCAAATGGTGGGATTTAAGTTTCAATGCCATGTTTAACCTCACCCGGCTGATTGGAGGTTATGAAGGAATCAGCTCATCCAAATATTTGAACCAATTTATTGCTTCGATTGGTGTCGGTGCCACCCATCACTATGACTTGCCGTATGGTTCTGCCAACGAATGGTCCGGACATTTGGAATTGCAGTACAGTCGTTTCTTCTCGGCCAAGAAGAATCTTTCATTGGATGTGAAACTCCGGGGGCTATTCTATGAAACCAAATACGACGGTGTGTTCAATCATCAGCTGTTTGACGAGAATATCTCACTCAATGTGGGTATGACCTACTACTTCAAGGAGCGTGGATGGGGCAGAACGACGACCAACACCACTATCTACAAACAGGATGACCGCCAGATTTTCTATCTGAATGATGAAATCAACCGCCTGAGAAGCATGAAGGCAGATACAGTAGTAATAGAGAAAGGAACCGCTGAGGTTTTGCAAAATATTGTAACTTTCCCTTATCTGGTGAACTTTGTCATCGACAAGGTGAAAGTGGTAAACCGTGAAAAGGTGAACTTAAAAGCGGTGGCAGCCATGATCAAAGCTACCCCTGAACAGAAATACCTGATTTGTGGCTATGCCGATAAACATACCGGAAGTGTGAAACGAAATCTCTGGTTGGCAGAAAATCGTGCCAAGAACGTCTATAAGGTATTGACCGAAGAATTCGGTGTATCTGCTGACCAATTGGTATTGGATGACAAAGGCGGTGTGGAAAATATGTACTACGATGATCCGCAGTTGAGCCGTTCGGTGATTATCACAAAGTATGAAAAATAAAACAGATTTTAAAGAAACAAGATTATGAAACTGAATATTTTATCATGGATTATTCTATCCTTGTCGGTCATTGGCATCTGTTCCTGCCAGGATGAGGAGCTACTTTCTGCACCGGGCAACTATAGTTTAAACTCTGCAACACGAGCTGCGGAAGAAACAACTTCCCGACTCACTTTACAGGAAAACGGATATTGGAAAGCTAAAGGCAGAGTACCGCTGGTAGGAGCGGGACGTATTGTGGATAATCTTTCCGGACCTTTGGTTTCTGTAGGACCAACGGGCACTGAAGCTCAGATATTGGTGGATACCGATTTGACCAATATTTTTACACCAGGTAGCATAGCTGGCGTAGGAGCCCTCACAAACCAATTGGTTTCTATCCGCGATTTAAACTATGTATATGATGGAGGACAAAAAGCCGGATTTGTATGTAAGAACCAAACGGATGGCTTATTGGACGTTAAAGTCTTGCAATCTTTCTGGATAGATACCTATTTAAAAGGTAAAAGACAGGAGCAACACGTATTTGCTGAAGCCAGCAGTGTATTGGATTTGGGATTGGGTAATATATCCGGAGGTGGTGAAAACCAGACCTTTCTAGTAGAGGCAGAATTTAGCAAACCCTTTGATGAGATACGTATCGGTAATAGTGGTATTGAAGCATCTGCTATGCAGGAGCTGGGAATATACTATGCCTACGTAGGCGAGAATCCTATTATCCCGGCTGTGAATGACGGGAACTCCTACTTCAATAATCAAGTGACTGCGCCCTATGAAGGCTCCTATATACAAAGTTCACTCAATAAATTGATTAATGACAAGTTGACAGATGGTATTGAAATCGGTCTTGTCTCAGCTCTGTTTCAGCCGCATATGTCTGTAAATTTTGGAAAGGATGTACCGGCAGGTAGTGAAGTAGGATTTTATGTTACTTCCGGAAGCTTGTTGGATGTGGGAGCCGGAAAGACGATTCTGATTACAACTTACGATGCAAATGATAAAGAAGTAGATCGCTACAGTTATACTCAGGTTGTAGAGTTAGGTTTGCTTGGAGGTGGTGAATTTCTGTTCAGTTTGACAACAACCAAACCTTGTCGGAGGGTTCGTATTGAATTCTTAGGACTTAATCTCAAATTTGGGGTATCTGTCGTACATTATGCTTATGTCCGTGAAAAAACAACAGTGGATGCTTCGTCTTACTTTACAGTTGCAAATGCAACGGTATATAATCCCAATTACCGCTTTGCCGAGCCTGTACAAGGAACCGTAAAATACGAATTGATAGGAGGTCCCAATAGAAGTAATGCTAAGATTCAAAAGGAAAAAGACGGGAATGGATGGTTGCTGACAGGCATGAACATTACCGGTAATTATACAGTAAAAGCAATTTATACAGATGAACAAGGTAATGTGTCAGAACAGGTTGCAGTTATCACCCGTCTGAAAAAGAAACAGACAGCTTGTGATGTGCATTTGGTTAATACGAAAGACGAACCCAATATTTACCGTGCTTTCATTCCAAATCAATTGGGCGGAATCGAAATCGGTGGGGATATCATTGAAGGGGATCAGAGTTATATCGTAGATGAGAATACTGAGAATTATGTGGCATATAAACAAGGAGTGAGTATTTCATTAGCCACCAATGATGCTCTTGTAGGAGTGGAAAGAATCGATGGGAAAACAATCAATGCGGAACGAAAGAGAATACGTGTTGGTTTTGTTATTAACAAATCTTTTGATTTTTTGGGGGCTAACGCACTTCATTTCTTGCGAATCAAGTTGTATAAAGATGGAAATGAAATCTATACAGGGGTAGGAAAAGAGAATAATGGAATTGATGTCAGTCTGATTGGATCTTCGAAAGATAAAACCAGACTGAGTGTTGATACGGATTTGGAATTTGATAAGATAGTACTTTATTCCACAGGACTGCTTAATCTTAATTTGGTGGGTGCTTTCCATATATATCATGCCTTTTGGGAAATGACAGACAATTGCGGTGACCCCGGAGAGGAATGTATGCAACTTATCAGCAATGCCAATTACGGAGCTGTAGCAACGCCTGACACGAAAGGAGTGGCTGATGTTGCTAAAACCATTGCCAATTTAGGCAATGTGGTGGATGGAGATATAGATAGCCATGCTACCGTTGGAGAACTTGTCAGTGCAGCGACTGGTACTGCGATAAAGGTTACTTTCAATACAATTAAGGCAAATCAGGAAGCAGGTTTCATCCTGACCGGAGTGACCGGCTTGACCAATGTTGAACTTATTGGTGTTATGCAGATTAAAGCATTTAAGGATGGTGATGAGATTAAGGATAACACAACAGAAGGAGGCTTGCTCGGTTTGAAATTGGCCGGTAGCGGACAAAGGAAATACATTTCCATTACCCCTACTTCCGATTTTAATGAGTTACATCTGATAATGGGAGAGGGAGTCGCCGCTTTAGGAACTTGTAAAATTAACGGAGTTTATTTGCGTCCGGATTATGATGGTGACGGAGTGATGGATTGTATCACAGACGAACTCTCCACTGAAATTGTCAATTTGTATGTAGAACCTGAGGATATTTGTATTGGTGATGAGGCTGCATTCCGTGTGGATGGCGGTGAGGAAGGTGTTACCTATACATTGGAATTTAGTGATAAGCATGACGGGGCAAAAAGCTATCAAGGCAATGTTACCATCAATTCTTCCGGCTATTTGTATTTTACAAACTCTGGTTTCTTTGCTTCTTTGCCGGTTGGTGAATATTATGTAAGTGTGCTTCATAGTGGAAAAATAATATTGAATAGGATAGGTTCTCTTATTATCCATCCTCAGGAAACCACTTGGAAGAAAGATGCTTCCAGTACAGATTGGAATGACTGGAATAACTGGGACAGAGGTACTCCATGGGAATGTACCAATGTGATTCTTCCTTCTGAAGCAAGTCAATATCCCGTTTTAAAGGCAGGAGCTGAAAAGGCTTATTGTTGCCAGCATATCCACTTTGAGCCGGATGCAGAACTGGTGGGGCAAACTTATCTGAAATATACAGCGGCTTTCATTGATGCCAAACTGACAGGTGGTAGTTATCAATTGATGTCCGCTCCGTTGAGAAGCATGGTGACAGGAGATATGTTTGTACAGGAAGAATCCAGAAGAGAGGGATGGAATGGCTGGAGAAATACCATGGATACGGAGTCAAATCTTCACCCCAATTACTTCACTCCTATTATAAATGCAGAAAAGAATGATGTTTCTGATTATGTAGAACATCGGATAGAACCTGTTATCTACCAGCGTTTTTTCAGTAAATCAGTCGTGAATGCTGTAGTAACCCGTGCGGCAAACTCCGATGATGCAGCCATCCGACATACGGATTGGTCTAGATCTTTCAATGCTGTGGGTACGCGTTATGAGAGTGGACAGGGGTTTGCTCTAAAGATAAAAGATGGGGTGGAAAATATGGAATATATATTCCATTTCCCAAAATCTCACACCCGGTATCATTATTATGATATACAAGGCAATCCTGTGGGTAATATGACGGAATCCGTGACACGTACCCAAGTGGGTAAACTCATGGTGGATAATCAGGATAGAATGCCACGTAGCATTCCATTGGAGCGTCAAAGTGAAGGCACAGAATTTTTGTTGGGTAATCCATTTATGGCGCATATCAATATCCGGAAATTCCTGAACGAAAACAGTAATGTTATATCAGATATTCAAATCTATAGAAATGGTTCTTATGTGACAGTCAAGGCGGATGGCACTTCTTCTGCAATAAACGTACCTGTGCTTATCAAACCGATGGAAGCAGTATTTATTACTGCCAAAAATAGAGTTTCTGATATTGCTGTCACGCTGTCCGAAGATATGATTACACAGGCTGCAGGAAGCAATGTCCGAAAGGCTTCTAACGCTCTTTCCCGAATTTATCTGAATGCCCGTAGAAATAATCAAATCTCTTCGTGTGTGGTTTTGCAATCAGTTTCCGCACAGGATGGTTACCGGAGCGGAGAGGATGCTTTTCTACTGATAGAGAGTGAGGCTAAACCTGAAGTGGCTGTATATACGGCAGCTGATGGTGAGGCTCTTTCTATTCAGTGTGTTCATTCTGCCAGCCGTATACCGGTGGGATTCTTTATGAAATCTGAGGGACGTGTTGAACTCTCCTTCCAGACTCAAGGAAATGATTGGGATGGTTGGCGTTTTGTTGATAGTCAGACCGGTAAACGATATTCGCTAACCGAGAATATCACATTGGATGATGTAGCATCCGGTTCCGGACGTTTCTATCTGGAAAAGGAAGATTGATTGGAATAAAGCATGATTTAAAAGGAAAAGGCTGTCGGCCCTTGCGGAACCGATGGCCTTTCCGTGTTTAAAAGGAGATAGAAAGCATGGAAAGTGAAATGCTGATGGATGAAGTGGTACGGCTGTTGAGGCAGGGCTGCTCTGTGACATTGAGAGTAACAGGAAAAAGCATGTGTCCGTTTCTGATGCCGACACGTGACAAGGTGTTGCTGTGTCCCGCCCTCAGTTTTCGGATCGGGGATATTGTCTTGGTAGGTACCGCGACGAAAGAGTTTGTGCTGCACAGAATTTACGAAATGGGTATGGATACCTTGCTGCTTATGGGGGATGGAAATCTGTCGCAGATGGAAGTATGCAGCCGGGATGCCATATTGGGCAAGGTGGTGAAGATTATCCGTAAGGGGCATGAAGTGGACTGTTCTTCTCAGATGGAACGCTTCCTCTCACGGACATGGATGAGATTGCGGCCTTTTCGAAGAGAGTTGTTGGTGGTCTGTCGCTTTTTACTATATGGACAGGATGATAAAAATAGATAATGGTTATGAAACTGATGAGTAGCTTGAGGTGGCTGTGGAATCAGACGAGATGTCATCGCTTGGATATTGTGGCAAATAGTGTGGTAGGGATAGTCAGAGTAGGTGTTTCGTTGAGCATGGTATGGGTGTGCAAACACTTGGTGGATGCGGCTACTCACGAAAAGGAAGAACTATTGGGGGATTATCTGGTGGTGTTGGTCATATGCCTGGTGGCGCAGTTGGTGCTGGCTGTGGTTTACGGGCGGTTGGAAAGCAGGATGGAAATAGGCATGAGGAATCGGTTGGAATCGAATCTGTTCGGCAAGCTGATGAGAAGCAGGCTGGATGAACGCAACTCGATGCACAGTGCCGACTTGATTAACCGATTGGAACAGGATGTGCCGGTGGTAACAGGCATGCTTTGCCGGGAACTGCCGTATGTAGCATCCGGAATATGTCAGTTGCTGGGAGCATTCTTTTTCTTGTATTCCATGGAGCCATATCTGGCTTTTATTATGGTGGGGCTGACTCCCGTAGCAATGGTGGTAAGCCGGATTTTTTTAAAAAAAATGAGGAAACTTTCCTCAGATATCCGCCGAACAGACAGTGAGTTACAAATTCATCTGCAAGAAAGTTTGCGGCACCATCTGTTAATAAGTATTCTAGAATATATACTTCCTATGGAAAGAAAGCTGTATGCTTTGCAAACGAAGTTACAGCAACAGGTGATACGTCGCACAGATTTTACGATGTTTTCACGTACCGTTATGCAGGGAGGATTCTCGGTGGGTTATCTTACAGCTTTTGTATGGGGAGTTTATGGCTTGTTGGCTGGTACGGTATCGTTCGGGATGATGACTACCTTTTTGCAACTGGTTGCTCAGATACAGCATCCCATGTATGAATTAAGCCGTCAGCTCTCTACTTTTGCAAAGACATTGACTTCAGTGGAACGACTGGCGGAAATAGATTCCTTTCCTGAAGAAAGCATAGAATTGCCTAACAGGCTGATGGACGGTTCTGTGGGAATTCGGATGGAGCATGTGTTTTTTTCTTATCCGGATAGGGAACAGTATATATTGGAAAACTTCAGCTGTGATTTCACACCAGGAAGCTTTACAGCGATTGTCGGTGAGACCGGAATCGGAAAGAGCACTTTGTTCAAGTTACTGTTAGGACTTTTTTCTCCTGATAGTGGTAAAGTTCTTTTTTATGATAGCTCAAACGAACAGGGAATAGCTGCTTCAGCAGCAACCCGATGCAATCTTTCTTACGTCCCACAAAATAATATGCTTGTCAGCGGAACTATTAAAGAGAACCTATTGATGGGCAATCCGGCAGCTACAGATGAAGAACTTCGTGAAGCGCTTCATACGGCTGTGGCAGATTTTGTTTATACACTGCCTCAAGGCATTGATACGCTGTGCGGTGAACGAAATTCCGGATTAAGTGAGGGGCAGGTGCAACGTATTGCTATTGCTCGGGCACTGTTACGCTCAGGAAATATTCTGCTTTTGGATGAACCTACCTCTGCCTTGGATAATGAAACGGAAAACCTGTTATTGGAACGCCTTGTTAAATTAGCAGGAAAGAAAACATTGGTATTGATCACCCACAGCAATTTTGTTACGCGTTTTTGTACAGGTGTTATACGAATATAAAAAACAGCATTCTTGAGGTGAATAGGAATTATAATCAGTACCATTATGTGGTTAAAATTAAAAATATTTTTGGGTTATGTGATTTTAGTTTTGCTATTGGCTTTCATTGTCTGGCTGTTTCGCCAGGAACAGATGCTGAGACACACATTGCGCAAGAAGGAAAAGGAGTTAATAACAACATACCGTTTGGTAAAAAAGAGTTGTATTAGCTTGTTGGTTCTCTCTACTCATGCGGAGATTGTCATTACATGGGATGATAATGATATAAGGGAATATAGCCGTAGGTGTCATGGAGTTTGTGACAGTCTGCAACTCCTAAAGGAGTATGTCCATACTCCCTTACAAAAAAGCCGTATTGACTCATTGTGTCTTCTTCTTTGGAATAAAGAAATTCTTCTTTCCAAGACAATGCATACTTTCAATGAATTGCAGAGTATTGGCGATATTGTACAGGAAAGTATCCCTTCCATTATTTTGACTGCTAGGAGACAAGCTGTGCAGCAAAAGAGGAATATGGTCTTGTTTAAATCCGGTACGAGAGATAGTTCTAAGAAGGGAATTTGGGATATTTTTCCATTAAAAGAGAATAAACTTGCCTGTCAGCGACAGAAGGAAGATGGCGAATGTAGGCATTGCTCTTTGTTCATTGTCCCTTCAATCGGAATGGCAACATGTATGCTCCACTCTCTGAATAAAAGGATCTCCTTGGAACAGGCTGAAAGATTAGTGCAAATACAGGCACAGATGGACAGCTTATACGTTGGCAGCATGGAGCTGAACGAAAGGATGAACAGCATGGTCTCTGAATTTGAACGGGAGAATAACGAACGTTTTGCTGCAGGCTACAGAACCTTTGTCCTTGAACGGAATAACTCCTACTATGTGATAGCCGGCTTGGCTTTGTCTGTCTCTTTACTGGCAATTGTATTGTATATCCTCATCCACCGGGATTTGAACCGCCGTCTCCGGTACGAGAGGGAACTTGAACAGTCCGACAATCGGAATAGAGAATTGCTCCGTTCACGTAAGGAGCTGATGGCCTCGGTGACCCATGACCTGCGTGCTCCGCTGGCAGCTATCAGAGGCTGTGCGGAACAGTTACCTTTGGAAAGCGATGGTAGTCGCAGAGCCGGTTATCTGGGCAATATCCTGCATTCGTCCGATTATATGCTCGCTCTGGTAGACACGCTGATGGAATATCACCGGATGGATGAAGGTGGGACGCACTCCAAAAACACACTCTTCAGCTTGAAAACTCTGTTTGAAGAAATAGCGGACAGCCACCGTCTTGCCGCCCGGCAGAAAAAACTTGCGTTCACCGCATCTTTCTCCGGTCTGGATGTTATGGTCAACTGTGACAGCTCGCATATCCGGCAGATAGTCGGCAACCTGCTGTCCAATGCCTTGAAGTTCACATTTCACGGGAAGGTGCTTCTTGAGGTGGAATACCGGCCGGGAGATCTCCACATTTCTGTCCTGGATACGGGTATGGGAATAGGCCTTGAGGAGAAAAAACGGATATTCGGAGCTTTCGAAAGGCTCGACAATGCGCGTAATATCCCCGGCTTTGGGTTGGGGTTGGCAATTACGGCCCGACTCGTATCCTCAATGCAGGGGCATGTGGAAGTGGAGAGTGTACCCGGTAAAGGCAGCCGTTTTTCTGTTTTCCTGCCTATACTACCGGCCGAACAACCCGTCTGTCCGGAAGAGAAGTTTTCTCCTGTTTGTGAATTGCCCGTTGATATCCGTGTGCTGGTCATTGATGACAACCGTATCCAGCTGGAAGTCATCAGTAAAATGCTTTCCCGCAGTCAGATTCACTGTGACTGCTGCACCGATGTCCGGGAGTTGATGGATTGTCTGAACAAACAGAAATACGACCTTCTGCTGACCGACATACAGATGCCCGGTGCAAATGGCTTCTCGGTCCTTGAACTGTTGAGGACATCGAACATTCCCCGGGCATGGGAGATTCCCGTCATAGCCATCACGGCACGTTCCGATAAAAAGGAAAAGTATCTTACCGCAGGTTTTGCCGACTGTCTGTATAAGCCTTTCTCTGAGGAAGAGTTGCTGGCGGCAGTTTCACAAATGGATCGATCTGATTTTGCTGCCATCATGGAAGGAGAGGAAAACGTGGAAGAGATGCTGGACCTATTTATAGAGGATACCATGGATGAACTTGCCGGAATAAGGGACGCTTTTTCCACGGGAGATTATAAGAAGTTGGGGAGTATCATACACAAAGCCGCACCGCTTTGGGAAATGATCCGTATAAATATTCCCCAAAGTGAACTGAGGGAAATGGCTTCCATGCCTTCCGAAAAATGGGGTGGCCTATCGGACGAAAGAATAGAGGAACTGATTAAAGCTGTGGAATATGCTCTAAAGAAAGCAAAAAGAATAAAGAAAAGGCTATATGGAAACTGTATTGATAGTAGAGGATGACCGTGTGTATGCACGTGCTACCACAAACTGGCTGGTGAAAAACGGTATCAATGCCCGTTATGTATTATCCGTGGACAATGCAAAGGAGTTTTTGGGCAATCATGATGTGGATCTGGTATTGTCGGATTTTCGTTTCGACAACGGCAATGGCATGGAACTGCTGGAATGGATGAATACACATGGCTATCGTATTCCTTTCCTTATCATGACAGGCTACGGGGACATACCCGGTGCAGTGGAAGCGGTTAAAAAAGGTGTCGTGGACTATCTGCCCAAACCTGTGCAGACAGAAAAGGTACTCGGTATTATCCGGAAAGCATTGGAGCGTAAGAGAAGGGACGGCAATACAAAACAAAGATTCTATACAAGCAAAAGCCCTTTGGCATTGAGATTGCAGGAGCATATCCGGCTGGTGGCTCCGGTGGATACGTTAGCCGTGCTGATACGTGGCGCATCAGGGACAGGCAAGGAGTATGTGGCCCGGCAGATACATGTGTTGAGCGGTCGGTCGGATGCATCTTTCATCG
>OBZJ01000200.1_pt1 | contig 41518 bp, 30 predicted proteins | sample 1476891 | NCBI WGS metagenome assembly OBZJ01 (sample SAMEA2580231, study PRJEB22360) | human gut metagenome | biome: human gut; feature: human-associated habitat; material: faeces | place: Denmark | collected 2008/2010 | reverse complement strand
GGTGTCTGAGGAGCCCCTACCGCAACGGTTGCATCCCCGCCGGTGCCGCTTCTGACACCGTGGTCGAAGCTGCCCAGCAGGCAGCCCTCGCCTTTGAGCAGGCCATGTACAAGTTCGAGACGCACCGCGCGCTTGCCGTGTGCGACGACTACCTGCGCGCCGCCAACAAGCGCTGGAGCGATGCATCCAAGGCCGCCAACAAGCTCGAGGGTAATGAGGCAAACGCCGCGATGACGCAGGCCCTCGTCGACGCCTTTAGCGAGCTGCGCGTGGCGACCGTGCTCATGCACGGCATCGTCCCGGCCGGCTGTGAGCTCATCTGCGAGTACTTCGACGTCGACCCGGTCGCCTTCTTTAGCTGGGATAACATCTTTGCCTCCACGGACGAGTTTGTGGAGAGCCTGGGCGAGAAGCCCGGCGAGCACCGCGTGAAGCCGCTGCCCCCGCGCTTCGACTTCTTCAGTAAGCACGAGAGCCAGTACTAAAGCACGCCAGCAGCGGCGTGCCCGGAAAGTAGTCAATTTGGGACGGGAAGGAAAGACGGATGTCCAAGCCGCGTCGTCGTAAGCAGAAAAAGCAGGTCAAGCCCGAGCTCAAGCTCAGGCAGCTTGCTGCTACCGAGCTTTCCGACCAGCTTGCCGCCCAACACTCCGCCGCCGACCTGCCGCGCTTCATGGTCGACACGGTCGCCGGCGCCTATGCGCCCGCCGATGCCAAGCTCATGATCGAGGGCTTCGGCGCCGCGGCCACACGCCCGGTCACGCTGCGCGCCAACACGCTCAAGGCGACCGCCGAGGACATCGCTGCGGCGCTCGGTGCCGCCGGCATCGCCCACAACCCCGTCGCCTGGTACCCAGACGCCTTTATCCTGCCCGAGGCCCAGGTTTCCGATCTGTGGGATCTCGACATCTACCGCGACGGCAAGATCTACCTGCAGAGCCTGTCATCCATGATGCCGCCGTTGGTCCTGGGCGCCCAGGCAGGCGAGGACATCCTGGACATGTGCGCAGCCCCTGGCGGCAAGACGACGCAGATCGCCGCCCTCACCCAGGGCCAGGCACACCTCACGGCCTGCGAGATGAGCATTCCCCGCGCCGAAAAGCTTGAGTCCAACCTCCACCGCCAAGGTGCCAAAAACGTGCCCGTCATGCGCATCGACGCACGCGAGCTCGACGAGTTCTTCCGCTTTGACCGCATCCTGCTCGACGCTCCCTGCACCGGCACGGGCACCGTCATCAGTGGCAACGAGAAAAGCCTGCGCGGCCTCACCGAGCAGTTGCTGAGCAAGTGCGCCCGCTCGCAGCGAGCACTTCTGGACCGCGCCATGGGTGCCCTCAAACCGGGCGGCACGCTCGTCTATTCGACCTGTTCGATCTTGCCGCAGGAAAACGAGGACGCCCTGCAAGAGGCCCTCGACAAGCATATGGACTGCGAGCTCATCCCCCTCGACGGCACGCCAAGCGAAAGTGAAGCACGACGCACCCAGGAAGCTGGTGAGGAGCCGCGCATCGAGTCCAACGCTCTGACCGAAGCCATTGCCGCGGGTCAGGTATCGGCCATCGCCAACGGCCTGCCCGGCACGCTCACCATTCCGCCTAGCCGCGACTTTGAGGGCTTCTACATTGCCCTGATCCGAAAACGCAGCTAGCGCACGGATCCAAAACTCAACAAGCTATCTCCGTGCGCGTTTGCCCTGCTGGTCGCGATGCTGTTTAAGCATCGCGCGCTCCTTGCGTTCGGCCCTTTTGCCCTTAATGGCCGTGACCACAAAGTAGATGACCGCGGCGGCAACGATTGCGGCCACACACAGGCCGATCGAGCCAAACATTGCTGTCAATTCCATACCGCGTCACCTCTCTTTTAAACGGGGCTTTCAAGATAGCACCTCGATACCCGCCACCACAGCTCCTTCACGTTCGCCGGCCCTTCGGTCTAACGGATGGCGCGGCGGGGAAAAATCAACTCGTCAAACGATTTAGCATTCGCAATTCCGGCTGCATCGCGCCGGCCATCATCACATAGAATCGAGCCTCCATGGATACCCTCAACGATCTAAATGAGCGCGTCGACGCCTTCGTCGGCACCAGCTCCTTCGACACGCCTGCGGCGGCAAACGACCAAGCTCCCATCGATGTGCCCGCCGAGGTGCACGAGGACATCGTCGCCTCGGTCGATTTTTCCGAGGTCGAGCTTGCAGACGAGTTCACCGAGCCCCAAGTAGCCGTCACGCCCAACGGCCTGCTCCCTATGGAGCCCCCGCCCATCGACGGACGCCTGCGCAAGGCTGCCCTTCGCATGCCCGACGAGATCGAGGAGGCCAGCGGCTTCACGCTCTTTGGCCGACGCATCAAGTCGCTCATTTACACCACCGATGTCGCGGTTATCCGCAACTCCAACGCCGACGCCGTCTTTGCGGTCTACCCTTTCACGCCGCAGCCCGCCATTACGCAAGCGCTGCTGACCGTCGCCGAGTGCCCGGTCTTTGTAGGCGTGGGTGGCGGAACTACGACCGGTAAGCGCTCCGTGCAGATGGCAGCCGTCTCCGAGATGCAGGGCGCGGCGGGCTGCGTGGTCAACTCCCCCGCTACTGCCGAGATGGTCGAGCACATCACCAACATCGCCGACATCCCCGTCATCGCCACGGTCGTTCGCTGCGACGACGATGCCCACGCCAAGGTGCGCGCTGGAGCCAAGATTCTCAACATCGCCGCCGGCAAGAACACGCCCCAGGTCCTACGCGAGCTGCGCGAGCACTATCCCAACCTGCCGCTTATCGCGCCGGGCGGCAAGACGCCCGAGAGCATTCGCGAGACCATCGCCGCCGGCGCCAACGCCATCATCTGGACACCGCCTTCGGCCCAGCAGCTACAGACCGACATGATGCAGCGTTATCGCAAGATGAAGGAAGACGCCACACCCGTCATCTCGCGCGACGATGTGCCCATTATCGACCAGGTCGCCGCCGCCGAAGTCAGCCAGGTCGAGAACATGAATCCCGACGTGCCGATTCCCGACGAAGTCATCGAGCGCGTCGCTTCGATCCACGAGCGCGTAGAAGAGCATCGCGCCAATCGCGGCCTCAAGCCGTCACTGCACGGCTTCTTCTTCCGCGGAAAGAAACGCTAATCGTAACAGCAAGGCCCGCCCCACAAACGTGAGACGGGCCGTTTTCGTTTGAACAATCATGCAGCGATGTGATGGGGCAAATTAATCCACGCGCTTGTCGCCCATAAAGAAGAGCGCCACCGTACCAGGTCCGGTATGCGAGCCAATCAGAGTACCGATGTCATTGATCTCAATCTTGCCTTTAAGCTGCGGAACCTGTTCCTCAATCAGCGCCGCAACTGCCTCGGCATCCTCGCGGCACGCCGAGTGCGACATGATGCACTTACCCGAATAATCCGTACCGCCCCGCACGTGTGCCATCATGGTCTTAGCCATCTCGGAAATCGCGCGCTTCTTAGTGCGAATTTTCTCACGTGGCGACAGCTTACCTTCGCAATCGACCGTCATAAGCGGGCAAATCTTGAGCGCCGTGCCGATGATCGCGCTCGCGGCCGAAATGCGACCGCCGCGCAGGTAGCTCGACAGATCGGTCGAGAAGAACCAGTGGTGCAGGTTGAGTTTATGCTCCTCAATCCAAGCGGCCGTCTCGTCGAGTGAAGCCCCGCTATCGCGCACGTCGGCGGCATATTCCAGCAACAGACCAAAGCCCGAAGACGCCCCCAGCGAATCGATGACGCGCACCTTGCCGCCCTGGGGATAGCGATCCGCGAGCATCTGCGCCGCGACGCAGGCCGATCCATACGTGCCCGAAATACCCGACGACAACGTCAGGTGCAGCACGTCTTTACCCTCGGCAACAAACGGCTCCCAAAACTCCTCGTACTCACCCACGCTCACCTGAGACGTCTTGGGCATGGCGCCCGCGGCAATCTGGGCAAAAAACTTGTCCGGCGTAATCGACTGATACAGATCGTCCGTATAGACAACATCGTCGATCTCGTAATGAAAACACACGACAGGGATATTGCGCGACGCAAAGAACTCACGGGTTCGGTCGGCGGCGGATTCACAGGTCAGGACAAAATCACTCATATGAGGCTCCTTACTCATTGCTGCGCAAATTATCGCACAGTGAGCCTACAAGCGGTACAAATGTCCACTATTTACCAAATCGAACCAAAAATAGTGAACATCTTTACCACCATCGTCTCCACCGGCCCCACGCATAAATATCTGAGAAAACACCCTCTGTCGTCTCCACCCAACCGCCATATCTACCTCAACTAAATCGATTTACCAAACCGTTCAGCCGACAATTCAGCCGCTGGCGCAAAATCGAAACAAAAGCGGCGCATACTGATAAACGTTTGACGCTGTTTATCAGTTTTACCAGCCCCATCGGAAGGTGTTTCATGGTCGCATTCGATCGCAACCCGCAAGACTTCAAGTATCTGCGCCTGCTGTCGAGACAGTTCCCCACCGAACAATCCGCATTTACCGAAATTATCAACCTCTCGGCCATCCTCAACCTACCCAAGGGCACCGAGCATTTTATGAGCGACGTGCATGGTGAGTACGAAGCTTTTATGCACATCCTCAACAACTGCTCGGGCGTCGTGCGCGAACATGTCGACGAGATCTTTGGCGACACGCTCTCCTTTGACGAAAAGGGCGAGCTGTGTACGCTCATCTACTACCCGCGCGAGAAGATCGACCTGGTCCGCAGCCGGCGCGAGGACTCGCCAACCTGGTACAAGACGATGCTTGACCAGCTCATCATGGTCGCTCGCTCACTTTCAAGCCGCTACACGCGCTCCAAGGTGCGTAAGGCCATCCCGCGCGACTACGCCTACATCATCGACGAGTTGTTGCACACGCACCCGGACGAGAACAACTATCGCGTGCGCTATCACGAGCGCATCGTGGAGTCCATCCTGGAGACCGCCAGCGCCGACGACTTTATCGAGTCACTCGCCTCGCTCATCAAGCGCTTGGCCGTCGACCACCTGCACCTGGTGGGCGACATCTTCGACCGCGGCGGCGGCGCTGCCAAGATTATGGACCGCCTGCTCACCTACCATTCGCTCGACATCCAGTGGGGCAACCACGACCTGCTATGGATGGGCGCTGCGGCCGGGGGGGGCGGCCCGGCGAGCGTGTCCGGGTGCTAGGGAGGGGCCCTGCGGCCGGTGAGCCCGCCTGCATCGCCACGGTACTGCGCAACAACCTGCGCTACGACAATTACGAGATCCTGGAGAACGACTACGGCATCTCGCTGCGTGAGCTTGTCGCCTTTGCCGATGCTACCTACACCGCCGGTGAGTCCATCACCCCGCTGATCAAGGCCATCAATGTGTTGCTCTTTAAGCTCGAGGGCCAGATTATCCAGCGCCACCCCGAGTTCGATATGACCGACCGTCTGTTACTCGACAAGATCGAGCACGACACCGGCACGGTCACGCTCGCCGACGGCAGCGTATGGCCGCTCACGACCAACGACTTCCCCACCGTCGATCCGGCGGACCCCTATACGCTCACGTCTCAAGAGCAGCACATCATCGACAAGCTCGTGTCCGAGTTTGTCACCGCCGATCACCTGCATCGCCATATCGATTTCCTCTACACCCACGGCTCGATGTACAAGGTCGCCAACGGCAACCTGCTCTTCCACGGCTGCGTTCCGCTCAACGAAGACGGCACCTTTAGCAGCATGAACTGCCTGGGCACCTGGCACGCCGGCCGCGATTATCTCGATTTTTGCGACCACATCGCCCGCCGCGCGTGGCGCGTGGGCGACCGCGATGCCCTCGACTGGATGTGGTACCTGTGGATTGGCTTCAATTCACCCGCCAGCGGACGCCTGGTGCGTACCTTTGAGCGCGCCTATATCGCCGATAAGAGCACCTGGGTCGAGCCGATGGACCCGTACTTTACGCTTACCAAGTCGCCCTCGGTCTGCGACGACATCATGCGCGAGTTTGGCGTCGCGCCCATGGCATGTTCGCCGACCGGCCACATCATCAACGGCCACACGCCCGTTAAAACCACCAAGGGCGAGCAGCCCATCCGCGCCGAGGGCAAGCTGCTGGTCATCGATGGCGGCTTCTGCCGCGCTTACCATCCCAAGACGGGTATCGCCGGCTATACGCTCATCTCGAGCTCGCGCGGCTGCCGCCTCAAGTCGCACCGGGCCTTTACGACGGTTGCCGAGGCACTCACGCGCAACGTGGACATCGAAAGCGAGACCAACCGTTTTGACCAAGCAGACCGTCGCCGCATGGTGAGCGACACCGATACTGGCGCCAAGATTCGCAGCCAGATCCAAGATCTGCGCCAGCTGCTCGATGCATATAGAAACGGTGCTATCGAGGAGCGCGTCTAGCCCCACCCGCGGGGATTGGCTAAACTTGCTGAGTTTGTCATCCCCGCGGCGCTTCGGCGCCAGCTTAAGGCAGGTACCATGCAAAAGCTCCTTGCGCAGATCATGAAATTTGGCGTCGTCGGTGTCATTGCCACGGTTATCGACTTTGGCATTATGAATCTGCTCCACTACGGTCTGGGCCTCAACATCCTAATCGCCAACACCAGCGGCTTTATCATCTCACTCATCTTTAACTACCTCGCAAGCATGAAGTACGTGTTTGCGCACAAGGAAAGCATGAGCCGCCGCCGCGAGTTCATTATCTTTGTCGTGCTGTCCGTGATCGGCCTGGCACTCAACGACGGTATCGTGCTGACACTCAACGCCGGTCTGGGACTCGAGGCCAATATCGCCAAGATTTGTGCCACCGCGCTTGTCATGGTCTACAACTTTGTGACCCGAAAAATCTTCCTGGAGGGCGACGAGACAAAATAGCTCGAAACCCCTGCAGCATTACGGCGCCCACGGACGACGCGCACTCAGCGCAGTATCGTCCGTGGGTGTCGCTCGTTTACGGGCAAATTTTCAACGTTTGCGGATTAGCTCTTGAAAATTTGGCGAGTTCATATAGTTCTTGGCAAAGACCTTACGTTTCCCTTGTAAAAGCTCTAAAGTATCCTCTGCTCGATTCATCAACGCATTGGATGTGATTACGTGCGCAAGGCGCTGGCACAACCTCATACCAAGCAGTTCCTCAAGTTTGCTGTCGTGGGTCTTATCTCCTTTGGCATCGACTGGGGCATGCTCATTGCGCTCGTCGAGCTGTTCCACCTCGACTTTTTGATGAGCACCACGGTTTCGTTTATCACGTCCGTCGTGGTCAACTACTGGCTCAGCATGAAGTACGTGTTCGACCACCGCGAAGGCATGAGCCGCAAGCGCGAGTTCACGATCTTCACCATCCTGTCGGTGATCGGCCTGGGCCTCAACGACCTGTACATGTTTGTGGGCGTCACGTTTTTGAGCATCGGCTACCAGGCCATGAAGGCCATCGCCACGTTCCTCGTCACCTGGTACAACTACTTCAGCCGCCGCTTTTTCCTCGAGGGCGCACGGTCGTAGTCGATTCACTATTTGCTTGAATGTATAACCGGTTGGAATTCCCGTTCCAACCGGTTTTTTGTTTGCCGAGAGACCCGGCGACCCAGTCCCATTCGCATGAAAAACGGGCGGTCCGGATGTTGGTCCGAACCGCCCGTCTGGCGCACTATGTCGAGGCCTCTAGCCCGTTACGTAATACCAAACGACGTTGTCGCCATTGGAGAGAACGTAGTTACTGCAGGCCGTCATGGGCGTTGTGCCGTTGACGGAGTACATCCAGCCGCTCGTGCCGCCGTACTGTTTCTCGGCCAAACCACCAATCGCAGAAACATACGTGCCGTACGATGATCCGTGTGCGTTGGCAGAAAGGCCCAGCGCGCACAGGGCATCGTAAACGGTGGCGCCTTCGTTAAAGGTAAAGGTGCCGCCAGAGGACACGGGATTGCCCACAGCGCTCGATGTGACCGAAACCGTCACCGTAACGTAGTTGGACTCCTGTGAGCCGCTTTGGCTGCCCGAGGAGGCGTTTCCACCATTAGAGGATGAGGCTCCATCAGACGACTGGCCACCGCCCGAAGAAGCACCGCCAGACGCATTGGAAGTATCACCGGCTCCCGTATTTTGGGCAGCGGATTTATCGCCAGACTTCTTGCCGCCCCGGTCCTCGGACTTCTTGCTATCCGAGTTTTTGTCCGATTCCTTGTTTGAAGACTCGGAATCGTCCTTGGCGTCGTTCGAACCCTTGGGCTCGTCTTTTGCATCATTCGAAGGTTTGGAATCCTTGGAACTGGCCTCGCCCGAAGCGGCAGACGAGCCAGACCCCTTGGTGTCCTTGGCGACGACGCTCTCCCCCGTCACGGTCTGAACGATCCAGTCAATGGACCAGGCGCCGCTCTCGGAAGGATGGACGAAGCCCAGCGAGACGACGATCAGAATGGTGCACGCGGCAGCAAGAACGCCAAGGAGCGCCTTGCGACGAGATGCGGACGCCGCCGAAGCGGCGCACTGTTGCTTTGCATCGTCGAACTGAATGAACGAGGAATCTGGTTGCTTGGGGTCAGCGTCCTTGGATTTATTGGACACAACCCTCACCTACCGACGTTTGGTGAACACGAACACGCCAACGATGGCGAGACCGATGACGCCGGCGGCAACGCCAACAATAGCGAGCGGGTTGGTGCCAGTCTCCTGCTCGGAAGCACTAGAGGACTTCTTAGCAGTGATCGTAGAAGCAGCACCCGTATCGGACTTGGAATCGGACTTCTTGTCGGACTTCTTGTCGGACTTGCTGTCCTTCTTGTCAGACTTCTTGTCAGACTTCTTCTCGTCCTTCTTATCGGACTTATCGGAGTCCTTCTTGTCGGACTTGTTGTCCTTGGTCTCGGTCTTGGTCGACACCGTCGTCTTGGTCGTCGGCTTATGACCCGGGGCGACAGCGCCGCCCTTCGAGCCGGAGCCGGAACCCGTGCCAGTGCCAGCGCCAGTGCCGGAACCAGTACCGGTACCAGAACCGCCGCCGCCATTCGAACCAGCGCCGCCATTACCGCCAGGGTTAACGGCATTCTTGGTCCACTTGGCATACAGCGTCAGATCGGCCGTCACCGGCGTGCTAAAGTCATACGCCTGCGTGCAAGCCTCATCGGTATACCAACCGCCGAAAGTGTAGCCATCGCGCGTCGGATCGGCCGGCTTGACCAGCTTGCCATCGGCCGTAGCAACAAACTTAGTGTCGCAAGCAGACCCGCCGTTGGAGTTAAAGGCAACCGTCCAAGACTCGACAGCTTCAAGTTTAAACAGCGTGCCCGAATCATTAATGTAGTAGAGATTGCCAGAAGCATCGGCAATGACCGGAGAGTCACAGTACTGGTAATGGCCAGCCGCATCATAAATCTGCGTCGCCTCTGCATCGCCGAGCGTATAGCGATACACGCCACCACCAGCAGAGTAGTTGACGTAATCCTTGCTATCCGCGCTGTTAACGGTGAAGTACACATAGGTCTTGCCGCCCTGAACACTCACCAGCGGAGTAGCAGCAATACCGTTGAGGCCAGCCGGCAGCGCCTTGCCGTCGGCAGCAGCGACCATCGTGGTCTTACCCATCTTCAGGTTATAGAGAACCAGAGCAGAGCCAGTAGCCGTCTGTCCGCCGACAATCAGATTGTCACCAGACACCGCAGGGGCGCTCAGATTATTCGTAAGGCCCAGATCAACCGTCTTCTGTTCACTCAGCACGCCCTTCGCCGAAAGCGAAATCACATGGAGCTTTCCGTCGTGCGTCATCTGATAGAAGGTCGAGCCATTGGACGGATCGGCGACGCAGTCAGCGTTCGCAAGGGCGCCGAGCTTCATGGTCGAAACGACATCACCCGTTGCCTTATCAATGCACTTAAGCGTACCTGCGCTCGTAGGAACGATGGCATACTTATCCGTCAAAGCCGCACCAGTCCAGTAATAGCCCTCGGCAGGGTCGATGTTCTGCCAAGAAACTTCGCCCGTGGCAATCTTAATGCGCGCAAAGGAGCCGTTGCCGTAGGTCGCGTTGTAATTCTCGTCATACGAAATATCGACCGAGCCTACATAGACGTACTCGCCGTCCGAAACGACGGTGCAGGAGCTCTGCGTCAAGTCCGTCAAACCAGGCGTCAGCCACTTGCAGATCAGCTTGTCTGCAGTAATCGCCTGGACCGCACCGCCGTTGAGCGGAACGATGATAAGGCCATTGGTATAGATCGGACGAGAGGTATAGCTCACCTTGGAGGCAAGCGGCGCAGAGGCAACCTTTTTGCCCGTGGACGAATCGATCTTGATGAGCTCGTTCTCGGTCGCGATGTACACAAAGCCGTTGGCGATGACAGGTTCGCTGCAGTTGGCATACTGCTGACCAGACTCGGCCTTCCAATCGAAGGCCCACTTAAGACCGGCGGCCTGCGCAGGCGTCTTGGCATCCGTTACGGTCGAGCCGTTGCCACTGTTGCCGTAGCCGGCCCACTCGGCATCCCAATCAGGAGTCGTCGCACTCGGGTCCACGACAACCTTGTCGGGATCGGGCATGGGCGAATCGTCGGTGGTATAGGCAAGCGTGACCCTATCGCCGCTCTTGAGCGTAATCTGATTGGCGCAGAGTAAGGAGGGCTCTCCATTGATATACAGGTGCCAATATTTATTGGTTGCAGCATCATAACCGTACGACTTGTCTTCGAACGGCGATTTGATGGAATTGAGGAACCAGTACTCGCCACTCTGGGAGCCGTTGTACGTAACGCCCTTGGCCTTCAGAACTGCCTCAATAAGGTTCTGGGCAGTAGAGCCTTCAGGCAAAGAAACACTGCTTGCCGAGCCCCAGCGAGTATTGTTGCCGTTGACATCGGGACCGATAACATCGGCGGATCCAAGCACCTGACCGGGGAGGGCATCGGCGTCAGCACCATACATAAAGGTGACGGCGTCACCCTCCTGGAGCTTGTAGGCACCGGCGCCAACGTCGGCGAACTTGCCATTTACGTAGAAGCGCCAATAGCTCTTGGTCGCAGCATCCCAGCCATAGGACTTACTGTCGAACGGCGAAGTAATACCGTTGAGGAACCAGCCCCAAGACGATTCGCTAGCATCGAGCTTAAGGCCGGTCTGCTCAAGGAGATCCTTGGCAGTAGAGCCCGCCTTGAGACTCGTCTGACCCGTCGAAGCCCAAACCTGCTGCTTGCCGTCCTTGTCCTTACCGAGAACCTGAACAGAAGCATGGACAGAATCGGACGGCAACTGGTCGCCCCAGCCACCGTAGAACCACGTGACGGTATCGCCGGCATGGATGGTGACATTGTCCGCCGTATAGTCACTCGACTTGCCGTTGATAAACAGCTGCCAATAGGTCGAATAATCTTGGGGCGTACCCAGCTCAACACCGTTGTACTTAAGGCTCAGAATGAAGGAGCCCGCAGCAACGGCGTCAATATCATTCGCCTCGAGCGCGACCTTCGTAAGGTCAAGTGCGCTCGAACCGGACGTCACCACATACTGCGCATTATCGACCCAAGTCTGAGTCTTGCCCTGGGCATCGCGACCAATGACGGTCACATTTGCGGCCACCTGGTCTTTAACGACAGGGGACGAGCTACCAGCCGTATAGGCAAACTCAATCTTCTGCCCCTGGGTGAGCTTGACGCTGCTCGCGCCAACCGAGGAAGACGCGCCGTCGACGAACAGCTGCCAGAAGGCATAAGTCGTCGGATCGTAGGCAAGCGTGCGACCATCGCTCGGGGATGTGATGCTTTCGAGGTAGAAACCGTATGCCGTGTTCGGTTCGTACTTCGCCTTGAAGCCCGTCTTCTCCTGCAGCTTAATGAAGGCATCCGCAGCCGTCGCGCCCTCGTCGAGCTTGAGCTGCGTAGGTGCCACCCAGGTCTGAGCCTTGCCGTCGGCATCGGTGCCGATAATCGAGAACGAGACCTCGACCTGCTTCTTGGCGACATCGCCGGTTTCTGTCGGGTTCTCTGTCTGGACGGCAGCCGCGGCGGCAGATCCCGCTTGGCCAGCGGATGCCGTCGAAGACTGCTCGCTCGTGGCAGGGCTCTCCCCCGTCGCCGAGCCTTCGTCGCCAGTTGCCGCCTCAGTTGTGGCGGCACTAGCTGCAGGCGCGCTCCCGGAATCCGAAACCTCGGCCTTGCCCTGGTCGGCAGTACCGTCCGCGGCCCCCGCGCCCTCACTCGGCGTCGTAGCCTGAGCCACAGCCTCGGCAATGCCCTCGGCGCCCTCGGCCCACAGCTGAGCCGGTGTGGTGCCAAAGGCCATCGCGAAGGCCAGGAATGCCACCAGGCCGCGCTTGGCTACGCCGCGCGCAATTGCGCCACGGCGATGCGAGACGCGCTGGCGCTCGTCCTCAAACATATCCATTTGTCTCCTACTGTCTGCACTTGGAGCGTTGCCTTGAGACTGCCCCACGTCATCGCGCATGTTGCGCTCGAGTTCCCCCATCGGGGTCCCCCTTCCCTCCAGAGCCCTATGCACACCGGCGGCAAAAGCCGCAGCCGCATGCAAGACGGGAGGCGATCCGACTTAACCTTAACGACTCGGGCACGTCGTCCGATCTGCGACGCGAGCATCCCGAGCCAAGAGGAATTACGGTTACTGGTACAGCTGGGGACTTGCACCCCGATTCTCCCAAATGCGCAGGATAACCGCGCATTCGTGCGTCTCCGCACCACCATCTAGGCCATCGATTATTACCGTCAAAATGGTATCACGCAAAAGGGCCTCGCACGCAGGCGAAGCCCAAGGTAAAAGCTATTGTTTGCGATAGGAAAATGCGGTGACGGCCGCAGCCTCTAGTGCTTGCCGCCGTGACTGTTGAGCCAGATATTGCGGCCCAACATAAGCGCCAGCACCAGCGCGCTCACGTAGCCCATAAAGCCAATGACCGGGATACCAAACACAACCGGCTCGATGCGCGCGTAGTACACCACCGACGAACCGATAAACAGACCGGCGATCACAATTGCCATCGACATGCGGTCGATAATCCCACCTAGCTGTCGCAGCGCCTTATCGCTGCTCATGATCTGCGTGTTCACCTTAAGCTGGCCGCGCGTAAGCATACGCGAAGCCAAGCCCAGATACTCGGCCGCCTCGAGCGAGCCCTTCGCCGCGCGATAACTGCTCGCTGCAAAGTCGCGGCTCATCTCGCGCATGCGCGCATAGGTGCTTTTCTCGTTTTTAATATGCGTCTGGATGATTTGGATCATGTTGACGTTGGGCATGTACTCGGTCAACAGGCCCTCGAGCGTCACCATGCCGCGGGCGAACATCGTCACCACGCTCGGCAGCTCAACGTCATTTTTGCGCGCGAGGTTTAACAGCGAGGTCAAAAACTCGCCGATATCCAGGTCTTTAAGGTCGAGCCCGGCAAAGTCGGCAACAATAAAGTCCAAGTCGGACAAAAAGGCCGAATGGTCAAGCTCGGCCGAATCGCCGCGCGTCACGGCAAAGCGCATGAGCGAATCCTTGAGCTTTGGCACGTCGCCCTCGGCCACGGCAAAGATCATATCCTTGACGATGCCACGGTCGTGGCTCGACATGCGTCCGACCATGCCCAAGTCGATAAAGTAGACAATTCCGTCTTTGAGGATGATGTTTCCCGCATGCGGGTCGGCATGGAAAAAGCCGTCGTCGAGCACCTGCGTCGAATAGTCCTCGACGATTGCGGCACCGATCTTTTCCAAGTCATAGCCCTCGGCCACTAAGCGTTCAGGATCGGCGATCGAAATGCCGTCGACGTAATCCATGACCACCACGTGCTCGGTGCACAGGTCCAGATAGGATTTAGGGCACGTCACGCCATGAACGCTCTTATGGAACTCGTAGAAGTCGTTGAGGTTTTTGGCCTCGGCCAAAAAGTTGGTCTCCTCGCGAAACGAGGTCCACAGCTCCTCGACTACGCCGTGCAGGTCAACGAATTGATCGGTATTGACGAACTTGGAAACGATACGCACCACCGAGCGGATGATATCGATGTCCTGTGCCATAACCTGCTGCGCACCGGGGCGCTGTACCTTGACGGCCACGTCCTCGCCCGTCACCAGACGAGCGCGGTGCACCTGCGCGAGCGATGCGCTACCAAGCGGATTGGGGTCGATCGCATCGAACATCTCCCCCAGGCGCAGGCCGTATTCCTCTTCCAAGCAGCGGAGCACTACCTCGTACGGCACCGGCTCCACGTCGGAGCGCAAGCGGCGCAGCTCATCGCAAAAGCGTTGCGGCAGAATCTCGGACCGGTTGGCCAGAATCTGCCCCATCTTGACGAACATGGGGCCGAGTTCCTCGAGCAGGCGGCGCAAACGAACCGGCGTGAGGTTATCCCACACGCGGTACTTTTTGACCAGGCGAACAATCTGCCCGATGCGCTCGCGGCGACCCGCCGGCGTGAGCTGGTATTCCTCATCCGGCGCCATCGCGTCGGGCTCCTCGGGCACCATATCGACAGCGCGCGGCTTCTTGCGAGCGCCCGAGACGGCGGCATCGACCTCATCGACAACCGCCGCCTCGTCACCCAGAGGATCTAGATTGTTGTAATCGGTGGTGGAATCTGCCATCTGCGCTGCTACTCGGCCTCTTCGGTATCCTTCGCATCGTCGGGCTCAACGGACTCGACGGGCACCGAGGTCACGTTGTCCTCGACCGAATCGACGATGTCGCGCACATGGGCCAGGAAGGCCGTACGCTCGGGCGCAGTCATAACGCGGACGCGAGCCAGAATGAGCTCGTCGAGCACGCGTTGGGCCGCGGTCTCGCCCTGCATGCCCAGACGCTCGGTCAGGTCGGAGATGGTACCGCCGGCCTGCTCGAACATGTCGGACACACTGCGGGCGATATCGGGGGTGGCGGTGTCCTTGCGGACCTGCTCGCCTTTGGTATTAAGGTCGTCGAGAACCTTCTTGCCGCCTTCGACAGCAACGGCGGCAGCGCCAAAGCCCACGTTAATGGCGCCGTTAACAAGCTGATCGAGTTTCATAACCATGGTTGTCTCCAATCACAAACAACTGCATTGGCGTTCTTGTACCCAAGATTGAGTGAAAGCGACAAAGCGTTTTAGCACTATTCGATCGACGGGAAATCCCTACCTCACGTTGTCGTTCATCGCGAAAGAGTTCTTCATGGCGCAGCTCGTGGTGTAGAGCACCTTGCCCAACAGGGCATCGGTCTCCACGCGCACGAGCTCGGCAAAGGCCTCGTTGGCGCGGGCGAGCTCGGCAGGCACCTCGGCCTCGGGCAGCGCGGCTACGACAGCGTCAACGTCGTGAATCTGCTTGTGGCCCATGCCGCCGACCTTCTCCTGGTAGTCCTCCACAGCGCGGCCGCACTCATGGAAACGGACGTCAGCCAGGGCGCCGATCAGGCGGTTGGCCCAGTAGAAGTTTTCGGACGTCACGCGAGCCTGCGTGTCGGCATAGTACTCGGGCATGGTCTCGACGTTGGCGTACAGCGGAACCAGCGCGTTAAACGAGTTGGAGCCAAAGGCCATCCACTGCACGGCACGGTAGGCCGGCTGCGCATAGGGGCGCAGCTGCAGCACGGCGAGCTGGCTGTTGCGATTGATGCCGATGGGGCGATAGGCGCCGCGCGGGGCGGGCGTCCCCTTGCTGCCGTAACAGTCGTACTCCGTGCCCTGGTAGTGGCTCGAAAGCACGTACTTGATGTCCTCGATGGTCACCTTACGCTCGGGCACGCGGCTCCAGGGGATATCGTCGCTCTCGGGCGTGTAGTCGGCGTCGGGGCCGTCCCACACGTCGCCGGGGTTGAGGCAGCGCTGCATGTACCAGGCGCGCGGCGTGTTGTAGACATGGTCGCTGTCGCTGTGCGAGCCAAAGGCCTCGCGCGGGTTAAAGACCGTTGCCGGACCGTCGCCCTCGACGCCCAACGTCAGGTCCAGATGCCACTCGGCCATCCAGGAGCGCAGGTCGGCCGAGCACATGTGGTCGGTCTGGGCACCCTCGGCGTCGTCTAGGTCAAAGCTGTCGATACCCAGCTGGTTGGGCATGGTCACATAGGCGTCATCAGGCACACGCTTGGCGATCCAGTGGTGGCCGCCGATGGTCTCGAGCCACCAGATCTCGTCCACGTCACTAAAGGCGATGCCGTTGTTCTCGTAGGTGCCGTAGCGCTCGAGCAGGTCGCCCAGGATACGAACGCCGTCGCGGGCGGACTTGGCGTACGGCAGGACCAGGGTCACCATATCCTCCTCGCCCAGGCCACCAGGTTGCGCCGGCACATAGCCGTCCTCACCCTCGTTGCCCTTGGCGGGTACGTAGTCGACGAGCGGGTCGGCACCGCGGACGCGCTCGTTGGTGGTGAGCGTCTCGGTTGCGGACATGCCCACATTGAGCTCGTTGAAACCGGCCTCGGCCCAGATGCCGTGGCCCGGGACAACATCGGGGACGCTCGTGTAGCGCATGGGGTTATTGGGCAGTTCAACGGTCAGGTGGCTCAGGACGCTTGTGTAGACGCGCGGCTGCTCGTCGGGATGCACCACGCGCATACGTTTGGGCTCAAACACCCCGTTGGACGAGTCCTCGTTACGCGCGACCAGGGTCGACCCGTCGTAGCTCGCGTTCTTACCAACCAAAATCGTTGTGCACGGCATGCGCATCCTCCTTGAGCGAAGAAATCAAACGATAACAGTGTATCGCTTCGGCGCAGAAAGGGCGAAACCACGGCGCTGGCAACCCCTGTGGTCAAAAAATGCCAAATATGAGTACTGTCACTAATTTAGTAACAGCAATTTTGCTACGCATGGGTGTCGAAAGTCTACATTTGTTCAAAAATTAGATGATGTACTTCCCCATAGGTCCAATAAAATAGGCTCTCTATCGATAATAAATATCGTTAGAGAGCCAAATTAACCTAAAATATATGTGACTATCTTGGCAACAGTACTCATATTTGGCATTTTTTGTCCACGGGGTATAGAACTAACCCCTCAAACAGCCCAAAACGCCTATTTCAATGCGCGCTCGGCCGCTTCGATCACGTGTTTGGCGAGGATCGCCGTCGTCACAGCTCCCACGCCGCCCGGCACGGGCGTGATGGTGTCAACAACCGGCTCTGCAGCATCAAAATCAACGTCCCCGACCAGCTTGCCAGCGGCCTCGTCCCAATTAATGCCAACATCGATGATCGTCTGGCCCTCGCGAACCGCGTCCACACCAATCGTGCGCGCGCGTCCAACGGCCGCAACCACAATATCAGCCGCACGGCACTCGGCAGCAAGGTCGCGCGTATGCGTATGGCACGTCGTCACTGTGGCATTGAGAGCCGTAAGCATGGCGGCAACGGGACGGCCAATCACCAGCGACCGACCAACGACCGCGACCTTGGCCCCATCCAGCTCAACGCCGTAATGATCCAGCAAAGCAAGCACGGCTTCGGCCGTGCAGGGGGCAAAACCCTCGCCGCGCCCCGAAAGCGTGGCGAGCAGCGAAGCCGGCGTCATGGAGTCAACATCCTTGGCGGGATCGAGCGCTGCGGCGACGGCGTTCTCGTCAAGGCCGGCGGGCAGCGGGCGGAACATCAAACAGCCATGAACAGCCAAGTCGGCATTAATGCCCTCGATAGCCGCCAGCAGCTCGTCCTGCGAGACGTCGGCAGGAAGCAAAACGCGACGAGCCTCGATGCCAACCTTTTCGCAGCGTTTAAGAGCGCCACGCTCATAGGACAGGTCGTCCTCGCGCTCGCCCACGCGCACGATAGCCAACGTCGGAACAACGCCCCGCTCGCGCAGGGCTGCGCAGCGAGCGGCAAGCTCCTCAGTCAAAGCACGGGCAACGGGAGCACCCTTCAGCAGTTCAGCCATGGCTATCCTCTCTTCCTTGCAGCGTCGGAGGCGCGGCGCGCCAGCGCATCGGCGCGCGGCAACCATGTGTCGAGCAACTCATCACACGCCGTCTCGAGCTCCTTAGCACGAGCGCGATCCTTCATAGACGTGGTGTTCGCAAAGAGCGTCAAACTCGCGCCCTGCATAGCGGCACGGCAGAACACGGCGCCGCACGCCACATCGGACAGCAGCTGACGCGAACCCTTGTCGGCCATGTCCTCGAGCAGCGCCAGCGCACGCCCGCAGGCATCCATAATGCGATACGGCGGCATAGCGGCCACATGCAGCGCATCCTGAATCGCCGCAGGTCGAGCCGGATCGTCACGCGGAATACCGTACGCCGCGGACACCTGGCCGTACGCACGAACGTCCTCGGCAACCAACTCGACAAGCTCCTGGGCCAGCTCATCAGCCTGGGTAAACGCGCGCGTCAGGTCATCCGCACGATCAGCAAGCGCGGGATTGGTCGCACCGTAGCGGGCAACCATTCCGCACAGCGAGGCGCCCAGCGCGCCCACAAAGGCGCTCGCGTTGCCCCCGCCGGGAACCGGCTCGCGCGCGGCAAGCGCCTCGGCAAACCCGCGGCAGGTCTTGTCCATCATCTCTTGGCTCATACGCATGCACCTTCAAGTCATATACATCGGTCGGGTGGCAACCGCCGACCGACCGCATCAATCACATAATGGTGCTAAGTCTAGCCCATAAGTACATGAGCGTCAGCGCACCTGGCCATCGCGGATTTCTATGACGAACGATAGGCGTCGGCACCGCAAACATGGGACACATGGCCCACCTTTCGAGACTTCCGGACGTCAAAAACTGGGGCATATCTATAAACAAGGAACCTGTTGGGGCAACGCCCACGCACGCGCGCCCCATTAAATCAACGGGCGCCCAACCCCGGGGAGGGCCGACAGCATCGGCTCTCCCCTCTTTTGGACCCGCGCATATTGCCACTTGTCGGCGCAATTCCAGCCCTCAGAATGGGACACATGGCCCACCCTAGCGAGCCGTCCACGCGTACAGTAAAGGCAGGTAATCCGTGGGCGGTTACAGATCGAGGAGGACACGACCATGAAAAAGAAGGCCTTTGCGATTCTCACCCTCTGCATCAGTCTCTTTGCCGCAGTTGCCCTGGTGGGCTGCGGTGGCAGAGGCGGCGCTACCGGAAGTGGCGGTGGCGGCGGCGCGGAAAAGCCAGCCGTGGATATGAGGACCGACTTCATTTGGTTTAAGGTCGAGGTTCCCGAGGGCGTCGAGATCACCGACGTTGCCGGCGACACCGCCGATAGGGCCCAGTTTAAGTTCACCGAGAGCGAGCACGCCAGCGACCGCTTCATCCCCGTCTTCGATCCTGACAAGAACGCCGATGAGTTGTTCGACTACGAGGCAAAGTGGAAGGCCAACTCTGGATGGACCGAGAGCGATCCCGTTAAGTACAACGGCAAGACCTGGCGCAGTGCCTACTTCACGCACTCGGGCGGCGTGACGACCGAGTACTTCACCGACGTTGACGGCGGCAGCGTGTACGTGCGCATCGACAACGTCGAGGAACACAAGGACGCCGTCGAGACCATGATGAAGTCTCTGGAGTTTGCCGACGACATCGCCGAGGCCAAGACCGAGGCCATGGACGTCAAGCTCGACGATATCGAGATCAAGCGCTAAAGCTCCAACGGCATGCAGCAGCGCCGTTTTAGCTCAGCCGGGATGCAAGGTGCGACTCCTTGCATCCCGGTTTTTTGTGTTCGAAGGCGCCCGGTCACATCACCATATTGAGCACATTGACGAATTCCTGCGCCTTCGCGTGGCTGCTGAGGCTGAAGGCGTAGGCGGTCAACAGCCTGTTGCGTAGGAAAACATCGCGGCCCTTGATCCTGTTGACTCCCGTGATGTCCTTAAGGTAGACATGCGAAGGTGCCAGACAGCACCGGAATCCGTGTCCGCGCGAGGCTTTAAACTAAATGCGATAAAGATGCATTCCACAAGAGGAAAGTGGGGCGACAGTGATGGGCGAACTGGTAAACCGTGGAGAATCGGCAATCGTGCCCGAAGGTTTTTACAAGCAGGTTTCCTCGATTCTCAACGCCGCTCGCGACAAAGCCTATACCGCCGTTAACTTTGCGATGGTTGAGGCGTATTGGGAGATCGGCAAGAGCATTGTTGATGAGCAGGGCGGAGAGGAGCGCGCAGCATATGGAGAGGCATTGATTGCGGGCCTCTCTAGAAGGCTTACCGCGGATTTCGGAAGAGGCTTTGGCATCGCAAACCTTCGCAATATGCGTCAGTTCTTTCTTGCGTTTCCAATTCGCGACGCACTGCGTAGCGAATTGAGCTGGACTCATTACCGCAGGCTGATGCGCATTCCCGACCCCGAAGCTCGCGCCTGGTACATGAACGAATGCGCCGACTCTCGCTGGAGCACGCGTCAGCTCGAGCGCCAGATCAACACCATGTTCCGCGAGCGCCTACTTGCCAGCAAGGACAAGGAGGCCGTCACCCAGGAAATCCAAAAGAGCGCCCCGGCTCGTCGCCCCGAGGATATCATCCGCGACCCATATGTGCTGGAGTTTTTAGGTTTCTCGGACGATGCTGCGTTTCGCGAGAGCGATCTAGAGCAGGCGCTCATCACGCATCTTCAGAAGTTCCTGCTGGAGCTTGGCCGTGGTTTCGCTTTCGAGGCGCGCCAAAAGCGCATCACCTTTGATGGGCGCCATTTCTATATTGACCTTGTGTTTTACAACTATCTGATGCGCTGCTTCGTGCTCATCGACCTTAAGACCGATGACCTTACGCATCAGGACTTGGGCCAGATGCAAATGTATGTGAACTACTACACGCGCGAGCTCATGAACGAAGGCGACAATCCGCCCATAGGCATCGTGCTCTGCGCGGACAAAAGCGACTCGATTGTCGAGTACACGCTGCCCGAAGACAACGACCAAGTGTTTGCCGCCAAATACCTGCCGTATCTTCCAAGCAAGGAAGAGCTGGCGCGCGAGCTGAGTGCCGAGTACCGCGCCATCAACGAAGCGAATAATGGCGAAGCGCAAGGGTAGCAGCACGTTGCGACCGATACCCCCGATGGCGCTCCACATCACCCGGGATAAGAGGAGCTTTCCATGACAGACAGACCGAAAACAACGCTGCGCGACTGCATCTATGGGCTTGCCGTCGGCGACGCGCTGGGCGTTCCCTACGAGTTCAGGCCTCGTGGCACGTTCGAATGCACCGACATGATCGGCTACGGCACGCACGGGCAGCCCGCGGGCACCTGGAGCGACGACACGTCCATGACGCTTGCCACTTGCGATTCGATTAGGGAGCTTGGGCACATCGACACCGCAGACATGCGCGACAAGTTCGTAAGCTGGATTGCCCGTGGCGAGTATACGATTGACGGCGTTTTCGATTATGGCGGCACCACCGCTCGCGCTCTGCACACCGGCAAAGGAGGCTCCGGCGAGCGCGACAACGGCAACGGTTCGCTCATGCGCATCGCTCCCCTGGCATCCACCGATGCGACTGACGATGAGGTCAGTGAGGTCTCCGCGATTACGCACGCTCACAGAACGTCAACCGAGTCATGTGTCACGTTCATCGAGCTGTTGAGGTCCGCGATGGACGGCGCGCTCCCCTCGTGGGCGCTTCATTTGAAAGGCGTGCCAGAGCAGGAAATCAGATCAGGTGGCTTCGTGCGTGACACGCTTAAGGCAGCCACCTGGTGTTTCGTCAACACCAGCAGCTACGAAGATTGTGTGCTTGCCGCCGTCAACCTGGGCGACGACACTGACACCACCGCAGCCGTCGCAGGCGCCCTCGCCGGCACGGCATACGGTATCGATGCAATTCCACGGGAGTGGATAGACACCCTACGCGGCAAGGAGCTGATTGAGAGCTGCCTGTTTTAGATCGCGGCGGCAACAGAAACAAGCCAGGAGGCATCATGGAGAGGAAGATCGCGAATATAGACGAGTTCCAAGTGGACGAAAACGGGATTCCGCTATTTCCAGCAGGACTAAAGGAAGAAGCCAACCTCTATGTCCTCCCCGACGGGCGTTACCTCCCCTGCGGGGTCTACAGGACCGCGGACGGCGGTTCGCTCATTTATGAGCCATCCGAACTAAGCTTCTTCGGGCAGATGCTTGCTCAATTCAAAGAGAGCTAGAGGCTTGATTGCCCGTTAGATCGACACCACTCCAAACCATGGGATGGGCAGGATGTCTCCCACCGCGGCCTGTGAGGTAAAATCTTGACTGCCGCGGAATCCGCCTGCGGGCAACGCTCCGATCTCCGGTTGGGGTGAAGCCTATGAACTTGTTTCTTGAAATCCTGCGCCTCTCGATGTATGTGACCGGCATTGCCCGGAACCTCTACTCGATCTGGCGGGAATATAAGCAGTAACGGATAGCGAAGGGAGTCATAGAAAAGGGCCGGTTGCAGCCGACCCTTTAAGACGATAGTACCTGCGTTGCCCGCGCTTCCAAAGTTGACCGACTGAGGAGCGGGTTCCGCGGCACAACCTGATTCTACCCAGTGAGGCGGATCTTTTGCAGCCGCTCCACCGTTTATTTACATCTACCGCCACAAGCAGATATCGCGCGAACGAGAACAAAGAAACAGCGCCGGCGCAGCCAACAGAACAGACAATCCATTCGACCAAAGAAATAGAAAAGCACCCGCGGTCTCGCTTCTTCACCCAGGTCTAGGCGCTTTTCTTGGCACCATCGCACCACATCCGCCATCGCCTCCGGCTTAGGACTGTGCCCCACTGAAATGCAATGGCATGCCGCACCCATTCATCTTCACCTGCGAATAAACCAAAACGGCAAATGCACGCTGCTCCGATTCACTCCTCACGCCTTTAGCCGTCACCAAGTCAATAACGAGTGGGCACGACCAGTAGGTCGGCCAGATCAGTGTAAGACGAATTAATTTTTGGTTATAAATAACCTGAGATTATATCTGGTTATCCATAACCCGATGTGTTATAGTTCAGTTAACGGTTATTGATAACCATCGTTTGAAAGGATTCAAATTGTTTAACACCAGTGCACAGACAAAAGAAATCGGCTGGACCCTCATGACCCGTCTCCGCGGTTCATTGCCCTCCAAATATCTCTACCCGCTCGTATATCTCGCACGTTTCGTTCAGAAAACCGGCAGATGTGACAACCACGCCGAAATGATTGAGCTCGCATCCCAGGGAGACGGCGATATCGCCGCACTGCTCAGTCGCGCCTACAAGCGAATTGCCGCAGGCGGATCATTCGACGAGCTCCTTGCCGCTCTTTCCAATTTCAGCGAAGAAGCAGTCGATAAATTCCTTCAGGACGGCCCGATCAGCCAGGGAATCTTTGGCGGAGAGTCCTCGACCCCCGAGGGAATCGCGCATCTCGCACTTGCTGTTCTGGATATTAAGTCCGGTGAGAAGGTCATTGACTTCGGCTGCGGAACAGGCAATTTCCTCGAAGCCGCCGCATCGAAATGCCTCAATGCCAAGCTTATGGGCGTCGAACTCAATTCAAACACCCTTGCCATCGCAAAGATCCGTTCCAAAGTCAAGGGTTCGCAGATTTGCTACGCCTGTGATGACATGTTCCGCTATTTCGACACCAGCATTGATCACAATCCTGTAGATAAGGCGTTCTCCAACTACCCCTGGGGCATGCAGACCAAGATGTTCTCTAAGAGCTCTAATTACATTGAGAAAGTCATGAAAGGCCAGGAACGTTACAGCCGCCCGTCGTCATCCGATTGGGTCTTCAACCGTCTTCTTGTCGATTCCCTTAAAAAGGACGGGACCGCCGCCGCAGTCATGTCGAACGGCGCATGCTTTAACGGCACGGATAAACCAGTTCGCGAATACTTCGTTAAGAACGGCTTCATTAAAGCGATTGTCGCGCTACCCAAGGGGGTCTTTGCTCCCTACACGATGATCCAAACGTCGTTCGTCGTCCTCACCGCAGGCGGCTCCAAGGGAGTCCGCTTTGTCGATGCAACTGATTTGGGCACCAATGATCGCCGCAGCTGCTCAATTGACGAAACCGCCATTGACGCGATTGTCGAACGCCTTGGCGCCGATTCCGAAAAGAGTGTTTTCAAAACACTTGATGAAATTGCGGCGCGCGATTTCGATCTCTCTGCAAAGCGTTATCTCGAAAAAGAAATCGAGGTCCCGAATGGAGTTGAGCTCGGAAGCGTCGCAAAAATCATGCGAGGCGCAAGCGTTCGCGCAGCAGAACTCGATGCACTTGTCTGTGACGAAGACACCGGACTCAGCTATCTCAACCTGGGAAATATCTCTGATGGGTCTATCGACGACGACCTTCCAAATCTCTCCACGCTCGACACGAAACTTGAGAAGTATCGTATCCACAACGGCGACGTCCTCATCTCGAAATCCGGCGCCCCGTTCAAGGTTGCGGTTGCCGAGGTCCCTGAAGATCGAAAAATCATCGCGAATGGAAACCTGTACGTGTTGAGCGTCAACAGGGATAAGATTGATCCGCACTACCTCGCCGCGTTTTTCTCGAGCCCTTCTGGCAAAGAACTCCTTGCCCGTGAAGCAGTCGGCACCACCATACCCAGCGTGCCCATCAAAGCTCTCAGCAGCATCAAGGTGCCCCTCGAAGACGCCGATCGTCAGAAGACGATTGCCGATGCCTATCTCGCCAAGACAGACGAGATCAAGTTGTTAAAACTACGTTTATCTCGAGCTCGCCAAGAACTTACCGACCTTTTCGATGAGGAGGGCTAGCTTTGGCGCATCTCACCATTCAGGAGCTCTCCGACCTTTGCGACGCGATGATGGGGCGCATGGGTCTCGAACTACTACCCGCCATAACAAAGGCAAATCGCGAAGACACTCTTGAGGATCTTTTGGCATCCCTTGGAATGTCCGACCTTCTCATAAGTGAAAACGATCCCTCTGAGGAACGCTTTCTGGGTAAGATCCTCGTTGTGGGCGCCAGCGTCGTTAACGTCGACAAGTTGCGCAGCATCGCCCGCAAGAAAGGGTTCGATCCGGATCGATTTGAGTTTCAACTCGAATACTCCCGACTCAAGCACTTCAACTTCGGCAAAATACGCGGCTCGATGGGCTACGCCGCAATCCTTGCTGGTCCCATGCCTCACAAGACCCCGGGCGCCGATGAAGCCTCAAGCTTCATCGCTCGCATCGAGAACAATCCGGACGACTACCCGACACTCATTAAAATGCAAGCGGGAAACGATCTCAAGATCACCAACAACAGCTTCAAGCAAGCGCTTGGGCAGCTGTCACAACACGAGCGCCCATAAAGAGAAGTCGATTTAAATAACTAAGAGAGCCTTGCCACCAATTGTCATTCGGACACGATCAGCCAATAGGCCAAATGGCAACTAACGGGTGTCAGATATACCAATATACGCAAGATTAACTGCTAGAATGCAATGGTGGGCAGGCTCACCAACGTCGTGGAAGCATAAGGTAAGGAGTGCGCATGATTGCTGTCGATTACAGCTCCTCAACGTCATTTAATGAGGATGCTTTCGAACAAGGCATCATTGACCACTTGCAAACGAGTCTGGGGTACGAGCACCTCTATGGACCTGATGTCGCCCGTTCCTCCGACGCGTTTGACGACGCCTTCCTACCTGACGTCATTGGGCCCGCTCTTGAGAGCATTAACCCCACGCTCAACCGACGCGCGGTCGATGCCTCAATAACTAGACTAAAGGAAATCGAGGGCAGTGACCTCATCGCCAAGAACAGCATCTTTATGGACATGCTGCAGAACGGTGTGGAGGCAAGCTGGTTTGACGGCAAAGAAGAGCATACGGACATCGTGTGCTTGGTCGATTACGGCAATCCCGAAAAGAACAGCTTCCACGTTGTTAACCAGTGGACCTACATCGAACGCGGCACCAACAAACGTCCAGATGTCATCGTATTCGTCAACGGGCTTCCACTCGTTCTCTTTGAATTGAAGTCACCCGCTCGAGCCGACGCTGACAGCGAAGATGCCTACCAACAGATTCAAAACTACAAACGACAGATTCCATCGCTTTTCGTGTACAACGCCTTCTGCGTCACCAGTGACATGCTTCACACCAAGGTTGGCACGATCACCGCCAACGAGTCACGCTTCGTTGAGTGGAAGAGCGTCGATGGGAGCTACGAGGCCACCCAGTGCGCCGATTGGAAAACCCCTCTGGACGGTATGTTCCCCAAGAAGCGGCTCATCGACATCCTGAAGAACTTCATTCTGTTCTCCGAGGACGCGAAAATCCTCGCGGGATACCATCAGTACTTCGCGGTGAACAAAGCGCTCGAGAGCGTGCACGAGGCCATCGGCGGCGACGGCAAGGGCGGCGTCTTCTGGCACACGCAGGGCTCGGGCAAGTCGCTTTCGATGGTTTTTCTTGCCCATATGCTCGAAGAGAAACTCGACAGCCCGACCATCGTGGTAATTACCGACCGCAACGACCTCGACTCGCAACTGTTCGCGCAGTTCTCCAGATGCTCAGATTTCCTGCGCCAGACGCCCGTTCAGGCGCAGAGCCGTGCCGATCTTGCGCAGCAGATCTCGAGCCGCCGCGCCAACGGCATCATTTTCACCACTATGCAGAAATTCGAGGAGGAGGCCATCGCTCTCTCCGAGCGCAAGAACGTCGTCGTGATGGTGGATGAAGCGCATCGCGGGCAGTACGGGTTCGAGGAGAAATACGACCGTGACGGCAAGAAGCACACGGGCACCGCGCTGCTCATCCGCCGCGCCCTTCCGAATGCCACCTTCATCGGCTTTACCGGTACTCCTATTTCTGCCGAAGACCGATCAACTCGCGAGGTTTTCGGCGATTATATTGACGTCTACGACATGACTCAGGCAGTAGAGGACGACGCAACTCGACCCGTGTTCTACGAGAGCCGCGTCGTCGCACTCAAGCTGGATCAGGGCATCCTTGCAAAAGTTGATGATGAGTACGAAAAACTCACCGAGCAGGCTAACGCCGAAACCATTGACGCAAGCAAGCGCAACTTTGCAAATCTGGACGCCGTTCTAGGTGCACCCGAAGTCATCGATGCCCTATGTCAGGACATCGTAGAGCACTATGAGACCAACCGTGCGCACGAACTCACCGGCAAGGCAATGATCGTTGCGTATTCGCGCCCCGCCGCCATGGCAATATATCAACGTATATGCAAGCTGCGACCCTCTTGGAAGGACGAGGGCAAGCTCGGCGTTGTCATGACCATGGGCAATCAAGACCCCGAGTGGTGGTTCGACGTCGTAGGCAATAAGGCCCATGTTAAGGAGATGGCAAAGCGGTTTAAGAATGACGCCGACCCGCTTAAAATCGTAATCGTCGTAGACATGTGGCTCACCGGTTTTGACGTGCCGAGCCTTGCCACTATGTATGTGTATAAACCCATGCGCGGATATAACCTGATGCAGGCAATCGCACGCGTAAACCGAGTATATAAAGACAAGGTTGGCGGACTGGTTGTTGACTACGTAGGCATAGCTAACGCCCTTAAACGCGCTATGAAGGACTACACCAAGCGCGACCAAAAGAAATACGGCGACATGGATATCGGGAAAACCGCCTATCCTAAGTTCTTGGAAAAACTGGCGGTCTGTCGCGACAAAATGTTTGGTTACGATTATTCGGAATTCATGAGCGCCCAGTCCGCCGCACGTCGAAGCGAACTCATAACGGGTGGAGTAAATCATATCCTTGCACCCGGCGACGAAGATGCCACCCGCGACTTTGTTGAGCAGGCAGGAGTCATGCTCAAAGCCTATGGACTCGCCAAAAGTCGCGCAACAGACATGCAGCGCATCGAGGCTGGCTATTTCCAGGTTGTTCGAGAGCTCATCCTTCAGCTCACCGAGCAGGGCGGCACCCGCAGCAAAAACGGAGGCAAACTTACCCTTAAGCAGGTAAATGACCGCATCAATGCACTACTAGAACAGAACATCGTCCATACCGACGGCGTAATAGACCTGTTTAAGGTGGAAGACGAAACGGTTTCGATTTTTGATCCCAAGTTTCTGTCGAGCCTCTCGCGTATGAAAGAGAGGAACTTGGCTTACGAGTTGTTGAAAAAACTCATCGACGACCAGATCAAGGGCTACCGCAAGAAGAGCGTGACGCAGGCAAAGAAGTACTCAGAACTCATGCAAGGCATGGTAAATAGCTATCTAAATGGACAGCTCACAAACGCCGAGGTATTCGAAGAAATGCTCAAGATGGCAAAAGAGATGCTTTCCGAAAACCAAAAGGCAAAGGAGCTTGGGCTTAGCGAAGAGGAGTTTGCGTTTTACGAAGCGCTAACACAACCGCAAGCAGTCGCTGATTATTATCGCGAAAGAAATGACGAGCTGGTCGCCATCACGCAAGAGCTCGCTGCGAAGATGCGCGAAATGCGCACGGTCGATTGGCAGAAGAAACAAAGCGCACGCGCTGCTATGCGTGTTGCAATTAAGCGTCTGCTCAAACATCATAAGTATCCGCCAGAGGGCATGGAGTCGGCACTGGCCACCGTGATGGATCAGTGCGAACTCTGGGCCGACAATGCAGCATAGGGAGTTAAAACAGCATGGCTAAAAGCAAGGCTAAGGACACCAAGAAGAACACGGCCGACGTTGGCTTTGAGGATCAACTGTGGAACGCCGCAGACGTGCTGCGCGGCAACTTGGACGCTGCCGAGTACAAAAACGTCGTATTAGGCCTCATTTTCCTGAAGTACCTCTCGGACCGCTTCGACGAGCGCTATCTAGAGCTCGTCGCAGAGGGTTACGGCGACGAGGAAGATCGTGACTGCTACATGGAGCAGAATGTCTTCTTCGTTCCCGAAGAAGCACGTTGGGCGAACATCTCACAGGCGGCGCATACGCCCGAAATTGGCCAGATCATTGACAATGCCATGCGCGCCATCGAGCGCGAGAACGATAAGCTCAAAGACGTGCTGCCCAAGAACTTCGCTCGCCCCGAACTAGACAAGCGGCGCTTGGGCGACGTCGTTGACTTATTCACAAACGTACAAATGACCAATAACGAGAGCGAAAAAGACCTGTTAGGGCGCGCATACGAATATTGCCTGCAGAAATTCGCATCAATGGAGGGCAAAAACGCCGGCGAGTTCTATACACCGTCGTGCATCGTGCGCACGCTGGTAGAAATCCTCCAGCCTTTCCACGGCCGCGTGTATGACCCCTGCTGCGGCAGCGGAGGCATGTTCGTGCAGTCCGCCGCCTTCGTCGAGCACCATGGCGGCAACGTGGTACAGGACATCACTATCTTTGGCCAGGAGAGCAACCCTACCACGTGGAAGCTCGCAAAGATGAACCTCGGTATTCGCGGCATCGAGGCTGACTTGGGCAACTATGCAGACACCTTCAGCGCCGACCAGCACAAGAATGAAAAGTTTGACTATGTGTTGGCAAACCCACCCTTCAACCTCAAGAACTGGGGCGGAGAAGCGCTGCAGGAAGACGTACGTTGGAAGTACGGCATGCCGCCCACGGGCAACGCCAACTTCGCTTGGATGCAGCATATGATTTGGCATCTTAACGGCACGGGCAAGATTGGCCTCGTATTGGCAAACGGGTCGCTTTCGAGCCAGACGAGCGGCGAGGGCGATATCCGACGCGCTATCGTAGAGGACGATTTGGTCGAGGGCATTGTAGCCATGCCGGGGCAGCTGTTCTACAGCACCCAAATTCCCGTGTGCCTGTGGATTCTGAACAAGAAGAAGGCTCAGTCCGGCAAGACGCTATTCATCGATGCCCGCGAAATGGGCACCATGGTCTCTCGCAAACTACGCGAGTTTACCGAAAAGGACATCAACAGAGTTGCATCCGCGTTCGTCTCCTTCCGCAAGGGCGAGTTCGAGCCCGTGAAGGGGTTCAGCGCCATAGCTGATTTGGATGAAATCGCCAAGCAAGATTTCATCCTGACGCCCGGTCGTTACGTAGGCATTGCCGAGGTCGAAGACGACGGTGAACCGTTTGATGAGAAGATGGCACGCCTGACTAGCGAGATTGCAAAGTGCTTTGAAGAGTCCAACCGCTTGCAGGAGCAGATTAAGAAGAATCTGGAGGCAATTGGATATGAACTTTAGCGTTGCGACTCTTAGAGAACTTAGTCTCGGTGACGGAAAATACGGTATCGCCGCTTCGGCAGTGGATTATGATGCGGAATTACCCGCATATCTTCGTATTACGGATATCAACGACGACGGCACCCTGAATTGGAACGACCGCAAATCGGTAGACGACCCCGCCGCTTACAAATACATGCTGAGAGAAGGCGATATCGTTTTCGCCAGAACGGGCAACAGTACCGGAAGGAATTATTACTACGACTCTCGCGACGGCGAGTTTGCCTTCGCGGGCTTCTTAATTCGCTTCTCGCTGGACGATAAGAAAGTTAATCCTCGCTATGTCAAATACTATGCCCAGTCGAAAGCATATTGGGACTGGGTGGCCTCTTTTAACACCGGCAGCACCAGAGGCAATATCAATGCTAAAACTTACGCACAGATGCCAATCCCCCTGCCCGATCGCCCGACGCAAGACTCAATCGTTACACTATGCGACTCTATCTCGAATAAAATCCGACTCAACACTACGCTAAATGGCTATTTAGCTGCGTGAGGTTAACCTCTGAAACATCAATCTCGCCCGACATGAGTTTGGGGAGAAGACTATCGCGAAAAACAGCAAGCTTTCGAGCTTCAATCTTACTCATGACATACTGATCAATAATCGGCTGCATAAGCTGAGTTTGGCTTAGAAGAATATTTTCAGGTGGAATAACAACTTCGGACTCTGCCAACGCGCTGCGCTTGATATGCCCCATTGTCGTTGCACGGTCTTTGGCAAGCATAATAAATCGTGCTAAATGATGTTTGGTCCAGCCATAATAGAACCAGCTTGGATACGCAGAAGAAGTCACTTTAAATAGATGCTGATTTAGACCGGCGTTCCCGCCCGCCCAAAAATCCAGCAATAGGGTCCCGGACCAAGAGAAAATGAGGTCACCGTCGTGAACCTTAGCGCTATCGACAATGCCACTCTTGCAACGCTCGGCATCGCTTCCGCAAAAGCCTTGTCCCAGTTCGCGAATTTTCAGCACGGGTAGACCTTCATCTCCAGTGTCTGGGCGGAACTTTTGCATTGCAAGTCCGTTTTTATAGTCAGCAATGTCCAGCAAAGAAGCGGTATCCCAATCAGAACCCGCGTCGTCTATTAAACGTTGAAAGATCAAGTCGAACAGTTCTTCTAAATAGCCATTTAGCTGAAACCCTACGACCATTCGGATGTCATATCCCCGCAATACAAAAAACGGGGCAGCTCGCGCTCCTGCGAGCTGCTCCGTATCCCCGGCCATCACGCTACAGCGCCAACCAGCACCACTCCCCTACTTCCCAAATAGCGCACCCAGTAGGCCGCGGCGTTTGGGCTTTTCCTCTCGGTAGGAACCCTCGGCTGCGGCTGTAACCTGCCGCGGTTGCTCGCCGCCTCCGCGGCGTACGATCTGGTATAGGAACGGCGATTTAACGTATTTGACCTCGATGGGCGTGGCGTGCACGGTGCTTTCGCTCGACAGCATCACGTTGGGATTGAGCGGTGCCACCACATGCGTCTCGCGCTTGTCGCTAAACACAACCGCGGCCGCGCGACCCGTCTGGCCGTTTACGGCGATGCGCACCTGCTCGCCGTCGCGGCTATCCGACGCCGGGCGATCGACAAAGTAGACCGGTACCATCACCAGGCCGTCCTTGTGTTTGCGGGCCTTGCGCGCCCAGGCGCGGATGCTCTTTTTATTGAGCCCCGGCACCGCCTCGGCATCGTTGCCGGCAATATCGAGCGCCAGCTTATCAATAATCACCTGGTCCTTGGTGGACGCATCGACGGAAACGACGCGGAAGTCACCTTCCTGCATGGCAGGATCGAACGGCCCCACCTTGGCAAAGTCCCACGGCTCCAAAATGCCCATAAGGCGAACGTCCAGGTAGTTTGCCCGCGGATACGCCCAGTCGAGCACCTCGTAGTACACCAAGGTCTCCTTGCTCAGCCCCTTGCCTGGAAAGGACGCCATCATGCGCAGGTCCGCCAGCGCCATGGGGAAATAGAAGAGCATCATGTCGTTTTGGATCGCGTCTTCTACATCGTGCCCGACAAAGGCCTCCGGGTACTGACGTACCAGCTGCAGTGCGTTGGCACGTGCCTGCTGCGGCGAGATTTCGCAGGGAATGCCCTGCTCCGGCACATACTCTGCACCCACGCCCATGGTCAGACGCTTGCTGAAGGTACCGGGCTTGAGCAGGTCGGCAATGCCGATCTTGTTGCCGCAGGACGGGCACTCAAACACGCGCTGCGTTGACTCGCCCTCAAAGGACGCGCCGCAGAAGGGACAGGGAATGCTCACATGCGTGACCTCTTGGAACTCCTGCGCCGTGCCGCGATCCTCCCACAGCAGATGTTCCAGGACCGACTGATTGCGCCAGTGCGCGTTGAAGAAATACCAGTCCGGGTCCTCTGGGCGCTCGAGCTGCGAGACGTGCGTGAGCTTGAGCAGCCCGTCAACCACCGTCAGCGGCGTATGACGGATACCCAGGGCGCTCTTGGGCTCCCCGGCGTTCGCTTGCCACGGAATAACCGTTTCGCAATAGGCGCACTCAAAGCTGCGCTTTGCCTGGTGCGAATACATGGGGCCGCCGCAGTTTTGGCATTTAATGGCAAACATCTCGTCCATGGAAACGTCCTCCTTTGCACAGGGCTGTCGACATTAAGTATGTCGAGCAAATCGACGCGTGCCCATACCCATGTGGCCCAAAATGGAGCACTCGGTCGGACGGGAAGGCGCAGTGAACTCGAAGGCGCGCGGGCAGTCGTCCCCCTCCGCCTCGCGCCCGTTAGCGCCGGCAGACCATTGCTGCATTTTCTGAGCATCGGTACACGTTGCGTCTGTGCGAGCTACACTATCCCCTTAATAAGAATGCGAGGAGAAACGCCATGCTATTTGTAAATCGGCTGGTACATACGCTTGTTCCCGGCAGCGAAAGCGAGCCGGTCGATACCTCCTGCCGCACCAACGCGGGTTTTGCCGCAAGCCTCATCTGCATCGGGCTCAACATCACGCTGTGCCTGGCCAAGGGCATAGCTGGTCTGCTCGCGGGCTCCGTCTCGCTTATCGCCGATGCCTTCAACAACCTCTCCGACGCCTCGAGCAACATCGTGAGCCTGCTCGGATTTCGCCTTGCCAGCCGCCCGGCCGACGAGGGGCACCCCTATGGCCACGGCCGCTACGAGTACCTCGCCGGCTTGTTTGTCGCCGTTCTCGTTTGCGCCGTCGGCATCAACCTGATCTTGGAGTCGGTCACCAAGATCATCAAGCCCTCCCCCACCGCGTATTCGGCGCTCTCCATGGCAGCCCTTGTCCTGTCCATGCTCGTCAAGTTTTGGATGGCGGCGTTCAACCGCACGCTGGGCAACCGCATCGATTCCGAGACGCTTATCGCCACGGCGCAGGATTCCAAAAACGACGTCATCACCTCGGGCTCGGTCCTGGCCGCAGCGCTTATTTCGCAGACGACCGGCTTTGACCTCGATGGCTGGGCAGGCCTGGGCGTGGGCATCTTCATCTGCATCAGCGGCATGGGCCTGGTGCGCGACGCCATCAGTCCGCTGTTGGGGCAAGCGCCCGACCCCAAGCTCGTCCAGGCAATCCGCGACAAGATCATGTCGTATCCGCAGGTTCTAGGCACGCACGACCTGATGGTGCACGACTACGGCCCCGGCCGCCAGTTTGCCAGTGCGCACGTGGAAATGCCCGGCGAGGGCGATGCGTTTGAACATCACGAGATCCTGGACACCATCGAGCACGATATCAAACGTCAGATGGGCATCGACATCACGCTACACTGCGACCCCATCGCCACCACCGGCGACGACCTGCGCGGCTGGGTCAAGCACGGCATCATGCAGATCGATCCCGCGCTCTCCATCCACGACCTGCACGAGCACGACGGGTTCGTTTCGTTTGACCTGGTGCGTCCCGACGGCTTTGACATATCCGACGAGGAGCTGCTGGAGCTCGTCACGCGCATCGTGCACGAGCGCCGGCCCGATGTCTCGTGCGTCGTCACATTTGACTCCGGCTTTAGCTCGCCCGACCGGCCGGCCGAGCAGCTGTGATCGACAGCAAAACGGGACGCAGGACCGCCGACCAACGCGCCTACGCGCCCGGTCACGCGATCCTGCGCCCCGTTTTTGTTTGAGCTGCTAAGGCTCTAGCCGCTCGGCCGCTAGTTCCCCTGCGCGCCCGAAATGCCGTTTTGCAGGGCATCCCAGGCGTTCGTTGCCATATCGCCCAGGTTCTGTGCGGTATCGCCGAGGTTCTGAGCCGTGCCGCCCAGCTCTTGGACCTTATCCCCCAGCTCCTGCGCCTTGTTGCTCAGGTCCTCCAGCGTGTTGGAGCTCGAGCTGTCCGCGCCGCCCTGGTCGCCGGACGCATTACCCGACGAGCTGCCCTTGCGCGTGAGCTGAATCTCGAGGTTACCGTTGTCGTTATAGTAGGCAGACGTCACGACCCAATTGGCATCGACAACGGGCGTCGAGCCGTCGTCGGTCAGAATCACGGCATTCGAAAGATCGGCCCCGCGCGACTTGAGGAGCTTCTTGGCGTTGGACCAGTACTGACCCGGGATATCGCTCAGGTCGACGGTGCCGGACTGGGTAGTCTCGGTCTGCTCGGCCGTGGTATCAGTCGTGGCGCCCCGCTTGTTGAGCATGCCCGACACGATGGCAAACACAACCGACAAGGCAAAGAAGATCGCCAGAACGATCAGGATTTTCTTGACCACGCTCGACGAACGCGAAGGCTTCTTCTCCTCGTCCTCGCCATACTGAGGGATGGACTTGGGATACTCACGATACGGCTCGCGCGCATATCGGTCGCGCGACTCGTAGCGCGGCTGTGCCGTGCGCGGCATATATGTCGTCTGCTGAGGCTGCGGAATGGGATTCTGCAGCAGGTCATCATAAGGGTCTGCCGCCGCGTTGCCGTAGGGACTCTGCGACGAGACACCATGCGGGTCCTGCGCTGCGTTTCCGTAATTCACAACGCGCGTGGGATCGGCCGAGGCCTGGGTCGCATCGGGCGAGGCGTAGCTGGGATTCGGCACGACGCGGGTCTCATCGGCGTCATTGCCCGTCCGCGGGGAGCCGTAGCCACCCATTACGGTCGTCTTATCCTGGTCCATGCAACGATTCCTTTCCGTCGCCCGTAAGCATCAAGTTATCCATGCATTCTACCCGCGCACAAGCCTATGATGGGCAAAGCCCGCCGGTATCTACAAGACATGCGCGGCCGACGGTCACAAGCGAATCGAGGATACGTCATGGCAAAAAGCAAGCTCATCAAGGACACGACGCGTGCCGAGCGTGAGGAGATCATCAAGCTAGCGCTCGCTGGCTGCGGCAACGGCAGTTGCGACAACTGCGGCAGTTGCAGCTTGGGAGCCGGCGATCCATATGGCACCTACCAGCCCTACATTGACGGCAAGATGGAAATCGCCGATATCAACATGATGGTCGCCGAGCGCAACGCCAAACTCTTCGGCCTCCAGCGCGGCTAATGATCCCTTCTTGGGCTGTGCACCAAAAAATGCGCCCATCTACTACGTTTAACCCAAGGGTGCCAACCATAGCCATATTTGTGTTAACAAAACCGCAGGTGAACGTCTTGCTGCATTGTTAAAAAACGCTCCATGGTCGGTCCAACCCTGGTAAACGTAGTAGATGGGCGCTTTTCGTGGCGCGGCTGGCCCAGATAGCTTGTTTCGGAGCCAATTTGCATCAAAAAAGTCCCCGGCGGCGCTGTGTTTTGCGTCACCGGGGACTGTTCAGATCATTACCTGCCGCTTTGCCCTACTCGTTGGGCACATATGTAGCCTTGGCTCGCTCGGGCGTTACATCCTGACCGCAGGAATAGCTCGAGTCGAAGGCGTGCGCAACCAAGTCGTGCGTATCCCATGCCATGCAGTCAAACTCGCCAGTATCGAGGACGATGATATAGCCCTTGCCGTCGTAGTAGAAATGATCCTCGGTGTAGTTATTGTCATCGTCGATGTTGTCTTCGGACACAGAGTCCATATCCGGCTTTGCCGTCTTAATTGCCTGCTTGGCCTCGCTCTTGAGGGTGTCAAACGAGAGTCCATGCTGCGCAAGCGAGTCCTCGAGCGAAACCTGCTCACCCGTCTTGAGGTTGTAGAACGCCGACCTCGTCTTCTGCACCGATCGATACGGAGGCTGATAACTGCTGGTGAACGTACGCACGCAAGCGATATCGCCATCGATCGAGACGATCTCGGCAGTGTACATCATGGTCACGCGGCTGTCCTCGTCGTCCATCGAGGCCTGCTTGCTCGCGTCGAGCGTATCCGCGACGAGCTGGACCATATCCTTGTTGAACTTGGCGACACCCACGCCCTGGCCCTTCACCTGAGGATAGGTCCACGTAGCCGTGATCTGGCACGTGTCATCGGGGGACGGATTCAGCGGGCCTTCGCCAACCGCAGCCGTAAAGTCAACATCCTGCGTGGCAGAAACGGCCTCGTAGCCCACCTGCGCACTGCCATCGTCCTTCGATTTCAGCTGCTCCAGCGTCGTGGCCACCGTTGCGATGGTGCTGGCTACGCTCTCCTCGGTGCTGGTAAGCACGGCGCTCAGCTCGGACACTTCATTGGTGCCGGCAATCTTCGAATCGCCTATCGGCGCCGGACCGGCAACGGCGCTAAACGCCTTACCATCGTAGGCATCGAATTCGCACTCATAGCCATCACGAGATTCGTCCATCCCAACTGGAACCTCTTTGACGTTGATCTTCTCCCCGTCATGCAAATATCGCCTGAACCCATAGGTGCCATCGTAATCGTATACACGGAGCGAAACGCCAACGCACATAACGTCAACCCAGATATCGGGCTCATATACTTTCTCGATTTTGCCGTCGCGGTATGCCCAAACTTCGGCCTTAGCGGCGGTGGCGCCATTAGCGTTGAAGAGCGGCTCATCAGAATACTCAATCAGGAGTTCGTCCTGACCATCCCCGTCAAAATCGACGAGTTTAGCGAAAGCAACGCCCTGGGCTCCATACGTAGATTGAGCAACCTCGACAGCCTCGCCCTCGCCGTACTTTTTCTGGTACTCGAGGATCTTGTCGGTGAACAGCTCGTTTGCCGTCTTGACCGCCGCCTTGGCAGAGGCCTTGGCCTCCTTCTTGGACTGCGTGAGCTCAACGTTCTTAGGGGCGTCCGAACCTTCCTTGGTATAGTCGACCTTCATGGTGGTCGTGCTCTTCTTTTTACCCTTGCCCGAGGTGATGGTCATCTGGTATTTCTGGTCGGGCAGCTCGCCAAAGTCCTCCATGGCAAAGCCGTCCTCGCCATCCACTTTGATGGTGTAGCTCTTGCCCTTGCCAGACACCGGCGCCAGCTCGACGGTATAGCTCTTGAGCTTTTTGCCCTTGCTGTTCTTGGGCAGCACTTTGGTCTCGCATGCGCAGACAACGTAGCCCTTGCCGCCCGAAGTCACCTCGGACGACGAGCCGATACGCGGCACGACGACGATTGCCGCTACGATGGCGACAACGGCAACACCGCCGATAACGGCAGCGACGATACGGCCCCTGTGCTTGGGCTTCTTGAGCTGCGGCGTCGGAACAAACGGCTGAGAGGCCTCGGCAGGCTCGGTCATAGGTTCCTCATAACGAGACTGCGCCGCCATATGAGCCGAGACACCCTGAGGAGCGTGCTGCCCCGCAGGAGCGGACGCCGTCGAGTCCTCCACCGGAAACGCCACGGGCTCCGCTTGATCCTCGGCGGCGCCCACGCGAGCGCCGCAGCTCGTGCAAAACATGGAGCCGTCGGGTATTTGAGCTCCGCACTTGGTGCAATACATCACATCTCCCGTCTCTCGTCGCAGTCGCAATGCGCCCGCGCAGTTCTTCCAACTACACCGTACGGGAGAAATCACGATTCTTGTTGCGCAACATTGCCGCCACGTCCAAAACTATGCCGGTTTACTACGATAAATCGCCCGAACCTGAGCACGCTACTTTACAGAAAAACAAAACCGCAGGTAGACGAATCGGTCATTATCGGAAAATCCGGATATGGTCGAGATATGCCGGTTCATCGTAGTAAACCGGCATAGTTTTGGACAAACGACCCCATACGGATGGCCTCATTGACCCGACAGCCGCAAAATGATCCGTAATCCTTCCGTCCCCAAGAGATCAAAAAGCCCCGCCGGGCCTGGGTAGGCGCGGCGGGGCGGGCAAGCGGCTATGAACAGCAGGCTTAGAACAGGCCGGTGATATTGCCGTCGTTGTCGACGTCGATGTTCTCGGCCGCGGGAACCTTGGGCAGGCCAGGCATGGTCAGAACGCTGCCGGTCAGCGCGACCACAAAGTGGGCACCGGCGGAAACCTTGAGCTCGCGCACGGTGATGCGGAAGCCCTCGGGAGCGCCCAGCGCCTTGGCGTTGTCGCTAAAGCTGTACTGCGTCTTGGCGACACACACCGGCAGGTTGCCAAAGCCGTTCTCGCGCAGCTCGGCGAGCTGGCGCTTGGCAGCCGGCGTAAAGTCAACGCCGTCGGCGCGGTAGACCTTGGTGGCAACGGCCTCGAGGGCGTCGGCCACATCGGCACCATCCTCGTAGGCAAACTTGAGCTCGCTCGGCTGCTCGATCAGGCGCATGACCTCATCGGCCAGGTCGAGCGCGCCCTCGCCGCCCTTAGCCCAAACCTCGGACAGCTTAACGTTGACACCGAGCTTCTGGCACTCGGACTCGATGAGCTCGAGCTCGGCCTCGGTGTCCGTCGGGAAGCGGTTGATGGCGACCACGCAGGGCAGACCGTAGACATTCTGAATGTTGTCGACGTGGCGCAGCAGGTTGGGCATGCCGGCCTTGAGGGCCTCGAGGTTCTCCTCGTTGAGGTCGGCCTTGGCAACACCGCCGTTGTACTTAAGCGCGCGGGCGGTTGCGACGACCACGACGGCGCTGGGACGAATGCCAGTCATGCGGCACTTGATGTCGAGGAACTTCTCGGCACCCAGGTCGGCACCGAAACCAGCCTCGGTAATCGCGACGTCGCCAAAGCGCATGGCCATGCGGGTGGCCATGATGGAGTTGCAGCCGTGGGCAATATTGGCGAAGGGACCGCCGTGGACAAACGCAGGCGTACCCTCGAGCGTCTGAACCAGGTTGGGCTTGAGCGCATCCTTAAGCAGCGCAGCCATGGCGCCCTGAGCCTTAAGGTCGCGGGCGCGGACGGGCTCGCCGGCATAGCTGTAGCCGACAACAATCTCGCCCAGGCGCTCCTTGAGGTCGTTGATGCTCGTGGACAGGCACAGGATTGCCATGACCTCGGAGGCAACAGTGATGTCGAAGCCATCCTCGCGCGGCACGCCCTGGGCCTTGCCGCCAATGCCGTCGATAACATGGCGCAGCTGACGGTCGTTCATGTCGACAACGCGCTTCCAGGTGATGCGCTTAACGTCGATGCCGAGCTGGTTGCCCTGCTGAATATGGTTGTCGAGCATGGCCGCCAGCAGGTTGTTGGCGGCACCGATGGCATGGAAGTCACCGGTAAAGTGCAGGTTGATGTCCTCCATGGGGATGACCTGGGCCCAACCGCCACCGGCGGCACCGCCCTTCACGCCAAACACGGGGCCGAGCGAAGGCTCGCGCAGGGCCACGGCGCTCTTGACGCCGCGACGACGCAGACCGTCGGCCAGGCCGATGGTCGTGGTGGTCTTGCCCTCGCCTGCGGGCGTGGGATTGATAGCGGTCACGAGGACAAGCTTGGCCAGGTGGTCGGTCGGCTCGTTGAGCAGGGAATAGTCGACCTTTGCCTTGTCGAAGCCGTACGGAATCAGATGCTTAACGTCGACGCCGGCGTTCTTGGCCACCTCGGTAATAGGCAGCGGCGTAACAGAACGTGCGATTTCGATGTCAGTAGGCATGGGCGGTCCTTTCGTTACCGGATGAGAAAAAGACCAGTCCAGCATAGCACGCGCGCGCAAGAGTAAAACGCCCGCAACCGACAAGCGGCGATATGTTTACCCGATGCCCAGCGATAGCCTACAGATGCGCTAAAACAAGCCCATTCCTAAACGGTCGGTTCAATACCCAAATGCTCGAATGTGCGAAACGTTGCCTGGCGGCCCTGCGGTGTGCGAATCATCAATCCGCACTGCAGCAGATAAGGCTCATAGACATCCTCGAGCGTTCCCGGGTCCTCGCCCACCGCGCTGGCAAGCGTCGTCAGGCCCACGGCACGGCCGGAGAACGTCTTGGCGAGTGTCTCCAAGATGCGAATATCCATCCAGTCCAGGCCGAGCTCGTCGATCTCGAAGAACTCGAGCGCCTGACGGCAAATATCGAGCTCAATAGGACCGTTGCCGCGCACCTGCGCATAGTCGCGCACGCGTTTGAGCAGACGGTTGGCAAGACGCGGCGTACCGCGCGAGCGCGAGCCGATCTCGAGCGCGCTGGGATGGTCGATCGTCACACCCAGAATGGTCGCCGAGCGTGTCACAATCTGGGCGAGCTCCTCGACGGTGTAGTAATCCAAGCGATACGAGATGCCAAAGCGGTCACGTAGCGGGCCGGTCAACATGCCCGAACGGGTCGTGGCCGCCACCAGCGTAAACTTGGGAATATCCAGGCGAATCGAGCGCGCCGCCGGACCCTTGCCGATCACGATATCGAGGGCAAAGTCCTCCATCGCAGGGTACAGGACCTCCTCGACCGAACGGTTGAGGCGGTGGATCTCGTCGATAAACAGCACGTCGCCCGGCTGCAGGTTAGTCAGGATGGCAGCCAGGTCGCCGGTGCGCGCGATGGCCGGACCGCTCGTCGTCTTAATCTGAGCGCCCAGCTCGTTGGCGATAACCGTAGCCAGCGTGGTCTTGCCCAGACCCGGAGGGCCCGAGAAAATCACGTGGTCGAGCGTCTCGCCGCGGCTCTGCGCCGCCTCGATGAGCACGCGCAGGCTCTGTTTGATGTGTTCCTGGCCGCAGTAGTCATCCAGGCGCTGGGGGCGCAGGGTACGGTCGACATCGAGATCCTCGGGCGTCAGCTCCGAACCCACCATACGCTCGCCATGCGCCATGGATGCCGCCGGCGAGGTGCCGGGCGTCGCCCACAGGTCCTGAGAGTCATCGGCTTCCCACATCACGCATCCATTCCGAGTCGCTTAAGCGCCGCGCCGAGCAGATCCTCGACACGCATATTCTGCCCATCATACCCGCTCAGGGCAACATCGGTCTCCTGCGGGCTAAAGCCCATGGAAAGGAGTGCCGCACGGGCATCGTCGATGGCCGAGGGAGCGGCAGCGGGCACGGGCATCGCAACCTGGCCGGGAATCACGTCAACCGGCACAAAGCCCTTGTCCTTGGCAAAGGTGCTCTTGAGCTCCAGGATCAGACGCTGCGCGGTCTTTTTGCCCACACCGGGAACCTTGGCCATACCCTTGTCGTCCTCGGCCATTACCAGCGAATACAGCTGGCCCACGGTATAGGTGGAGAGCACGGCGAGCGCCAGGCGCGGACCGACGCCCGAGACGGACACGAGCCGATCGAACATCGTGCGCTCGTCCTTGGAGGCAAAACCAAAGAGCGTCAT
>OBZJ01000140.1_pt1 | contig 52630 bp, 45 predicted proteins | sample 1476891 | NCBI WGS metagenome assembly OBZJ01 (sample SAMEA2580231, study PRJEB22360) | human gut metagenome | biome: human gut; feature: human-associated habitat; material: faeces | place: Denmark | collected 2008/2010 | reverse complement strand
CCGGCTGCCGAAAAAGCAGGAGCAGAAAAGATCGAAGCGATAAAGGCTTCGTTGGGAATCTAAAATAACCAACCATCTTCTCAAAAAAAGCTGACAGTTCTATCAATTAGAGACTGTCAGCTTTTTTCTTTTACAAATATCTATCCTTCCATAAATTCCTATAGATATCCTAAAATATCTTCACATACATCTTTTGTTCATTGAAATATTTGATCTCCTCAAATTGAACATTTACTAAACTCATAGAGAAAGAAAAGTCAGACTCGGCAAATGCCCTTTATTCCTAAACCTTAACCAACCATAGTTCTTTCTGAACTATGGTATATTGTTAAAGAAAAAATTAACAACTATACATATTCAGATCGTACGTGTCCGCAAACATACGGATAAATTTAAACTAATACAAATTTCAGGAACTTTTATTTGCATACATAAAGTGTTTAGGAAGTGTAATCCTTAGAATATAACAGTAGTTCAGAAAGGACTAAGTTACAAATACAAATTAATCTAATATTATGATAATCATTATGCATTTCCTATTTGACACTTCATAACTTTAAGTTTCCCATATACAGCTATTTTTCAATCTATTACTATAAATATTTTTAGAATGTTCAATCTAATACCCAATTAAGATGCGAAAACAAAACTTATTTTTTATAATACGAATCAACCTGATCTCAATTCTGTTAGGGTTATTCACGACTCAATCATTTGCCCAAAATATAACGATTACCGGTACCGTCAAAGATCAATCCGGTGAACCTTTGATTGGTGTAAATGTGATGGAAAAAGGAACAACCAACGGCTCTATAACGGATATGGACGGAAAATACAGTGTTTCCTCAACAGGTAAAAAAACAATCCTTGTATTCTCTTATATTGGATACATATCCCAAGAGATTCCTGTTGGCAACCGGAAAACAATCAATGTGACGATGAAAGAAGATACGGAAGAGCTGGAAGAAGTGGTTGTAATCGGTTACGGTACGGCAAAGAAGAAAGATTTGACGGGGGCGATTTCGCGTGTAAAAACAGAAAAATTAGAAACTGAAGCCCCACGTTCTGTCCAAGACTTGTTGCGTGCCAGTGCTTCCGGTCTGTCGATTTCAATGGCTACAGATGCCGCCGGTACCGCTGATCTGCAAATACGCGGAAAAAATTCTTTGAAAGCAGGCTCCTCTCCTTTGTTAGTTTTGGACGGTGTTATCTATGATGGATCTTTACAAGACATTAATCCTATGGATATCGAAAACATCGATGTTTTGAAAGATGCCAGTTCAGTTGCCGTTTATGGAGCAAAAGCCGCCAATGGAGTAGTAGCTATTACCACCAAAAAAGGAAAAACAGGAAAACCTGTAATTTCATTTAATGCTAACGTCGGTATGGTAAGCAACGCACTTCTGCCTAAAACGGTTGATGGTGCAGGATTCATCAAATTCCGACAAGAATATGGCGAAAGCTTAATGACGGAAGCAGAAATAGCTGCACAGCCAGGTAAATTTACCGATCCGCGAACTTTGTCGACAGCAGGAATTGACCCGTTGGCTTGGTATAACTATGACCAAAAATCACCTGTCTCTGCCTTACCGGATGAAAAGACAATGATCTACAAATGGTTGACCCGTTTAAACTTCAAAACGATCGAAATGGAGAATTATTTAAACGGAATCGAAACAGATTGGGATGATGTTGTTTTCCAAACCGGATTACAGCAGGATTATACTGTCAGCATTTCAAATCGTAAAGAAGACTTTTCTTATTATTGGTCTTTGGGATATGCAGACCGCGAAGGAGTAAAAGTCGGCGATCGCTATCGTAATTTCCGCTCTCGCTTGAATTTGGAATCGAATGTAACTTCTTTTTTGACAGTGGGTGTAAATGCACAATTTGCAACCCGCTTAGGGGGATATTTAGCAGCCGATGTGGACCAACGCGAGCATAACTCTCCTTTTACGACAAACGATATCGATATATTGGACAGTCCATACCGTATGTATCCATCCGGCGACAACAATACGAAAAACCCGTTCTTCGATAATTTATACCGTGACAGGCGTGACATCAACCATGACCTGAATGCGAACTTATATGCAATTGTCAAATTACCGTTCGGCTTGGAATATCAAATGAATTTCACGCCTCGTTACCATTGGTACGAATATATGAACCACGAATCATCCGAACATCCGGAATGGGCAGGTGACGGTGGCCGGTCCGAACGCAAAAATGAAAAAACATTCAACTGGCAAGTAGACAACATTGTCCGTTGGAAAAAAGAATTCGGCAAAGACCATAGAGTTGAAGCGACTTTCCTGGCCAATGCAGAAAAAGGGCAATGGTGGCAAACAGTGGCAAGCAATAAACTCTATTCACCGAGCGACATATTGGGATTCCATAATATAGGTGCCGGTACGGCTCCGTCTGTTTCCAGCAATGACACATATAAGACCGGTGATGCTTTGATGGGACGTTTGTTCTACTCTTTTAAAGACAAATATATGCTAACGGCCTCTGTCCGCCGTGACGGTTATTCGGCATTCGGGCAGATGAACCCACGTGCCACGTTTCCGGCCGTAGCTTTGGGTTGGGTATTCACATCTGAAAAGTTTATGGAAAAAACATCCGACTGGCTGGATTATGGTAAATTACGTTTTTCCTGGGGGCAAAACGGCAACCGTGACATTGGCCAGTACGAAGCCTTGGCTCAACTAAATTCCGGAGCTTATACATATGTCGACCCGAACGGAAATGTCTATCTGACTTCTCAGGTATACATCAACCGTATGCCTAACAGCCAATTGAAATGGGAACGAACTGAGTCTTACAATATCGGTTTAGATTTCTCTCTGTTCGGAGACAAGTTAAGCGGTAGCGTCGAAACGTATATGGCCGAATCGAACGACCTGTTAGTCAATCGCTCATTACCTTCCATCTTAGGATATGCCAGCGTAATGGCCAATCTGGGAGCTTTGACAAACCGAGGTTTCGAACTTTCGTTGAATGCCAATTTGATTAACCACGACAATTTTGCATGGAATTCAAGCGGTACGTTTTCTTTCAATCGTCGTAAGATCAAACATCTTTATGGCGATGTAGAAGAAGTGAAAGACGACAATGGGAACGTGATCGGATATAAAGAGGCCGACGACTATGAAAACAAATGGTTTATCGGCCATGATACCGAACAGATCTGGGACTACGAGCGTGACGGAGTTTGGCAATTGGGTGAAGAGGAAGAAGCATCAAAATATGGTAACAAGCCGGGTGACTTCAAGTATATTGACCAAAACGGGGATGGAGTACTGGATACGAAAGACAAGGTATTCCAAGGTTACAAGACTCCGCGATATTATTGGTCTTGGCGTAACGAATTCACATTCTTCAAAAATCTAAGCCTGTCATTCATGATGTATTCACATGTAGGACAATATGGTACGTTCAACCGTGCAGCCAATACAGGCGGTATGTATGACCGCTATACGATTGTCGACATTCCACGCTGGACCGCAGACAACCCGACAAACGATTATGCCCGTATCGGTTCAACCAATAAGGGTAGCAATTATGTAAAGAAAACGTTTGTCCGCATGGAAAACATCACTTTATCCTATAGCGTTCCCAAACATTTATTGAAAAAGATAGCTGTACAAAACATGCGCTTCTCTTTAGCAGTCCGTAATCCGTTCGTGATTACCGGTTGGGATTTCGGTGATCCGGAAGGTGGCGATACAACTTTGCGTACGGTGAATTTCGGAGTGAATTTTACTTTATAATTAACCTGAAAAAATATAATAAGAATATGAATATCAACAAGAAAAATTGTATAATCCTGGCATTGGGCACCTTACCCATGCTAAATTCCTGTAGTGACAGTTGGCTGGAACCGAAACCTTTGTCTTTCTATTCACCAGAAAACACATATGTGGATGCAGAAGGACTTTATGCCGCTTTGACAGCCTGTGAACGTAATATGCGTCATGAATTTTTCGGAGACGGCGCTCCGATTCTAACAGAAATGTATCTGACCGACATCGCCATACATGGAAAGACAGACGAAAGCGGTTCCCTGGTCGATTTGGATAACGAAATGTTACCCTCCCGGACGAAAAACGACATGAAAGGTAAAAACAAATGGTATTGGGAAGAAGGATTCAAAGGCATCAAATATGCAAATATCGCCATCAGCCGTTTGGATGCAGCCAAATACAAAGACGAAGCAGAGCGAAAGGCGGTATTGGGAGCTGCTTATTTCCAACGTGCCTATCGTTATTACAAACTGACACACCAGTTCGGCGACGTCCCTTATCTGGATCGGGAAATCACTGAACCGAAATTGGATTTTTATACGTACGACCGTTGGAGTATCTTGGAACAGTGCAAGAAAGACATGGAGTTTGCTTACCAGTGGGTGCCGGAAGTACAACCGCGCGGACGTGCCAACAAGGACGCGTGCGGTGTCTTACTTATGAAATTGTGTATGGCCACCGGTGATTTCGACCGCGCTATTACGGTCGGTAAAGAAGTCGTCGGACGTCATCCGTTGATGACCGAACGTTTCACAGGGAATCAGACAAAGCCCAACACCAACCTGATGCATGATTTGCACAGTGTGGAAGCCAAAATTGACATGAACAACACGGAAGGTATCATGTATGTGGTCGCCCATCCAACGACCACCCCATTGGATAAAGACAACCGTATTTATACCATGCGTAATGCTGTGCCTTATTGGGCAAAAGGTGGTGCCATTAAGACACCTGACGGGAAAAGCGGCACTGCCATTGCACCCGACGGAGCGGACAAAAATACGGAAATCGATAACGACACCCAATACGGTCGCGGTATCGGAACGTTACGCCCAACCAATTATTACCAATACGATATTTGGACTGAAAAAGAAAAGAACGACTTACGCGGACCATTCAATCATGATAGCTGGAAGCGGATGGAAGATTTACGCTATAACGATCCCGGCTTGAAGAAATCGAACAATCCTTATTACGGACAAAACTTGATTCGCCCGGTTGACCTTTCTGTCGCCGACTCCATCCGTTGCTGGTACATGTGGCCACATTATAAAGTATTCGTCCCTGATCCAACAAAGACTCAGGATTTCCAAGGAGGAGAAACACCTTGGTATATTTATCGTTCTGCAGAAGTTTACTTGATGTTGGCAGAATGTTATTATTGGAAAGGCGATATGGCAAATGAAGCTGCAATGCTGAATGTTGTCCGTGAACGTGCCGGTGCGGAACCTCTAAACGGAACCGTCGGTATTGCCGACGTACTTGCCGAACGAGCCAGGGAATTGTATTACGAAGAAAACCGCCATGTCGAATTGGTCCGTATCTCCTATTTGTATGCCAAGACCGGTAAGGCATGCGAAGCTTTGGACGGACGTGTGTATAAATTGGATAATATTTCAGGACCGGGTGGTATCGGTACGAACTGCAAAGATACCGGCGTAAACTTCTATTTCGATTGGGTTTCCGTCAAGAATAATTTCTTCAATAAGGGTGTTAAAATTCCGAACGGTGAATACCGCATGAGCGTACACCACATTTTATGGCCGATTCCTGAAACCGCTATCACAAGTAACACAGGAGGCGTGATTAACCAAAACATAGGTTATCCGGGAGCAGAAAACAACCTGGAACCTCTGAAGGTCGAACCTATTGATCCGGATATTTGACAATTAAGAAAATGCGCATAACAACAGCGCACAAGAGGCACACCGCCGCCGGGAAGCAGTAAGCTAATTTATCACCTCCCCAGGCTTGTGCCTCTTTTTCTTTTTAATCATCTTTCAGATATTTCGCCCCGAAACAAAGTGGCAACAGCGATTCGGCACTCTCCGCCACCACTACTTCTTTTGTACCACACAACAAGACCTTCATTGACTTGCCATAACGCTGTTCCGCCTCCAACAAAACCTGGCGGCAGGCACCACAAGGGGAAATGCTCTCGACCTGGCTACCATTCGTGGCGGCAGCAATAGCAAGAGCGACAACGGCAATATCCGGATATTTATGGCCGGCATGAAACAACGCCACGCGCTCCGCACACAAACCGGAAGGGTAAGCGGCATTCTCCTGATTACTGCCGGTTACGATCGTGCCGTCCTCCAGTAAGGCTGCCGCTCCGACATGAAACTTCGAATAAGGAGCATACGATTGTCCCGTCGCTTTTATGGCTGCCTCCATTAGCCGCAACTCCTCTTCCGGAAGCTCGGCAAGAGGATAGATCCGGATTTTTGTCTCCAACTTGATTTCTTTCATGAAATAACATTCTAAATGATACAAGCAAAAATAAAGAAAATGTAGAGAACCCCCAAATACATTTATTGTCAAACATCCCAACCATAGACCTTTTACCCTTAGTCGAAAAGGCTTTCGCCCTTGGTCAAAAGCACTTTCGACCAATGTCAAAAGCCTTTTCGACCAAGGGCGAAAGGTTAAAAAGTGGTAGTAATAGCTGTAAATACTTACCTTTCACTTAAATACATAGTAGTAAAAACGAATCAGAGTGACATGGTCAACCTAAATCAGGACAAGACAAGGGTGAAGACAGTTCGGATGATTACCTTCACCTTTATACCTCATAATAATCAAAAAGTTTCGAGGGCAGGTGGAGCCAAATCAGAGATCCGCATAATCCTTATTTATAAATAGCATGGTGACCAATCATCATTTATAATCCATATCTATCAAATTTTGATACGGCCTCCCGCCCCGGCACACGACTATGACAATGATGTAAAACAAATTAATTATCTTTGCCGTTAAATATAATTACATACAACGAATCAGTCATGCGATTAACATTACGAATCCTTTCCCTGCTGTTGGTGCTGTCCGTTACCGGGACGACACTCGGAGCCAGCCAACGGAAAGTGCCGGCATACGAAAAGTATATCAAACAATACAGCAGTTTAGCTGTTCAGCATCAAAAAAAGTACCGTATCCCTGCCAGTATCACGCTTGCACAAGGATTATTGGAGTCGGGGGCCGGCCGGAGCGAGCTGGCACGCAAGTCGAACAACCATTTCGGCATCAAATGTCATTCCGATTGGAGAGGTGGGCGTGTCTATCACGACGACGACCTGCGGGGAGAATGTTTCCGCAAATATAAAAATCCGGAACAGTCTTACGAAGACCACGCCCGTTTTCTGGTCGACCGTCCCCGCTATGCCCGCCTGTTCAAACTGAAAGTCACCGACTATAAAGGCTGGGCAAGAGGGCTTCAGAAATGCGGGTACGCTACAGACCGCGCCTACGCCAACCGGCTGATCAAGTTGATCGAAGATTATGACCTCTACCGGTATGATACGGCAAAAGGCGGCAAGAAGAAGGGCAAACAACCGGCACGCATCTCCCGCTATACGATCTACCGTACAAACGACTTGCTGTATGTCTACTCCAACGGTAAAGACAGCTTCGACGACATAGCCGCCAGCCTCGGCTTCCGGGTAAAAGACTTGAAGAAATACAACGAAGTACCGGAAGATTTCCCGTTACAGAAAAACGATATCGTTTATCTGGAAAAGAAAAAGAAGAAAGCAGACAAGCCGAATTATGACCATGTCGTACAGGTAGGCGAGTCCATGCACAGTATCGCACAGAAATACGGAATACAGATCAAGAGCTTATATAAGATAAATAAAAAGCACAAAGATTATATTCCCGAAGAAGGAGATGTGCTAAAACTTAGATAAGTAAGACAAAAAATAGTATCTTTGCAGACAAATTCACAAAAACAATGAGTGACCAACGTTATAATCTACGCGGTGTATCCGCTTCGAAAGAAGATGTTCACAACGCAATAAAGAACATCGACAAGGGAATCTTTCCCCAAGCATTCTGTAAGATCATTCCCGACATTCTGGGAGGCGATCCTGAATATTGCAACATCATGCATGCCGACGGAGCCGGAACCAAGTCATCTCTGGCTTATATGTATTGGAAAGAAACCGGCGACCTGTCCGTATGGAAAGGTATCGCGCAAGATGCTTTGATAATGAATATCGACGACCTGCTGTGCGTGGGCGCCGTAGACAACATATTAGTATCCTCCACCATCGGACGCAACAAGCTGTTGATTCCGGGTGAAGTGATCTCCGCCATCATCAACGGGACAGACGAACTATTAGCCGAACTTCGCGAAATGGGAGTCGGTTGTTACGCGACCGGTGGCGAAACGGCCGATGTAGGCGATCTGGTCCGCACCATCATCGTCGACAGTACGGTTACCTGCCGCATGAAACGTGCCGACGTGATCGACAATGCGAACATCCGTCCGGGCGACGTGATCGTCGGATTGGCTTCTTTCGGACAGGCTACATACGAGAAAGAATATAACGGAGGCATGGGAAGCAACGGGCTGACCAGTGCACGCCACGACGTGTTTGCCAAATATCTGGCAGAAAAATACCCGGAAAGTTTCGACAAAGCTGTCCCCGACGAACTGGTTTACAGTGGAGGCTTGAAGCTGACCGACCCCGTAGAAGGATCGCCGCTGAACGCAGGCAAACTGGTGCTTTCTCCTACACGGACCTATGCTCCGGTCGTTAAGAAGCTGTTGGATGTTTTGCGCCCGGATATTCATGGAATGGTACATTGCTCAGGCGGCGCACAGACTAAGGTGATGCACTTCGTCGGCAATAATTGTCGCGTGGTCAAGGATAATATGTTTCCCGTTCCCCCACTGTTCAAGACGATCAAGGAACAGAGCGGTACGGCTTGGGATGAGATGTATAAAGTGTTCAACATGGGACACCGTCTCGAAGTCTATCTTTCTCCGGAACATGCGGAAGAAGTGATTGCCATCAGCAAATCATTCAATATCGACGCGCAAATTGTCGGCCGGGTAGAAGAAAGCGACAAGAAGGAACTGATTATTAAAAGCGAGTTCGGTGAGTTCATATATGGCTGAGAATAACACGCTATTAGAAAAACTGGAAGGTCTGGTGTCCCGCTTCGAAGAGGTGTCGACGCTCATTACGGACCCTAACGTCATCGCTGACCAGAAAAGATACGTCAAGCTCACGAAAGAATACAAGGAGCTGAACGAAATCATAAAAGCCCGCAAGGAATACATGCAATGCCTCAACGGTTTGGAAGAAGCCCGTTTGATGATGGCCGAAACCGATCCGGAGATGAAAGAAATAGCCCGTGAAGAAGCGGCTGCCTGTGAAGCGCGTATTCCGGAGCTGGAAGAGGAGATCAAGCTACTCCTCGTGCCGGCCGACCCGCAGGACGACAAAAACGCCATTGTCGAAATACGTGGCGGAACGGGTGGCGACGAAGCAGCACTCTTTGCCGGAGACCTGTATCGCATGTACGTGAAGTATTGCGAGATGAAAGGCTGGAAAGTGGCCCTGTCCAGTTGTAGCGAAGGAGCTGCCGGCGGTTTCAAGGAAATCATCTTTACCGTAAGCGGAGAAAAAGTGTACGGAACTCTTAAATATGAATCGGGCGTGCATCGCGTACAACGTGTGCCGGCTACCGAAACACAGGGACGCGTGCATACATCAGCTGCAACCGTTGCCGTCCTTCCCGAAGCAGATGAGTTTGATGTGGAAATTAACGAAGGCGAAATCAAATGGGATACGTTCCGTTCGGGTGGAGCCGGAGGACAGAACGTAAACAAGGTCGAATCAGGCGTCCGCCTGCGCTATGTCTGGAAAAACCCGAATACAGGCGTAAGCGAAGAAATCCTGATCGAATGTACCGAAACACGCGACCAACCGAAGAACAAGGAACGCGCCCTTACGCGCCTGCGTTCATTTATATATGACAAGGAGCACCAGAAATATCTGGATGACATTGCTAACAAACGTAAGACGATGGTCTCCACCGGTGACCGGTCGGCAAAGATCCGTACCTACAACTATCCGCAGGGACGCATCACCGATCACCGTATCAACTACACGATTTACAATCTTTCAGCCTTTATGGATGGGGATATACAAGGATGCCTCGACCAACTGATCGTGGCCGAGAACGCTGAACGACTGAAAGAGTCTGAACTATAACATCATTTTTAGACTAATTTTTTACACGTAACAACATGAACAAGCAGCAATTATTCGAAAACATCAAGAAAAAGCAGTCCTTTCTTTGCGTGGGGCTCGATACAGATATAAAGAAGATCCCGCAGCACCTGCTGTCTGAAGAAGATCCGATCTTTGCATTCAACAAAGCGATTATCGACGCGACAGCCGATTACTGCGTGGCTTATAAACCAAACCTGGCCTTCTATGAAAGTTTGGGCGTAAAAGGTATGCTGTCATTCGAAAAGACTGTCGCTTACCTACGTGAAAACTATCCTGACCAGTTTATCATTGCCGATGCAAAGCGCGGGGACATCGGAAACACTTCCGAAATGTATGCACGTTCTTTCTTCGACCATATCAAGGTGGATGCCGTAACGGTCGCTCCGTATATGGGTGAAGACAGTGTGAAACCATTCCTGATCTATCCGGAAGCCTGGGTGATCCTGCTAGCACTGACCTCTAACAAAGGTTCGCACGATTTCCAGTTGACAGAAGATGCAGCCGGTGAACGGTTATTCGAAAAAGTACTGAAAAAGTCGCAGGATTGGGCTACAGACGAACAGATGATGTATGTGGTAGGCGCCACCCAGGGAAAAATGTTCCTGGATATCCGCAAACATGCTCCCAACCACTTCCTGCTGGTTCCGGGCGTAGGCGCACAGGGTGGAAGCCTCGCCGAAGTGGCTCAGTACGGCATGAACGACCAGTGCGGATTACTGGTAAACTCCTCCCGTGCTATCATATATGCAGACAAAACGGAGAATTTTGCCAATGTAGCGCGTGAAGCAGCCCTGGCCGTACAACGCGAAATGGCAGGATATCTGCACGATAAAGGAATTATTCCCTGCAAAGCATAGGCTATCCCAATAATTTTCACCATTTTTGCAAACTGCCTTGAAGCAAGTCCGGGCAGTTGCATTTGAAATACATATAAAAGATTAAGTAATGGAGTTTTCAGCCCAACAAATAGCGAGCGTTTTAGGTGGAACCGTCGAAGGCGACCCTGAAGTGAAAGTCAACAACTTCTCAAAGATAGAAGAAGGTAAGCCGGGAACATTGACCTTCCTGGCAAATCCTAAATATGAACATTTTATCTACAAAACTGAAGCAAGCATTGTTTTAGTAAACAATGATTTCACTCCCGCCGAACCGGTAAAAGCTACATTGGTCAAGGTTGCCAATGCCTATGCTTCGCTCGCCATCCTGTTGAACATGGTGGAACAGGCGAATGCCAAGAAAGCGGGTATAGATGCTACGGCGTTTATCGCCGGTTCGGCAACGGTCGGCGAAGGATGTTACGTCGGCAACTTCGCCTACATTGGCGAAGATGTGAAGATCGGCAAGAACAGCCGCATTTATCCACACGCCTACATCGGAGACCATGTGACCATTGGCGATAACTGTACGATCTATCCACACGCAACTATCTACAACGGCTGTGTAATCGGCAACAACTGCATTCTGCACGCCGGAAGCGTGATCGGATCGGATGGTTTCGGTTTCGCTCCGGAAGGCGATAACTACAAGAAGATTCCCCAGTTGGGAAATGTCGTACTGGAAGACGATGTCGAAATCGGAGCCAATACCACGATAGACCGCGCCGTTATGGACTCGACCATCATCCGCCGAGGAGTCAAACTGGACAATCTGGTACAGATTGCTCACAACGTGGAAGTCGGCGAAAATACGGTCATGGCAGCTCAAGTAGGTATTGCCGGGTCCGTAAAGATTGGCAGCCATTGCATGTTCGGAGGTCAGGCCGGGTTATCCGGCCATATCCATGTGGCGGACCATGTAGTATTCGGTGCACAATGCGGCGTGATCAGCGATGTAAAAGAACCGACAACCCTGTTAGGTGCTCCGGCTATCAACGCAAAGGCGTTTATGCGCTCCAGCGCAATCTTCAATCGCCTGCCGGATATGTATCGACAGATGGGACAGATGCAGCGTGAGATAGAACGACTTAAATTGGCAATTGACAATGCACAATTGACAATGAATAAATCATAAATTATAAATCATAAATCATATAGATCGTATGCAGAAACAGAAGACGCTTGCCACGAGTTTCTCTATGCAAGGAAAAGGGTTGCATACAGGTTTGGATATCCAGATTACTTTCCATCCTGCACCCGAAAATCATGGATACAAAATCAAACGTGTTGACCTGGAAGGAGAACCTGTAATCGATGCCGTTGCTGAAAACGTAGCCGGAACCCAGAGGGGAACCGTACTTTCCAAAAACGGTATCCAGGTAAGTACCATTGAACACGCGATGGCAGCTTTATATGCCTACGAAATAGATAACTGCCTGATAGAGGTGAATGCACCCGAATTCCCGATTCTCGACGGTAGTTCCCGTTTTTTCAGTGAAGAGATTCAGAAAGCCGGTGTCGTGGAACAAAACGCACCGAAAGATTATTATATCGTAAAGCACAAGATCGAAGTGAAGGATGAAGAGACAGGTTCTTCCCTCATTATCCTGCCGGACGACAAATTTAGCGTCAATGTACTGATTTCTTTCAATTCACCAGTGCTTTCCAACCAATTCGCCACACTGAATGACCTGAGTGAATTCCCGACAGAATTGGCCGCTTCCCGTACATTCGTGTTTGTCCGCGAAGTAGAGATGTTGTTACAGAATAACCTGATCAAAGGTGGCGACCTCGACAACGCGATCGTCATCTATGACCAGAAAGTATCGCAGGAGGTGCTTGACAACCTTGCCGACAAGCTGTCTATCCCGCATAAGGACGTACAAGACTTAGGCTACATCAACAATAAACCGCTGGTATTCGACAACGAGCCGGCACGTCACAAGCTGATTGATGTGATCGGAGATCTGGCACTGATCGGCAAACCGATCCGCGGCCGTGTAATCGCTACCCGTCCGGGACATAAGATCAACAACCAGTTGGCACGCATGATCCGCAAGGACATCAAACTAAACGAAGTTCAGGCTCCCGTCTATGATCCGAACAGCACTCCGGTTATGGATATCAACCGTATCCGCGAACTGCTCCCGCATCGTTACCCGTTCCTGTTGGTTGACAAGATCATCGAAATCGGCGGCAACTATATCGTGGGTGTGAAAAACATCACGAGCAATGAACCTTTCTTTACAGGCCATTTTCCCCAGGAACCGGTTATGCCGGGCGTACTGCAAGTAGAAGCGATGGCCCAGACCGGCGGGTTGCTCGTTCTGAATTCGGTAGACGAACCAGAACGCTATTCCACTTATTTCATGAAGATCGACGGCGTTAAATTCCGCCAGAAAGTCGTTCCGGGCGACACGCTGATCCTCCGTTTGGAGTTGTTGGCTCCCATCCGCCGTGGTATTTCAACCATGAAAGGATATGTATTCGTAGGTGATAAGCTGGTCAGCGAAGCCGAGTTTATGGCACAAATCGTAAAAAACAAATAATAAATCATAAATCATTATGAACATATCCCCTTTAGCAGTCGTTCATCCCGAAGCTAAAATCGGTCAAAATACAACAGTCGACCCTTTTGCCGTAATCGAGAAAGATGTCGTGATCGGTGACAACTGTCGTATCTATTCGCACGCGACTATTTTAGACGGTGCCCGGATCGGTAACAATTGCCAGGTATTTCCCGGAGCCGTTATTGCCGGCATCCCTCAAGACCTGAAATTTAAAGGAGAAATTACAACTGCCGAAATCGGAAACAACACCATTCTTCGCGAATGCGTGACCGTCAACCGCGGAACGGCCTCCAAAGGTAAAACTGTTGTCGGAAACAATTGCCTGATTATGGCCTATTCCCATATTGCCCATGATTGCTTGCTGAAAGATAATATCATTATCGGCAACGCTTCACAGATAGCCGGAGAAGTAGAGATCGACGACTTCGCCATCGTTAGCGGTGGTAGCCTGGTCCACCAATTTTCCCGTATATCCAAGCACGTCATGGTACAGGGCGGTTCACGTATCGGTAAAGATATTCCTCCTTATACCCTGATCGGACGTGACCCGATCGTGTACTGCGGTATCAATATCGTAGGATTACGCCGTCGCGGATTTACCAACAGCCAGGTATTCTTGATCCAAGACATCTACCGTACACTTTATACGCGTGGCCTCAACAATACGGAAGCCTTGAAAGCCATCGAAACCGAATACGAGCCCAGCGAAGAACGGGATCTGATCCTGAACTTCATCAAATCATCCCAGCGCGGTATCGTCAGGGGTTCGATCGATGAGTAAATAATGTAACAAAAAATAATAACGATTATGGTATTTAGATTTCTAATTCTATCAGATGAAGTTGACGACTTCAAACGCGAGATTAAGATCGACTCGGAAGCGACATTCTTGGATTTGTACAATGCCATTATGGACTCTGTTGGGTATACAAAAGATCAGATGTGTTCTTTCTTCATCTGTGATGACGACTGGAGCAAGAATACGGAAATCACACTGGTTGAAATGGATACCACTTCTGAGGTGGACAATTATATAATGGAAGATACACGTCTGGAAGAGCTTCTTGAAGACGAGCATCAGAAGTTGCTTTTCGTCTTCGATTATATGACCGAACGTGCTTTCTTCATGGAACTCCGCGAAATCATCCCGGGCAAAGATCTGGACAAAGCCGTATGCAGCAAATCTATCGGTGAGGCACCTGTACAGATCATGTCGTTCGACGAGATGGACACCAAAGCCGGCAACACCGAAATAGGTGAAGATTTCTACGGCGATTCCGAATACGATATCGACGAACTCGATAAAGAAGGTTTTGACGGGCTCGGCGACGGACCGATGGAGAACCCCTATGACGAATTCAATTGACAATACTCTTATCATCCTATTGGGGCCGACAGGAGTCGGCAAGACGGAACTGAGCCTGCGTGTAGCAGAGCATTTCGGTTCTCCGATCATTTCTTCCGACTCCCGTCAGCTTTATAAAGACCTTCCGATAGGTACGGCTGCCCCTACGGCTGAACAGATAGCACGTGTACGCCATTATATGGTCGGCACATTGTCACTCACCGATTATTACAGTGCGAGTAATTTCGAAGAAGATGTGATGTCCCTGCTCAGGGAACTCCACCAGACACATCCGACCGTCGTTATGACAGGTGGCAGCATGATGTATATCGATGCCGTTACAAAAGGGATCGACGACATCCCCACTATCACCCCCGAAATCCGGACTGCCATCTATAGACAATTTGAAGAAGAAGGGCTCTCTCCTATCCTTGCCGAGTTGAAAGAGGCCGATCCTTTGCATTACGAAGAGGTCGACCGCAACAATTATAAGCGTGTGATCCACGCCGTAGAAATCTGCCGTATGACAGGCAAACCCTATTCTTCTTTCCGTACCAACACCCGCAAAGAACGGCCTTTCCGGATCATCCAGATAGGACTTACCCGTGACCGTGAAGAACTTTACGACCGCATCAATCGCCGTGTAGACCAAATGATGGCCGATGGCATGATGGAAGAAGCACGCCGCGTCTATCCTTTCCGCGAATTGAACTCCCTTAACACAGTCGGTTACAAAGAACTGTTCAAGTACCTGGATGGCGAATGGACATTAGATTTCGCTATTGAAAAGATAAAACGCAACTCCCGCGTTTACGCCCGCAAACAAATGACCTGGTTCAAACGGGACACCAGCATCCGATGGTTTCATCCGGATGATGAAAAGGCAATAATGGATTATCTGGATCAACAAATTCGGACTATTTCTTAAACACCAGATAAACCGCTGCCACCAGAAACAGGAAAGCCAGTGCGTGGTTCCACTTAAACGATTCGCCTTTGAAGGCTATCGAGCTGAAACCGACAAAGACGACCAGCGTAATCACCTCCTGGATCACCTTCAACTGGATCAGGTTAAACGGCCCACCATTATCGCGAAAGCCCATCCGGTTTGCCGGAACTTGGAAGCAATATTCGAAAAATGCCAGAAACCAGCTGAACAGGACAACACCGATCAACGGCAGATGCTCGAACCAGCTGAACTGCTGCTTCATCTTCAGGTGCCCATACCAAGCACACGTCATAAAGATATTGGATGCGACCAATAACAGAATAGTATAAAATCCTTGCATGAGATGATTTATGATTTATAATTTATGATTTTCGGAAGATAATTTTCCTGGATATTCGACATACTGTTCCAAAGGCTATAACGCGCCTCGGGGTTGATCACCTCCAGACGCGACAGCACCTCCTTCATGTCCGAACGGCTGGAGCCGGATTCGTACGGGCAATTCTTAATCTGTTTCCGATATCCCCTCCACGCAGCAATCCGGGTCAAGTCTTTCTCCTCCACCAGACACATGGGGCGGATAATCTCCATATCGAACTTATCCATCTTCAAGCGCGGCGGCATCGTTCCGATCGCTCCCTGGTAGATCATGTTCATCAGAAGGGTTTCAAGAATATCGTCCTGATGATGTCCGAGGGCAATCTTGTTGCAACCATGCTTCTTTGCTATATCAAACAAGGCTTTCCGCCGTGTCCAGGAGCAAAGGAAACAAGGGGATTTACGGGTATCGGTCGAAGCGTCGAAACTCGTCTCATGCACGAAAAAGGGAAGGCCGTACTCGTCTGTCCGGCTTTTCAAGTAGCTGATATCCGAACGATAAGGAATATTCGACATCACGATATGTGTCACGACCACCTCGAACCGGGGCCGGAATATCTTGGAACGGCGTCCGAGCAGATCCACCAGCGCCAGCGAATCTTTCCCCCCCGACAATCCGATCAATATGCGGTCGCCATCCACAATCAGGCCGTATTCGAATATCGCCTTCTTGACTTTCTCTTCTACTTTACGAAACAGGAGTTCCTCTTCTGTCAACTTTGCCATACTTTACTAATTAAGAATTAAAAATTAAGAATTAAAAAATAAGGGTTTTGATTCTTGATTTTAATTCCTATTTTTGTAATCAGACACAAAAGTAATGATTTATGATTTTAGATTTATGAATTATAAGCCATAAATCCGAGTCATAGATCATAATTCATAAATCATAAATCGATGAATTGGTTATCTAATAAACTGTTTTACACAATAGGAATTACGTTACTCTGCGGCGGGCTGCATGCACAAAGTCTGGCTGAAGCAAAAAAATTATACAACGAAGGAAAGTACGCAGAAGCCAAACCCGCCTTTGAAAAGCTGGTTAAGCAAGCGCCAAGCAATTCCTCCTATAATCATTGGTATGGTGTCTGCTGCTACGAGACTGGCGATCTGACCGGTGCGGAAAAGCATTTGAAAGTAGCTGTCAAACGCAAAGTACAGGAAGCATACCGTTATATGTCCGAAGTCTACTACAAGACCTATCGTTTCGACCAAGCCGGAGAAATGCTGGAAGAATACATCAACCTGCTGGCAAAGAAAAAACAGGACCCACAAGCGTTCGAAGCCAAGCTCGATCTGGCAAACAATGCACAACGCATGATGGAAAAGGTGGAAGACATTCAGATCATTGATAGCCTGGTCGTGGACAAAGACAATTTCCTTTCCGCCTATATCTTGAGTGAAGAAAGCGGCACACTCGATTCCTACAAAGATTTTTTCCAGACAAACGAGCCTGTAAGTTCAACCGTATACAAGAACCAGAAAGGCGACAAAATTTACTATGCACATTCGACGGACAACGACCATTATTGCCTTTTCACCCAGTCCATGCTTATGGACGAATGGGGTGACGAAAAACAGTTACCGATGAATATCAACAGCAATGATGACGACAACTACCCGTTCGTCCTTTCCGATGGCGCTACAATCTATTATTCTTCCAAAGGGAACGGTTCGATTGGCGGTTATGACCTCTTTGTCACCCGCTACAACATCAATTCTGACACTTATCTGGCACCAGAGCAGTTGGGTATGCCGTTCAATTCGCCCTACAACGATTATATGATGGTCTTCGACGAAGTGAAAGGATTGGGATGGTTCGTGTCCGACCGTTTCCAACCGGAGGGTAAAGCCTGCGTCTATCTTTTTATCCCGAACCCGGAGCACAAACGAGTGGAGAGCGAAGACATCGAAATGAAACGGACCCGTGCCGCGATTACTTCCATCCGGGATTCCTGGAAAGAAGGTTCCGACTATACCGATCTGATTCGCCTGTCCCATACGGAAATACCCTACGGAGAGGAAAAGATCGAAAAGGATTTTGAATTCATCATCGCAGGTAATATCGTCTATTACAAACTCGATGAGATCAACAGCCCAGAAGCAAAGAGCTATTACGAAAAAGTAGTTGCCTTGAACAAACAGATCAAAGAGTTGAATGAAAAACTCGATGGTCTGCGCACTTCCTATGTCAAAGGCAACACGGCCCGCAAAGAGCAGTTGAAGCCTACCATCCTGCAAGCGGAAGAACAACTGAATGCTTTGCTGGAACAACCCGGCGAATTGGAAAAGAAAGCCCGTAATGCAGAGATCAATTATCTGAAAAACAAACGATAAAACAAGTGCCTATATGATATTTGAAACGTTCATCATCGCTTTCCTAATGGTTGTAGCCATTGTACTCATCCTGCTGGAAATATTTATGTTACCAGGTATCACGGTTGCCGGTGTCGGAGGATTCCTTTTTGCTGCCGGTGGCCTGATCTATGCCTACTCGGTCGGTACGCCGGTGGGAAATGTGACATTGGCGGTATCATTGCTCGTATTCGTAGCCTCCTTCGTCTGGTTGTTGCGTTCCAAATCCTTCAACCGGGTGGCTTTGAAAACCGACATCGATTCCAAGCTGGTGTCCAGCCGTGATCTGGGGATCGTGCCGGGTGACGAAGGGTTGGCACTTTCACGCCTCGCTCCAATCGGGAAGGCCCGTATTAACGGGATTATGGTGGAAGCCAAATCGGTGGACGAACTGATTGACGAAAACACACCGGTCGAGGTGATACGCGTCGACGGTTATAATGTAATCGTGAAAATTAAAAGTTGAAAAATAAATCATAATTCATAAATCATAATTCTACTCACATGGAAATGACCTTTGTACCTCTCGCCCTTTTGGGGGCAGCGATATTGCTGCTGGTAATTTTCTTTTATTATGTGCCGTTCCTCCTATGGATCTCGGCAAAAGTTTCAGGTGTCAACATCTCGCTGATACAGCTTTTCCTGATGCGTATCCGTAACGTGCCGCCTTATGTCATCACTCGCGCCATGATCGAAGCCCACAAAGCTGGTCTGAAAATGCTGACTCGTGACGAACTGGAAGCACACTACCTGGCAGGCGGACATGTCGAAAAGGTTGTCCATGCCCTCGTTTCCGCATCGAAAGCGAATATCGACCTCCCTTTTCAGATGGCAACCGCTATCGACTTAGCAGGACGTGACGTATTCGAAGCCGTGCAGATGTCGGTAAACCCGAAAGTCATCGACACACCTCCCGTTACAGCCGTTGCCAAAGACGGTATTCAGCTGATCGCCAAAGCGCGTGTGACGGTCCGTGCCAATATCAAGCAGTTAGTCGGAGGGGCCGGCGAAGAAACGATTCTGGCCCGTGTCGGCGAAGGTATTGTATCCTCTATCGGTTCGTCTGAAAATCATAAAAGCGTATTGGAAAACCCAGATTCCATCTCCAAACTGGTTCTCCGCAAAGGTTTGGATGCGGGGACTGCATTCGAAATCTTGTCCATCGACATCGCCGATATCGACATAGGCAAGAACATCGGAGCTTATCTGCAAATGGACCAGGCTCAAGCCGACAAGAATATCGCCCAGGCAAAGGCCGAAGAACGTCGTGCTATGGCCGTTGCTGTCGAACAGGAAATGAAAGCCAAAGCACAGGAAGCCCGTGCAAAGGTTATCGAAGCCGAAGCCGAAGTACCCAAGGCTATGGCCGAAGCTTTCCGTAGCGGCAATTTGGGTATCATGGACTATTATAAGATGAAGAATATCGAAGCAGACACCAGCATGCGAGAAGCAATCGCCAAACCGTCAAGTGCACCTTCGAAACCATTAAAAGACTAATAAGGATTTATGATTTCAGATTTATGATTTATTATCCACACATAAATCTGAAATCATAAATATAAAATCATAAATCAAATGATCGCTCCTTCTGAACTTATTATCAATCCCGATGGCAGTTGCTTCCACCTCCATCTGAAACCGGAACAGCTCGCCGACAAGATCATCATGGTCGGCGATCCCGATCGCGTAAACACTGTCGCCTCCTATTTCGATACGAAAGAATGTGAAGTGTCGAGCCGTGAATTCCACACCATCACCGGTACTTACAAAGGGAAGCGTATCACGACGCTTTCACACGGCATCGGGACCGATAATATCGACATCGTCCTGAATGAACTGGACGCTCTGGCAAACATCGACTTTGCCTCTCGCACCATCAAACCGGAATTCCGGCAACTGACAATGGTGCGTGTCGGCACTTCAGGAGGATTGCAACCGTTTGTTCCTGTCGGGACTTATGTCGCTGCCGGAAAATCGATCGGGTTCGACGGAGTCCTGTATTTTTATGCCGGCTCCGAGGAAGTGCGCGACAAGGCTTTCGAATCGGAACTAATAAGACAATTGGAATGGAAGCTAAACGATATCAAGCCCTATGTTGTTTCCGCTGATCCTTCTCTGGTCGAACAGATCACGCAAAATGATATTATCCGGGGAGTAACGATTGCGGCCAACGGTTTCTACGGTCCGCAAGGTCGTCGGCTCCGCCTGCCACTCGCCGATCCGGAGTTGAACCGGAAAATAGAAGCCTTCAAGTTCAACGATAGCCGGATTACCAACTTCGAAATGGAGAGTTCGTCCCTCGCCGGGCTGTCCGCCTTGATGGGACATCGTGCCATGACCGTGTGCTGCATCATTGCCGGACGGGTAACCCAAGACATGAATACCGAATACAAAGGTTCCATCGCCGGGCTGATCGAAACAGTATTGGATCGGATCTAAAAAAGCTATGCTTTACGGGGGCTACCCCTATGGGTTATGCCACCTAATACATAGGGTTATGGTTACTAAAACAAAGTCGATAAATCATGGAATGGGGAAAGACAATATTATCATCTTTGGAATGGGGAAAAACCATCTCCAACAGAGAAGAGAAAGAGAGAGTGGCAGACATCATTTCCTCGATGGTAAAAGAGGGAGAAATCATCGGAGTAGGTTCGGGTTCGACTGCCTATCTGGCCTTATTGAAAATCGCCAGACGGATGAAAAACGAACAATTACATATCCGTGCAATCCCAACTTCACAGGAAATCCGTATGGCATGTGTCCGTTTGGGTATCCCTGTCACCAGCCTGTGGGAACACAAACCGGACTGGACATTCGACGGGGCCGACGAAATAGACACGGAACATAATATGATCAAAGGGCGCGGAGGAGCAATGTTCAAAGAAAAGCTACTGATCAACTCCAGTCCCCGCACCTATATTATCGCCGATCCATCCAAGATCGTAACCCAATTAGGATCCCGCTTCCCGGTCCCTATAGAGATATTTCCCGAAGCACTTACCTACGTCGAAGAAGTGCTCCGGGCTTATAATCCCAAAGAAATCAAATTAAGAATGGCTAAAGGGAAAGACGGCCCTGTGATCACGGAGAACGGGAACCTGATTCTCGATGCCTGGTTCGATCATATCCCCAACAACCTGGAAGAATCGATCAAGTCGATCACCGGGGTTATCGAAAGCGGGCTGTTCATACACTACGACGTGCATATCATTTCATAAAACCCTGATCATTCAAGACTTTCAGTAATACACCGGAGAAATATTCATTATTAGCCTTCGTATAACGTACATCCGTAAATACCTGGGCCAATGTCTCTTTATCATTCTCCCGTACAAATTGCTTATTTACTTCCAGTTCCTCCTTATCGTGATACAATGCATCAATAGAAGTTGGCGTATAATCCGTATAAACCTCCTGGTGAACCACTGCTCCAAGTGGCAGACGTTCCACCTGATCAGGCATTCCGTCGGGATAGCCGACCGTGACTGTCACGATAGGGACAACCAAGCGTGGAAGCGACAAGGCGTCGATAATCTTATCTGCATTATAAGCCGTCGTTCCCAAATAACAGATCCCCAAACCTTTTTCTTCTGCTGCCGTACAGAAACTCTGGGCAAACAGCATCGCATCAATAGTCGAAGCGATAAAAGTTTGGAAATTGTCGAAACCGGCCAGGGCATCACGCTGCTCCGCCCATTTTACAAAACGGTTGGCATCAGCACAGAAAGTGAGCACGACTGGAGCTGTCGTAATCATCGGCTGATTGAAATGGGCTGGAGCCAACTTTTCCTTATTCGCCTTATCGCGAGTAATGACCACGCTATACAGTTGCATATTCCCCGTATTGGATGCACGGGTGGCAACTTCCAGCAATTCATTCAACAAAGCATCCGGAATGTCCTGAGTCGTATATTTACGGATCGTCCGTCTGTTTTTCATATTTTCCAACATAACTTACATATTTAGTTGATGACAAAATCGATCAATAACAAAGGCCAAGCGCCCAGATAGGTATCTTGTTTCCTACACTCTTGGGCTGCCCGTGTATGGCGGCAAACGTATTTTCTACATTCTTGATACGTTCATAGTCCATCAACGGATCACCAATCACGAACGTGTACTTTCCATTCACACGATAGTCTCCATTATGCAGAAGTTCCACCGTTCCACAATTAGACATCTGATCGACGAAAAACGTTTCTCCCAAGTAAATCCGCTCCATCTCCCGGAAAAGGCTTGCCATCAGATTCGTGTTCGCCAAGAAAGAGCGATACGAACGGGCCAGTCCGCCGTCTTCTTTCCTGACTTGTAGAATGCGGAGCACTCCTATTTCTTTTATATAATCCAGCAACTTGTGTATTTGTGTGTTATCCATCTCATACTTGGATGTCAGAGCCTGCATGCGGGGAAACTCCGGAGCTTCTTTGGCAAGCTGAATCAGCAATTGTTTCATCTTCCGGGACATGGCATTGTTCATCTGGCGAATGGCAGGCAGGTCCACATCAACCGAATCCCGCACCAAATCCTGTAAACGAAAATTGAAAGCATCCGGATCTTCCCAATAGAAAGGATAGCAGCCATGTTCCAAATAATTCCGGAAAATGGGGACTATGTTTATCTCGTCCATCACCTGTTGCGTCACTTCCGCATGGTGAAGCAAAAGCTCGTCCAATGGGATCGGTTTGAGGTCCAGCGCACCTTCATAGGACAAATATTCACGAAACGACATGGTATGCAACGTATACCAATCGCCTTTCCCGCCCAAAGACGGCTCCATCTTTTCACCTTCGACTAGCGAAGGTGCGGCAAACACAATTTGCATATCAGGATAATCGTCATGCAAACGCTCTATCGCCTGTATCCAGTTTCCATATCGATGGACATTATCCAAGAAAAGATGCCTCCCTCCCTTCTCATGGAATCGCCTGACCGTTTCGGACAACATGTGCCGTTCCTGAAACCATATATTATCGAGTGGCAAATACAGGGCTTCATGAGAATCACCATAAGTCGATTTGATATGCTGCAACAAAAGCGTAGTTTTTCCCACCCCTTTCGCTCCAAAGAGACCGATCAACCTCCTGTCCCACTTGACCTGCCGGGATAAGTAACGTTGGAAACTCAGATTTACACCTTTAAGTAATTGCTCATGGTTTAACCGAAACATGTCCATATTTTAACTGATTTGACACAAAAATACTATATAAAAGCCAATCTACAAAACCAACAACTCGCAGGAAAAATAGTTTTTTTGTACCTTTGTCCACATAAACCAATAAACAAATGGAAACGTCTAAAGTTTACTTTACCAATCTCCGTACAACTCCGTCCAGCAACTTGTTGGACAAGATGGAACGTCTCGTAAAACGTGCAGGCATAGCAAACATTGATTTCCAGAATCAGTTTGTAGCGATCAAGATCCACTTCGGCGAACCGGGCAACCTAGCCTTTATTCGACCAAACTATGCGGCCCGGATGGCCACGTTGCTTCGCAGTTTAGGGGCGAAGCCTTTTCTGACAGATTGCAACACATTGTATTCAGGTCGTCGCGCCAATGCTGTAGATCATCTGGAAAGTGCAATGGAAAACGGTTTCAATCCCATTTCCGCCAAATGCGATGTGATTATCGCCGACGGCCTGAAAGGGACCGAATACCGTGAAATCGAAATCGACGGTGAATATTGCAAAGCTCCCAAAATCGGTTCCGCCATTGCCGATGCAGATATTGTCATTTCCATGAACCACTTCAAAGGACACGAGCAGACCGGATTCGGCGGTGCATTGAAGAACCTCGGCATGGGATGCGCCAGCGTGGGGGGCAAACTTGAACTTCACTCGGCATCGCAACCCAGAATCGACATCGAAAGTTGTAAGGGTTGTAATATATGCGTCAAACATTGCCGCCACGATGCCATTCATTTGAATACTTCCCATAAAGCAGAAATCGACTACGGCAAATGTGTTGGTTGCGGCCAATGCGTAGCTCTTTGCCAATACGATGGAGCCGTCATGGGTGAAGGCGACACGTCTGAACGTTTGAACTATAAGATCGCCGAATACACCCAAGCAGTCTTGTCGGGCAAACCGAATTTCCACATCAGTTTTATCATGAATGTCTCACCTGAATGTGATTGTTGGAATCACAATGATGCTGCGATTGTGCCAGATCTGGGCATCGCCGCCTCTTTTGATCCGGTCGCATTAGACAAGGCTTGTGCCGATATGGTGATCAAGGCCCCGATCCTGGAGACAGGCAATCGCCTTTCAGACGCTCCGCATCACGAACATCTGGAAGGTTGCGACAAATTCCATCTCATGCACCCCGACACAAACTGGCAAGCAGGGCTGGAACATGCTGAAAAGATCGGCCTCGGAACACAGGAATATGAATTAATAACCGTATAGAAGAATGGAAGATACTATCTGCGCCGTATCAACTGCCCCCGGAGCTGGAGGAATTGCCGTCATCCGTATCTCCGGACCAGAAGCAATCGCAATCTGCAACACGATATTCGTACCGCGTATAACAGGGAAAGATCTGTTGTCACAGAAAGCTTATACACTGCGTTACGGTAGTATCAGGCGGGATAAAGAACTCATAGACGATGTGTTAGTCGCCCTTTTCCGTGCACCTCATTCTTTTACCGGCGAAGACACGGTAGAAATCACTTGCCACGGTTCCGTCTATATCCAGCAGCAGATCATGCAACTTTTGATTGAAAGCGGTTGCCGCTCCGCCCTCCCCGGCGAATATACTCAACGCGCCTTCATGAACGGTAAGATGGACCTGAGTCAAGCCGAGGCGGTCGCCGATTTGATCGCCTCGACTTCAGCCGGCCAGCACCGTTTGGCATTAAACCAGATGCGCGGGGGGTTCAGTCATGAATTAAAGAACTTACGTGAACAACTTTTGCATATCACTTCTTTGATGGAACTGGAGCTGGATTTCAGCGACCACGAGGAACTGGAGTTTGCCGACCGAAGTGAACTTAGCACGTTGGCAACCCATATCGAAACCGTTATATCACGTTTGGCCAACTCTTTCAGTGTAGGAAACGCAATCAAGAACGGTGTTCCTGTTGCGATCATAGGTGAAACAAATGCCGGAAAATCGACTCTGCTAAACGTCCTGCTGAATGAGGATAAAGCGATTGTCAGCGATATCCACGGTACAACCCGCGACATTATCGAAGACACAGTCAGCCTCGGAGGGATCACTTTCCGCTTCATCGATACCGCCGGTATCCGAGAAACGCACGATGCGATCGAAAATATCGGCATCGAACGCACCTTCCAGAAGCTCGATCAAGCAGACATTGTCCTCTGGATGATAGATGCAGCCGATGCCTCCCTACAGATCGCCCAATTATCCGAAAAGATACTGCCCCGCTCGGAAGGGAAACAGCTAATCCTCGTTTTCAACAAGGCCGACCTGCTCACCGACCGTCAGTTTAAACCAACTGACCTTCCCGATAATGTGCAATCGATCTTCATATCGGCCAAGAAAAGAGAGCATATCGACGAGTTACAGGATCTCCTGATTCAAGCTGCTCATATCCCCTCTTTATCCTCAAACGACGTCATCGTCACTAACATCCGTCACTACGAAGCCCTAACCCACGCCCTCGACTCCATCCACCGTGTCCAGGAAGGCTTATCCGCCAACCTTTCCGGAGATTTCATCTCCCAAGATTTAAGAGAATGCATCTTCCACCTCTCAGACATCGTTGGAGAAGTCACAACAGACCAAGTGTTGGAGAATATATTTGAGAGGTTTTGTATTGGCAAGTAAGTGGTGATTACCAACGATTAGCATATAGCATCATCAATTATCAAGGCGTTCATTTTGAGCGCCTTTCTTTTTGGTCTTATAAGCGATAGTTATCGTTTATAGGGCTTTTTCAGCTCATTTTTGTACCGTATTTGTTGCTCGCTTGTTACTCTCCGATTTTAGGTCGGAAAGGTCGTGGAGAAAGTTGACTATAGTTGACTATGATTTACGATAGTTGAACAAAATGGAGAAATAACCAGAGAAATAAACCTCTAAAAGTAACGAATATGGCAACAAGTAAAATGAAAATCAAAAAGGTTTGTGAATGGTGTGGCACAACATTCTATGCCCAAAAGCTAACAACACGCTTCTGTTCTCATCGGTGTAATAATCTTGCATATAAAGAAGCAGTTCGGCAGAAGAGAATACAAGAAGTAGAAACCAAAGTCCAAACAGTCATCAGTGAACACCCCATATCTGATTTCAAGGACAAAGAGTATCTATCGTTCAAAGAGGTTGCAACTTTATTAGGGTTGAGCAAACAAGCCATATATAAAATGGTATATGCAGGAAAACTACAAGCATTCCGCATCAGTAGCAGATTATCCTTCATTCGAAAGGGTGATATTGACCGAATGCTAGAAGCTCGCCCTTATGAACAACGACAGCCAAAGGATACTATTCCTATCACCGACTTCTATACCACAGCCGAAGTGAAAGAAAAATATCATGTAAACGAGTCATGGATATTTGTTGTAGCCAAGAAGAACAACATTCCTCGGACTTTCAATCGTGGCAAAACCTACTGGAGCAAGAAACACATAGACGCCTACTTTGCCAAGAAAGCCCCGAATCCAGACATTACCGAATGGTATAGTACCCAAGAAATGCAGGAGAAATTCGGCATGACTTTATCCGCCATCTACTGTTTCGTTTCCAAGAATGCCATTCCGAAGAAGAAAGAGGGAATCATGGTGTACTATTCCAAGAAACATGTGGATATAGCAAAAGGTATAGCTGCACCCGAAGAACCGCAATATTATACGGTAGCCGAAGCGATAGAGAAGTTCAACCTAACCCGTGACCAACTCTATCATTACGCAAAATATCATAATATCTCAAAGGTCAAGAAAGGCAAATACACGCTTATCTCCAAGCCAGAACTGGATAAGTTGCTTGCAGCACCGAAGATTGAATAAGTTATTTATCGGTGAATGTACCCACTATCGAATCACCATATTCCTTTGCACCAAACAAATGTAAAACTCTAAATATTAAACAGTATGACACACACGTGTACAAAAGTAACAGTTCGTCAGAGAGCGATTCGGAATAATCGCATCTCCTTGTATCTGGATTATTATCCAGCAGTCCGTAACCCTGAGACAATGCAGATGAGTCGTCGGGAATACCTCGGCATCTACATCTATGCACACCCGAAAAACGAAATGGAACGGGAGTTTAACAATGATATGTTGAACAAAGCAGAGGCTATTCGTTGCATCAGAGTACAATCGCTCATCAATGAAGAGTTCGGTTTCTTGGATAAGAGCAAGCAGAAAGCCGACTTCCTTGCCTACTTCAAGAATATGTGCCGAAGCAAAGACCAGAAATGGACGTTTGTCTATCAGCATTTCTACAACTTCGTCAAAGGGCAATGTACCTTCGGCGAGGTGAATGTAGATTTGTGCAAGAAGTTCCGTGAATACCTGTTGAATGCCAAGCAACTCAAACATAGCAACCGCCCAATATCTCTCAATTCGGCATCCGGCTACTACTCCACTTTCAGAGGGTTGTTGAAGATTGCCTATCGGGACAAATGGCTTCGAGAAAACATCAATGATTACCTTGACAAGATTGAGCCACAAGATGTAAAGAAAGAGTATTTGACACTGGACGAAGTGAAGCAGCTTGCCGCCACTCCTTGCGACATCCCCGTTCTGAAAGCCGCTTCCCTGTTTGCTTGCCTGACAGGATTACGCATCAGCGATATTCTCAATCTTCAATGGGAAGATTTTGCCATCGCTCCCGACCAAGGCTATTGCTTGCGTATCAGAACACAGAAAACCCAAACGGAAGCGACACTTCCTATCAGTTATGAAGCCTACGAACTATGCGGAACGCCCGACACAGGAAAGGTATTCAAAGGATTGAAACGAAGCATGATTAACTATCCACTGAAGAACTGGCTCAAAAAGGCTGGGATAATAAAACCGATAACCTTTCACGGATTTCGTCACTCCTACGCAGTCATACAAATCTCTTTAGGTACAGATATTTACACAGTTTCAAAAATGCTAACCCACAAGAACGTTTCTACTACTCAAATCTACGCAGATTTGGTAAATGTGAAGAAACGAGAAACAGCTAATAAGATTTCACTGAAATAAATTACAACTATGAAACGCGGAATCATAACAAACAACGGACAAGGTATCCATATTTCTGATGGCGAAGTATGGATGACCACTTGGGAGATTGCCGACTTGCTTTATACAACAGTCGGTGTAATCAACTCTCGCATAAAAGCTATATTGAGAGCTAACATCTTAAAGGAGTATGAAGTCTGCCAATGTATAAGGTTAGATAATGGAAATTATGCCGATGTGTATAATCCCGACATGATTATTGCCTTATCCTATCAAATAAACACGGGACATTCCACTGCATTCAGGCAATGGGTTATCAATAAAGTAGCTTCCAAGCAGAAGAACATATCACTATTTATTCCAATAAGGTCAGCGAACACTTACAATTGCTGATACCCACAACTTAAAAGTCCGATGTAGGCTAGTCCCATGTCGGACTTTCCTTTGCTATTGTGGCACAGGTGGCATAGAAAAATGCTACATATCGGTGCCAAAAGCTGCCACTTCCCGGGAAATGTATCTACACATCTTGCAAATGATATATATTTGCACACAAACGATTAACATACATCATTATGGAGCAGAAAAAGATAGAACATATAACTTTGAATCTGATTGTTTTCGGGACAATCGTCATCATTGGTGTTTTAGCCCGTCAGACCGTACTACACTATGGTTGGGATGAGTTTAGCAGCAATCTTATTTTCGTGGTATGCTCCATTATCATGGGAGCTATCTATCTCAATCTGCAAATGGTATTTGGACAACTTCTTTCACCCAAAATAGAGAAGTGCTTTATGAGATTTGAATGTTACCGCAATAAGACTGCGATGGTGAAAGCTCCAATAACGCACCCTGAACTTGTCGAAAATACCATAATTTTAGAACCTATCATTTCAGAACCTGAACCCAAAATTGAAATAGAAACTACATCTGACACAACAGAAGGAGTTTCTAATCCATCGTGTTCCGAACTCAACGAAGACGTGACAGAACTTCCAAAAGAAGAAGCCACACCTTCTACCATCAACGATATATCGATGCAAGAATCCAACCAGCCAACAGAATACGAAATATTCCGTGCCAACGCTATGGCTGAGAAGGAACGAACATCACAAGAAAAGTTAGATAAGGTTCTCACATACACAAAACAAAACTTGATTCTCTATCTTAGTGAAACTGACCTCAATCGTCTATGTGGATATATTACGGAATACTACCTATCCGATTCTCTGCCTAAAGTTGAACAAATAAAGGTTGATGCTCAATTAAAAACCATTGACATTATGCACTTTGGTTGGAATATAGGAAAAGCATTCGGCAAGCCACGCTTACAGACTGCCACATTTATAAAGAGAGTATTTGCTCATACTCTACGTGATTCGGAAATATCTACCATTGAGCGCAAAATGTCGCATACGGAATCAGAATGCAGAATTAAATTAGACAAGAAGATTGCTTAATATCACTTGCCTAATATCTTTCTAAGTTCCTCTATGCTAAGTTTGCCTTTATGCAACATTGCATGGCAATTAGGGCATACAGGAACAAGGCCATTTTCAGGTTCTATTTTATGCGCTTCCCCTTTCAGTGCCGAAATGGGAACAATGTGGTGTACATGAATAAATCCATTACCCAATTCTCCATACACTTTGCTAAAGTCCATTCCACAAACTTGGCATATACATCCGTGTTTTTCAATGCATTTTTTACGAGCAATAGGATTACGCTCGTATCTATTGACTAATGCTTGTTGCAAAGAACCCTCATAATATTCCTCTGTGTATATTTTGTTCTGTTTATTGTCTAATAACCAGTATTTTCTTTGAGTATTAACCATATGTTTAGGAGTAATGCCCAACCTATCACAAAATCCTAAATATTCATCTTCTAATGCCTGATTAAAAGCCCTTGTGTGCCCAATAATACTATCAATAGCAGGAGATGTTTCTCTACCGTTCTTCCCATTCTTTTTTACCAGATGTGTCAACAAATCATTATTTAGATACCCGACAAATCGACTTGGTGCAAAATGATATTGTCCATCAGACTTATATACAACGAAATTTGTACCATTAGCAATAAGACGAACTATATTTTTGTAGTTTTCCTCATTATCATCATTCAGATACGTGTCAACTTGACACAGGTTATTCATAAGTTCTGATATATCTCTGATAATTCTGCCTAATTTTCTCATAATATTTTTTGCGCTATAGAGCACAAAGGTAGCTAAATCTCTTGTAATCATCACTTATTACCATCAAAAAGTTATTCATCAGTTATGTTTTGGTGAATGATTCCACCATTGAAACACCTATTTCCTTTGCCGTCGAACAATTAAAAACGAGCGACGTATGCAAAAAGAAACAGTAACATTTGATAAGCTGCCCGAAGCGGTAGGTTATCTGACCGAACAGGTCATCGAGTTGAAAAGAATGGTGTCGGAACTTCAACCGCCAGCATCAGACAAACATGTGTTGGTTGAGATTGAGGATGCTTGCCGTATCATTAGAAAAGCCAAGCCTACCATTTATACATTGGTTCGCAAGGGGTTGCTTCCTGCCTATAAGAAAGGGAAGAAGCTCTATTTCTACGAGGACGAGCTTCTGGCTTGGATTGAAAACGGACGAAAAAAGACTACCGAGCAAACATATGAGGAAATGCTTGCCAATATGCAAGGCAGTGTCCGTCATAAGCCCAAATCATCTGTGAAACTTTAATAGGTGTGGCTATGGATACATATTCTATTAATCCAGCATCCATCATTGATGAAGCGGTTGATTTAAGTATGCGATTGGCTGGCACTGATTTTCCTGTCAGCATATTCCCGAATAAAATCCAACGCATCATCAGCGAGGTTCACGAATGCCATAACTACCCTACCGACTACATTGCCGCAGCAATTCTTACAGCGATTGCAGTCGGCATTGGTAATACCCACCTTGCCCAAATCAAGCAAGGCTGGGTAGAAAGTCCTATCCTGTATATGGCATTAATAGGAAGACCGGGGGCAAACAAAAGTCATCCGCTTAGCTTTGCCATGAAACCGTTTCTTGATTATGACTATCAGCAGAATCAGGTCTTTGAAAAAGCACTTGCAAAGTATGATGAACTGATGAGTATGAGCCGCAAAGAACGCACAGATAGCGGTGAGGAACAGTTTCCACAGGAACCAATTCGTAAACGCTTCTTGATTTCAGATGTAACACCTGAAGGATTGAGCCTTATTCATGCGCAGAACAAACGTGGTTTATGCTTGTGGGCTGATGAATTGTCCGCTTGGTTCAAGAATTTCAACCGTTACAACAATGGTTCGGAAGAACAATTTTGGTTGTCGGTATTCAGTGCCAAGACCACTATATCCGACCGCAAGAATGCCAAGAGTGCCATCTTCATCAAGCGACCGTATATCTCGGTTATCGGCACTATCCAAAAGAAGATTCTCAGTGAACTGGCTAAGGGCGAACGCTCCAGTAACGGATTCATTGATCGCATTCTGTTTGTAATGCCCAACCTGCAACAGAAAGCACGTTGGAATGACAAGGAGCTGCCGGAGAATATTGAACAAGAATGGAATGCCATTATTGATAAGCTGATACAACAAGAGTATGTCCTCAATGAATTTGGAGAGATAGAACCACAAATTCTTCTCTTCACGGAGGATGCCAAGAAACGGCTTTATGAATGGCAGCACCATTTTTCTGAGTTGTGCGACCGAGAGACAAACGACACAATCGTGAGTATCTATTGCAAGCTGGAGATATACATCATCCGTTTCTGCCTGATTATCCAATTAGCACGATGGACTTGCGGAGAGTGTGATAAAGCCTATATCGACCTGTTGACGGTGGAACGAGCCATTAAACTGACAGAGTATTTCAAGGAATCCGCATTGAGCGTTCAAAATATCCTCAATGAAAATGCACTCAACAGCCAACAACAGGCGATAGTCAATCTACTGCCTCCAGCCTTTACAACCGCCCAAGCTATACAGATAGCCGAGCAGAACGGGATGAAGGAGCGCACATTTCAACGCTTTCTCAATGACAACATCGGGACATTGTTCCGCAAAGAGAAACATGGAGAATATTCAAAGATTAACCCGTGACATTTTTGTCGGTTTTGACACTTTCCAAACGAAAACGACAATAACGACAAAAGTGACACACCTAAAAAGAAACATACAATGAGTACACATAGATTCATATTAGAACCCTACAAAGGTGTCAGCACTCGGCACACTTGCCCGAACTGCCATCGCCAAAGATGCTTTTCAAAGTACATTGATACGGAGAAGCAAATCAAGTTCCCCGAGTACGTAGGACGTTGTGACCATGAGCAGAAATGCGGTTATCACTTCACGCCTCGTGATTACTTTGAGCAGAATCCATCTGAGAAAGAAAAGTTTGCTGAGAATAGCTTCGGAAGTTATACACCTATTAAAGAAGTAAAACCGATAGCCATCTCCCACATGGATTTGGATATAGTCAACCAATCATTACGAGGCTATTCTGCGAACAAGTTATTTCAGTTTCTATCGGCTCAATTCGGAGAGGCGGAAACATTGAATCTTATGAAGAGATACAAGGTTGGTACATCCAAGTATTGGGATGGTGCAACCGTATTCTGGCAAACAGACAATCAGAATAAAGTCAGAACTGGTAAGATAATGCTTTACAATTCCGAAACGGGTAAGCGAATAAAAGAACCATACAATCATGTTACGTGGGTGCACTCCGTATTACACAAAGGTGATTACAATTTGAAGCAGTGCTTCTTCGGTGAGCATCTGCTTTCCGAAGACAAAAGCCGTCCAGTTGCACTGGTCGAAAGCGAGAAAACGGCAATTATTGCATCTTACTATCTGCCGCAATTCCTATGGATAGCATCAGGTGGAAAGAACGGTTGCTTCAATGTCAACAGCCTATCCGTTCTGGCAGGAAGAAGCGTTGTATTATTCCCTGATTTAGGTGCAACCGACTATTGGCAGAGCAAAATCAGTCTAATGAAAAGCTGCGGAATTGAAGTACAAATGTTCGATTATTTGGAAGCCAACGCTACCGAAGACGAACGCAAAGAGGGGTACGACATAGCTGATTATCTACTCAAAGTGAAGCCTGACGAAGCCATTCTTCAACAAATGATAAGGAAGAATCCTGTCTTGAAAACACTGATAGATACATTCGATTTAAAGCTCATCAGCGTACAACAAGGCACTCCACAACCGAAGGTTTTACCACCCAAGAAGCGAGGATTCAGACTTTGAACTCAGGGAGAAGAATCGAGACTTTTTTACTGTAGCAAGTTAATGTCGGTGTATTACATTCCCCGACCACTTGCTCCTCAAAAAGTCTGAGGAGGCGGCTCCCGATGGTCACACATTATTCACTAAAAACAGATTCAAATGAAAAAGAAATATACAGTAACACTCCGTCTGTCATATCAGCAATACGCATGGCTTGGTGCGCTTTGCAGACGGAGCAAGCAGACTCAGAGCGAAGTCATCCGTTCGCTCATCGAGAACGGTTCGGTACGTGAACGAATCACGCAAGAGCATATCCACATCATCCGGCAATTGATAGGCGAAAGTACCAATCTTAACCAGTTGGCCAGGCAAGCCAATACCTACGGTTTCTTTGCCGTTGCGGACAAATGTGAGGAAATGGCTCAGCACATTAATCAACTTATAAAACGACTGAAAGATGATAGGTAAACAAACTAAAGGGACTTCGTTCGATGGATGTGTCCACTACGTCCTCAAAGAGGAAAAATCCAAGTTATTAGAAGCGGTCGGAGTAGAAGGAACACCCGAACAGATGGCAGAGCAATTTGAGTTACAATCGCTACTCAACGACAAGGTAAAGAATATTGTCGGACATACTTCGCTCAACTTCTCACCGGAAGATAGCGAACGCTTGAAACATGATGATGAACTGATGTTGCAAATTGCCCATAACTATATGAAGTTGATGGGCATCGAAAACACGCAGTACATCATTGCCCGGCACATCGACCGTGAACATCCACATTGCCACATCGTCTTTAATCGAGTGGGCAATGACGGCAAAACGATTAGCGACAAGAATGACTTTCGCAGGAATGAGAAAATTTGCAAAATGTTGACCGCCAAATATCGCTTGCATTTTGCCAATGGTAAAGACCATATCAAGGAGGAACGATTGCGCCCTTATGACCGAGCAAAGCATGAGATATACAAAGCGTTGAAAGAAGAACTGTCCCAAGTACAAAATTGGGCTGACTTAAAGGATGCACTTGCCGACCGAGACATTGATATGAAATTCAAGGTCAGCCGAACTACACGGGAAATACAGGGGGTAAAATTTGAGTACAACGATTTTTCTTTCTCCGGCTCTAAGATTAGCCGAGAGTTCAGCTACTTGAATATCGACAACCGACTGGAAGAGAATGCTTGCGCATTCTTGTTTGAATCACCTAAACAGGAATCCAGACATAAGGAAGATAATGTACAACAAAGCGTTTCCCATTCCGATGATGGTTCAAGCATCAGTCTCGGCTTGCTAAACGGCAACTCATCCTACGATGCCACTGTAGCAGATGAAGTTGAGTTCAATCGCCTGATGAAAAAGAAAAAGGCTAAGCGCAAGCGAGGCTTTCATTTATAATCCACTTTTTATTAACACTTTAAATTCAATTATTTATGGAAGATTTGATTCTTGATTTCAATCTCTACTTATGTGAGAAGTTCGGCTACAGAAACAGTTGTAGCGTGATGCAAAATGCCAATGGCTTTTGTGTGAACATCAGTGAACGTGATCTGGACTGCTATATCCGCTTCTGGGAATATAGCTGTGGAAGAGGCAACTTCCCCGACTGGTCTATCATTATTGTGCGCAACAACTTTAAGAAGAACCAAGAAGAAAGCCTGAAAGACTTGGCTCGCTTCTTCAAGGAATTCATGCCACGCTACGGTTACAAATACCTCTGTACCGAAGATGATGACCACGAGTACTATCAGACACTTGGTTTGAAGTGTATAATGGACGGTTTTTGTCCCAATTATGCACTAGCACTAAAAGATTTGAATGTCTGATACATGGTTTTAAAGAAAAGGAGGGGATTTTCCTCTCCTTTCCTCTTTATATAGCACAATATTTTATATCTTTGTATTCAAACTGATGATATAAAAATAAAACGATGGATAAACCCATGAATCGAATAAAAGAGGTGCTTGAAGAAAGAGGAATCAAGCAGACTTGGTTAGCAGAGAAACTTGGCAAAAGTTTCTGCATCGTTAATGCATATGTATGCAACAGACGGCAACCTAGTTTAGAGGTACTATTTGAGATAGCTGAGATTTTGAATGTTGATGCGAAAGAACTTATTCTCTCGTCAGAAAAATTAAATTAATAATAAAAATAGATATTATGCCCAAGAACAAAAATGCAGAATATCGATTTCTTGTTTTAGACAGATGCTTTAGCGACTTCCATCATAAATATACTATTGAAGATCTATTGGAAAAGGTCAACGATAAGCTTTATGATGCGAATGGAAGTAAGTCTATGATTATGGAGCGGCAACTGCGAGTAGATTTAAATTCTATTCGCAAGATGCTCCCAGATGGCATATATCTCGAAGCTATTCCGTTTGATGGCAAGAAATGTTACTATCGTTATTCTGAACCTAATTTCTCCATCTACAAAAATGAACTTTCTGTTGCAGAGGTGCAAAATCTCCGTTCTACCATAGAAATGTTAGGGAAATATAGAGGGGTACCTTCTAACGGATGGTTGGAAGAGGTGATTTCTAATCTTGAAATTAGATTTGGTGTCAAGGGCAACGCTGAAAATCTTGTTTCTTTCGAACAGAACGAACGACTAAAGGGGCTAGAATATCTTGCTATGATTATTGATGCAACAATCAATCATCAACCTCTTGAAATTGAATATGTATCAGCCAAAGGAAATTATCATAAGCATATACTTCATCCCTATTTTGTAAAACAATATAATGGAAGATGGTATCTATTTGGTCTTGATGAGAAAGAAGAACGAATTAAGAATCTTGCATTAGATAGAATTCAAAAATTGAATACAAATGAGCATGCGTTCCGTAAAAATGAAAATATAGATTTCAATTCATATTTTGATAATGTTGTTGGTGTAACTGTGCCGTATGAAGCTCAATTGGAGGAGATACAATTGAAGTTCTCTCCACATCGTTTCAAATATGTAACATCCAAACCTATCCACAAGTCGCAAAAAACGATTAGTGAAAAGGATTGTATAATATCACTCAATCTGTATCACACATTGGAGTTGGAACAACAAATCTTTTCCTTCGGGCCAGATGTTGAGGTGCTGTCCCCTACTTGGTTCAGAGACGAATTTAGCAACAAAATTGCTGATTGCATGAAAAAATATTTTTCTGTGCAGAAACCTTGCATAGAAGATGGTGAACTTTGCAGTCGTAATCAAACAATGGACGTTAAACTTTAATTTTGTTAGACATGACACAGTTCGTTACTCTTTCTGATAAGGCGCAGGCTCTCGTAAATAACTATATGAATAGTTCGATAGCTAAAAATCCTTTCGACAGCAACATTTTGAAAAAGTTGCTAATTTCAGTATATAAGTATACCGCGAGTGCGGATGTAGCATTATTATCTGTTTTGGAAAAATATGTAATTGATTTAAGTGATTATTATACAGACGAGGATATTCAGGTTCTTCTGACAGAATATTCTGCTCTTGCTATATATTGCCACCAGCATGATGATGTTTTTTATCGTTCTTCAAATAATCGAACTGCAGCTGAAATTGGCGGGTTTCATGTTGGTAATTCAGACTTTCTAACTCCAATGTCTTTGGTTGAGCTATGTCTTAAAATGTCTGATTGTAAAGCCGGCAGTAGAGTATATCTTCCGTTTGCCGGTACATGCCCATTTGCCTTATATCAGACACACTCATGTGTTTTTGATACGGCTGAAATAAATAGAGAAGTTTGGGCTTACTCTAAAATCCTTCTTTCTTCGCAAGGTATTAATGCGAATGTTGAATGTAAGAATTGCTTGGTTAGCGATGAAATGAATGACACTTATTTTAAGAATAAGTACGATTATATCTTCTCCTTTCCGCCACTTATGGGAGGACGTGAGGAACGATGCATTGCAGATACGTTTCTTTACCTTGCTCAAAATGCACTAAGGGACAATGGCGAGATTTATTGCATATTACCAATGTCTTTCTGCTTTGGAAGAGCATGGTCGGAATTTCGTAAATCCATTTTAAAGGAAAGTAACAACATGTTTTCTGCTGTTGTTATATCATTACCTCCACTTTTTCAACCGTATACCTCTATTTCTACAATTCTTCTTTGCCTGAAAAAAGACGGAAAAGGACAAATATGTCTTATGGATGCAGCAAATGATGCGTTCCTTGCCACAAAAGACTTAGCAGGATGGAAGCAAAAAACATTGAAGGCTGACAGTATCATTGAAACCATATTAAAACAAGATGAGACATATGTATGGGGAGGAGATGCAGCGTGTCTATCCGATGACGTCAATCTTCTGCCGTCACGTTACCTTATAACCAGTGTTTTGCCCAAAACCACTAGTGAGGAAAAGCTTTTTAAGTTGGCAGACCTAATTTCTGTTGTTCCCCTAGTGAGGGATAGGAGTATTACAAAAACAGATATACCTTTGATTGGTATGAGGGAGCTCTCATCTTCGTATCTGAACTGTGATATCAATCGTAAAGATATTCCTATTTCAAATAAAACAGAATATAGAATACTTTCGACTGATAGCCTTCTAATCGGCTTCATAGGTGGAAAATTTAAAGTTGGCAGAGTACATGGCGTATCGGAAGACGCCCCTATTGCTTTAAGGCACGAAGTCTTTGCAATTCAACTAAATTCCAATGTCATAACAGAAGATTATTTACTTCGCTGTATTATGTCTGCAGAGACAGAACTCCAAGCTAAGAGGCTCTCGTCTGGAGTGGCTATATCGAGAATAAGCCAACAAGATTTTTTGTCAATCTCAATTATAGTTCCAAATCGTATTTCTCAACAAGAAAATCTGTGTAGGGAAGATACTAGAAGTAGTTTGACTGAATCAGATCGTAAACTGTTGGAGTCTGCAGAGACATTTCGACGTGACATTCATATGAAAAAGCACGCCATAGGTCAGGTCATATTCAATCTTAATAATTGGATGAAAGTGTTGCAGCGTGCTCGTAGAGACGGTAATGGCATTTTGGATGATAATGCGACAGTTGGCACTGTTCATAAGACAAGAGTGTCTGATATTTATTCAAACTTGCAAGCTATTATGCAAGAATTGCAGATAAAAATAAACAAATTGGATATTGGATATGGAATGCAGAGTAGTGAGATTGCATTGGTTGACTTCATTGAAAAATATATCAATAAAAATCAAAGTCCTATTTTTCAGTATGTTTTTGATAATATGTCACATCGTGCAGCACAATCTCTTTATGATGAAGACAGAGATATTGTTCTTGAAAAAGGTGATGCAATGGAAGTAGTTCAATTCCCTTTAGAAGCATTGACTGTTATTTTTGATAATATTATCAGTAATGCCTGTTGCCATGGATTTAATGATACTGCAAATCCAAAGAATATGGTCAAAATTGATATATTATCAGAAGGAGAAGATTACATCATAACTATTTCTAACAATGGTGCGCCATTGCTTATAGGTTACAACACTGAGAATGTGCTTACATATGGTGTGTCTTCTAAAGAAGGAGAAGGACATTATGGTATTGGAGGATATGAAGTTCGCAAGTTAATGAGGGAGTTTGGTGGTGAAGCGGAATTGATATCCAATCCTAATGATGATTTTTGCATTACTTATAGGCTTGTTTTCAAAAACACCAATATAATTGCATCATTTAGTTAAATAGAATGTTATGAGTGAGTTTAGATATAAAGTTGTGTGGGTAGATGACCTGAGTGGAACCCTAGACAATAGTTTTGCAAGTGGATTTGAAAGTGTTGCAGACGAATATGGCATAGACCTAACCATATTTACAAATTGGGAAGAAGCTGAAGCGGACTTGAAAAAGAACTTCCAATCATATTCTGCTGTCATTCTCGATGCGAATTGCAAGTATGGTAAAAATGACAATACAACAGATGAATTTTTTATCCCATCTGTTGTGTCATCGTTAGCCCGTATGTTTGGGGAGAAGAGGCAAACAAAGCCATGGTACATACTTTCTGCCGGAACAATGAGCAAATTTGATGATGTGATTCAAATTGCAGAAAGAGAACATGCTGTGCACCAAGAGGAATGGGGTAACATGGTATATCTAAAAGATGCCATAGATAATTCCATTAACTCTGTAGATACTCTGTTTAAGAATATTGTCAAAGTGGCAAATACTCAAAATGCGAATATCATTGCATTTAACTTCCAGGATGTTTTCAAATATCTTGGTGAAGGAAAACTTATTTGCAAAGAAGCACGTACAATTATGATGGATATGCTCTGTACATTTTACTATCCTGCGGATAATTGGCAGTTTAAATATGATGGAAATCCACTTCGCAAAGTGATGGAATACATTTTTCGTGCTGCATATAACTATGGTTTGCTACCACAGGAATGCTTTGAACGAGATAACCAACTTAATCTATTAGAGTCGAATCGCTATATGTCCGGATTAGTAACAAAGCATAGCGAATTACGTTACGGTTCTGACAATGATACAATATTCCCAAAATCTATTGGAAATATTACATTGCAGATACTCAATTTCACCAATACCGACTCGCATACAAATGAAGAGCATCCATATACGATAGATGATAAAGACCTGGAAATTTCAGAAAACGAAAAAGAACTTTACTTTTCGTATGTTCTTCAATTATGCCATGTAATTAAATCCTTTGGGGCATTCATTGACAAACATCCAGACAAGGAAACAAATAGAAAAATGAAAAGAGCTGTCTCTACAGCCGTTCCATCTATCAATGATTCTGTAACATCTCCCGTCGGACAAAGATCAATGATTTTAGTTAGTGAAAACGGACCATACATACTGAATTGCCGCTTGGCTCCATGTTTTGCGAAGTATGAAGGAAAGTATGCGATAATAACTGAAATCAATGCTAACAAGGGGAAAGACGTTGCAGACTTTCCATATTATGCCAAAATTAACATAGAAAATTAAAAAGTAAGATATATGAGCAATAATATACAACAACAAACGACGATTAATGTTCAAGAGAAAGCGAACCTTATCTGGGCTATAGCAGATAAGTTAGTAGGTGTTTATAAACCTCATGAATATGGAAACGTCATTCTTCCTATGTGTGTCATCAAACGTTTTGAGGACACACTGGCTCCTACCAAACAGGCTGTGCTCGACATGAATGTCAAACTCGACAAAGATGGGATTGTTGTGAAAAAAGGATTCTTGGAAACAGCCGCCGGTCAACAGTTCTACAATCTTTCCCCTTTCACGTTCCAAAGCCTGCTGAACGACCCGGAGAACATCAAGGAGAACTTCGAGTCGTATCTCAACCATTTTTCGGAAAATGTGATTGACATCATTCATCGCATGGACTTCGACCGTGAACTCCAGAAGATGGCTGACAATAATGTGTTGTATCTCGTTGTGAAGGAGTTCTGCACTCCCAAGGCATATTTGGGTGCTGACCAAGTGACCAGTGTGGATATGGGTTATGTCTTCGAGGAACTGGTCCGCAAGTTCTCGGAAAGCTACGACGAGCAGGCAGGAGCACACTTTACCGCACGCGACATTATCTACCTCATGGCCGAACTGCTTGTAGGCAACGATGAAGAAAAACTGGAACGCGAAGGCATCACCGCCTCTATTTATGACATGGCCATGGGTACCAGTCAGATGCTTGGCTGCTTGACCGAACGTTTTCTGAAGATAGACCCGGAAGCGGAGATTACAAGCTACGGACAGGAGTTGAACAACCAAACTTTTGCCATAGCCAAAGCCGACACGCTCATCAAAGGCGGCAATGCCGACAACATGCGTCAGGGAGACACCTTGGGCGATGACAAATTCTCCGGTTACAAGTTCGACTACATCATCTCCAATCCCCCTTTCGGTATTGAGTGGAAGACCTCAAAGAAAGCTGTGGAAGAAGAACACTACCTTGGCGAAGCAGGTCGCTTTGCTCCCGGACTGCCTGCCATTGGCGATGGACAGATGCTGTTCCTGCTGAACGGTATTGCTAAGCTGAAAGACGAGGAGGGCCGTATGGCTATCATCCAGAATGGCAGTAGCCTTTTCAAGGGAGATGCAGGCAGTGGCGAGAGCGAGATTCGTGGCTATCTTTTGGAGAACGACTGGCTGGAAGCCATTGTGCAACTGCCCAACGACCTGTTCTACAACACCGGTATAGCTACTTACATTTGGATTATCACCAAAAACAAGAGCGAGGAACGCGAAGGGAAAGTACAGCTCATTGATGCAAGCCAATGTTTCGACAAGCGTCGCAAAAGTCTTGGCAACAAACGTGTGGAGATAAGCGACCGCTGTCGTGAACTCATCATGGAGGCTTATCGTGACTTTACGGATTGGAGTTATCAGAGTGAGGACGAGACGCTGAAAGTAGAAAGCAAGGTACTGGATAATGACTATTTCAAGTACTCCAAATTGACTGTGGAACGTCCTTTGGTAGATGAGGAAACAGGCGAGCCTATTCTCAAAAAAGGAAAAGTGCAGCCGGATGCCAAGAAACGTGACACCGAGATTGTTCCCTGGACAGAGGATATCGAAACCTATATGCAGAAGAATGTCCTCCCCTACGCTCCCGATGCTTGGATTGACGAGAAGAAAACCAAGATTGGCTATGAGATTCCCTTCACGCGTGAGTTCTACAAGTATGTGGCTCCGCGCAAAAGCGAAGAGATTTTTGCACATTTGAAGGAGTTGGAACAACTGGAGGCTGAATTGATGACTAAAATTTTGAGATAGTTATGGCAAAGACTTACGATACATATAAGGATAGTGGCGTTGCTTGGATTGGGGAGATTCCAAGTGGGTGGAAGGTCGGTCTTGTGGGACGATATTTCGATGAAATCAAAAATCCAAATACTAATCAAGAGGAAACCAATACACTTCAATTTAAAATGGGAAATATTATTTCCAAGAAAGATGGAGATAGTAAATATAACCCTGAAACTATTGAGGCTTATAATATTGTTGAACCTGGTACAATCATGATAAATGGACTAAATCTTTCGTTCGATCTTATTTCACAAAGAGTTGCCCAAGTTCATGAAAAAGGAGTTATTACTTCAACCTACCTTGCCCTTAAACCAACAGAAGGCATGAAGTCTGATTATGCAAAGTATCTTCTCAAAGCGTATGATAACAATAAAGCTCTTCATGCAATGGGACGTGGTTTACGGGCGACATTAAGTTATGGTATTTTTCGTTCAGAACCAGTCCTCGTTCCTTCTGATAATGAGCAGCAATCCATCGCCACCTTCCTCGACCAGAAATGCAGCGAGATAGATTCTTTGATTTCCTTGCAGGAGGAGATGATAAGTGAATTGCAGGCTTATAAGCAGTCTGTAATTACAGAGGCTGTAACCAAAGGTCTTGACCCTAATGCGAAAATGAAGGATAGCGGCGTTGAGTGGATTGGAGAGATACCGGAGGGATGGAAAATCGTGAAAATCAACCGAATATTCTGGTTTATTGGTGGTTTTGCGTTTAACAGCGATAAGTATGCCAAAGACACTACTCCACATCAAGTTGTTAGAATAGGCAATGTTAAAAATGACTTTCTAAAATTAGATGCATCGCCTGTTTATATCGACAAAGAGGTTGCTCATCAAGCCGAAAAATACAAACTGCAAAAAGATTGCATTTTGTTTACAATGACTGGAACAAAAGGTAAAAGGGATTATTTCTATACGCTACTATTGAAAGATGAACATTTTAAAGAAAAAGAGTTATATCTAAATCAAAGAGTTGGATGTTTTTATCCTTTTAATAATCTCATTGATGTGAGATATTATAATTATCTCTTAAAAGACAAACACATTCTTGACTCTATTTTTCTTTATGAAACAGGTACGGCAAATCAAGGCAATTTGAGTATTGAATCTATAAATAAAACACTTTTACAGTTTCCTCCTCTTTCAGAGCAACAAGCCATTGCCTCCTACCTTGACACCAAAACCCAGCAAATCGACTCCCTCATCTCCCTCAAGCAACAAAAGATTGCGGAGTTGAAGGACTACAAGAAGAGCATTATCTACGAATATGTCACCGGCAAAAAACGAGTATAGGTTATGACATCGAATAATAAGAACATACTGCTGCAACTGCTACAACAGCACAAAGCATTGGAAATATCGAAACAGATAGATTACGAAAAATTCTATCTGTATTCCATTATTACCCATTCCACAGCTATTGAAGGTAGTACCGTAACAGAAATAGAAGCCCAACTCCTGTTTGATGAGGGAATTACTGCCAAGGGCAAACCAATGATGGAACAACTGATGAACCTTGACCTGAAAAACGCATACGAATATGGCAGGGAATGGATTGCACATCACAAAGATATCACGATTGATTCACTCATCGCGCTTGCTGCCAAAGTGATGGCAAGAACCGGGGCAGAATACAACTCTTTAGGTGGTAGTTTTGATGCCTCCAAGGGGGAACTGCGCAAACTGAATGTAACGGCAGGTGCCAGAGGGAAATCGTATATGAACTGGATGAAGGTGCCTCAAAAGCTGGAAGCATTTTGCAACGAACTCAACGCACGCCGCAAGGCACTTAATCCGACGGATATAATAGCTATATACGAACTGAGTTTCTGGGCACACTACGAACTTGTGACCATACATCCTTGGGCGGACGGCAACGGCAGAACCTGTCGCCTGCTGATGAACCTCTTGCAAATGGAATATAATGTATTGCCTACGAAAATATTCAAAGAAGAAAAAGGCGAATACATACAAGCCTTGATAAACACAAGAGAAAAAGAGGACATGGAAATATTCTTCAATTGCATGACCGAGTTGCATTGTTCTCATTTGAAACAGGACATCGAACACTATGTTAAGTCGGTAGAAGTGGTCGATAAAACAGACCTAACGAAGGAAATGGTCGATAAATGGTCGATAAAGCCTTCCCTTGCCGAGAAAATGGTCGATATTTTATTGTTTATGGCCGATAAAGACGAAATAAAGACCGAAACGGTTGTCAGTGCTTTCGGCTTCACCGAGACAACTGCCAAGCGTTATCTACGTCAATTGACTGAATTTGGATATTTGGAAGCTCACGGAGGCAATAAAAACAGAACTTACTCTAAAAAAGACTAACACACCATGACACATACAGGTTTATACGAAAAGAACTTTGAGGCAGATATCGAACAATACCTGCTCACAGAAGGTGGCTATACCAAAGGCACACAGGAAACCTACGACAAGGAAAAAGCCATTGACCTCGACACCTTGATTCGCTTTATCAAGAACTCCCAACCCAAGGAATGGGAAAAGTTTGAACGTAAGTATGGCAATGGAGCCAAAGCGCAACTGTATAAAACAATACAAGGGAGAATCCTAAAATATGGGTTGATACACACCCTGCGCAACGGAATCAACGATTTTGGCATTCCGTTGAAACTTTGCTTCTTCGCTCCTACCTCTATGCTCAACCCTGAACTCGTTGAGAAATACAATAAGAACATCCTGGAGTGTACACGCCAGTTTATCTATAGCAAGGACCTGAAGAATTCCATCGACATGGTGCTCTCGCTCAATGGTATCCCTATCGTTGCCATAGAACTGAAAAATCAGTTCACCAACCAGGACCTAAGCGACTCCATCGAGCAATGGAAGACGAACCGCAATCCCAAGGAACCGCTATTCCATTTCGACAACCGCATCCTTGCCTACTTCGGTTGCGACCTGTATGAGGCGGCCATGGCCACCGAACTGAAGGGTGAGAAAACATTCTTCATGCCTTTCAACCAAGGCAGCAATGGTGCAGGCGAAGTGGGCGGCGCAGGCAATCCGCCACAAGAGGGAGACGACTACGTGACCAGCTATTTGTGGAAGGATGTGCTGCGCAGAGACATGCTGCTTGCCATCCTGCAACGCTACATCATGCGGCAGGAGGAAGAGAAAATTTCCATCATCAAAGACAAGCATGGCAAGGAAAAAGAAGTTTCGGACAAGAGTGTGAAAATCATCTTCCCTCGCTACCACCAACTGGACGTGGTGGAGAAACTTATCCACGATACGGAAAACAAAGGTTCAGGCAACAATTACCTGATTCAGCACTCTGCCGGTTCCGGCAAATCAAACTCTATAGCCTGGCTGACCTACCGTCTCTCTTCGTTGCACGACAAGGACAACAGACATATTTTCAAAGGCGTGTTTGTGGTAACAGACCGTCGTGCGTTGAACAGACAACTCCAAGACACAATTCTTGGCTTCGAGCATGTGAATGGAACAGTGACTACTATCACAGAGAAGGACGCAAATGCCAGTGAAAAATTGCGTGACGCTATCAATGCAGAGCAAACCGGCATCGTCATCACCACCTTGCAGCGTTTCCCTCAAATCTATGAGCAAATCACTTCACACAGCGGAAAACGCTATGCCGTCGTAGTGGATGAAGCCCATTCAAGCCAAAGCGGTAAGAGTGCGGAAAAGCTGAAAGCCGCCCTTGCCGATACCGACGAGGCCTTGAAAGAACTTGCCGAATGGGAAGACAAGAGCGTGGAAGAACTGGAGAAGGAACAAGACCGACTGATGCTCGACCTGTTAAGTCAGGGACAGCACAACAATCTTTCGTTCTATGCATTCACAGCTACCCCTAAGCCCAAAACGCTCCAGACTTTCGGCGTCCTGGCTGAAAAAGGTGAGACCCCAGACAAGGACAAGTACAAGGCTTATCACAACTACTCAATGTTGCAGGCCATTGAAGAAGGCTTTATCAAAGACGTGCTGAAGAACTATACAACGTATCAGATTTCATACGAAATAGCACGTAAGTCGGAGGATAATCCCGACTATGAGGAAACACCTGCCACGATAGCGTTGAAGGCTTTCCATGACAATCACAAGGATACAATCAACAAAAAGACAGCTATCATAGTAGAGAAATTCCGCGAAGTGACCCTTCAAAGCATGGCAGGTAAAGCCAAGGCTATGGTAGTGACATCCAGTCGCGCCCATGCCGTCCGTTATTTCTTTGCTGTCAAGGAATACTGCAAACAACATAAGATTACGGATATTCATCCCATGGTGGCATTCTCCGGCAAAGTGGAATATAACGGTGTGGAATATACGGAGCCCAAACTCAATACAAGAGACGAAAAGACCATTTCGGAAGACAAGCTTCCCCTCTACTTTGCCAGCGACTTCTACAACATGTTGATTGTGGCGGACAAGTATCAGACAGGATTTGACGAGCCGATGCTCCACACCATGTTTGTGGACAAGAAACTGAAAAACGTGAAGGCGGTTCAGACGCTATCGCGCCTGAACCGTTCCCATCCGTTGAAAGAGGATACCTATGTATTTGACTTTGCGAATACTTCAGAAGAGATTCAGACTGCCTTTGAACCTTTCTATAAAGGAACAGAGCTAATCAATCCGGCGGACGTGAACTATGTATATCAGTTCCACACGGATATCGAACTTTATCACCTTTGGACAACCGAGGATGAAGAGAAATTCTACGACCTTTTTACTGTTGCGCAAGGCCAAAAGGACAAAGGCAAGTCTAAACTGGGCGCATTGTCCAATGTGCTGAAGCCGGTTGTTGCCAGGATTGAAGAACTGGATGAGGATACACGCTTTGCCGTTCGTGGAAAAATCAAGAATTTCATCCGTTTCTACGCATACATGGCGCAGATTGCCCGAACCTTCGACCGTTCGCTGATGAAATCCTACATCTTTGCCGACTATCTCTATCGCGTGTTGCCCAAGAACCCACGGGAAAGGGTGGACTTGGAGAAAAAGGTGCGCCTTGTCAACAATACCATCAAAGCAAACGACAGCACCCATATCATACTCGGTGGTGACAAGCCTGAAATAAAGGGCGAGAATCCGGGAGCAGCCCGCAAGCCGGAATATACTCGTGACTTATTGGACAATATCATTGTCAAAGTAAACCTGATGTTCCGTGGCGAATTCTCGGAGGCCGACCGTGTCATGGTAGAAGGTATCTTTGACCATATACAGAAATCTGCCACCAAGAAGATGCAAAAGCAAGCGGTGGGCAACGATGAGAATCAGTTTGTGGAAAGTATTTTCCCGGACATCTTCGGCAAAGCTGCCCAACAGTGTTATACCACCCAAACAGATGCCTATCGCAAGTTGTTTGAAAACCAGGAATTCTATCAAACCTTGATGCAACAAATGGGACACGCCATCTATGAACGCTATCGCGAGCAAGAGGAAAAGGCCTATACGATTGAGAACCTGCAAAACAAGATGATTCCGACAATCCGTGAGGAATTTATTGGAATAGCTGGCATTGGCAGGTCACTGGAAGAAGCATTTGAATGGATGATAAAGGTTATAAAAACAGAAAGTATTGATAAATACAATGGTTTGACAGATACCGTTCTAAATGCGTTGTTCAAGCTTTACTGTACCCCTCAAACGCTTACTTTGCCAGAAAAACGTATTTATCTCAAAGCCCTTGTAACCGGTTATGAATCCTATCTGAAGAAACTCTATTTCCTCATTACAGGTAAAGAAGTAACAGACAAGAATGGCGACACGGAGCATGCGGCTCTAAGCAACGCTTTATATTGCATGCGACTAAACAGACTGCAATATAGCGACAAATCAATCGACCAGAAGTTTGCGCAATATGTAGATCTTCTTGTAAACCTACGCAATGAAGAGAACCATCAGGCGAAGAGTCTCGGTGCAAAAGAGGTTCAGTTAGGGATTCATGTTGTAACGACCATGCTTATGTATATTACATTTAAAAATATAACAGAGCTTGAAATGGTGGAAGATAAGTTTGTCATAAAGAATATTAACAAGCTACCTAAAAAGTATGTCATCATGGAGAAGGCGGCTATGAGTCAAATGGTTGCAGAGGGTACTTTGGAATATTCTTCAAAAGGAAGCAATTAGAGTAGAATTTTTCCAACTTCACATTTGCTATGCAAAAAGACTGCATAGGTACATATTAACTTTGCAGCGATAAATGAAGTTTAACCAATAAAAGTGTAATAATGGCTGATTATACAACTCTTATTAATCGTATCGAAAGTAGATACAATCCGGATTCTCTTAGAGAAGTCCGCCAGAATTCCATTTCTTCTCTTTCTGGCATAGACAAGGATATTGCAAAATACGTAAAACTTGCAATGAATGAAGTTGACCCTATATATACGAATAAGACTTTAGAAGCAGGTGAAAATGCAAAATCGCATTTACAAAGAGAACTACAGCAAAGTGTCGATTTTCGATATCAGGGTTCTGTAATGACTAGAACTCATATTCGTGGTGTGAGTGATATTGACCTGCTTACAATTACAAGTAAGTTTCAAGACACAGATTACAGCAAAGCTAAAGCATTTATTGAAAATCACCCCTATTCGTATGATATAGAAACAACGCGAATAAAGAATTGGGTCAACAACTTTACTAGATATATTGGAGATGCGAATAATGATTTAAGACAACTTCGTTTGGAAGATGAAAGAATTTTGCAATCTCATTATGTAATATGCGATATTACGAAACCAAAATCTATACGTATCACGAACCAAAACCTACATCGTGATGTTGACGTTGTTGTTGCTTCATGGCATGATTCTCTTGATTATATTAGTGGGAAAGGAGAAATATACAAAGGTATCTATATTTATGACAAACAAAAAAACGACCGTCTAGGTCCTGACTATCCATTCCTCAGCATCGATAGAATCAACACTAGAAGTTCATACACCGAAGGGCGACTCAAAAAGATGATTCGATTTCTAAAGAATATAAAAACGGATGCGCCTGTAAATATAGACCTCACAAGTTTTGATATAAACGCAATCTGCTACGACATTAACCCCGAATCATATCGTAATTCCTATTACCTGGATTTAGTTCGTATATTATGGAATAAGCTTTACAACTTAAGCCAAAATGAAGCAGAAGCAAACAACTTAAAATCCGTTGACGGAACAGAATACATATTTAGATATAATCCGTCTAAACTTGAAAATTTAAAGCGACTAGAAAATGAAGTTTGGAAAATTTACAACGATATAAAATAATGAAACCAAGAATTTTTATAGGATCTTCTACAGAGGGATTAGCTGTTGCTCAAAGAATTAAAACATTCTTTGAGCCAGACTATGATTGTTATATTTGGAATGACGGCATATTTCAATTTAATGAAGGTTTTTTGGAAACATTACTTAAGTCTGCAAGTTTGTTTGATTTTGGTTTTATGGTATTTGCCGCTGACGATATAAGTAGAATCCGAAATCAAGAATATAATACAGCAAGAGATAATGTGCTTTTTGAATACGGACTCTTTCTGGGAAGAGTTGGAATTGACAGAGCCTACATCATTAAAGAAGATACGGTTAAAATACCATCTGATATATTAGGTGTTACATTATTATCTTACACGACAACTTATAACCAAGATGGGATCAAAATACCTAATCAGGACTTTGAAACGCAACTGTCAAATCTTAAAAAGAAAATTGATGAAAAAGTTGCTTTAGGACATCTGGGGCTTTTGCCTTCTACTGTTATCGCAATTTCCTATTTTGAAAATTTCATCAAATTGTTGGCAGATGAGATAATTAGACAAGGTGATAAAATTCAAATTGGGGATAAAATATACAAATCTGCAAAGATTAGAATAGTTATCCCAAGGACTCTTGATGCTGATATGAAAAGACAAGCAACAATATATTTCCGAAAAATACATTTTGAATCTTGTCCAATCACAACTGTTCACCGTAGTTATCCGATTTATGTTGAATCCACCTCAGAAGGTAATGTTAAGGACGAAACAATTATTGCAGACATGCCAACTATTCTGAGTGGCATTGACAAGGCAATTGACATGTATTTCAGAGTAGGCCACATAGGTAAAACACAAGAACAACAACTCACAGAAGAAAGAGAGTTGAATAACTTCACACGTGTTTTGAGTCTGCTAATTTCACAAGAAGCCTTTTGCAGAGAAATTGTTGAAATTGTGGATGATAACAATCAGCCTATATAACATGTGTTACTATTAAATGATCGATAGTTTATAATGTTAATAATACGCTGAAATAATGGAAGAAAGTAACAATTCTCCTATTCAATCCGACTTTGAACGGATTAAAAAGCAAGATAATAAAGGTTTAGAGTATTGGACTTCTCGTGAGTTGTGCACCGCATTAGGCTATAGCACATACCAAAAATTCAATCGTACTCTAAACAAAGCTATCGGCATAGCCAATAAGAAAGGTTGTAACACTATCGAGCATTTTAATCCTACGTTTGAGATGGGCAAACTAAATTCCGGTTCCTTTTGTAAGGTAGAAAATATATATCTTTCACGAATTGCCTGTTTGATGATTGCGGAAAATGCCGATGGGAAGAAGCCGCAAGTGCAGATGGCAAGAGAATATTTCAAACAAGAAATATCAACTCCTGAATTAATCGACAATAGCTTATCATCCAATATATTGCTATATAAGACGAAACAAGAAGAAAGTCGTATAGAGGTCATCTTCTATAATGAAACATTTTGGATGTCGCAAAAGCGAATGGCCGATTTATTTGGTGTTGAAACGAATATGATCAATAACCATCTGAAAGAGATATTCAAGAGCGGAGAATTGGAGGAGAGTTCAGTTATTCGAAAAATTCGAACAACTGAACTTGATGACAAGAACGATGATACATTGTTCTACAATTTGGATGCGGTTATTGCCGTTGGTTTTCGTGTGGGCAGTTATCAAGCGAGCCAATTTCGGATGTGGGCCACATCGGTTCTAAAAGAAATAATCATAAAAGGATTTGTATTGGATGATGAACGCTTGAAACAGGGCAAACATTTTGGCAAAGATTATTTTGACGACCTATTAGAACGTATCCGAGAGATACGAGCCTCAGAACGTCGGTATTATCAGAAAATCACCGATGTCTATGCCGAATGTAGTACCGATTATGATCCTAAGGCTGAGACTACCCTACAATTCTTCAAAATGGTGCAAGATATGATGTATTGGGCTACTTCCCATCAAACGGCAGCCGAAATCATCTATTCAAGAGCAGATGCCCAAAAGCCCCACATGGGACTTACCACATGGAAAAACGCTCCTGACGGCAGAGTGCAAAAGTCGGATACAATTATCGCCCAGAATTACCTATCAGACAAAGAAGTCTCTGCATTCAATCGTCTATCAACCGCTTTCCTTGATTTGGCCGAACTTCGTGCCGAACGGCAAATCATTTCCACAATGGCAGATTGGAAAAAGCAATTGGATGATTTCCTAGCTCTATATGAGTATGATAAATATAATGAGACTGGCACCATTTCCGCCGAGCAAGCAAGAGAAAAGGCATACGCCGAATATGATAAATTCCGCTTGATTCAAGATAAGGAGTTTCTTTCGGATTTTGATAAAGAAATCAAAGTATGGAAAGAGAAAGGGTTGTTTGGTAAAGATTAATTCTATCTATAAACACTATTAACAAGAACATAAGATGAACCATAACGGCATATTCTCACTATCTTTTCCCGAGGCTAAGACAATTATTGTTTCTGGTGATATCATGGAGACTTTAATCAGTTGGTGTTCAAACTCTGTATCCAATATAAGCTTACGGACACTTTGCTAATTGTAGCCGGGGATTGTGGCTTTGGCTTCGAAAAGAAAGAGTACTATGAGCAGATGGTTAGACGAAACGCCAAGCGAATGAACCAAGCCAACAATTGGATTGTGTTTGTG
>OBZJ01000109.1_pt1 | contig 57941 bp, 84 predicted proteins | sample 1476891 | NCBI WGS metagenome assembly OBZJ01 (sample SAMEA2580231, study PRJEB22360) | human gut metagenome | biome: human gut; feature: human-associated habitat; material: faeces | place: Denmark | collected 2008/2010 | reverse complement strand
CTTTTTGTGATGTCCTTAATGGAATGGATATCCTCTACTATTCTTTTTCAACCTTCCGACTTCCGGCAATTTCTCGCTTACCGGAATCCAACCGTCATTTTTCTTCCCATCTTCATATCCTTGCATATAAAATTTTCTTCGGCTGCATTCTCTGCACTTCGGAACATCGCCCATATGAGAACGGATAATGTCTTTTGCCCAACCAACACTTACATAATCATCACACATTCCGAATGATTCAAACTCTATCGCATGATCTTCAATCTCTTCCAAGATCTTCTCTAGTACGTTCATTCCACATTCTCCTTACCCACATATTTCTCCACAATATCTACTGCACAGGTCAAGCCATAAAGATAGCTTTCCAGCTCTTCTGCTGTTTTGCTCGCTCCATGTCTTTTCTTTTCTTCCTTCAGTGTTTCGTAGGCGTCATTTTTCATGGATTCGATTTCTTCCACGATCTTCTCTAATGCGTTCATCACTCCACCTCCAACATCTCTTGATTGTCAAAAATATTGCCAATGACTTCATTTGTGTTCGCTTCGAAAAATAAAGATCTATCTCCATTTATGCAGTATGTTCCATTTAAAAATTCAACGCGATTCAGTTTGTGTCCTAAAAGGTCATTCTCCCAAATCTTCTTACCATTCTTGTCGGTAAGTCCGGTGTACTGGCAGAGGGTGTTTATATCAATCTCATAAAAATCAATGCCAACTACATTCCATTTGTCGCATGCTGTACCTTCATACGGTTTAACGATTATCCCGCCAATAAAATAATGTTTCGGTTCTGGCATTCCATCATCAAATAAATATCCTTCAACCCACCATTCCTCTTTCGGAAGTTCTTTCCAGCTTTTTCTCTTTGCTTTAAAAAGGTCTCTATTCATCTTCTTTTCCTCCGTTCTGTCGCATCTGCTCAATGTAAATATCTGTAGCACACCTTACAATTTCCTGTTTCATCCCATCGTAATCAGTGCCTTTGTAAAAATTCTTGTCGCACGATCTTTTAATCATATACAGGATATCTTCAAATGCTCGCTCTTCCACTTCATTGTCGTATTTCATACACTTTCCATCCTTGTACGCTACACATTTCTCTTTAATACACGGATGTAACACTGGTCTAACAAAATCTCCATTCCCAATAAGCATTGCTTTTACCTCTTCTTTTCCTGTTAAATCTGGACAAAATAAAATCATTGCTCCTCCTCATATTCCGGACACTCCACACAATACTCATATCTGTCCTTATCTACACACTGCATATTGCAAATATCATTTTCTGGGCATTCTATGCAACAATGTTCGTATTTGCATACACATGTGTTTGGTGCTTTGCATTTTCCTATCATGATTATTCCTTTCTCCTTCCAATTACCTTATCTTTCTAAAATCACTTGTTGGTGCGTGGAATAACCGCCCGTCATTGCATTTAATCATTGTCTGCTGTCCGCATGCTGTCGGACGATACTGTTTAACCACTATTCCGCATGGATTGCCTGGATATTCAACGCACATCACTATGTCTCCGACTCTAATTTCTTCCATGCTACTCTCTGTTTTCGCCATTATTCATTCCTCCGTTAAAACAAACTCAATTGTTCTAAGTCATATTCTGTCTTTTTCTTTGCAAACTTCACGCCCTGCCGGCGCATCCTGTTAACTCTATCTTCCCGCTTTAGGCTCGCCATGTAGTTGTTATCAACTTCCGGTGGCGTTGGCAGGTAATATCCCTCTGGGAGTGGCATATTATTCGCTTCGCATATCTCCCGTATATCATGCTTGTAGCTTATAATATGGTTTCTTGTAATATTCATGTTGCATCCATCTGGCCAGAACGGATCGTTGCATCCATATTTTTGTATGTATTTCCAACTCGCTATCTCTCTGACTATGTTATTCACACATTTACTAATGATTTGTTCTGGTGTCTCTTTCATTTTTTCTCAGAAGCCCGGTATACCCTTGCCCCGGCCGGAGGCTGGCTCCTTTCTATTTTTCGCTTATTTTCTTCTTTTCCTCTCCGTGTTTTCCTCATCCATTAATCTTTTTTCCCTATCGCTTCGCCAACTCCCGAACCAGTTCATCATTCCCTTTTTTCGTAAGGCCTTCATTACATGTGCAATCCGGATATACACATCGGAAACAATCCGGATATTTACAGAGCGGCTTTGAAATTTTCGTTCGATTCATTTCCAGTTTTCTCTTGGTCTCCAGCAGATCCGGTACCTGGACCTGTCTTCTGCTGCCCGCTTCCGCAAACCAGATCAATCCCGATCTCTCCAGATATGCCCGAAAACAAATCTCATTTTTCTCAATCTGGAACATAACTTTCATGTACACCCACACCTCATGCACATCCATCCCATCAAATAAAAGTTCCTGTATCCTGGATGCGTATTTCTCGTAACCTTCCACTACTCAATCACTTCCATTTCTCTTATTGAGACTTCATAAGCTGTTCTCTCGCTGTCGCCTTTTACATAAATCCTACTCTGTATCATTCCCATGGTTCTCACTTTTGTTCCGACTGGAAGCTCTGCTGCCAGCCTTGCGTTCGAATACCAGCAAATTGCCGGGAGATAATCACTTTTTCTGTGTTTCCTGTTTACTGCAATTAAAATATCCGGATTTCTTTTCCGAGTGGTGTCTCTCGATAGAGCGGCTGTTTACAGATATATCCAATCAGATCAATTCTGTTTTGATCCGCTTCACCAGCTTCGCTGATTCTTTTTACAAATACATACAATTTCAAATGATTTCTTTCTCCATCCTTTTCATTGTAAGATCTGTATTCTCCAAAGATTGTAATTCTCCCTCCTACATTATCCCGAATCTCCTGCACTATCTGTTCCGGCACCTGAATCGGTATGACATCCATGTTTCCACTTGTCCGCATGACTTCTATAGTTGATTTATAAATCTTTCTTCTATCTGGTGAAGTCAATAAATACTCTGGTGTTTCCATAATTTTTCCTGTGATCTTTACTGTGTTGTTTTCCATCTTTTTTCTCCTATACCATGTACTCTGCCGATATTCGACAGGCTCTCTCCCAAATAACCGGATCCAGACCTTCTTCCTTCACCTTCAGATCATTTATTGTCATATTTTTATCATCGATATAATAATGCGCAAATACTTTTCTTGTGTTATTTCCATATTTCTCGATATTCTCTTTCGTGTTTTCATTGATATAATCAAATCTCAGACCAAATTTTTCGCAAAATTCGACTGCTTCTTCCAGCAATTTTTTCTCTCTGCACGTCCACAGAATAATAATATCCCCTTCCTTTTGTTTCTCCTTTAAAAATTCAAACAAATAGAAATTCGGTGTTCCTATTTTAGGAAATCTTGTTCCTCTGCAAAGCGTTCCGTCAAAATCTACTGCATATACTTTCTTATATTTTTCTGCCATATTACTCCATTTCCAGCCCGCTCAGCGCTTTCAAGATTCTTCCATCCATGTTATCTTCATTTGCCGGTGTTTTTACAGTCAATAACATTCCAGTCTCATTTACCCACAGGACGAAATATCCCATTCCCATAGGTCCTGTCGGAAAGTCTTCATACTCACCTGTTTCGGATAGGCTTACCAATTCCAGAATTTGATCTGGTATGTAACTCATCTCTTTTGTCTCTACATTCTGTAACACTGCCATTCCCCTGTATTTGATTTCTGTATCCTCATACCGGTCTCTGGCTGATAACCATTTCTTGTATTCCCACTCATCCCTTACTTTTAATTCATACTGCTTTTTTCCCTTTTCATAGGCTCTATATACTTCGCCTTCTTCCGGAAGATCCCCTACAAGTTCAATGACTGCTGCCTTATTCTTGCTTGTAAAGTCCTTCTCATATACAAATAATATCCAATAGGCTCCCTGTATGAAGTACATTTCCTCTTTCTTTCCTACAGTGAGTCCTGCACCTTTCCATGCATCCTTCAATATTCTCTTAAATATGCTCGTCTTAATAAACATGATGCTCCTTTCCTCTCCCAGAGTTATCTGGGAGATAATGTGATGGCTTACGACAGGTTTTGTGACGTACCTGCTGTTGTATCTTCACGGCACTTGGCCGGAGATGCTATAAAAATTGGAATCCTGGATGTCCTTCTTTCTGCTTTTCATTTTGCGGTTCTTTCATCAACTCCTGCTGATCCAGATAATTCTTCTTGCTGATCTTCATCCAGTCTTTCCTTGTGTGTGACTTCTCATATTCCCTCTGTGCGATCTCGCAAAGCAGTTCTCTTGTCTTTCTGCAGTTATGCACAGCTTCTTTCCCGCTTTTATGGTGCGGTTCACACAAATACACTTTCAATCCTTCCGCTTCTGACATTGTCCTCATTCCTGATCCAAACAGGATATGATGTTCCTCGGTATACTGCTGCCGATAATCACCATACAGATTGGCGCAGAGATAACACACACCTTTTTCTGTGTTCAAAATACTTTTCGGATGGCTGATTCTTTTTTTCTTCTTTCTGGCCTTTGGAAATTTCATATCACTATAATCAATGCTCATAAGGTAATCACTTTCTTTTTCCAGTTGTCCCATCCGCCTTTTGGCCAGGCAAATTCTTTCTTCAGAAGCTGCATGATTTTCTCCGGATCCCCGGATTTTAAGATGTCTTCTATGACTTCTCCTTCCTGGACCACCTCTTCTGTGATCTCATGTACCTGTTTTTCTTCTTCCGGAAGATTCATAGCCGGAGCATCCGGCATCAGTTCCGGATAATCTTCCACTTCCATCTGTCCCGGAATCTGTTCTTCTGTTTCTTTTGGCTCTTCCAATGTTTCCTGTGCTTTTGCAGGTTCTGCCTTTTTCTTTAATGGTTCCGTCTTTAAGACTTCCCTCTCTTTCTTTTCTCTCAGCGACATCTGATAAACCCTTTCATAGGCTTCTGAATCAGAAGTCTTCCTGCCTTCCGGATAAAAGGTCTGTTCAAATGTTTTGGCCAACTCCAGATAGCTGATCTCTTCCGGCTCTCCCCTGCCGTTATATGGCATGATCCGAATCTGAAATTCACTGAAGAGCGCATTTGCAAATTGCATCCGAAACATCCGGAATTTTGTTGGAGCTACAATTCCCATGATCTCCCTGTTGATCACACTTTCCTCTTTTGGCTCGTCTTCCCATATCCATTTATGCATTTTCTCAAAGCAGCCTTTTCCTTCTCCTTTGAAAAATTCATACACCAATGTTTCCGTCCAGCTTCCCTGGTGTTCTTCTGGTGCGATGTCGCACAGGCTCATCTGCGGCGAATAACGATCTTCTGTTTCCCGGATGACTTCTTTTACCTCCCGGATTTCCCGAACCGTGGCATCTCTTGGTACCACTTCCCGCACTTCTTCCGGCAGTGCCAACATTTCAGACAGCTTGCTGCTGCCATATCCCCGGTATTTCTCCTGAATTTCCGGGCTGTTCCCGTCAATACTGTATGTATCGTTGATCTGCATAAACCGGATGGCCCACGTCCTGCTGATATTGAAGGTTTCTTTTGCAAACTCAAAAACATCCGCATATCCCTTTTCTTTATAAAACTCTGCATCTCTAGTCTTTTTTAAGAGATACCCGACTTTAATGTATCCCTCTGCGATATGTTCCAGTTCTTTCCGTAATGCAATTTCTACCCCCTGCAGTGTACTGATTGTCTGTAATTCTTCCATCTATCCAGCTTTCCTTTCTGTACGTTTCAACTTCTTTCTTTTGAATAGCTCAACAAATTCTTTGACTTCCTCTGTCATGTCTCCGTTATATTTTGCCCGACACTGGATCATAACCCCATTGTTTACCTCCATGGTGTAAAACGGCGTCTCCGGATCCTGCTTCTTTCTCAGGAACAGGATCGTTGTCTCACCTTTGGCCACCCGGTCAATGTACGTGGCAACACAATGATGCATGGCATTTCCCTCCTGCCTGATTTCATGGATCCGTTTCGGAAGTCTCAACACAAATTGTTCTGTTTCCATTTCCAGATAGCTGTCCCGTTTTCTGTATTTCTCGTACTTTTTGTCTTTTTTATTGTCCAAATCCTCTTTTGCTTTTATTTCTCGTTCTCTGCTCTCTTCAATCAACTCTTCATGACGCTGCTCTAAATTCTTCGGGAATAAGATCCACGGCTCTCTCATGTTGTATCCCAACTTCTCTGCCATCTTCAGATAATCGTGATAGTCCACGGCTTGTCTCTCATCTTCTCCTAACACTTCTTTGATGTACCGTTCCATCTTGTGAATGGTGGTATACCGGATATACCTGGTGAAATTCCTCGGAAACCTTGCAAAAAACTGAACCTGCTGCCATGTTGGATGCAATCCCTTTTCCTGCATTTTATAAGTGGTGTTGTATTCCCTTGTGCTTGGATTCTTTCCAGCCAACAGCTGGTAGTATTCCCCGTTTAGCCCCAGTATCTTTTTACAAGACCTCTCTTTCTTCTTTAAGTTTCCTGTGTTGTACCCCTGCATTTTTTCTTTGACAATTCTGTAAAATCCACATTTTACCAGTTGTTCGATTCCAGGCATATACCGGTATTCATTCAGATATTGATCCAAATACATTTTTTCTCGATATTTCCCATGTTTCACAAAACGTTCCATTGCAGAATACTGAAACGGCGTTCCCTTTAGAATCTGTTTGAGATTCCGGTTATAGAGGATTGCTTCATGCTCTACCACTTTTGCATAATATCTCCATCCGTCTCTGTAACACCACCGAACCCAGTCTGTCTGCTTATACTGCTCATATTCAAATTCATGAATCTTTTTTAAATTCCGGTCATACGTGATCCGTATCAGCTCCCAGTACCCGCCATCTCCCTTTTGTCCATTCCTGAATTTCCGATAACACTCAAAATATCGGTATACATATCCCTCTTTTGTTTTCTGCAAGAGTCCTGCATATCCTCTTGCGTGAACATTTCCGCCTTTCTTTCGGCTTCGGTAGGTAATTGGATGCCTGCAGAATGGACATTCCCCCACGTCTCCATAGTGTGGATTCCGGATTTTTACTTCTCTTCCACAATGTGTACAATACCCTTTTGTCACTTTTCTTCCGGCATCGTAAAACAAATACTGGGGAAGGACTTCCCGGTCTACAAACTCATCAAAATCTTTCGGCAGTTCCGGCACCATTGCCATCTCAGAATCAATTTCATCAATCTCTTTTCGGTCTTTACTATAGCTTTGCCATCTTGCGATTGCTGCACGTGGCTCTTCCTTCCCGTTGTGACAAAATTCTGTGATCCGTTTTCGGTCCCCTTCTCGTATCCATACTTTTCCACTACTGTACCAGTATCCTTCTTCTATCTCTCCCCATCCTTCCCAATAACTTAAGTTATCTATTTTTGCCGTTCTCCACTTCTCACACAGATTGTCGTAAGTGTAGTACTTGTTTTCTCCCAAAAGGAATACCCGGTATTTTGGATATCTTGTGTCATTCAGGATCATATCTCTTGTAAATACATCGATCTCTAAAACCGTGCCTGTCTTCTTCGCACGATAGAACCAATAATATGTTGCGCTCCACACAGGCGCTCTTCCACATCTTAGTATCTGATGTCCTTGATCTTCCCCGACTGTCTTTCGCATCGTTTCCGTTACTTTTAACTCTGGAAGCTTTAATAACTCTCCTCGTCTCATTTCTCCGCCTCCAGATAGTATTCTTCTGCCATGGCAAATACTTCCAGATCCGGCATTGCCACCATTTGTGCCCCTCTTCTTTCTTTGACTCTTTTTTCCGCTTCTTTTCGGATATTCTGCAGACATTCTTTGAGTGTCCGGTTCTTTCTTCTTACCGCTCTGGCCAGAATTTCTTTTTCAAAACATCTCATAGACAGATACGACACGATCTCTCCTGCCGGCATCCCGTCTGTTTCCTCCTTTAACTCAACCTGCAGCTTTCCGATGGCCGCATTTACTGAATCTACCAGTTCTTCTGACAGATGCTGCTCATATACTTCCCGGATTCCATCTGGAATCCCGTTTTCCTCTGCCAGCACTTTTAAATGCTCCAGATCCTGCTCCTCCAAAAGTCCTTTTGCACATGCATTTAATTCTTCTACGGAATCAAAATTCCCAAATACATCAAACATGCTGTTTTTCCTCCAGTAATCCCTCTAATTTTTCCACGTAATCGTGATGTTTACTAAATCTGACAGCTATTTCATGCCGCTCTGACAACGTCTGATACTGCTGCCACAATTCCTGGTTCTTCACCTCTTCCCCGGACGGTTTTCTCCATTCCGCCCGCTTCCACTGCTCCGGCTTCCCGTTTTCGATCATGTTCTTGATAAAAATACAGTCCGTATACAGGGTCGCATTGCACGGCGCATTTAGTATTTTCAAGGATTTCACAATTCCAAGCAGCACCAGGCGATAATAGGTCGTCTCCTGTTCTTCCCCGCAAATTCCTTTGACCGCCGGTCCTTTGCTTGTCTGACATTCCATTGCGGCCGCCCATCTTCCATCTTTGATACATGGACCTGTCAGACTTGTCCTTATGTAAATATTTACCTCTTTCATATCAAATTCTCCTGTTCAAACGGATCAGGATGTATCTTCGGTATTTATATCCTGTTACCGGATTGATTCCCTCATGGTACGTCTCTTTATCTAGGTAGTATCCTTTTGGTGGCTTCGGCTCATCTTTCCATGTTTTCCTTTTGTAAATCTTCACTTCTGCCACCGGAATCTTTAAATTCCTGCTACAGGAGTACCGGCTCTCTTTCAGCTTGTTTTCTTCATCCGGCGTTTTACTTAAATACTCAGCCAGTTTCCGCAAGCCTCCCTCGTCATACAACAGATCGATGTGGACGCCTCCCTTTTCCCATGCTCTGCGCATGATCAGATCTGCATCCGGAATCCGGTTGATGACCAGATGGTGATGGACCCCTCCCCGACTTCCAATCTCGGTATGCAGCATCCATTTCAACTCCACTTCCTGTTTTTTGTATTGTGTGCGTACTTTCTGAATCCACTTTCGGATGTCTTTGGCCGCTTCTTTCATGTCCTGTGGCCGGTTCTCCAATTTATAAGTTAATGTCACCCAGTAGTCATTCTCCCGGAAATTCAGCTTCATCTTTCTCCAGCGCTGCCGTTCTTTATTCCACTGATTCGTCTTCCTGATCTGCTCCGGTGTGGCTTTCTTCTTTTTCATTCTCGGCATTCCCGGAGCACCATATCTCCCGTTGTGATACTCCATCACTTCTCTGATGTCTCCCAGGTCATAACTCTTTTGTTTATACATCCTGTTTTGCTCCTAAGTTTAATATACTTATCAAGTGAAAAACGGGAGCTTTTCGCTCTCATTTTCTTTGACATTTTGCCAATACAGGTGTACAATATAAATGTGTTTTTATTTTGTTTGTATTGGCAAAATATCCGGTGCATCTGTTTGCGGCAGGTGCACTAATTTTTTACGCTTTTTTCTATGTACCTGCAGCTAAGTTCCAATCCTGCTGTCATGATGATCATCCCTATCCATAAGGATCCGGTTCCCATCAGCATGACCGCACAAATTCCGAATGCTGCTTCCAGGATCCGCAGCAATTCCTCTGCATACCGAAGCTGTCTTCTCTTCCGGAAACTCATACGATGATGTACTCTCCCCCGATTTCTTCTGCTACCTGTTTCGCTTCCTGGTACGTCCCATACTCGCTCCGGATCTTTCCGGATTGCCAGCGAATGATCCATATCTGTTTCCTCTCCTTCTCTTCATTCAAATCCAAGTTCTTTGATCCTTTCTTCGATTAGCTTCAACTCTGCAACAGCTCCTTCCTCTTCCGGAAACTGCCGCAGTTCCTCTCTTCTGCTGACAAGCCTGCTGTACTCAATGACTTGTCCTGCCGTCATGTTCAAGATTCTCTGGTCCATTGGTCGCTCCTTTGATTTTTACTGATTTTCTTCCTTGATACTCCAACTCCCTGCAGTAATTGTTTAAGCAGGCAATCGCATGCTGTTTCTGCTGTTCCGAGTAGCCATTTACTCTTTCGGTCAAGCTTAGTTCCTTTATAAACTTATCGATTCGCTGTATGGTTAATCTTTTGTTTTTCATATGTTTGTCCACCTTCCCCCGCCTTCAGGCGGTTTTCTCTTTTCGTAATAATGCTTCCTGGATGATCCTGCTGCATCCATCTATCAGGCTTTTCACCTCTTCCTCTGTTCGTTCTGCATAACAGTCATCGTGTACCCGGATTGTTGCATTTTTTACTTTTACTGTTTCTACGATCAAAATCATCACCTCGCTATTATGTATGCAGGTTGATTGTCCAAGGTATGTTGTCCATTACCTTTATTTCCGAGTTGTTCCGAATCTATCAGCCAGCATATTTACAACATCTCTGACAAAATTTAAGTTCATTTTAAACACTCTATCCGCTTCATCTCGCATAATATTCAAAGATTCCCTTGCGATAATAAGGCTTGTTGCAATTGATGCTATGATTGAGCAGATAACGCTTGCTATTACAATTTCCATCTTTTCTCCTCTCTATGTTTAATCGCCATCGTAACCTCCGTGGCTGGATTGCTTTCTTTTGGTTTATCTCCTATACTGTTAATACAGGCATCTGCCAATGCCAAGTATTGTGAAAGGAGAAAAAACAAAATGGCTAAAATGAAACTGCAAAAAATTGCAGATCTATCTTTAAAAAACATGATTATTACCTATCATGATACTAATCGCACTAGATTTGATATGGATTTCTTCACAACCTTATTTACAGAAGAAACTCAAGATCATATTACAAACGCTCTGCAAGTTTTAGAGAGTGATGGTTTAGTTGATGTTTTCATAGCAGACACAATAGCTTATATGACCACGCTCCATCCAAGTGCAATTAGAGATTTTGAAGAAGATACCCTGTTGAAAAAGGGATACAAATGCATTAAAGAAATCAGGTCTTTAATTTGATACAATCCAATCATCAGCCATTAAGTCATCCGCTGTTGGACTCCACATCTTACAGTGGTTGACTTCTTTTCCATTTTTATCAAATGTATAGGCAATACAGGATTCACTACTATTTGTCGGTCTAATCTTCAACTCTCTGTATGCTGTCTTGTTTTCGAATAATTCTCTTTCTATGTATTTTCTTTCTTCTAATGCCTGTTTCACTGCTTCCTGTATGTTCATCTTCCTCGCCTCGCTTCCTACTCCAAAAAATAATCCACTGATACACCGAAGTAATCAGCTACCTTTTTCAGCTTATCCACACTTGGAGACGATTCTCCCCACTTCTTAATTGTTCCGTTTCCAAAGCCCAGAGTTTTCTCAAGACAACTTATTGAGATGTTGTTCTTCTCTGCCAGCTTTAAAATTTTTTTAAGTATCATAATTCCCTCCTTTTCTACTTTTATAGACAACTGCATATATATCTGTTACAATAACCTTGTTACACTTAGATAATTTTCTAAAGGTCATAAATGGCTGGAAAGGAGTTGCCGAGGAGTAACAATCTTAAGGATACCTCCGCAAAAGGAGGTGAGACTTAAGGGAATTAATCCAAATAATTCTAGAATGTATTGTGTGCATTTTTGAAATTGTTAGATTTCTAGAAGACCACGATATGTAATAGTCTCTCCCCGTGATTATCATCCAATGATAGTTACGGGGAATCCTTTTTTCCGTACATACATGCAGTTGTTGTTTTAAAGAGAAAATAATCTACTTTGTATTGACATTTGTTAGAAAATAATCTAATATAATATTAGACAGATGAAAATTTTCTAGTACAGCTTTTACTTTGGCGAGTTTTTGGCTGTTTTATTGATGTACACGAGATTTTTTTCTCCTTACATCCTTTATGATACGAGAATATTTTCTTTTTGTCAATACTTTTTCGAGAATATTTTCTCGTGTTTTATAAGGAGGCACAAAATGACGTTAAAAGAACGCATTAAATCTTTGGCAGATGCCGAAGGAATCAGCTTGCCAGTGTTAGAATCAAAATTAGGCTTTGGCAACAGCACCATTGTGAAATGGGATAAGTCAACTCCAAATGCTGAAAAGTTAAATAAAGTAGCTCAATATTTTAACGTTACTATGGATTATTTGTTGAATGGAGATTCTTTTGATGACGATTCTGATTTAAACAATAGAGACAAGAAAGTTATGACGACGTATGATGTAATTTCAGAATTATGTAAAAAACGGAATCTGGCTATTACATCACTAGAAAGAGAATTAGGGTTTGGCCGTGGTTCCATAGGAAAACTTAGAACTGGCAACACAACGTTGGAAAGATTACAAAAAATAGCTGACTATTTCGGTGTGTCAGTAAATTATTTAACAACAGGAAAAGAACCAGAAACTCAAATCGTTACCGATAAATCCTCTCTCACAAAAAGAGATACTAAACAAATAGAAGCCATTCTAAGTGATACAGAAGCATTGCTTAAGCAAGATGGTCTGATGTTTGATGGAGATCCAGCATCTCCAGAAGCAATAGATTCTATTCTCTCAGCTATGAGAATTGGAATGGAAATGGCAAAACAAAAGAACAAAGAGAAATATACGCCTAAAAAGTATAAAAAGGATTGATACTTATGGATATTAAGGAACGTGTGAATGAAATCGTTCAAAAATACGGCACAAGAAATCCACTTGAAATTGTAAAGGCAATGGATGCAATACTTGTTTTTCATCCATTAGACGGAGTTCGTGGGTTCTACCACTATTTTCAAAGGAACCACATCATATACGTGGATGAGCGTTTACCAGAAAATGAAATGCTGTTTGTGATTGCACATGAACTTGGTCATTTATTCTTGCATAAAGGCAGCAACGCTATATTCATGGATACGAGAACAAATTTTGTGACAAGTAAATTTGAAACGGAAGCTGACCGTTTTGCTTTAAATCTACTTATCCAAGATTCTGATATTGAAGAACATCTGGATTTTACTACAGATCAATTTTCCAGATTGTTTGGATATCATAAGAAGATGATTGAATTGAGGATGAAAGACTTTCAGTGATACGATCGCTGTGATTATATATCGTAAGGCGATATTAAAGTACAAATAGCAAAGAATTCAATCAACGAAATTCAGCACTGCCAAAAGGAGAAATGATATGAGAGAGAAAAAAGGAAAAAGCTTAATCGAAGCACCGGACAGTTTTGTTATTATAGATATAGAAACAACCGGATTGATGCCGTATTGGGACGATATTATTGAAGTTGGCGCAATTAGATACGAACATGGTATTGAAGTCAGAAGATTTTCATCGCTTGTAAAGCCTCCGGTTTGCGAGGATGGTTCTTATATTGATGACTACATTATCGAACTTACCGGAATTACTAATGAAATGTTATCAACTGCTCCAAACATAGAAAACGTACTTTCCGATCTTGATTCTTTTATAGGGAATTCGATACTAATCGGTCACAATGTTAATTTTGATATCAATTTCTTATATGATAATTTTGAAGAGTATCTGGGAAAATCATTATCAAATGATTTTATAGATACAATGCGATTATCCAGAAATTTACATCCCGAAGAAAAACATCATAGGCTTTCTGATTTATGTCAAAGGTATGAATTATCCTATTCGTCCGCTCATCGTTCCATTAACGATTGCGAGTTAACTTATTCATGTTACAAACACTTATTATCAGAAATTGATGATAAATTTAGTGATTTTAATTCTTTTATAAAAAGTAGAAGACGTCGTTCTTACGAAGTAAAAGCAAAAGACATCCAGTCAAATTGTACCAATTTCGATATTACACACCCACTATTCGGAAAGGTATGTGTATTTACTGGAGTACTTGAAAAAATGACAAGAAAAGATGCCATGCAGCTCGTAGCGAATCTTGGAGGGATTAATGGAGATAATGTGACTAAGAAAACAAACTTTCTAATTTTAGGAAATAACGATTACTGTAAAACTATAAAAGATGGAAAAAGTAACAAGCAGAAAAAGGCTGAAAAATTAAAACTTGCAGGTTGCGACATTGAAGTTCTTCCAGAATCAGTATTCTATGATCTGTTAGAATCTGAATAAAATCCCCTCCTATACCAATAGGAATAATCTTCATAAGATGCAAAATAGAAAGAGATGAATCACAAGCAAGAAGCTATTGACTGCTATACTGGGAAATATTGTGAATATATCACTGTAGATAATTATGTTATTTATTTTATTCCAAATTTAGCAGTTATGGAAATGATATAACCGCTTCGGCGTTTACACATAAAGAAAAGAGGTGAGATAAATCATGAATAATAAGATATTCCCGATTGCTTCTTACAATGAAAAGTTTAATAAATATCTTCCTGTACAATTTAAACAAGATTTAATATACCAGTCATTCGGCTTGGAAAAACATATAGAAAAGAGACATCCTGAATGCTTACCATATCTTCGATTTATCTCATCTATCATATCAGAGCCTGATTACATAGGTGTTAACCCAAATGAATCTGGAGATAGCTTTGAACTTGTCAAGATATTTAGTGAAAATGTGCAAATTGGTATCAAATTAGATGTGAAAGAAAACTATCTATATGTTGCTACTCTTCACACAATCACAGACGGCAAACTAAGACATGGGATAAATAACGGACGTTTAAAAAAATTTGACAAATAGAATATTTTGCCCTATAATGGGAATACAATAGATTGAACCGCAAAGGTCGGAAAGGCTCCCGACACACTCGCAAGAGTACCTGAGATGCTGGATACGCCGCCCAGCTTGTGATTCAGTTTAAAGTTCGAGGGTGTTTCCATTTTGGAAGCACCTTTTTGTTTTCTTAAAAACGCAAAATATGTTTACTGATTTGTTATGAATCATTATCCAAGGATAGAACAGGCAGCTATCACGCCCTAGTGGTCTTAAAGAGATACCGGAGTGTCACCCGGTTGGGTAATGTTTAATTTCAAAATAAAAACCGCCCCTGCGCCAACAGAGACGGTCTACATATCCGAAGATATGCAATCTGAAGCCAAGAATATTGTATCATCTTCGGAGCAGTCGCGCAAGCGGAACGTAAGTTCGCACGTTGACTGTTATTTTTGTACCTTTTTTTCAATACAATTACATAGGAGTGTGATACAATGTCTTATTTTATCTACGCACGAAAGTCAAGAAAAGACGCCGAACTGGAAGCGCTAGGGATTGATGTTCTGGAACGCCACATTACTACCCTGTTAGAGCTGGCGAAGACACTCTCTCTTCCGATCGGTGCAATTTACAGAGAAGTTGTGTCTGGAGACAGTATTGATACCCGTCCAGTCATGACGCAAGTCCTATCCGAGGTAGAAGCCTGTATGTGGGATGGTGCCCTCGTAATGGACGTAGATCGTCTGGCCAGAGGTGATACGATCGATCAGGGACGTGTGCAGCGTGCATTTTTTTATTCCAACACCCGGATTGTAACACCAAGTAAAACCTACGATCCTGCAAATGAGTATGACAATGAATACTTTGAGTTCAGTTTATTTATGAGCCGCCGGGAGTACGCCACGATCAAGCGCCGGATGCAGCGCGGCAGGGAGCGTTCCAGTTCTGATGGTTATTATGTTGGCAATGTTGCCCCTTATGGATGGGAGCGTGTCATTGCACCGGATGGAAAACACTATTCTCTTACTCCCAGCCAAACAGAGGCGCCGGTTCTTGATCTAATGTATGATCTGTGTGGAAATAAACAGTATGGATATCAGAAAGCCTGCACTTACATGACCAACATGGGGATTCTTGCAAGGAGTGGAAAGCCATTCTCCCCCTCCACCCTCAAGGGTATTATCTCAAATCCGGCCAACATCGGAAAAGTCCGCTGGGGATATCGCAAAACGGTCAGAGCCGTAAAGGATGGTCGTGTGGTAAAATCCCGACCAAACGCCACGGATTACATTCTCGCTGATGCAGCATGGGCGCCACGCATCAGCACAGACCTATTCAAACGTGCGAATCAGCCAAAAGGCTGTTTTTCCTCTCCGGTCAGAAATGACAGACCGATTCAGAATCTATTTGCCGGTTTGGTTCGCTGCTCTCAATGTGGCCGACTTATGGTCCGCAAAAAAGCGCAGACAAAAACGCCTTATGATGTGCTGATCTGCCAGTATACCGAATGTTCCACCGTCGGGATCCGAATCGATGAACTGGAAGAGGCTCTGCTTGAATGGCTGAAAGACTACATCGTTAAGTATGAATTTACCGACACTCATGAGGAAGACGCTGCTGCCATTGCTGCAAAAGAAATGATCGTCACGAATTTTGAAACAGAGCATCAGACTCTTTTAAAACAGCGAGAATCCTTATTCGATTTTTTAGAGCAGGGAATTTACACGAAAGAAATTTTCCTTGAACGGTCCAATGCTCTGGAACAACGGATCAGAGACTGCATGAACAATATCACTGCTGCCCAGGAAGATTTACATACTACGATTGCGAGGCAGGCAAATCGAAAGAATTTTGTCCCGAAGTGCAAGAACTTGTTAAGCGAATGGAACTCCCTGACTATCCCGGAAAAGAACAGCGCTTTAAGGAAACTGATCGACCGGATTGTACTGACCAAAACAAAACGGAATAAAAAGAACCAGAAAAACTCTGAATTTATGATTGATGTGTACCCGAAAGTACCGAAATAATGGTGCTTTCGGATTCTATTCATTAGTTGCATCTTCTACGAGCATATTCCTCCGTGCCGATATCCGTAAGTGTTGCGGTCACCTCTTTATATGGCATGGTATACCGCTGAGATAAATACCGCATTGATGCAGCGAGCTCCCCGTCCGGTCCACCAAATAACAATAACCTATAATATTTCTACATATTATAAATATACACGAAAATGATACAATATTCACCCCCCTCAGAGAGCTAATCTCCGAGGGGATTTTATTAGATAGACGTAGATGGTTTTCTGTTCAGCACCGCAAGTAATCTTGCGTGCCACGGCGCTTTTTTTGTCCAATGATAAGACGGCATATCTCTTCCATTGTTCGCTTTGTAAATATCCATCAGGATCTTCATCTCGTCCGGATGTCCCAAAGCCGTAATCTTATCGTCATGATACCAATATACACATCCTTTTCCCTCTACTGTAAACATACACTGCATAGTCTCTTCTCCTTTCTGATCTGTCGTTGTGCTTTGGTTTCCGTTCATAAGCTCCTTGATACGGTTAATAAAATAGGCTTTTGTCTGCGCTGCACCGCCGTGAATCTCCACTGATCTGTGCGGACAAGCGGTTGCAAACACTTCCTGATGCAATCGGATTGTGTTTTCATTAGGCGTGATTCCATATTGCTTACACTTTTGAGCGCACCACTGTAAAGCGCGCTCCTCATTTGCTTTAAATACATTCAGATCGCCCATACTCTGGCAGACTTCTATTCCCAAGAAATTAAGATTTCCGTTTAAGTCGCCGCAATGCCAAGCGCAGTTTGAATCATCCTCTGCTTGCAGAATTCCATCACTACAAACATAATAATGCGCAAATCCATTCTCCAAGTTCGCTCTCTGCAAGTAGTTTTTATAGTATTCCGATGTTGCGTTCTGGCTGTCTGCCCCGTTGTGGATAAAAATACCGACAGGATTCATCCCTCTCCTGCCGGCAATTCCTCTACAGATACTCATTACTCCTGTTCCTCCTGCTCTTCTGTTTCAAATGCTTTTTCCAGTTCCTCTGCGGATACTCTGCCGAATTCGTTCTGTTCGCTCATGATCTCACCTCCTCCGTGCGATGTCGCACAATAAAAGAGAGCCTGTTTCCAAGCCCTCTGAAATTATCTACTTATATGTAAGCGCCCTCTCTGAATCTCTTGTTCCAGGTGTTGTTGGGTCTACCACTACACCAAGGATCGCCAGAACCGCAAAGAGTGCATTGATTACAGTCAATAACTTATCTCCAAGGTCTCCAAGGTCGATGGTAAGACCAAACACTGCCGCAATTGCCTGTATCAACAGTAAGATTGCCGGGATCAGCGCCACCCAGAATGCCTTGTTTTTGATTCTTACAATCCAATTGATTTTTTTCATGGTTCTGCCTCCTTTAAAAAAGCATTGCTGCTACTGCACCGATAATAGCTCCAATGAGAGCGGTAACAACCCCATCCCATCTCTTAGCTGGTGTCTGCTCAAAATGCGTCACCTTTGCGGTGAGTTGTACCAACGTCTGGTTCATAAAGCCGACCTCTTTGGTGAGCCCCACCATTTCCTGTGCTAATTGATGTACCACGCTCACAACGTCCTCTGCTTCTTTCATTCGGTGCTTTAGAGAGCCGATTTCTTTTCCGTGCTCTGCAAGTTTCACTTCTACTTCATTTTCTGTCATGTTTTCCCTCCGGTTTTTAAAGTATAAAAATAAGACCATCACGGTCTTGCTCTGATCTCCATATTCGCTCCTTTAGTCATCCGTGATCCATGTAAATGTCTTTATGCGCTCACAGTAGTCTGTCTTGCCAGTTACAATGGATATTCCTCCGTCTTTTGTAATGTAATACCTGCCAGTCCCGATAATTGACGTACCAACCAATTCGCTGTACGTCTCTACTATGTCTGCGACTGGTCGATATCCTATAGGGATCCTTAATTCGTCAAACGGTCCGTGCGATCCTGCATTCGGGAACTGTATAAGTGCCGTGATTTTACATGTAACCACGCACCCTCTCCTTATTAGCTCCGCCTGTATATAGTTGGATGGGTTTGTGCTGGCGAATGGTCCTTTTATCTTTCCGGAGTCATAATTTGTTGCTTTAGATATGTTTATTTCGTATGATCCGGTGCTTTTAACAAATATACCGTCCCGTTTAAAATTAACAAGGTTTAAAATGGTGGCTCCGTCAAAATACTGCGCAATCTGCGTTGGGAATATAGATAAGCTTGTGTGTCTGCCGCTGCTCATCCCATTCGCCACAAATACACCCTTGCTTATTGCAGAGCTGTTTATCCCGTTTTCATCTTCAGAGTAGATCTCTCCGGTATTTACTTGGATAAAAAAGTGTCCGTCCAGACTCTTTATAAGTCCAGCGGTTACAGTTCCGAGGTTTGCGGCAATCGCACTTAGCGTCTCTACATTCAGATTTTCTACAGAAATGTAATAGATCACCCATTTACTTCCATCCCATCTTTTAATCGGCTCTCCACTTGCTGTCTGCCAGAGCTGTCCAACTTTTGGATTTTCCGGGGGTGTGGGAGATATGATAATTCCACTATCCCCTGTCTCTCCGTTGTCTCCACGTACACCGATAATCACAGGTGTGGTCTTGGTTTCCGTGCTATTGGTGTACCGGATAAGGTCGTAGCTCCATAGGTTTTTCTTGGTTTCGGTCATGTCTTGCTTCGTGTCCGTCCATCCCGGAGAGGATACCGTGATTCCTGTGCTTTTTTCGGATGCCAGATAATACTTGGTCACACTCTCGATTCCTACACCGTCCTTTCCGTCATCCCCGTTTTTTCCAGGTTCTCCCGGTGCTCCATCGTCCACCTTGGTGATTGTTACCTCATAATATCCACGCCGGATTCCATTTTCAGTTGCCACGAAAGAGTACACCGCCTTGGTATCCACATCCTCTGCATTTACTGTCACGCTCCTACCTACATAAAACTCTGTCCCATCTTTACTCCACCGGATTTCCAGATTTCCAGACACATCCACACCGTTGTTGTAAGCGTAGGCAGTCAGTGTAGTGCTGCCGATGCCGTTTTTAAAGATAATGCCGTTGTTTGTAGAGATGGAACAGGTGTAGACTTTATTTTTTGAAATCAAGTCCTGCATCCTTTTGATGAGATCGTCGGATATTTCGGATGTAAGCTCTTTGTAGTTTGTAAATACCGTCTTTGCAGTTTTTGGATTGGTAAGACTCCTGATCTGTTCTGATACTCTTGCCTGTAGATAAAGGACTGGTGTCCACTCCTGATCCTGCATCCTTACCGTATCCCCGATGTTGGTGTCAAAATATCCGTCCACCTCGTAGGTTACTACTGGCTCGGATGCGGTCTTGAGGTCAGATAATGCCATGCTGTACAGCTTGTCCTTGCTGTCTGTATCGTACTCTTTACGCATCAGGATATAAGCATCAGCCTTATTTACGATGTTGGATGGGAACCGGTCCCTTGCCTGTGGTGCGCGGATGATCGCACCGTCTGTAAAGTACTCGATATTGCCGTTTTCATCGTATTCTTTCTTGTCAAGACCAGTGATTGTCAGACCGTCCTTTCCGGTCGGCTGGATGCAGGTGTAAAGCTTCTCGGCATCTGTGGTTTTTCGAATTCCGGTAATTCCTTTCCCGTACCGCAGTACAATGTCATTCCGGTATTCTCCGACTCCGCTGTCTGTATCGGAGTGTTTCCGATATACATTTAGGACAATCTCTTTTAAGGAGTAATCGCTGTTTAAGACCGTCTCAAACTCGATTTCCGCCGAGAAAACATTGGCCAGAGAGAATAATCTCTTTAACACGGTTGTCGTACCGGTCCATTCGTTGGTGATCCGTTTGTCCGACACCTCATTGAGTCCCAATTTAAGCGTTCTCTCAGCATCAAAGACGGCGAGGTACTCTTCAAAGCTCATTGCCTTTCCGGCTTTGTATTCGCCAGCATCCTCGTTAATAAGCTCAAACGACAGTGACCATGCCGTGGCAGTAATCGTCTGCTCTGTTTGGTCTGTATTTACAATGTTTAAGTAGTATGATTTCCCCTTGCAAGTAAATGCCACCTTATTCCCAGCTTTGATATGCTGTGCGTCTGGATGCTTTGCATTTACCGTAAAAGTGTAAGCATTCGCCGTACCCTGTAAGTATTCGTGTAGCCCATCATTCCAGTAGTGCATGGACTTTTTATGCCCGTTGTCCATGTACGCTACTGGCGTGTTATTTGTGCTTAGAATCGCAATTCTGATGTTATCCATTACAAATATACCTCCCGTATTTTTGCTTTAATATGCGGCGGTGGAGATGAAAAGGAAGAATAGCAGAACTGGACTTCCGTTGTTCCGGGTGGAACTTTCGGATAATTGGATCCATTAATCTCATCTCCTTTTGCCGGCATCCCGTTTACATAGACTTTTGTGCTCTCCCCGTCTATAGACACCACATCTCCGGCACGATACCGGTTCGGCACATCCTTATACTTATCAACATTGTCTTTCCGGAATCGGATGCTTTTTAAATAATTGTGTGTGACGTACTGGTTTGTGAGGTTTCTGTCTCCCCACTGTCCAATCCAAATCTGGATTTTTTCGCATTCCATGTCCTTAATCTCTGGTATATTTCGTTCCATATAACTTCCATACCAGAAAATCCGCAGCTTCTCTCCCTCTTTTAAAAAGTCATTGTGGCATCCCATTTTTAAGTTGAACGGATTACCCTCGTAGGCTGTCGGTTGGAACTCTTCTCGTCTGATTAAGGTGTTTCCGGGAGCAAACCACTCGACACGAGCCGTGTTTCCGACAGAATCACTCTTGTTGATAGACATTGCGCAGATTACTTTATTATCGCCTGTCAGAAACGCAATGGTCTGCGCTCCTGTCTGCCCCATCAAGCCTGTCTCGAACCAGTGCTGCGTGTAGCAGTAAAAGTTTTTTGCGCCACGTCTGCCCTCGCTGTCAACCGGGATAGTAAGTGTTCTCATTCCGCCATTCCAGTATCCGGATGTTGCTTGTCCACCTTTTAATGCCATCACATTGTATCCAGCAACGTTCCGTACTTCGAGCGTTCCTTGCGTGGTGTTTTCCGGATTTTGGTAAGAGTTGCCGTGATCATCCTGAAACAAGCTATAACCGTTAAACAGTTCTTCGGACGCTTCGTAATTTTCTCCGTCCGCTTCCTCCTGTTTGCCAAGCTGGATGACTCCATACTGGCTAACCAGTCCGATAAACCCGTTTTCGTGCTGGTGCGTGATCTCATAATCCACGTCTGCCCATTCGGTGCCGTTGTTTTGGATGGTGATGGTCTGGTATCCGTCTTGCTGTACACCATCAAATTCAAATTCGCCGACAGAGTACGCTACCCCATCAGGGATGAGCCATGTGATTGTGCCTTTTCCAAACATTGCAACCTGTGTTATATCAAAATTGCCGTCAGGGACAGCATAGAAATAGCGATCCGGATAATTCCCAAACACAAGCCTTTTCGGCTCTGTGACGTTTAGGATCTTCTGGATCGCATCATAGCTTGCCAAGATATCACCTTTAATTTCAAATGGCATTTCAAGTGTCTTTGATTTATATGTTATATAGCCAAAATCCTCTCCTTTTGCACTTTCTGCTCCGTCAAGGAGTTCTGACTCTCTATTTACTCCGCTAAACGGAGAGAACCCGGACAATACACTTAAGTATCGCCCGAGTTCCTGATCATTGAATTTTACAGATAAACTCAATCTCTGTCTCCTCCTAACATCTTCCGAAAACTTGAATTCTTTTCTATTTGTTTTTCCATTGGTGTTGCAAGTACTCTGGACGTCTCAACAGAATCAATTTTATTGATAATTTCAAGCGGCCGGTTTGCGAGTCTGGATAATCGATCTACTGCGTAGATCAGATCGCTATTATCTGTCGTTCTGACCGCCGATCTGGAAGCGACATATCCACTTGCTGTCGGGCTTGCAGACGTTGTAACACCAAGAGCAGCTCCCTGTATCCGAGACACCATCTTGTTTGCCTGTTTTTCCATGTCTTTGTACGGGATATTATCCTCAAATCCAACCCCGATACCGAGAGCCATGTTTTTCCCGACCTGATCCCTAAACACACGGGATGGGGAATGGATCCCAAGTTTGCTTTTAACCCAATTCAGGGCATCTGTAGCAGCGCTCACAGCGGCATCTACTAGCTGTCCAGCCGCAGAAGCGACACCGGATGCAATGCCCTTTATGATGTTAACCCCAACGCTGAGCCAATCTACACTCAAAAAAGCATCTTTTATCGCAGAGATGATCTGTGGTATTTTCCCAACCAGGTTCGGTATTGCTCGAATCAAACCAGAGGCTAACTCTCCGATAATTTTAATTCCTGTGGATAAAATCTGTGGAAGATTACTTGCAATGCTTGCTATAAAACGTGCTATCGCCTGAGCTGCAGCTGATACGATAGCCGGTAGATTGTTTATAATTCCATCCACAAGGCGTAAAATCATCTGGACACCGGATTGCAATACTGACGGAAGTGATGACAAGAGTCCATTTACAAAATTTGTAATTACCGCCGCTCCCTGCGTAATCAACTGTGGGAGGTTTTGCAGGATGCCAAGAGTAAGTTGTGTTACAATCTCAAAGCCTTTGGTGAGCAGTGTCGGAATCCCAGTTGCAATTCCAAGCAAAAACTGGTTCAACAGTTCCATTCCAATAGAAATAAGCAACGGAGCATTTTCAATTATTCCGGTAAACAGTCCATTTACAATGTTTCCGGCAGCCTGAATCATACCGGAAACGCCATTTTCCTCAAATCCTTGCGTAAGCTGCTCAATCGCACTGATCGCCGCAGGTAATAACGATTCCGTCAGTCCATCAGATATAGGCTTAACAATTTCACCTAAGAGCTGTTGCGCGTTGTCCTTTAATGTGGAGATCAGACCGCTAAAAGTCTGGCTTTGCTTCTCCATGCTTTGGAAATACTTACCGCCCTCAGATGTTGCTCTCTGCATGGAGGCGGTAATCTCATCCACAGAGATTGTCCCTTTGCTGATTCTGTCATACAAGGATGCCATTGACTCCCCTGTACTCTCGGAAATCTCCTGCAATGGGTTAAATCCAGCTTCGATCATCTGCTTTACATCTTCCAGTGATACTTTACCAGCAGAGGACATCTGTCCGTAAGCAGTGGCAATTCTGGACATCTTATCAGCTGAGCCTTGCGAGATATCACCAAGCATCATCATTTTGTCCATAGCTTCGTCTGCGCTAAAGCCGTAATTCATTAGCAATTGCGTGGTGTCCGCTAAATCCGGAAGCTCAAACGGAGTTTCTGCTCCCACTTTCTTCAATTTGTCGATTACTTCCGCGGCTTTTTCCGCAGATCCAGTCATAACCTCAAATGATGTCTGATAAGACTCTATGGATGCATTGTATTTTACTCCAGCTACAACACCAGCTCCAAGCGCAGCCGTCACAGCGCCAACCGCAGCAACTGCCACTCCTGCACCTTTCTTGGCTATTCCACCAAGTTTGGAAATTCCGGAATTAAATCCAGATTCATTTATTTCCGTGTCAAATTTTAATGAGCCATCATAACCCATACTATCCCTCCTTTATGGATAGCACAGGCTCATAGGCTCACTTAAGTGCTTTATTTCCTAATTTCTATTTCTTTCTTGCAAGTCCGACATTTTACATAGATACCGTGACTTCTGGCCGTGTTATCTGCGATTGCAAGTTTGCAGCCGCATACAGGGCATCTGATCCACTCTCGGACTAAAATTGGTTCTTTTCTCATGATTTCACCTACGCAAAAGCATCTCCGATATCGAAATCGGTCAATTCTTCCTGCTTCAATTCAATAACTTTCTGTATTTTCCGAATTCGTTTTCGTTCTTCCGGATCCTTTATTTCATTGAGATTCATCCCTCTGTACATGATTCTTTTTTTGATCTCATTATCCTCCGAAAGTCCATCAAAAAGCATCCGGAATTTCCACCAGTGCAGATATTTAATATCAATCAGGTCAATCCCGTAATCACGCAAAAACGCTGATAGTATATAGGGGTAATCGATAGAAAAGGAAAAAAGATTCTTCTGCCTTCCTGTTCCGGTTTGACTGGCTTCTCCGTCCGAAAAATCAGCACTCATAAAGTCGCATAATGCGTCAATCGAGAATTGCGTTATTTCAATGTCGTCAAGAAAATACTCTCTCAAAATTAACAGTTTATCCATCGGCTTCACATTTTTATCTTTTAACATATCGAGAAGCCGAATATAATCGCGAAAATCCGTCCTGATTCTGACAGCTTTCCCATGTACCATTACCGACATCGGAAGTTCCTCATAAAAGAGATTCATCGGTTCTTCTTCGCCCCTCTCCTGGCTTTTCTGTTTGGCACATACTTATTAACCATACTGTCATATCTGGCCTGCTCACTGTTCCGGAGATCAAACAAAGAATTGGCTGCTTTAACTCTCATGTCCATGCTGTTCTTGCCGAGAAACATTTTTCCGCTCGTTCCGTTTCCAAATAATCGATCATAAAAATCATCGAAAACCTTGCATTGCGCTCTCGTGATCTCGGATACTTTACCAACTTTCGGGACTTTCTCGGATTCCACAACCATTTTCTCGTAGCTGTCCTCGAATTTTTCCATAAAATCTGCATCTGTAAAATCGATGTCTGTTTCAAAATTATTAAATTTCCACTGGCTCATTGGCTCACTCTCCTATTCTTTTTTTGTGTTTTTTACCGCCTTAAAATCGGCGGCAGCTACTCCCCCATGTAATCTCCCTTTGTGTAAGTGACCGTCTTAGATGTAATATCCACCTCTGTAACATATCCTTCCTCGATTTCTGATACAGCTTTTAGCGATCCGCTGTAAACTAATGCGTCTGTTCCATCTCCATCAGAATCCGGGATTACTGCATAAGTTCTCTTTGTCGCAAAGCACTTATCGCCTTTCGTATTTTTTTTGTAAAAATCCACTGTGACAACTTCCACGTGCGCGTCATCCGCTACTTTCTCTCCATCATGAATTGCAGCAATGCGATCATGTACCGGATTGCCTGTATACAGGTCAAATGAGTATTCTGTGGCCGGAGCATATCCAACTACATCTGATCTTTCGGTGCTTTCGTCCACATATTGACGTGAGTACTCTTTTGGATTTTTTCCGTTTGTCATACTGGTAAAATTGGTCATTCTCTCGAATTTTGGCGAACTACCTGTTGCATCCGTGTTTAAAAACGCCACTCGCAGGTGTCTGCCTACTAATTTTGGTGCTGTTCCTGACATACTTATACCTCCTGTGTATAAATTAAACGGCACTCAATACGATACTTAGCTTTTTCCTCGTTGATATCGTACAAGTAACCACTGTTTAAAGTTTCAATTGATATTGGGCTTTTCTTTTCTCCGAGTTTCGGGAGGTTGTCGTTAAAACTCTGCTGTTCCAACCACTCTTCGAAGCTCTGGAAGAATCCACTGTTTTCGATATTGATTCTTGCGTCCTGATCGTATTCCTCTTGGCTCGTAAACGCAAACTGGAACTGTTTCTTTGACCCACCGTCCATGTATCTCTGGATAATCGGATCGCACGGAATAGGATCAACAGAATACCCCATATCCGTGCCAATATAGTCCACATTTACACGCCCATCACTAAGAAATGGGCATGTGAGAATATATGATCTTACGCTGTCAATGAGATTTGACATACTTTGCCGCTCCTTTCAGGATAGAGTCTTTGTGGCGGTTCTTCATGCGTTCGAACCATCGTGATTTTTCCTTATGCTCATAATATTGTCTACGTGCATAAGGTGCAATCTGGTTGATCTCACCACTTCCAATTACGGTGCCAAGGGTTGCTGACTTAACAAGTACTCCTGTCCGTCTTGGAGTCTCCGGGTTCATACGCCGGATGCATTCGGAATCAACAAACTCCTGTGCGCTTGCGAAACCAGATTCCATATTCGGTTTAAAGTTCGGATTCCAGTCAAGCCTTGCAGACACTTTTCCACCTTTTGTTGCTTGCGTATAAATTACACCTCTTGGTGTCTCAATCTCGAATTTCTTCTTTCCTTTTGCCATTACACTCCCACCACCTTAATATGCGGATTGCCGCCAAAAGTATTGTAGTTTACAGACGTGACTCTGGTCTTATCCAGTCCATCCAAGTCCTTGATGGTCTGCATATCAACCTTGCAATCACCTTTTACAAGGTAATCGTCTTTCTTGATTTCCGCGCTCGTATCCGGGATTCTGACCGTGTAGGTGTCTGCTTGCTTTAATCCATCAGTCGTGATCTGCGACTTTTCGTTTTTATACCACCATACCTCTGGGATGTAGGTTCGTTCCCACTCATCCAGTCTGGTTTCTGAGTTATATTTCCTACTGTAAAGCGTGGCATCTGTGTTGGTTATCATAATTCCACCCCCATATACAAGAGTCTGGTCGGCTCAAGATAAAGCAACAATGTGTCAAATATATTCCTTTTAAGCAGATCGTCCGCTGTCTCTCCGTTTCCTCCGCTTTCATAGCTGACGGAGTATCCGTCCGTGTTTTCGGATGTGACCGCGCGTCCAGAATGCTTGCTTCTGACCTTTTCATCATTTGCAATCAAATCACAGACGGAGCAGGCGGCAAGCTTTACTTCTTCCATCTCCATGTTGTCATCAGCGCGCCCGAAGGTAATCCTCCGGACATAAGCTGATGCTTTCATAATGGATTTCTCAAACTCTTCTTTCGCCAGATTCCCCTTGTATGTAGAGGTATAATATTCATAATCTGCGTACAGATTCATTCGATCAACCCCCTACTCCGCAGCAGTGTGCACATAGATGGCCACTTTTTTGTTGTCTTTCGCTTCTGCGATACCTACGGTACGATATCCGAACTTCCAAGCATCTGCATCCTGGTTTGCATCCGGTGTGATAATCTTAGATACAGTGTGCTTCTGATTCTGGATTACTGCATTCTTGTCAACAATCAAGAAATCAATCTTCTTACCGCCTGTTGTTGTAAAGCCGCCGGCTCCAGATGCTGTCAACGTGACTTTGTCGAAAAATCTTCCCTCAGGAACTTCAATCACTCCAGCCCAGCCTTCCAGAACTTTCTTGGATGCCGTTGTATCAAGGTCCTCAATATCCCCTTTGAGTGCGGCAGAGATATACAGATAACAGGTTTCCGGCTTTGCCTCCGCATTTTTAATAGCAGTCTTGCCTTTTCTAATTGCTGCAATTCCGGCTTTCGCATCTGCAATCGCTGCTGCCACTTTATTAGCAGATAGTGCGTATCCTGCATAAGATGCAAGTCTCCAAGCGTCAAGCTCCGGAACAACCTGTGTTCTCAAAAATTCTCCAGAAAGACGTCCGAAGGCAACACCTGCAGACTCGATATTGTCCATAGCGTCCACAGTGAACATACGGCCTCGATCATAAGTACATTTCTTAGTCTCGTACTCAAGTGTCACGTCACCTGCAACATATCCTGTCTGCTTATTGTAATTTGCAAGACCGGACATCGTCATTTTCGGAATCAAAATTTCATTTGCGTTTGCACCCTCTCTCACAAGCTCATTCGGACCATCCAAAACCGCTGTCAAAGATGCCAGCTTGTAAACTTCGTCCAACATCGTAGAGTATGCTTTTCTTAATGCAATTGTGTTCGCCATATCTTATTACCTCATTCTTTCAAAATTATTTTTCTGCCGGAAGCCCCATGGCCGCTCTGATTGCTGACATATTATCTCCGCCAACATCAGCACCGCCTCCTGTTGCTCCGACTGCGTTCATGAATGGTTCATTAGAACCAAATAAATAAGCATCAGATTCCTTTACGGTTTCCAATGCTTTCTTGATGTCCTCAGACTGGTTTTTCGATCCTTTCAAAGCGTCAATATCAAGCATAGCCATGACCGCTTTTTCATTGCGTCCCCCGGCTGTCTTGATTGCTTCTTTGATCGTGTCGGAAAAGATGCGATCCGCTTCTTTAGCGGCATACTCAGCATCCTTGTCTTTCAGCTGCTGATTCAGCTTATCAATTTCTCCCTGCATAGCTGTTGGGTCAACATCTTTAAACTTTTCCAAAGATTCCGTTGTGGTCTCAAGCTGACTCTTATAATTGTCACGCTCCCCCTCTGCTTTGGTAGTCTTTGCCTTTTCAGCGGCAATGTCTTTCCCGTTCTCTGCCATGATTTTATCAATGACATCCTGCTCCAATCCAAGTCCTTTTAAAAATTCTGTTTTCATGTTTCCATTCTCCTTTCGCATTAGGTTGTTTAAGGTGTGTAACCATCCACCACGAATTGACTGTTTAAGGTCTCATCTACTGACCAAAAAGGCATAAAAATAACACATATCTCTATGTGCTAATCTCTTAAAGTAACGCCTGCACCTGCTCTTTCAAGCTCTCCGGTACATTATCAATTGTCAAGTGTCCACCTTTAATTCTGTTTGCCAAAAACTGCGCCATAATTTACACCTCCGCTTCCATTGTTGCAAGAATCAACTCCTGCACCGCCTGATCTGTGACTTCCTGTGCCGCCTGTGTTGCTTTCAAGTCTTTCTGCAGCTTGCCGTAGGCGCTCATACCATCATCCACTGCTTCATACTCTTTTATTACATTCTCCTCTGTCTCCGTATATCCGACAAAGACAAGGTTACTAAATCCCTCTGGTTTCTCTTCCTTGAGTGGTTTGTAGCCCTCCTTTTTGATGGAGCTGATTCTCACAGTTCCGTTTTCCATTATTTTTGCATAGTTCATATTACTTCTCCTTTCGGTATGTTACTTTAATATCGGGGTCAAGCTCCCCTCCGTCCGCTGTGATGACTGTGGTAGGGTGGTAGGCTTTTAATGCTCGGATAGCGTTTTGTTCGGATTGTGGTAGGGGGACGAATTCTGAGTTTTTCGTATGGTATAGCATTTCAATTGGATTTTCATCGATAAACTCTTTCCATTGTTCCAATGTCGTTACGTTCTCATTTGGCGCCCTGAAAAATTTATCTCCAGAGGTATAAGTAGGGTGGTCACTATAAATACATCGTTCGTTTGCGTATTTAATATCATACGCAGGATCTTGTATATTTCTATATGTTTTACAAAAACTAGCACCTTTTCCTCCGTATGCATCAATGATAGTAGTTGCAAAATATGAATTTTCTGGTTTGTTGCTGTGCAACCACTTTATTTTAGTTCCATCGAGTATCATTTTAGAACTCTGATACAACCACCCAATCTGTCCATCCTGCTCAACAAGTTTGTCCCACTTTGTGAGAGGGCGGTCGGATGTGAGGGTGAGTGTTTGTTCTTTGTAGGGTTCATATTCAGTTAATGTCTCTCCTAATTCGATTTGAATGTCCATTTCTTTTAGGATGTTTACATCCTCACTCCGATAAAAAAATATGACATAAAAAACCCCATCATCTTTAGTCGTTATTTTTACGGAGTTTACATCATTGTTAAATGCTAACGCACCATCATAATATATGCCGTTGTTAATCGCACCGTTGACATTTAAGCTTTTCCTTTTTGAGACTGTATACGTGGTATTCGGTTTTACCTTAAAAGTTGCATATTTCCAGTAGGTAGCATCTCCCTCTTTGTTCTGATAGTTTTCGCTTTCTGCGAAATAATTAACATCAAAAAGATTCTTTCCTACTACTTTCACATCAACTTCATACTTCTGTTTCTCCTCATTCCACTTCCCAGAGTTTTTGATTTCCTGCGGATATTCTGGGCTTGGAGATGGCTTGCCTCCTGTGTAGGGTTCGTATGGGATTTCTGTACTTCCTTCGGATAAAATGATATCTGCTTTCGATAGATATTCTTCTTGTAATTCTGGTGTACTATTTTTATTTAATTTGAATACAATTTGACCGCTTTCTCCTGTGACAATGGTTGCACTTTTTTTATCAGTGATTGTGAAAAGCACAATCTTTCCATTAGCTGCAGTATTGTCATATTTTTCTTTATTGCCAATAAACATTACTGTGGCATCCATACTTGGCGACATTCTATTTTTAAATATCGTCATACGGTATGATGTATTTGGCTTTAATTGCAGATACTTTCTCCTGTAACCAGCACCCTCATCCGCATAAGTGCTTATATCCACAAAATCCTTATAATTAAAGAGATTCAAACCTTTTGCAGAGAACTGCTCCGTCTTCCCACCAAGCTCCAACCTCTCAAGCGGTGCATCCAAGCTGTTCGGAAGTACCAACATCCCTGCCCCCTCTAGCTCTACCCTGTCATAATTCGGTGGCTGTGGAGTGGAGACTCCTAGAGGACAGATCATATCCACTCCTATGATTCCTGTTCCGTCTACCATTTTAAGCATTGTACTTCCACTCCTTTTTCTGAGGTTGCTGTGGGGATGATCTGGACGATGTTGCTCTTTCCACCACCGTAGGAACCGTACTGCAATACCTGTGCGGTCTGTGCCGGAATCAGTACGCTTTGTTCTTTTGTTGCGTCCCTTTCCAGAGATGCGTAAATATCACCATCCGTAAAATTCTTAACCAGAAATTCGGATGATGCTGTCTCAAATTCAAAAATCAATGTTTCTTCCGCTGTCGGCTGTCTGATTACTTTTACTTTACTCATTTCCTAAACCTCCTAAATCGTTTTGGTACGGGTGCCACTCTGCCGCGCATATCGTAATAGATGCGCTCTCTTTCTTGTTGTAGACCCATTTTCTTGCAAAATCTGGTGTATTCTCCCAGTTGTCCTTGATACTTTGCTTTCGCAAGCATCACATCGTCTGGATCAGCTCCGCCCTGTTTTAGTAGCACAGCCTTTTCTCTCTGTGCCCTCATAGCGGTTTCCATTTTCCTCTGTTGCTGTCTGGCTTCGTATAAGGTGTATTCCTTGCCGTTAAACGTCTTAGGTATACTTTCCTTTCGGTTCTGCTCTACAAGCCAAGAATCAGACCAATTCCGCTCCGAGACGCCTTTTACAAAAGGGTAATACTCATGGTAACAGTTTGCTCCAAGTAGTCCGGTAACTGTTCCAAGACCGCATACCGTGACAAGTTCTTTCTTGCTCCATACCTTGCCTTGCCAGACAGCGTGTGATGGTCTCGCTCCGGCGTGCCACGCGACTTCGTAATGCTCTGTCCCAAGCTTATCGGCGTTCATTTCTGATATTTTCCCGGTAAGCTGTGACACACCCGTCATAACCGCTCTCCTTGCCGCCACATCTACCCTGCTATGCCACCCAGAAGCGTAGTCAATGCTTCTGAGTCCGCTGTTGGTGAGTTGCGTGACCACCTTGCGAATCATGGTGTTGTAGTCAAATGCACCGTAAACCACTCCCGTGATAGCCTTATCAAGGTATCCTTGGTAGATGTCGGATAATGGAGTCATAACGAGCCTACCGCCGCCATAATCCACATAAAATCCCATGGACTTTGTGACGTTCCGCAGATCATCATTGCTCTGCTGGATAAAGCCATCTGCAAGCTGTTGCAACTCCTTATTATCCTCGTATGGGATATATTCTGCATTAATCTGCTCGTAGATGTCTTTATTACGGACATATTCCCAGTCGATTACCTTGTCGTACAGCTCAAACACTTCCGGATAGGACAGGTTTAGAGCAGTTTTAATCATCTTTTCGATGTCCTCAGAAGAGTACCCGATGATCTGCAACCGGTTAATCTGCCAGTCGGCTGTGCTTGTGATTTTTCCCGCTTTTTTAATCCGGCGAACAATGTCCTCGAGAATCATCTGTTCCAAATCAAGAAAATGCTTCTCGATCTGTCCGGATAGCTGCTTTTTGTAGTCTTCCCTCAATTGGTTCACCTACTCCATTACTTTGATCTGCTCTGGCAACATCTTTTTCGCTGTGGCTTCGTCCTCGTTGTACCACTTCATGCGGTATTCCAAATGCGACATCACTCCCATACTCACGTCCTGTCTGTCCTGCTGACGCTCTGTTTCCTCATCGGTCAGTATGGAATCGTTGAATTTGCAAGAGAACTCATATCCCGAATTAAGCATACTGTTGTAGAATGCAAGCCCTGCGGCAAAGTCCTCTAAGCAATCGTATAAGTTGTTCTGGATCGCCGTCACTCGGTTGTACTTGCGGTTCTTTGATGCTTTAATTTCCGTGGCTGTTTTCGCTACTTCCTGCGCATCTGACAGGTCTCCATAAGCAAGACCTACAGAAAACTCGATCTCTCGCTTGTATTCCTCCAACCCGCGCTTAAAGGCTTCGTCCCTCATTTCTGGGGAGTATTCCTTTAATAATTCTTGGTCTTTCCCGACATCCAGATTCATTCCACGGTACAGCTTGTTTTTGAGTTTCGGAAGTCCAAACTTCCCGGTTGCCTTATCTTGCTTAAGTGCTCTATTATCCACATGGATAGCACGCTCTCCAGATTCGTATTCCCAATCAAGTCTTGCTCCCTGTGTATCCGCTTTCCGAATCAGTTCAGCGGCAGATTCGTACACTGATACACCACATGCGGAACCATCTATTTTATTTTTGATTGGATTACGGTAATACCCAAAGTCCATACGGTTCATTCCTGGGTATGTAATCGGTCCAGGTAGGATATTCTCCCATTCTTCCACCGCTTCTAGGCTGCATGGAAGACCGATATCATTCGCTGTCTGAGAATGGAAACACTTGTTTTCTATGGTCAGATTCCCGCCAATGAAATAGTGCCGTTCAAGCCTCGTGAAATAATCAGCGTCCCCAACCTTTTTTACGGTCAGAAATGCAATATCATTCGGCTTTCCATCATCCCCAAAACTGATCGGTATGATCTTGTCGGCTGAGATAAATTCGGCAGCCGATTCTCCCAGTGGTTTCAAAACGAATGACCCAAGCGCAAGGCCTTCCTGTAGGTTCTCATTCAGACTCGTGATATTCTTCTGATAGATCTTGTCCAGACGTTCATTACTTACATTGGTTTCCATTTCCACAAGTGCACAGTCTGCAAACTCTCGGCAGATTCCATCTTCAATCCCGAGGGAAACAATGCTGTCAGAGATCCAATCTGCATCACCATTTAACATCTGTCTCCATCTGTTGATTGCATCTATCATGTCGTTGGATAGTGCGATATCCTTGCCGATAATCTGTTTTAATGTTGTATACCCAAACATCCTCATGATTCCTTTCCAAAGTCTTTTAATCCCATCAAACATTTTCCACCTCTTCAATTAGGTATTTCATGTCGCGTTCGATCGTGTACTCAAACGCATCCAAGCTGTCAATGTCAGTGCTGCCATCGTCCAAGCGTTCGTCTTTGTCCTTTACTTCTTTGTCCCACACTGCATCAGAAAGAGCCGTTTGCAAACTTTCGCAATCGCTCGTAATAAAAAACCGCCCAGCCCCCATGAGCTTGACGGTGCATCTGATTCTGTCGTTAATTGGTCTTTTCTTTGCTGGTTTGACAGCGATCCACGGAAATTCTTTTTCTACTGCATTTCGAATGGAATTACCGAGGACTGTTTCTGCATTATCCCAAAATACGGATTCTACGTTGCAATACTGTACATAATCTCCACTTTTCACGCATACCGAATATTGTTCTATTACTTCTCGGATAAATTCGCAAAACAACTCATTCAACCTATTGCTGTCGATGTCTTCTTTTTCATCTTTCGCCGTAATTCTACGGGATTTTAGCGCAATTACATCTCTGTAATTATCCGTATATCCTCTGGCAACGAATGAGTGGCCGGATTGATTACCGCCAAAATCCAAGCCGATCTCGATTGATGTGATATCTTCCTTTCGGAACTGCTTATACTCTGAGTCTGGAGAGAACTCATCCACAATTTCGCATTTGAACGCTTCTGGGTTGTCCGCAAACCGCTTATAAATTGCCCCATCTGCTCGTTTCCATAAGCCAAGGATGAGGCGGTCATAATAGATTGTACCCTCATATTCCTTGCAGAGTTGCTTAACAAATTCTGGATCCAGAAATGGATTATCGAATATGGTGTACTTTTGGAGATAGATGTCCAACTCTACATTGTCAATGAACTCTTTCAACCAATGCGTGGGGTGTTCCGGGTTGCAAGCCCCATCAAAGCAGGAATACGGTTTATCAAGACGGGACTTTAACATCTGGAAGACTTCTTTGTTCCACTTTGCAATCTCATCCCCGTAACAATACTTGATGGATGCTCCCTGTATCTTCGCAACCTGACTGACCTTTTCTGCTCCAAGACAATACACATCTTCTCCGCACACCCTTGCCACATTCCGGTTGTTAATGTTCCCGATCAGATCACTGGTATAGATCTCTCTCATTGGTTGCAGGACGTTTCGCTCTATGGATTCTTTGGAGACTCCCATGATTACATTCAAGCCGGGCTTTCCTGCTCTTTCTCTGATTCTTTTAGGCACGATATAAGCAGTATCCACAAACGACTTTCCAGAACGCACCGCACCAGACTTGATATTCCATCTATGCGTTGCGTTTATTATGTACTCATTCTGTTTTTTGCTTAGCTGCATTGTCATGCAATCCTTTCAAGATTTCATCCAGCTTTTCAATTGCTGTTCTATTCTCGTATTCTTGCTTATCTCTCCATTTATCCGGTTTCCGGTTCTTCAACCAGAAGATCTGGGCTGTAGTGTCCGGCGCTACTTGCTTTGTGACCTTTTTCGTAGTTTTCATCTCATCGAGTTCCGGTATGTATTCTCTGGTCGTTTCCGTGTACTCATATCCAAGCGCACGTTTTAGCAAAGCATTCTCGACTTGACGATCAACGACCTCTTTTCCTCTTTTTAGGGTGTCCGAAATGTCCGAATACTTGTCTTTCCAGCTATTTAATGTGCTTCTGGAAATCCCGATATTATCTGCAATCTGCTCATCCGTCAGACCATCCCTCGCCCATCCCTCTATCTTTAGCAAGCCTTCCGGCTCTAGCCACTCTTGATATTTGCCTTTTGCCATCAGACTCACCACCTTTTTACGCATAATAAAAGCACCCATCTCTGGATGCTAAGAATTTAGGACTACTGCTGAAAGAATTAATAACGCCAACAAAAACCAAAATAACCAAATACACAATCAAAATTTATAAGAAAAAAGGAGGAAACTTTGCAGTAGTCCACAGCGGGTATAGCAGGGCTCGAACCTGCGACACATCGGTTAACAGCCGATCGCTCTACCAACTGAGCTATACACCCGTAGGATGCCTTTTATTGACACCCTTTACCCTATCCGCACTCGGGTACGCTGATTACACTAAATATAGATTGCTGAATCTATATTTGTTTGTTTTGCAGATCTGCGGATATCTGCCTTTGGTACCATTGCAATGTAAGTCCGGTGTGCACTCCCAGAACAGACCTCAGCTGTGCAGCCTGTATACTCACATCACAAAGCGGAGCACCTGGAATCGAACCAGGGACACAGGGCGCGACCCTGCGCATCTACCATTGATGCTATACTCCGCATAAAAACACCGCCAGACGAGAAAGGGCAGAAGTCCGGCGGTGTTTCGAATGTTTAGAAAGATTGTTCCAGAACAATATATAATCGTTCTAGAATAATTATAGCATACTATTTTTGTGAAAAGTGTGAAAGTTTGAGATAATCACTTATTTTTTTCGACACGTAACTTCTGTCAATATTTACTATCTCCGCAACTTCATCCTGTTTCTTGCCCTCAATAAACGATAACTCAAATATCTCCTTAATCTCCGGATCATCAATCCCATTTATGTAGTCCTCTACTTCTTTTTGCTCTTTCAGAATCCGCAGTCTGTCTGATTCTTTTCTCCTGATCTGCCGTCTTATATTCTCTTCTTCGTAAGGATCGTACATTTGGACAGACGTTCTCACTTCGGTGTACGGAAAATCTACACTGGATCCCGTTACTTTCCCCATGACCACAGTTGACTCTCGTTCGCATAGTTCCTGTATTTGCTCCTCAATCCGGATAAGTCTATCTTTATTCGGTTTATACCTTTTCAGTGTTTTCTTGTCCACTGGCAACACTCCTTTTCGTATTTACTCCCCATTTTCTCAAGCAGTCCTCTACAGAGTATGCCTTTCTTTTCATCCATTTCTTGGCGTTCTCTGTTGGTTCATGCTTAGCCATATCATGTGCATCTATCTTTCGGATGACTCCTGCCGTCTCCTTTCTGCGCTTCATGGTCTCTCTTGTCATTCCTGCATCACCTCAATTTCCTCTCCTGTCAGCTCTTCCAACTTCTTCCGCATTTCTTCCACGGTCATTTTCTTCGATTCGGTGCGTTCCCAAATGAGTTCAAGGTTGCTTTTAATAAACACATCTTCTATGCGTCTGAGTGATTCCGGAGTAATCCTATAGACTTTAACGATGTCTCCTCCTGTATAACCTTCCCATTTCAAGTCATCATCATAACCGCCTATATGATTGCGTCCGTCTCTTCTCACTACCATCCCGGCCAATACAAGATACATTTCACCATTTCTTTGCTCAACTACCATCCCATCTCTCAGATCTGCCTTGGTAAATTCTTTGTCCATGTAATCGCTCCATTCTAAAATTTCATATCTATACTTCTCAAAGTAATCATAACTCTGATATCCACCTTGTCCGCCGTAGCACGTTTTATCCTTGTATTCCTCATAGTGTGTGCAACTCAAATAACTATTCCCACTCCCCCATACCATACCGTGTTTATACATCTGTCGGCAAAAATCTTTCGCTTCTTCCTCGGTCTTACAGTGCACCGCAATCTTATTGTCTTTATTTTTAAATTCTTTCCAGTTAAATTTTTTCATCTTCCTACCTCACTATCTTTCGCACAATCCAATCCAAAAAAATTACAAGCAACAGTATCGGGAATCCCGCAGCCATCAGGTAATCCGCACCTTCTAGTTTTACATCCTCTTCCAATCCTGTCTTTAAAGTAATCACGGTTCCCAGTCCCAATATGTAGTAAAGGGTCAAAAATGCGATTGTGATTAAAATGTCCATGTTATTTCTCCTTGTATGGTTCTGGAAGTGGCTGCCAGGCTTCCACCTTTCCGTTTGGCACTCCTGCAAAACTTTCCCATGTTCCATTTTCGTAATGCATAGTGTGGATATATACAAATTCATCTGATTTGTTATTTGTATGTACAACCCTTACTGCAAATTGTGCTAAAACTTCTTCTCCTTCTTCCGGCAACCTTTCACTCACCGGAATCCATCCGGCACTATTATCCGGAACATTGTCCATGTGTGAATGAATGATTTCTTCGATTTCGGTTACCATTCCCGTAGCACCTAATGCAAATAATACTTCATGTCCAACTACAAACTTTTTCTCGACTTCTTTCATCTCTTCCAAAATCTTTTCTAATACCTGCATATTCCTACTCTCCTGTTCCATATTTTCCTAAAATATTCAGTGTGAAAAAAACATCCGTTGCCCTCTTTGTCCTCACATACTGGATACGACTCATATCATCAGATTCTCTGATGGCCTGTCCGCATCCCGGACACAACACCTCACTGAAATGTTTATTTAATGCCTTTTTCTTTGCCTGATCTGTCAATACCCTTGTTCTCCTTTATCGCTTTAATCCTTGCCTTCAGACTGGCCATTACCCAGCCTTGCACATCATCCTTTTTACTAAGCGCTTTCATCACATCTTCATCTCTGGTCTCCGTACAGACCAGATGATGTATGATTACTTTCTCTGTCTGCCCCTGTCGGTGTAGCCTTTTATTTGCCTGTGTATACAGTTCATAATTCCACGTCAGGCCAAACCAGATCACGTGATTTCCTCCCTGCTGCAGATTCAATCCGTAAGCGCTGCTGGCTGGATGGGTAAGCAGTAGGTCAATCTTTCCTGCATTCCAGTCATCCTCGTCCTGCGTTGTCTTAAGCTCACGAATCCGCAATTTTGATTTTTCCAGTGCTTTCAGAATCCTGATCTTATCATGCTGGAAATTATAAAACACCAGTGCCGGTTTCCCCTGAAGGGACTCGATCAGTTCTAGGAATGCTTCGATCTTACAGTTATGTATTTCATGATAGTTCCGGTCTTCATCATAAATTGCCCCGTTCCCAAGCTGTAACAGCTTATTACTCAATGCTGATGCACTTGTGACACTGATTTCTTCTTCATCCTCCGGCAACTCCAGCACCATCTTGTACTCTAATTCCGTATAGGCCTTCCTTGACTTGCTGTCAAGTTCCACCGGTATTTCATGATATGTGATATCCGGAAGTTGCAGGTAGTCCTCTGCCTTCATGCTGATACAGATATCTGAGATCTTCTGTAGGATACTTTCTTCGGTTCCCGGTTTCGCCTTATAGTTGTATATCACATTCTGTCCCCGGTCTCCCGGATCAAAATAACGTTCCCGGAATCCGGTGTATCTCTTTCCCAGACGTTCCCCCTCATCCAAAAGATAGACCTGCGCCCAAAGGTCCTCCAGTCCATTCGGAGAAGGAGTTCCTGTCAGTTCCACCATCCTGCCAATCCTGGAACTGACACTTGCCAGGGCTTTAAACCGTTTCGCCTTATGGCTTTTAAAACTGCTGGATTCATCGATCACCACCATGTCAAACGGCCAGGCATTACGGTAATAATCCACCAGCCACACCACATTCTCCCGATTGATGATGTATAGATCAGCCGGCGTATTGAGGGCGCGTATCCTTTTTGCTTCGCTTCCAAGTATCTGGGATACCCGCATCATCCGTGTATGCTCCCATTTATCCTTTTCCTTCGTCCAGGTTCCCTCTGCGACTTTTTTCGGTGCGATCACCAAAATTTTTTGTACTTCAAACCGGTTGTATTTTAATTCCTTTACCGCTGTCAATGTTGTGATTGTTTTCCCTAAACCTTTCAACCCATATCCAGAAAAAGGCCTATTTTTTTGATTTCCAATATCTTGTTAATGCAATATTCTTGATAGCCATGTGGTCTGAATATCATCGGGCATCACCTCCTCCATTTTGCAGATGCCATCTTAGATGTTCCGCCTGATTCCGAAAGACCTTTAAATTTCCAGGGGCATTATTCTGTTTATTCCCGTCTATGTGATGTACAACTTCCCCCGATTTAAGTTTTCTCCCTAACATCCTTTCTGCAACGGTTCTGTGCAGATGCCTTCCGAATGACTTTATGTATGACTTTCCCTGACAAGATTCTCTCTTTACCGTGCTAAGTTTTGCTCTCGTTGCGAAGTCCATTCTCTTTGGGTTCATCTTTCTATTCAAGTCTGACATATGCTTTGATATGTTAGTGTAATTTTTAAGCTGTCGATATCCATCGGGATTTTTTATCCTACTTGAAAATTCCGACAAGCACTTTCGTGAACAAAAATTATGCGTCTTTACCTGACTGGGGTATCGCCATATTTCTTTACCGCACCTATCGCAAAATAATTTAGTCTTCATCTTTCGCCTCCTTTACATCACAGCCCATATCTCTGCACCAGCTTTCTGCTTGCTTCCTCAAATCCATGATCCCGAAAAAACTGGCAGATTCCTGAGACGCCGTATATCACACGCACCCGCTGCCCTAAATCTGACAGCCTCTTTAACTGGACTCTCTGGACGGATGACACTTTTCCAGAATCCGTTTTCAACTCTGCGAAGATCGGCATCTGCCCCGGAAAGATGATGATCCGGTCGGGCACTCCGTTATTTCCCGGGCTTACCCACTTATAAGCCCTGCCTCCCAGTTTTTTTACCTCTTGTACTAGGATTTTTTCAATTTCTTTTTCTAACATTCTCTTACCTCCTGACAACAACAAGCCCTATACGCGTATATGTATACGCGCGTATGCCGTTTATGGCGTATTATGGTGTATATATATATCTTTAATTATATTTTTTTATTTTTTATAAAAAGTTTGTTGACACTGTTGACATATATCTATAAACAACGTAATTTCGCTGTTTTTTATGTCAACAAATGTGCTACATTAGTGTCAACACGTAAACAAACATCAAAAATCAGCATTTTTTGTACTTTGTTGACGATTTAGAACTTTGTCGACACCCTTTTCACCGCTTTGTTGACACCCTTTCAAATCCTCTCTGTGTACCGTAAAACCCGTACCTCAAAGACGATTTGTTTCTTTTCCAACCGCTTATACAAGATAGGATGTTGTTGATTTCCATGCTATCCCTCTTCCCCATGTATTTGATATCGGAACCAAAGCACTCCTGCCATATTTCTGCCGCACACACTTTTTCTCTGTCCATCAGATCAACGTTCTCTGTTAAATGCGCTCCCCCTTGCAGGAACTGCCGCCTTTGCATCAGGTTCATGCTGTCCCAGCCCACAGGAATTTTCCGTTCTAAGAATTCCCGGATCACACCTTCTTTAGCAAAAGACTCCCTGTGTTTCTCCTGCTGTTCTTCTGCCAGTTTTTCAATCTCTTTTGGCAGAAATAAGGACTCTCCCAGTACCCAATACATGTACGTTTCCGCCCAGATCTGATCCACTTCTTCCGGAAGATCCACCCATACAGATTTCTTTGCCTTATACTCTCCCACATCCACCGGCCAGAATCTTCTGTTGCCTGTGGCGTCTTTTAGGAATTCGCTGTCATTTGAAGTACCAAAAAATACACATCTCCTGGGATACTTATCTGTTGTACGCCCATACGCTGCCCGGTAGATATCGTGTGTCTTGCTTAAAAACTGTTTGACCGCACTGGTTTCCTGCTTTGTCATTGCTGTCAGTTCTCCTACTTCATTGATCCAGGTACCCTGTATCAGTTCCGCTGCTTCTTTTCCTTCAAAGCTTGTCAAAGAATCCGAAAACCACTGTTTTCCTAAAATTGCAAGGAATGTACTTTTCCCGATTCCCTGTGGTCCGGTAAAGATCGGCATATAATCATATTTCACTCCTCCGGTTACAGCTCTTGCTACTGCAGCACATAAAGACTTCCTGATCACCGCCCTTGTATAGGCATTATCCTCTGCACCCAGATAATCCGACAGCAGCGTATCCACACGTTTTTTACCATCCCATTTCAAGCTCTCCAGATAGTCCTCCACCTCGTTAATCTGATTCTGGCTGCTCACGATCAGCAGACCGTTATCCAGCTTTTCTTTTCCCGTAAGTCCGTAAAATGTCTCCATATATCGGTAATACCCTGCGTAGTCAACATCTTTCCAACGGCGTTTTTCCTCTCTCTGATTCCACGGCAATGCGCCCAGCACCATTCCACAGCTTGCAAATTGGTCGATAACGATCTTCCCCTTTAAGAGCGGATCATTTTCCAGTACCAGTGTTACATTTGCGATTGTTTTTTCGATTTTCCCATTTCCATCTTTTGTAAGATTCAGTACCCAGTCTACATTCCCGTCCTCTTCCCGTGCCGGGCTTTCCAGACCAGATACTTTTTTTGCCTGTTCAAACTTCTCTTTAATAAGAAGAGTAGACACCTCTTTGTCCGCTCGTGCCATTTTTGCCATTGCTTGAAAAGACGGAAGCTTTACGGATGGAGTGCCCTCTTTTGCTTCTTTATCCAGGTCGCCATACATATGCAGACGGATCAGGTCAAACGCATTCACCAATTGCCCGGAACACGGATCCGTAGCATGGTGGGAATAGAGGAACAGATCACCGTCATATAGAATCGCACCTCCCGTTGTAGTTCCTCCCGTATAAGTGTATCTGTTTGGAATATCCGTCTGTTCGTACATTCCCGGGATAAACTGTTCCATTGCCTGCGTAATGGAATACGTGCGGCAGAATGCTCCTATGATTCCTTTTTTCTCTGTCGGATTTTCCTGTTTTGCCAGACGCCTTTTTTCGATGGTTTCACTTCCGGGTACTTGCGGCCATTCGGCTACATTCTTCCAGTTCTTATACATTCCTAGCAGCCCGTCCAGACTGCAGAACGGATGATCATATACCTGATAAACATACTCCCCGTCCTTACAACAGCTTGGCCAGTACATCAGCCGGCTTGCGTCAAATGTAGTCGGGTCACAGAACTCGATCCCAATCAATGCAGCCGCCTTTCTTGCTGCGGGTTCATATTCGTCCGGAGTAGCCGTTCTATCCACAGGAATAATGACCCGGAGCCTCGGGGCGTATCCGGAATGTTTCCGCGTACTATAAACAACTGCTGCGCATCCCAGCCCAGATACTCTCTTCAATATTTCTTCTGTCTGCCCTGCCGGTATATTGTCCATATCCAACGTCAGCAGATCTCTCCCCTGCACGTAAGCCCCTTTTCTTCTATCATTGAAAAAGGTACCGCCGACAAACCCTCCAACATCTTTCAATTCAGCCTGTTGGCTCTTTGACAATGCCAAATAATTTTCTAAGGTTTCCAGACTTCTGGCCGGAGTTTTCAACCGGTCAACAAATTCCGACCACATGATCTCACTTTTCGGCCAGTATGTAGCCTTTCTTGATCCGGCCATGCTGACCAAAAGTTTTCTGTTATATTCCACTTCAACTCCTCCTAGTCTTTCATGTAATAGTCACTCTCAAATCCAGCACCTTTTAAGATCAGTCCCGGTGCCCAAGGTATCGGCTCTGCCATCAGATCACAGATTTCATCCACCGTAATTGATACAGGGGCATCGATGATCACCTCATCATGTACATGAAACACGACCTGCAGCCCCATCCTGTCAATTCTTTTTAGAGTCTCTGCAAGACAGTCACGTGCGATTGCCTGTACGATATTCTCTGTCATCTTTCCCCCATAAGTGGATGCCACTTCCCATTTTCTTGTCTGTTGCCCGACCGTGTAATAGCGGATTGCCATCTTCCCAAACTGATTCTCCTGCAGAAATGGTTTCGGGTAGAACAGCTTTCTCCCGCTTGGAAGCTGCACTGTCAAAAATGACTGTCCGTATACCAGATCCCCCTCGTACCGGAAAATCAAACCGTAGATTCCCTGTGGCCGTGCCGTCTGCATCGTAGTAAGGGCCGCCTGCTCCACTGCATACCACAAGTCTCTGATCCGCGGATTTGCGCTCCGCCATCTCTGTACAATATCGGGAAGTTCCTCTTCCGCCAGTCCCATATTCAATGCTCCCATGGCAATTAAGGCTGCTGTTCCACCCTGATACCCTAACGCAAGCGTGGCAACTTTTCCTTTCTGCCGCAGGCTGTATTCCGGATTTCCTTTTGCAATCTTTTCAATCGGAACATGGAACATCTGAGATGCTGTTGCTTCATAGATCTTTCCATGTGTAGCAAATACTTCATTTACCCACTGTTCTCCCGCCAGCCACGCAATCACACGAGCTTCAATGGCAGAAAAGTCAGCCACAACGAATTTATTCCCATCTGAGGGGATGAACGCTGTTCTGATCAGCTGCGACAGAGTATCCGGAACATTCCCGTATAGCAGCTTAATCCCGTCATAGTTTTTATCTTTTACAAGGTTTCTGGCATAATCCAGAGTCTTTAAATAATTCCTCGGAAGATTCTGCAACTGTACAAGCCTTCCTGCCCAACGCCCGGTCCGATTCGCACCATAAAACTGTGTCAGTCCGCGTACACGATCATCCGCTCCCTTTGCGGTATCCATGGCAACATATTTCTTAATAGATGTTTTCCCTAACTGCTGACGAATTTCCAAAATCTTTCTCGCATCATCCGGAAGATCTTCCCGCTGTAAGTATTCTTCTACTGTTGCTTTTTGCAGGTTTGGAACATCCACATCTTTTCCGGACAACCACTGTTGCAACTGTGTTGCGCTATTCGGGTTTGCAAGACCAGTAATCCTGAATGCTTCTGCTGTCAGGCACTCCGTGCTGTGAGAATCAATTGCCAAAGCTCCTGCGATCAGATTTGTATCTACTCGAACTCCATACGCATTCATCAAGATATCCATCCTCCACAATCTCTGTTCTTCTTTCGGAACTGGAAACGCCTGCAACCTTTTTAGGATTTCATTCTCAGTGACAACGTCTTGTTTACAATATTCCCTGAACAGCTCCCACTTTTCTGGAGCGTGCTTCGGAAGATTCCAGCTCCTGCCACCGTTACTCTTTGTCGGTTTACAAGGAGTACAAAAATATCGGATCAAAGCCTTTCCTGTGGAAAGCTTCTGCTTATCCTGCGGAAGGCCTATTGCCTTTCCTGTTGCATCCAACCCTGCAGCGTACCCGCAATACAGTCCATGGATCATCGTACAGTTCCACTGTTCCAAAGGAGTACGATACCCTGCAGTATTCAAACAGTACCACTCAAATGCCGCATTATATGCGTGCTTGACCACATTAGGATTCATAAGAGCGGTCAAAATCCGTTCTGGAATACGTTCTTCTACGGTAAGATCTACAAGCTGTACATCCTCTTCATCATATTTATAGGCAAACAAAAGAATTTCAAAATCTTCGGACTGTGCATATCTGTAAGCTCCCGCTTTTGTGATGTCCACACTGCTTTTTGTCTCAATATCTATAGATAAATGGTGTTGCATAATTACGTCTCCTGTTAAAAGGAGGGGCTAAAGCCCCTCTTGATTACATCGGCATCCCTGTGATCGGATTGATTGCCTGTACATTCTGCGGTGCGTTCCTGTACTGTGGTGTTGGATTGACTGGCTGGGGCATTGCACCAAACGCCTGTGCCGCTGTCGGCGCACTTCCTCCCAGGGATTCTCCGTCTTCCAATTTCATGACCGGACCCAGGCCACATCCAATTCCTTTCTTTCCCCCGAAAGAATATGGGAAGAAGTTCACATTTACTCTCGCATAAATCCCACTGTAAATCTCAGACTGGTTAATAATCGGATTCATGTTTACGTCTACCACCTCCGGTGGATAATCTGCTTTTGCACTTGCCGTGAACACCCAGTGTCCTTTACATTCTGCCCCAAATGGCATCCCATCTGACGGACGCACACCGTCCCCGTCATGAACTGGTGTTGACACCACAGGTGGGCATACACCGTTCCATTTTTCTGCTGTTCCCCTCTGCTTCGCGGCTTCAATAGCTGCATTGATCCGGTTCATAGTATCCACATCGGATTTCGGCACTAACACGGTAACGCTGAATTTTTCTTCCTGTCCCGGTGTAGCCGCATAAGGTTTAAATAAGTGTACATAAGATAATCTTGCTTTTCCTGTTGTTACGTTTGTTAATTCGTTCATATTAGTTTTCCTCCTTGAATGCCTCTTCGGCTGTCACTTTGTTTGTAATTGTTTCTCTTTTATCTGACTCTTTTGCAAGTGTCGGTTTCCCTGGCTTCTTTACAACAAACTCTCCGACTGCGTCCTGAAAATCTTTCTTCCCTATCAGCTTTTCTACCTGCGCCAAAGTCAGTGGTTTCTTTTCCCACAGCATCGGCTCTTCTGTAATCCCACTCTTTAAAAGTTTTTCAAATGCTGTATCCATATCTGTCCAGTCTCTGGATCCTCGGCCCTCTACCGCTTTCCATCCAGGAATCTTCTTTCCGGCAAGGCATTCTGACAATGCAAACTCCTGCAGATCTTTGAGCCATCTTGCAACATCTTCTCCCTGTTCCAGGTATCTTCCAACTTCCTCATTTGTAATCAATGGCGGTTTCTTGTCTGTTGCAAAAGCCAGCTTCACATTTTCTTCTGCCCTTGCCCTGCACTGGGATTTCGCACGGCAGAACCTGCACTGTTTTTCCCCGGGAACAAACTCTCCGTCTCCTTTAAATGCAACCGCAGCCTTTTCCTTCACATAATCTCCAAATTCCAAAAGCTGTTCCAGACTACATCCCCATTCAGAGATTCCGTCTGGCAGCCTCGGCTGCACGATAGCAAGCCGGATCTGTTTAATCGGATAAAATAACTTACATGCGTCATATGCACCGAGTGCATACAGCATCATCTGTGGATTTTCCTCTGCGGAAACAAGAACACCCTTGCCGTATTTAAAGTCGATCACAAACAGGGTTTCTCCCTGAATCATGATGCAGTCTGCAGTACCGAACCCCTCTGGTACATAGGAGTCGAACCGGACTTGTTTTTCTACTTCCACATACGGATCTGTTGGGAGCTTAATGGACACATCCCGAATATAGTCAATGTATGTGTCCGTATGCTCCAACATTTCGTCATCCCATAACGGGTTCTCTTTCATTTTTTTGATTGCAAAAGTCAGCTTTCTTTTAGACACATCATGTGGCTTAAAATAGTTCCTTACCTTCAGCTCTGCAAGTTCATGCGCCAGTGTCCCCTCTTTTGCAGCCTCAGAAGTAGTATCCGGAAATTGTTCCTCCAACCGTGCACTTGGGGTACACGCCAGCCATCTGTGAGCCGAAGATGCACTTAACAGAGCATGGTTTCTCTCTTCATGTGCCATATTAGATCTGAGCCCCCATTTCCCGAATCGCCGTTGCAAAGCTTCCGTACTGTTCTGCTGGTAGTTCCACAAGAGAGGATACCCCGAAACTCTGGATCAGCTGCTGCAGCTGTGCCTGCATCCCTTTGTCCATTAAAGACATGGCAGCTTTTGACAGATCTTCCCTTGTATACGTCGGCGCAGCTATAGGAATCGACGGGCCCGGCGCGGTATTCTGAATTACTTGATTCTGCTCTGGCTGTTTTGGCTGTACCGATGTGTTCGCCTCTGGAAAATGCGGTGCAATCTGCTGTCCATAGGAAACTGCTTGTTGAGGCTCAACGTCCGGAACGGTTTTGCTGACTCCATGGGTTTCCATACCGCCCTCTCTGGATAACAGTTTCTCTGAAAAAGAAACCAGTTCCTCATAACTATCAAATGTAAGTGTAATCTGTGCCATTTTAAATACCTCCTGTTTTTTCTAAGCCTGCACGGGCTATCTTTATGAATTCATCCTCTGTGAGGCTGATTCCTTTTGTCATTTTTGAATGGTCTTCTGACCATCCGCGGATATCCAACTTGTCCTCTTTCCCAAACCAGCTGATGCGGTTTAGCTCTATGTGGTAAATATCCGTTTCGCTCTTTTGGGGAAGAGCAAGCATCGTTTCTTTTATCTCAAAATTTCTCGCTGTCATTTATCTGTTCCTCCAACAATCTCCGTTACACCAAAGATAGTCATCTGTGGGTAAATACTCTTCCAATACCAATACTCCTGGTTTTTCTTCGCATATGTGGTCTCCCTCTCCTATCGGACAGAGATTTGCACAATTATCACAAGATTTTTCCATTTGCACCTCCTCATAAAATCTGTTAATATAAAGTTATAGTTGCATGAGCACCTGAAGAGAACCAATCCCCCGGTCCCTCTCCGGGTGTTCTTTTTTAATACCCAAACACCAGCCACCAGCCGATCGCCACCAGCCCGCCCCCAATCACAGATGCTGCAATCTTATGCCAGTAAGGCTTGTCCTGCTCCGGTAACTCAACAGATACGGAGCGGATATCCCAGCTATTTAATGTGTTGGACTGCTGAGTAGTCTGGCAATGGTAAGTTCCTTTAACTTTCATAGCTTGTCCTCCCATCTACCGCCTAAGCGGTTTTTCTTCTTTCGAATCCTATATTTTTCATTGTCTCGTCTAATTTTTTCTCCAAAATCTCGGAAAATTCTTCCTTGCTTAAGTCTTCTTGCTTCATCCACAATCCATTGATTTTAATCATGCTTACTACTTCGATTCCTTTCATTTCACCACCCCTCTTTACTGTATGCAGGTTGATCGTCCTGTGTTACAATCCATATGTGCTGCCATCGCAACCTCCATGGCGGGATTGCTTTCTTTTGGTTTATCTCCTATACTGTAGATACAGGCATCTGCCAATGCCGAGTATTATGAAAGGAGATGTAGTTATGGATAAATCAAATAAGGAACTCGCTGTAGATTTGGCGAAATCCGCATTGATGGCCATGGCTCAAATGAGCCAAAATAATATGCACAAACCATTGTCTGGTGATGATGTAGAGAACATACTCAAATCATGCTATTCAGCAGTATGTTCTTTGGACGAACGTGAGTAGCTCGGTATAAACATTGGTTCATCACGCATTTTATTTTGCAGTTCAACATTTCTTTCCAAAGTCTTGTTGAGCTGCTTTATTTCTCTTCTTATAAGGAGCAGTTCACTGTAAATCTTTTTTAACATCTTTCTCACCTCGCTTTCTTTAAACTCTGTCCTCTATCATTCCGATACTGTCCTTGTGCTCTGATTTAATGAAGTATTCATTCAATCCAAAAATGGCTTCAATGAGATGACTTGCATATCCTTTGATATCTCTTAAGAGTTTTACATGATCTTTTCCTACCATCATTGCTACTTCTCTACTGTCGGTGAGTAGCTGACCGTTTTGCTCAAATACTGTTAAATTGTTCATTAGTCCTCCTATATATTGTGATTTTCTTGATTTTTATACAAAAAGTGATATAATATCAAGGTTGGTTTTCACCAAAATATTGTATAAAAACATATGTTTCATACTTTATGTTGTGTTTTTCGTGATTTTTATTTGACTTTCCATATATTGTGGTGTACCATCTTATTAGAGGTATCTCATTTTTAATAAGAAAGGTGGTGAATATATGGCAAGAAAATATAACTTAGGTAGCAAATCCGACATGAGACGTTTTGAACGCGAATTAAAGAAATCCGTTATGGATCAGGCAAAAACATCCATCATGCGCGGAACTCATAAAGTTACTTGTCCGCATTGTGGTCATAATTTAAATGCTCATATTGGATCAAACACATGTCCACATTGCAAACAGCTCATCCATTTAAATCTCGATATTTAGATTTATTTTCTCGGAAGTCAATTCTCCGATCAATGAATTGACTTCCTTCAATAGATTACTGATACGTTCCAGTTTCTCCATTGCACTATCAATTTCAGAGTCATTCACCTTAATTTTAAGATTAACTGTATTATCCATGTCTTCCTCCTTTACAATTTCTTTGGTTTGATAAACTTGTCTGTATTCACTTCAAGGGCTCCGCAGATCAGCTCATATTCTTCAAAAGTAAACCGTCTCTTGCCATTCAGCGAACTACAGATCTTATGTTTCGGTATCCCTGTTTTTTGTGATAAAAAAATCTGTTTGATACCTCTTTCTGTCAGGTAATCATTGATTGCTCTTCCGAGCCATTCATCTGCCATAAATTCCTCCTACTCCAAGAAATACTCAACACTTACACCGAAGTAATCTGCTACGCAACAGATTCTAGGTAAGCCAGATCCTTCACGGTTTCCAGTCTCTTCTTACAATCCTGATAAATCTCCTTGTAATGTTTTCCAGTCAGTATTCCAGTGTCGATCACATGGAGAATGATGTTTTCCATCAGTGAAAGATTATTCAGTTGCATCACTGTTGCTTCATCACGTTTTCCAATTCCAGCCATCTTATTTGCAAGTTTTGAATAGGTCATGTAAAGCATCTCTGCGTGTGTACTCCCCTGGCCCTTTGCATATCCCACTAACTTCTGAATGGTGTCTGTCTCTGCCCTTCTGGTCAGTTTTCCGGCTTTTCTTGTTTCTACCCATGTCTGAGTTGTCTTTTCTTTGATGAACGCTTCCATCTGATTAAATGCTTTGATGTACTGCAATTTCCATTCAAGAGCTTTCTTACCAGTGAACCCCATTGACAGAAGGGAAAAGCCATCGCGGTTCATATAAAACTTCCTGTATGACTGACCATTGTCTGCTTTGTAATGTGATTGCCTGAACATATTTTGCACTGCTGAATTTTCAGCAATGAGATTATCTATATTTTGCAACACGTTTCTGTGTTCTTTATGAAACTTCTCAGCCACCTGTAAGCTGTCACACACTGCTTCATCATTTTTTAAATATACGAGTTCTGTCATTATTCCTCCTCCAAAGTATCTTTAAAAGTTACTCTTTGGCAAAAAAAATTGAAACCGGGTCTTCGATATGAAGTCTGTCTATCATAATTTGTATTTCATTACTTCCAAAAACTCCGTTTTTCATTTTTTCATAAAACGTTTTTGGCGTAATTCCAATCATTCCAGCCACATCCGACTGAGAATATCCATTCTTAGCAATTACGCCTCTTAACTCATTTGTTTTTATCACCGTATCACCTCCGTATCTTTTTAAGTTACCCTTAGTATATCACATATTTGTAACTTGTCAAGATATTTTTTATTGATTTTATTACATTTTTGTGTTATCATTAAGTTACTTCATAAGAAAGGAGCAATTGATGTGACGGTTGGAGAAAGAATTAAAGAGATTAGAATGAAACTCGGAATGAGTCAAGTTGATTTTGCTGACAAAATAAATGTATCAAAGCAAACATTGTATAAATATGAAAACAATATTATAACCAATATACCATCAGACAAGATAGAAGCTGCTGCTGATTTGGGAAATGTTTCTCCATCTTATATAATGGGATGGGATAAAAACAAAGCTACAGTAAATTTATTTACGGGAAATGGAACAATCGAATATATTTCAAAATCAGAAAAGGCTTTATTGGAGTTATATAACTTGTTAAATGATTTCGGGAAAAAAGAAGCTTACAAACGTTTAGAGGAATTAACTCTGATTGATCGTTACTCTATGTCAAGTAACCATCTAGAAGTATTAGCAGCTCATGAGCGCACCGATATTAAAGTAACAGATGAAATGAGAAAACACGATAAAGACATCATGATGGATGACTCTGAATGGGAGTGATACAATGACAGTTTATGAAGAACTTTTGGAAGAGGCGAATAGTAGCGGGCTGATTGTCCGCGAAAAGACTCTTTCCGGCAGTGATGGTTTAATATACAGAAATAGAATTGCGATATCCAACAGGTTGAAAACATCCGCAGAAAAGGCTTGCGTCTTAGCTGAAGAAATCGGACATCACCATACTGCTGTCGGTGATATCTTTGATCTACAAGATATTGAAAATATGAAGCAAGAACAAAAAGGAAGATTGCACGGGTATAACCGGATGATTGGATTGCGAGGCATCATATCAGCTTTTAATGCCGGATGCCAAAATAGATATGAGGTTGCAGAACATCTACATGTCACGGAAGAATATCTGCAAGAAGCTATTGACTGCTATAAAGGAAAATATGGTGAGTATATTGCTGTAGATAATTATGTTATCTATTTTATTCCTAATTTAGCGGTCATGGAAATGATATGAGCGTAGATGCGTTTATATATAGTGGTGTGAGGTACGGGTAAGTTAAAGGAGAAAAGTAACTATGGGATTAAAAGATGTTTTTAATATCGGGAAAACAGCAAAGGAAAATGCTGGATTAAAAGAACTAATGTCTCCAGAATTTCAAAATGCGTCAGTCCTGAATTCAAAAGTTGCCGAGTTAGAGGCTAAAAAAGAGCGACTTGAAAAGGAAATCGACAAACGCACTTCTAAAATTGACACTTTGAAGAAGGAGGCGATATTTTTTGAAGATGCAATCACATTTCAGGAATTTGGTCTATATACGCCACGATATAATTTTGTTACGTCAGAAGAGTATAAAGAAGAATTAGATAACATTCGTGATGCACAGAAAAAATTGATAAAAAGTGATAAAGCTATTATCGGAGCTACAACTTGGACGGTAAATGGAAGTAAAAGCAAAGGCAATAAAATGATTGCAGATATGAAAAAATTGTTTTTGAGAGCGTTCAATAGCGATTGTGAAGATGTAATAAGCAAAGTGAAGTACAATAATTTTGATATGTCCCTTAAAAAGATTCATCAATCCGCAAACTCTATTGAAAGACTTGGTAAATCCATGTCCTTAAAGATTACCCCAAAATATATAGACTGGAAAGAAGAAGAACTTACATTAGCCTTTGAGTATCAGCAAAAGAAGCAGGAAGAGAAAGAAGCTCAAAAAGCTGCAAGAGCAGAGATGCGCGAAGCCGCACGACTCCAAAAAGAAATTGAAGCTCAACGTAAGAAGATAGAAAAAGAACAAACTCACTACCAGACAGCTTACGAAAAACTTCTCAAGCAATTAGAAGAAAATCCAGATAATGCAGATCTGCTTACCAAAAAATCCGAATTGGAAAATCAGCTCAATGACATAGATAAGGCTATTAAAGATATCGACTACAGAGAAGCAAATCAGCGTGCTGGATATGTTTACATAATTTCAAATATTGGAGCCTTTGGAGAAAACGTTTATAAGATTGGGATGACCAGACGCTTGGATCCTCAGGATCGTGTTGATGAACTAGGTGATGCATCTGTTCCGTTTAATTTTGATGTACATGCCATGATCTTCTCTGATGATGCACCGGCATTAGAAGCAGCACTTCATAAAGCTTTTGAAGATCGTAAACTAAATATGGTCAACACAAGAAGAGAATTCTTCAACGTAACACTCGATGAGATAAAAGAAGTCGTAAAGAAAAACTTCGATAAGACTGTAGAGTTTATTGACGTACCAGATGCTGAACAATTTAGAGTAAGTCAGAAAATGAAGCGAAAACAATAATTTTTCAGAACACAAAAACCGCCCCTGCGCCAACAGAGACGGTCTACATATCCGAAGATATGCTATTGAAATCCACGAATATTGTATCATCTTCGGAAACAGCTTGCAATCCAGAACATTCGTTCATGTGCTGGCTGTTATTTTTGTACCTATTTTTACATAAATTAAATGAGGAGATGATCTACTATGAGCGTAAAGTATGCCTATGGTTACGTTCGCGTATCCACTGATAAGCAGGAAGAGCTTTCACCGGATTCTCAAGAAAAATTATTACGGGAATATGCTACTAAAAACAATATTGTCATTTTAAAAGTTTTCTTTGAATTAGGAATTTCCGGAAGAAAAGCAGACAAGCGTCCGGAGTTTCAGAAAATGATCGGTCTTGCGAAGTCTTCTGATCATCCGGTTGATGTGATTCTGGTTTGGAAATTCAGCAGATTCGCAAGAAATCAAGAAGAATCTATCGTATACAAATCCCTGCTGCGGAAGCAAAGCAACGTTGATGTTGTGAGTGTGTCAGAACCTTTGATAGATGGTCCATTCGGCTCTTTAATCGAGAGAATCATTGAATGGATGGATGAATACTACTCTATCCGGCTTTCTGGCGAAGTCCTAAGAGGGATGAAAGAAAAGGCTACAAAAAAAGGATACCAGATGTCCCCACCTTTTGGGTATCGCGCTGTTGGAAACGGAGATCCTTATAAAATTGATCTGGATGAAATGAAGATTGTAGACTTTATCTGTGATGAATTTGATTACCGCAACTCAGATACCACAAAGATAACAAGAAAGCTAAACGATATGGGAGTCCGCACAAGACGAGGGAACCCTTTCGAATCCCGTAGCGTAGAAAGAATCTTGAAAAATCCATTCTATTATGGTCTTGTCGCGTGGAATGGAATAACATTCATGGGAACGCATGAAGTCCATTACTCAAAAGAACGCTTCGAAGCCCGCATAAAAAAGATACAGACTACATACAAGCCACTGAAGCGCCGTGATGTATCCTCATGTAAACATTGGTTATCAGGGATTTTAAAATGCGGATACTGCGGGGCCTCTCTCGCCTACAATGGTGCAAACAGGCACTCACCTGGTTTCCAGTGTTATAAGTACAGTAAAGGAATACATACCGAATCCTGTTCGATATCAGAGAAAAAAGTGATCGCTGCACTGGAAGAGTATTTTGAAAAACTTCTTTCCGGTATGGATTTTGAATACTCCTACCACTCTGCTGAGACCGGTGAGAAGATATCAGAACGTGAATCGCTCCTGGCTGAGCTTGATAAGATTTCCAACAGGGAGAAACGGATCCGTCTTGCCTATGAAAATGAGGTAGATACGTTGGAAGAATATAAACGGAACAAAGAGCGTCTGCAAAAAGACAGGGAAGATATTTTGATGCAACTGGAAAATCTCAATAAGAATAATGAAGATACGAAAACAAAATCTGACGTGCTCAAGAACGTGCAAACTGTATATGATGTGATTAAAAATGATGCGATCGACTATGGTACCAAAGGCATTTTTATGAGAAGTTTGGTGGAAGATATCGTTTATGACAAGAAAAACAGCAAGCTGATATTCCATCTTTATATCTCGTAAGCCCTCTGTTTATAAGGGTTTGCGGATATGTTATAGGTTACTGCAATATGGTCCACCAAATTGTGAAATGATCACTTTGGCAATCTGTGGGTTCGTTTGTGTAATCTTTACCGGATATTGCAATCGTTTTTCATAATTCCACATAATCAGCATCCTCCTTCCTGCCACGGCCACGGCTCATTGATCCATTTCCAGTATTCACTGCAGGATGCTGTGGCTGTATCAATCGTCAAAGGTCCGAAATTCATGGCATATTCTTTCATTGCCTGGTTGCGCATCCGGCTGTATTTTTCGAAATAAGCCAGTGCATCCGGATCCTGCGGGTGGGTATCCAGATATAATTTCACTTCATCCACCGCGAAACTGACAGCGTTGATATGATTTAATAATTCTGTTCTACATGGACGGTCTGTCATTGATTACATCCCCCTTTTCCATAAAATGGTTTGTTTAAAACAGGGAAGATTGTTCCACATTCTAATCCCTTATGAACATCATAAGTGTCTTCCCATGTCTGCCAGGGAACATATGCCATCGCGAGAGTCATATGTTCCAGTGGATCACGGGGAATGCGGCAGGAACAAGGCGACGAGACTGCTTCACCACAGGAGGAAGAAGGATTCTGTCGACGCTGCACCGGCATATTGCGATAAGGCTGCTGTTGACAGGTAAACCGTTCGTTTCTGGAATAAGACCGATTATTTTGCATAGTGTGTTCTTTCCTTTCATATAATTACAGTACATAATATGGAAAATCTGCAAAAAGGTGAATTTTGATGACAAATACAACTCTTTCCTGTACAATGGTTCTGATAAGTGAAATACGACCAAAAAGGAGTTATGTCATGAGTATTTTAAATGTAGAGCATCTCACACATGGATTTGGAGATCGCGCCATTTTTGCAGATGTATCCTTTCGCCTTCTCAAGGGAGAACATATTGGACTGGTGGGCGCAAACGGAGAAGGAAAATCCACTTTTTTAAATATTGTTACCGGAAAACTGATGCCGGATGAAGGTAAGATTGAATGGGCAAAAAATGTCCGTGTCGGATACCTTGATCAGCACACGGTCTTAGAAAAAGGAATGACGATTCGAGATGGATTAAAGTCCGCATTCTCATATTTGTTTGAACTGGAAGAACGCATGAATGCAATCTGCGATTCTCTGGGAGAGGCCTCTCCGGAAGAAATGGATACAATGATGGAGGAGTTGGGAACCATTCAGGACACTCTGACTCTGCACGATTTTTATATTATCGATGCCAAAGTTGAAGAAGTTGCAAAGGCACTTGGACTTCTGGATATCGGTCTCGAAAGAGACGTAACCGATTTAAGCGGCGGACAGCGCACCAAAGTCCTTCTGGCAAAATTACTGCTTGAAAAGCCCGATATTTTGCTTTTGGATGAGCCGACCAACTACCTGGACGAAGAACATATCGCATGGCTGAAACGGTATCTCATCGACTATGAAAATGCATTTATTTTAATTTCCCATGATATCCCGTTCTTAAACGATGTGATCAATATTATCTACCATATGGAAAATCAGGAGCTGAACCGCTATGTAGGAGATTATCATCATTTTGAAGAGGTATATGCCGTTAAAAAAGCACAGTTAGAGGCAGCCTACAGAAGGCAGCAACAGGAAATCAGCGAATTAAAAGACTTTGTAGCAAGAAATAAAGCGCGTGTTTCTACGAGAAATATGGCAATGTCCAGACAAAAGAAACTGGACAAGATGGACGTGATCGAGCTTGCAGCAGAACGTCCGAAACCGGAATTCAAATTCCGATACGGAAGAACTCCGGGAAGATATATTTTTGAGACAAAAGATCTTGTGATCGGATACGATGAACCATTGTCAAAACCACTGTCTCTTTCTATGGAAAGAGGGCAGAAAATTGCTCTGGTCGGCGCCAACGGAATCGGAAAGACGACATTGTTGAAAAGTATTCTCGGGCTGATTCCTGCGATTTCCGGCACCTGTGAACTGGGAGAAAATTTGCAGATCGGATATTTTGAACAGGAAGTCAAAGGAGATAATCGAACAACCTGTATTGAAGAAATCTGGCAGGAATTCCCTTCATTCACACAATATGAAGTACGTTCTGCTCTGGCAAAATGCGGACTTACAACAAAACACATTGAAAGCCAGGTTCGCGTCTTAAGCGGAGGAGAGCAGGCAAAAGTAAGACTCTGTAAACTGGTGAATCGCGATACCAATATCCTGCTTTTGGATGAGCCGACAAACCATCTGGATGTGGATGCAAAAGATTCCTTGAAAAAAGCACTGCTTGATTATCGTGGAAGTGTGCTTTTAATCTGCCATGAACCGGAATTTTACCAGGATGTCGTACACGCAGTATGGGATTGCAGCAAGTGGACAACAAAACAGATTTAAAAAGAAAAGGACTTGATCTTCATTGAATTTCAAGTCCTTTTCCAGATTTATCTAATCAAATCCGCAAATTCTTTCTCAAACTCCTTCCACTCTGCATCTGAAAGGTGATGCACAAAGTCTTCCTCTTTCCACTCCTCTCCAACACCAAAATAGGCATGATCGGAGCACTGTCTTCTGCACAACTTCCGATTTTGCACCTGCTACTGTATCTAAAATCTCATAAACCACTTATTTCTTTTTGCGTCTTTTCCCCAGCAACATTGTCAGTAATCCAGACGAACCTGCAAACATAGATCCGAACAAACCAATATTAGACATATCCGCTGTCTTCGGCGATTCGGACTGCTGACTTGGTTTTCCAGGCTTTGTGTCAGCCGGCTTGTTCGGCTTCTGAGGTTCCGCAGGCTTATCTGCACTCTTTTCCCTCACAGTAACTGTGATCGTCTTTATTGTGCTTGCTCCTTGACTGTCTGTTACCTTATATGTCACTTCATAGGTTCCTGCTTCCTCTTTATTCACGGTGTTCTTCAGCACTTGGATCTTATCTGTCAGATTACCGTCTTCCTTATCTGTAGCTGTTACTCCTTCCAATACGGCGAATCTGTCTCCTTCTGTCAATACTCGGTCGGATGCATTGATCACCGGCACTTCATTCAGCACTTCCTGTTTTGGATTCACAGTTACATAAATCGTCTTTGTTGTACTTGCTCCCTGACTGTCTGTTACTTTATACGTTACTTTATAGATGCCGACTTTTGTTGTATCTACTTCATTATTCAACACTTCAATACTTCCGCTGATATCTCCGTCTTCCTTATCTGTAGCTGTTACCCCTTCCAATACGTCAAATGCGTCTCCTTCTGTCAATACTCGGTCGGATGCATCGATCACCGGCACTTCATTCAGCACTTCCTGTTTTGGATTCACAGTTACATAAATCGTCTTTGTTGTACTTGCTCCCTGACTGTCTGTTACTTTATACGTTACTTTATAGATGCCGACTTTTGTTGTATCTACTTCATTATTCAACACTTCAATACTTCCGCTGATATCTCCGTCTTCCT